>OJGO01000002.1_pt1:0-317500 | contig 318582 bp, 263 predicted proteins | sample 1594871 | NCBI WGS metagenome assembly OJGO01 (sample SAMN05416798, study PRJEB24817) | seawater metagenome | isolation source: Sea water | place: Canada:Atlantic | collected 2013-07 | reverse complement strand
AGTTTTCAGTGTCAACACTTTTTGAAAATTTATTTTCTGAAGCGTTTTCTTTAAAACCCCGTCACACTTGGCCTTAAAGGTAAGTAGTGACTTGCTTTGTCAGTGTAAGTTATTTCACTTTCCTGTCGAAGCGGATGCGCATTCTAGAGATTTCTGAGCCTGCGTCAACCCTTGTTTTAAGAAAAGTGTAATAAACTGAACCATTCGGTTAATTTTCACTCAGATGAGATAATAAGTAGACAATATGGACTAATTACTAATAGGATGGGACTATAATTCCTATAAAGTAGTAGTCCGTTAGTGGTAATAGACTACGCAATAAATATAAGGTGGATATATGTTTCGTATTACTTCATTGCTTTCATCGGCAGTGCTGGTACTTGCAGTAAGTACACCAGCGATAGGTATGAGCGCAAAGGATGGAACTGTTTCACCGGAAGAAGCTACCTCTAATCAATCAAATCATTTTCAAACCTCGTTCTTAAAACGCCAGGTTGATCAAAACATGTCTGTTGGGCGTGCTATTAGTTCTATAGCAAGTCATTATCCTCAAGATGTAGTTTCTATTGTTGATATCGCATTAGATACATATCCTGATCAGTATCGTGAAATTATCTTTGCAGCTATTTCCTCTCAGCCTTCATCTACAGAAGAAATAGTACAGTTGGCTATAGAGAAAGAAGTAAGTTCATGTCCTAACATCGTTCAGTTGGCGATAATGGCAGAACCTACTTATGTAGACTTCGTTGTTCAAGCTGCTGCTGTTGCAACGCCTGAAGAACTGAGCGAGATTGTTCGCGTTGCCGTGCTAACGCAACCTGATGCAGCAGACAGTATTGTTCAGACTTTGTCTCAAGAACACCCAAACAAGATTGTCGATATCATGACGAGCGCACTTAATGCAGTCCCTTTTGTTGGTGAATATGTAGTAGATGCGCTGTTAGCTGTATTTCCAAACGATGCAAAAACAGTAGTGGAAACGGCCGTTAGAGAGTCGTCTCAGCAGCGTGAGCAAGTTATTCGTATATTAGCCACTGCGCAACATGCAGGTGTTCAAGACGACAAGCTAAAAGAATATGCGATGGCCGCAGGGTTATCTGAAGAAGATTTTAATTCAGCTATCAACAACTGATTCAACAAAACTAAACAATCTTTCAATCTTACGTAAATAATACGTAAAGATAAGACCCTTCGTCACTTTTGTAAGTCAGAGTAGGTAATTCCATATTTACTCTGACTAACGATAACCCATGACGCAAAACTATGACGACTTCTCCCCATCTAAACAACCCATCGTTTGTTTAACCAGCCTATCTCATTCTGGGTCAACGGTATTCTCAATGGCATTAGCGTGTCACGAAAACCTCATATCGCTTGGAGAAATATATCAAGTTTTACGGATGGGCCCGACCTATTGGCTAAATAAGCAAGCGCATCTTTGTAGTTGTGGCGCCCCCGCTGACAAGTGCGAATTTTGGCAACCTGTATTATCGAAAATGCGAAGCTTAGATATTGTAAACCCTGCAAAGCCAAATTATTATCCAGATGCTTACGCTACTGTGCTGTCTCAATTTTCTAAATTATATGGTAACAACTATCAACCCATAGATACCTCTAAGGGCGTAAAACATCTAACGTTGCTGGCGGGCTCTGAGACTATTGATGTTAGAGCGCTATTTTTGATCAGAGATGTTCGCTCTTACGCAACCTCGCAAGCAAGGTTGGCCCGGTCGCAGCCTCGCAAAGGATTAAAGAAGGTAAAGGGCCACTATTGGTATCAGATGATGCGATGGCTAAGCGACAATAAGAAAAGGGAATCTCTCTTAAACGAACTCGCTTTACCCTTCGAAGTAGTAGGTTACGAACCGTTTTGTTTCAACCCCAGTGAAACGCTAGACAACGTTTACGACTTTTTAGCGTTGCCAAAAACACCACATAACGAAAGCCTAGGAAAATCGACACATCATGTGTTGTTCGGCAATCCCATGCGAAATTGTGTAACACGTAAAGCGGAAATACGATATGACGACCGGTGGTTTAGTGAAACCAACTACATGTTAGCAGCCGCACTTATACCTACCTTAATGCAATATAACCAAGCGCGAGTATATGCATCTGGTCAATAAGCGCCCTCATCTAGTTGCAAGCCAGCTTTAAAGGTAAAATAGAACATTAAGATTAAACACCTTTTGGCCACCTACTGAACTAGTGATTAACCGTGTGCAATGCAGCAACGACACGATAAAGCATAAGCTCAGCACTCAACAAATCGACATTGGTTTCTATCGCTTTCATTTGCGCCTTTATCTCATTGGATGCCCTAGCGTTTAGCGTAAACATATCACTGTCGCCCGCGTCGAAACGTTGAAGCTCCATACTTGATAGTAGCTTGGCGAGTTCTGCATTTTGTTGCTGTAAACTAGCGATCTCTTTTGCTTGCAGCCAATACTCATAAGCTTTTTCGAATGCTTGCTCGATGGATTGCTTGCTAGATACATACTTGTGTTCGAGCTCTCGTGCCTTCGACACGAGTTTAACTTGCTCAGCTTTTGCCTTTCTATTGCCTAGCGGATAGGAAAACGCCAAGGCCACTTTGCTCTCTGTACCGTCAAGTGAATTAGGTCCGCTCCCGATATCTCGTGCCAAAGACGCCTTCAGGTCAAGTTTCGGCAGCAACGCATTTTTAGCCAAGACTTGCTTGTTCTGAACCACCGTTTTACTCATGCGCAATAACGCTAACTGAGGATGTTGAGTAATTTGTTTGCGTAGCTGACTTATTTGCGAAGTACTTACGCTAAAAGGCCAATGAATATCTTCCGATAATTTAGTTTCTGTTATCGGAATCATTTCACCTTGAGTATCGCGCCAATAGTAAGACAACGTTCGGGCATGTGCGTTGCGTTTTTGCTTCAACTTAGCCACTAATAAACGCTGTTCTAAAATATTCGCTTTAAACTCGGTAAGCGTGGCCCGTGCTAGATCGCCTTTTTCAACCCGAGTAGATAGTGCACGTTCACGTTCAGCAGCGCGGCTCAATAATGATTCCACCGATATCACCTGCAACGCGCTCTCATACCATAACAAATACTCGGTTAACCCTTTGTGTAAAAAGCTATTCAGCAAGTCTTGCGCTTCAGACTGCCATTGCTGTGCAGCTAACCTTGCATTTCTTACCCCTACTCTTCGTTTATCGACTTCTCGGTTCTTTAATAACGAAAGTGAAATTCCTACGCTGGCCTCCCCGCCAGAGAGGGTTTCATATTCTTGTTCGTAAACAGGAAAGTCACCATCAGACACACGGTACTCTGTATAAACTGAAGCGTTCAACGACTGAAGCGGCTTTATCGCGCGTTGCTGTAGTGCCAAACCATCGTAATAACCACTTACTCTGCTAGATGTTTGTTGCTCGATAAAAGGGTCGAACTCGCTAAGCGCAATATCGATATCTGCACCGCTTTGAATTTCACCTTCAGCAATGGCCTGAGTATAAGGATGGTGATACTGCATTGACTCGATAAGCTCAGTTACCGTTGGCAGAGCTGCGGCGACTGCGCAGCTCATCACAGAAACGGTCAATGCAAAGGCAAACGTAACAACATGTAGTTTTCTCATGCTATCCCTTACCAACTCGACGTTTTAGTTTGAGATGATTCGGGATCAGCGGTTTGCTGGGGAGGAAAGTTATTCAGTTGTCGCCACAGTTCATAGCCCAACTTCACTTCCTCTAACAATACCCACGCTTTAACGCGGCTTCCTAACCGCGTAGCGCTTTCTTTAGGCCATGGTACGTCATCTGCATCAGGCATTATCCACACCTGAAACGTACCAGCGGTACTTGCCACCGGCTCAACGTAAACCACCTCGCCACCGAATGTGCCTATAGAACTACCCGGCCACCCGCTAAATTGAAACACTGGCCAGCCTTCAAACTGTAAACGCGCCTTGGCGCCCTTTTTAACTAGTGGCGCATCTAGCCCTGTTACCGTTATACGTATACTACGTTTGGCGTTCAAAGGGATAAACTGCCCTAACACCGCCCCTGCTTTTACAAATGTTGAGACTCCACCAGAGTAAAGCCTAATAATAGTGCCATCTACTGGCGCCACTTTTGTTTGAATAGACTGACGCGATAAACTCATGCTTACATCATTGATGGCAGATAGAGAGCTTGCCGCCTTAGCTTTTAACTCCTGCACCTTTATTTGCGCTGCTTCTACATCTTTGCGAGACACTAGCCCCTGCTCTTGTAACCCCATTTGACGTGCTAAATTATTTTCAGCGTTAGCTACTGCTGTTTCATTAGCTTGATGCCCAGCTTTTGCCGCCGCTAGTTGAGATTGCAATTTCTCTAATCGGCCAGCGTCGGTATCAATTAATGTGACGATAGGGTCGCCCGCCTTTACTTGCATACCTTCTCGCACATGCCATTGCTTTATTTGCCCATCAACTAAAGCACTAATCGCTTGCGTTCTATCGACGGGATCTAAAGAGTCGACCATTCCTGTGCCGTAGGCCGTTTGCATCCATGGTGTAAACCACAGAATAAGCGAAGCACACAACACCATCGCTAACACCAATCCACACACCACTTTATGAAGCTTCGGAACATGTAGTGAAGATAAAGAACTGACATTATCTAAAAATCGCTTTTCTGCACTATTCATCATTTGCTCCTTCCTGCGACACGTTTTGGCTAAGAACGCTTTCTTTTGCAGGTTCAGCTGCCACTACCTCGGCACTGTCTTTTAGATAAATAACACCGTCCAAACAATGAGCTTCAGGTGTGTTGGTAAAATAAAGTACCGTACAACTAAGTTCAGACAAACGGTTTAACAATCGTAGGCGCAGTGCTAGCGGAATAGCGTCGAAATGTTGATTAATGATAAGCACTTTGGGCTCTTCAATAATAACTGCGGCCAGCTTTAACACTAGGAATTCTAGCGGCTGCAATGGCGCCCCTAATACCGACACTTTAGAATCAACCCCGTTAGGCAGCGCATCAATAACGGTATCTAATTCAACAGCCGCCAAAGCAGCTCTAATTTCAGCAAAGCTCGCTCTTGGGTTTGCCAATCGTAAATACTCTTCGATGGAACATTCAACGATAAGAGAGCGGTCTAGCGTATTAATTGCTTGGCGTAATTCATAGGTATCGAAATCATACAAGCTTAAGTCACCAAGCAGTAGCTCACCTTTTTGCGGCTTTTCATAGCGCTTCATTAGCCCAATAAGTTGCTTTTGAACCCAACTCTTATTCGTAGTAATGAAGTACTTACCACCCGCTTCAATTTGCAAATCTATTAAACAGGTATCGCTACCATGGGTGAGGTGTAACTTATTAAAAATTAACTGCGAAGAGTTTGGCACCCGATCTGCTTTTTCGTTAACGACTTCTTGCGGAATAACCAGGGCAGAACCTATCTTTTCAGCGGCGCCATACAATTCATAGTAAAGCTTTAAATATTGCGTAAAACGCGACAACCCGAAGAATACCGCAGACATTATTAATTCTGCTGCGACCAACTGACCGATAGATAACTGGCCTTGTACCACCAGCACACCGCCAATACCTAACAGTGCCGCACTGGCAAACGCATAAAGCAGTAAAAACATTACCACTTGGGAAAAGGTGTAATGAAAGTGGTTTTTATGTTTGGTGATGTAATTATTAATGAAGGTATCGGTACTTCTACCCGCATATTCAACATGGTCAGCCGATTTAAAAAACTCATGGGCCGCAGCAATGTCGTTTAGCCATTTGGCCGAATCGTACTTTGCATGAGAAAGCTCGATAGCAGAGCGTTTGGCCCCCGTACCCCATATTTTCCATATGGCATACATCACCAATATAAGTACTAAGTTAAACGCAAATAACATGGGGTGATAAAATGATACTAGCGTAAAGCCCACCAGCATTTGCAATACCAACGCGAACCCATCCACCATAAGTGAAGGCACATTCTTCTGAAAGGTCATAATGTCGAAGTAACGCTGAGTAATATTGGTATTTTGTCTGCCTTCAAAAAAACGATGCTCCGCCATAATGGTTTTTAAACTGATCATAGCGGTAAGGCGTGCATAAACTTTGCGTTCGTAATATTCCATAATGCGCATTCGAAGCGCACTAAAAATACCCGATACGAAGAGTGTTAGAAACAGCACAATAGCAAGTATGACAACCGAGCGAACAGAGCCAATATTAGCAATACTATTAATCAATGTTTGTACTGCAATAGGCACAGCCAACGTCATTAAACTAATAGCAACACCATAAGCTATGGCAACCCAGAAAAAACCTGACTCTGGCTTCAAAATAGCAAACAAGGTTTTCCTCGTTGCGTGTAAATTAATGACTTTTCCCATAATTCCTTCAATAGCGCCGAGTGATACTTCGCATTTTATCTAGTGTAATTCAAATAAAAGAATACTAAACCTGTTATATTCTTATTAGTTCATCGTAAAAACCTTACTTATGCATCACCTCAACTATCATCATCTCTACTACTTCTATTTAGTGGCTCGCGAAGGCAGCATTGCGCAAGCCGCTAAATTACTTCACGTTACTCCTCAAACCGTTAGTGGGCAACTAAGTACTTTTGAAAATCAAATTGGTTACCCGCTTTTCGATAGGGTTAATAAACGCCTATATTTGAATGATAAAGGAAAAGTAAGCTTTCAATATGCCAGTGAGATCTTTCATAAAGGCCATCAGCTAGCAGAAATACTAAACGCCGGTGATGAAGTAAATACTAAAGAATTTGTGATTGGTATTACTAATGGTATACCTAAAGTGCTTTTTTATGACTTCGTTCATGACACTATGCGCAATTTTGCTAACGTTAAATATGTTATTAAAGAAGATAGCTTCGATGGATTACTTAAAGAACTCGCAATTAATGCAATTGATTTCATTGTGGCCGATAGGGGGATTGCTCCGGGCTCACAGGTGAATGCTAACAGTCACTTTCTTGGAGAAAGCGCGCTAAGCTTTTTTGCCAAAGCGCCCCTCTCCAACAGTCAGACATTCCCTGATTGTTTAAATCATATGCCATTGCTGATTCAGGGTAATACATCCGGTATTCACCACGCGTTAATGAGTTGGCTAGAAACAGAGCAACTCTACCCAAAGATAGTAGCAGAGTTTGATGATACCGCACTGCTAAAGCTATTTGGTAGCGAGGACTTCGGCGTGTTTTGCGCGCCGTCGGCCATATCAAATCATGTGGAAGCACAATACGGTGTGTATTGTATTGGGCAGGCTCACTCGCTGAATGAAAGGTACTATGCGATTACGGGGAAAAGTCGAGTAGATTTTACTATTACTGAATCTATTATTAAGGCGGCACGCATTATCTTAGGTTACTCACAAAAGCTTACAGATGCTTAGTTGGAATGAACTTTGAGATTTTCAATACAAAAGAAAGCCGAGCATGTGCTCGGCTTGAGTCATAGTTCCGATAACAACAATACGTTATTGATCAAGCTCTAGTGATGAAACTGAACTGTTGTTTTGTGAGTCTGGGGTATTAAGACCATTAATTTCCGTATTTCCCCAAATCTCTGGATAAGCTTCCTCTAGGTTTAGTGGCATAAAGAAGTTAAGCCTTGGAACTGTACCAACTGGCTCAACGCTGTAGCCGTCGCTGTAGTCGATAGTACCTACTTGATATTCAATGGTAGCCATTAACCCTGAATCTGTCACACCAAGTAGTTCCCACTTAAAACGACGCTGAAAGACAAACGCACTGTTCTCTCTAAGACCATCTAGCGTTAAAAGGTCCCCCTCTTGCTGCCACTGAAAGTTATAGAGCGCACTGTCATCCACAAAACGAGAAACAGGTAAATCTGGCTCAGAATAATCTATCTCGGCAAAAACCCTACCGGCAGTACCATCACTATCAAAGTAGTAACTCCACAAATCTTCCGCTAGTGGCAAATCATTAACAAAAAGCGAAGCGCTCAAGGTAGAAGCCCAAACCATTGGTGGCGTAGACGTTACATCAAAATTCTCAGGTAAACTGAAGTCGATACTATGCATATCAGCCGCATACTTTATTACGTTTCCGGCCTCTTCATATTCATACACAGCAATTAAGTAGTCATTCTGCTTTTTAAATGGCGTGACTTTAACTGATTTACCGTTTACAGATAAGCTAATTGTACCGCTGTCGTAAGACCAACTGCCCTGAGTACCAAACAGACGAGAAGTGACCGTGTTGTCATCGTTAAAAGTAAGGTAATCGCTTACCATACCTTCTAGAGTAATCGGGTTACCTTCAGGGTCGTTTAAGCTGTACTCAAACTCACTGTTGTAAGCGACTACCCAAGGCGATGCCAACACATCTTCACGAGAAAGCGAAATGGCTTCAGAAGTATCGCTGTAAATAGAGGTATAAGTTTGAGGATACTCTGTAACAAACTTAGGCGCGCCATAACTCTCATCAACCGCTGGCGTTATCGTTAGCTCTATAACTTGTGATACGTAGGCAATCGCATTGCCACCATTTTCGTACACTAATTCGAAACTCTCAGAAACTGGGCTTTTTTCTATTCTCCATTGTGCAGAGTAACCTTCTTCATCTGCTGCAAGAATTTGCAATACTGTTTCTTCATCGAAGTATTCAAGGTAGTTCGATGGGCTTGGCGGAAATTCAAGGCTTGGGGTTGCATCGGTGTTCACCACTACAAGTACCCCATCATCTACCGACCAACTAACACTATCTGAAAAAATGTTGTAGTAGTTTTCGGCTGACGATTTGCTTCCCGTTCCATCGTCATTGAAGGTATAAACCGCCGAACCTTTAGTCGCTAGGTACGCTCCTGCGTTATAGGTTGCAAAGGTTTTACCTGCTATCGATGATTCACTGTAGCTTTGTTGAAGCGTGTCATCTTCTAATGTTTCAACACGGGCTGTGTTAATTGCATCGGCGTACGTATCGGCATAAGTACCGTCTTCGTTTATCAGCCCTAAATCATTTAAATAGGCACGAATGGTAGTGAGAATGTTTTCTTCACTGTCGGCAAAGAATGAAACCGTATCCGTACCATCAGGTAACGAAAAATCTTCATTGTCAGCAAGTACCTTTATAAAGCTTGCAAGGCCTAACACTTTCTCAAAATCGGCTTCAGCGACGTATACGTCAAAGCTTGCTTCCCCGCCGTCGTTTACATACTCAGTGTACATAATAGAAAGCGCGGTGCTTACATGGGTGATTTTACTTTCTAAGAGCAGTGCATCTGAAAGCTCGTTAGTATCGTTCTCACTTGCAAGCGCTCTTAAATCTAAGAAATTACCCACCCGCGACACTAAACTTACGTGGCTTTGATCACCCGCCCCGTTAGCGTTAAGCACTAAGTAACCAGGGTTTTCACTTACAAGAATTGGAAGTGAATATCTGCCATTGCTATCAGTAGTTGCAGTCGCTAGAACGTCACCATTATTGTTAGTAGCAGTAACCTCTCCATTATTTAAAGGCGCATCGGTTGCAATACCAGAGATTGTGACAGACTGTTGGTTAGTGATCGTAACCGTTGAACTCGATGACAATTCACCATCGGTAACTTCATACGAAAAGCTCACATCGCCCATTGCTTGCGCTGAAGGCGTATAAACCAATGTATTGTTTGTAATGGTGACCTCGCCGACATCAGGCGTGCCGACTGCAGAAATAGTAAGCGCATCACCATTTGGATCGCTGTCATTCGCTAACACGTCAACAGTAACAGCTGAATCGTTCAACGTGGATGCAGCATCAGCAGTTAGAATGGGAGCTTGGTTTTTTTCGTCTGAACCACCGCCGCAGGCAGAAAGAAAAGTTGCACTAACAACAAGCGCAATAATGCTATGTTTCATTACTCAACGTCCTTATCAATTTTTATTGTTTTTCTAACAATACCGTTTAATTTCCAACGCATAATAGCTTATGAAAATTCGAAATGCATTACTAAGTAAATGGAATGTAAATGAATGGCACTGATAGAGATATAAGTAAAAAGCGTAAGGTACTGTTTAAGTTGGAAATAAAAAAACCAGCTTAAAAGCTGGTTTTTTTCATGTTCGAAAGTTAATTAGTGTTAGTCAGCGCCGAATAAATCGCGGCTGTACACTTTATCTAATACGTCTTCAATATCTTCTGTTACGCGGTTAGCAACAATTACATCAGAAATAGACTTAAACTCTTCTAAATCTTTAATTACACGCGAATGGAAGAAGTCGTCTTCGGTAATTACTGGCTCGTAAACCACTACCTCAATACCCTTCGCTTTAATACGCTTCATGATGCCTTGAATGGCACTCGCTCTGAAGTTATCAGAACCAGACTTCATAATTAAGCGGAAGATACCCACAACTTTAGGCTGACGACTTACTATAGAATCGGCGATGAAGTCTTTACGGGTGCGGTTGGCATCAACAATAGCCTGAATCATGTTATTAGGCACTTCACTGTAGTTTGCCAACAACTGCTTAGTGTCTTTAGGTAAGCAGTAACCACCATAACCAAAGCTTGGGTTGTTATAGTGATCGCCAATACGTGGGTCTAATCCTACACCTTCAATGATTTGTTTTGAATTCAAACCACTACGCTCTGCATAGCTATCTAGTTCGTTGAAGTAAGCAACACGCATAGCTAAGTAAGTGTTAGCGAAAAGCTTGATAGCTTCAGCTTCGGTGCTATGAGTGAAAAGTACATTAATGTCTTCTTTAATAGCACCCTGCTCTAGCAAGCCAGCAAATGTTTTTGCACGCTCACTTAGCTCACCCACAATAATACGGCTTGGGTACAAGTTGTCGTAAAGGGCTTTACCTTCACGTAAGAACTCTGGTGAGAAAATAATATTTTCAGTGCCATGGCGCTCTTTTGCTTCAACAGTAAAACCTACTGGAACGGTAGACTTAACCACCATTACCGCATTAGGGTTTACTCGCATAACTTCTTTAATTACCGCATCTACTGAACTGGTATTAAAGTAATTGGTTTGTGCATCGTAGTCTGTAGGCGTTGCGATAATGACAAACTCGGCATCTTTATAAGCAAGTTCAGTATCTAACGTTGCTTTAAGGTTAAGCTGCTTGTTATTTAGATAGTCTGTAATTTCTTTATCTTCAATAGGAGACTTTTTGTCGTTTAGAAGATCTACCTTTGCAGCAACTACATCTACTGCAATCACTTCATTGTGCTGTGCTAGCAATACTGCATTAGATAAACCTACATAGCCTGTGCCTGCAACGGCTATCTTTAAACTTTTCGACGTATTATCCATTTACTATATCTCCAATTCTTTTAGGTATAACAATACAAATAAGATTCAATCTGAACATTGTGCATGAGTTTTTTGAAATAATCATGAAAATGCATCATAAAGGTGCCTAGTGACCTCAAATACTAAATTTCTCTTTACTCTACACACGCGTTTTTGTGAAAAATCGTAATTTAGCGATAAAGAAGCAATATACGCGCCTAATATTAAATTTGTATTTATTAGTGCTTAATAACCACAAAACCCTACTATCATTTCATAGCAGGGTTCCTAAGGCACTTCATTAAGTGGGGTACTAACCTTTAATCGCCAGCACCTAGGCGTTCGCCTTGATAGCTACCATCGAGCACCGCTTTCCACCAACCTTCGTTGTTTAAGTACCATTCAACGGTTTTGCGAATACCGCTTTCGAAGGTCTCTTGGGGTGACCAACCTAACTCGCGTTCAATTTTAGATGCATCAATCGCGTATCGCATATCGTGACCAGGGCGGTCTGTCACATACGTGATTTGCTCTGAATACTTGCTGTCTTTTGGTTGAACATCATCTAAAATGTCGCAAATTGTATTCACTACTTCAATATTTTGCTTTTCGTTATGGCCGCCAATGTTATAGGTTTCGCCAATTTTCCCTTCAAGGGCCACGAGCACTAATGCGCGTGCATGATCTTCCACATACAACCAATCGCGAATTTGATTACCTTTACCATAAACCGGTAGTGGCTTGCCTGCTAAGGCATTTAGAATAACTAACGGAATTAGCTTTTCAGGAAAGTGATACGGGCCATAATTATTCGAACAGTTGGTTACCAATGTAGGTAGCTTGTAAGTACGTAGCCATGAACGCACCAACTGATCGGAAGACGCCTTACTTGCAGAATAAGGCGAGCTTGGCGCATAAGGCGTAGTTTCAGTGAATAAAGGTAGCTCTGTACCCTCTTCTACTTCATCTGGATGTGGAAGGTCACCATACACTTCATCAGTTGAAATATGATGGAATTTAAAGCCTTCTTTTTTCACATCATCAAGCGTTGACCAATAAGCTCGAGCTTGCTCAAGCAAGGTATAAGTACCTACAACATTGGTTTGAATGAACTCACCTGGGCCGTCAATTGAACGATCTACATGAGATTCTGCCGCTAAGTGCATAATGATATCGGGTTGATGGGTATTAAGAACGGCTTTTACGCCGTCGGCATCACAAATATCGACTTGTTCGAACGCATAGCGCTCGTTATCTGATACAGACAAAAGCGACTCTAAGTTACCCGCATAAGTAAGCTTATCTACGTTTACGACTTTATGTTCAGTATCATTAATAAGATGGCGAACTACTGCCGAGCCAATAAACCCCGCACCACCTGTTACTAAAATTGTTTTCATACGTGTGTTACTCAATAATTATGCTTTTAACTCATCCATCATGGCAGACAATTGAGTACGCCAATGTGTAAGATTAAGTGATGAAAAAGTATCTCGTGTACTGGTTTTATCTAGCACGCTATAATGCGGTCGTGAAGCCGGTGTGGGGTACTGAGAAGAAGGAATGGGCAATACCGGAATAGCCGAAGACAACAAACCTTTTTCAATGCCAAGCTCTTGAATGGCTAACGCGAAATCGTACCAACTAGCTACGCCTTCATCAGTCCAGTGATATACACCTTGGGTTTTATTTTGCGCTGCACTTACGCACACTTCTGCCAACCCTTTAGCCCACGTAGGCGTGCCGATTTGGTCATCAATAACCGATAATTGAGGCTTATCTGCCATTAAACGCAGCATGGTTTTCACAAAGTTATTGCCATGTGATGAATACACCCACGCAGTACGAATTAAGCAACTTGCGTTAGGCAGTAATTCCAGCAAGGCTTTTTCGCCATAAGCTTTGGTTTTACCGTAAACCCCTTGTGGCTCAATAGTGTCATCAGTGAGGTAAGGCGAACCTTTGTGACCGTTAAATACGTAATCTGTAGATACATGTACTAAAAATGCACCTGACTGCTTACAGTACTTCGCTAAATTTTCAACGGCAGTAGCGTTGATTGCGTGGCATAAGTCGAAGTCTTCTTCAGCTTTATCTACCGCAGTATAAGCCGCCGCGTTAATAATAACGCTTGGCGCTAGTTTGCTTAGCGTTTCAGATAGTACAGATTCGTTGGTAATGTCAGTATCTTCAGGGCCTAAACAAATAGTGTCTTCACCTAAAATACGCACCAACTCAAATGACAATTGGCCAGCATTGCCAATAACTACAATACTCATGTTTAATCCTTAAAACGTAGGGGCATCGACAAACGCTACGCCGTTTTCATCTTTTCCAGATAAAGAAGGCTTTTCACCGTTAACTAAAGGCCAATCGATGTTTAAAGTTGGGTCGTCAAACTTAACCGACACTTCTGACGCTGGGTGATAGTAGTCAGTACACTTATATACAAACTCAGCAGACTCACTGGTTACATAAAAACCGTGAGCAAAACCTGCAGGTACCCATAGTTGGCGCTTATTTTCAGCCGACAGTAAAACGCCCACCCACTTTCCATACGTAGGTGAATCTTTACGCATATCAACAGCAACATCATATACTTCGCCGCTGACTACGCGAACCAATTTACCTTGGGTCTGCTCCAACTGATAATGCAGCCCACGAAGGATTCCTTGGCTGGATTTTGAATGGTTGTCTTGCACAAATTCAACGTCTGCACATTCTTTTTTAAACCAGTCGGTGCGAAAGGTTTCAAGGAAGAAACCGCGCTCGTCGCCAAATACTTTTGGCTCAATGATTTTAACGTCTGGGATGTCTGTTTTAATTACTTGCATTTACTTTCCGTACAAACTGGCAAATTAGATAAGAAGAAAGGTGGCATTGCCACCTTTGGAAAGCCGATTTTAGGCTAGATTTTTACTCGGTCGTTAATTACTTTAAGTAAATAATCACCGTACCCGCTTTTCTTCAGCGGCGCCGCTAATTTTTCAAGCTGCTCTGCATCTATATAGCCCATTCTAAAAGCGACTTCTTCAGGGCAGCATACTTTCAAGCCTTGACGTTTTTCTATTGCAGCAACAAAGTTTGCAGCATCTAACAATGAATCAAGCGTACCTGTGTCTAACCAAGCTGAGCCTCGGCCCATTAATTCAACCTTCAAGCTGCCGTCTTGCAGATAAAGATTGTTAAGGTCGGTTATTTCTAGTTCACCACGATGTGAAGGCTTCACTTCTTTTGCGAAATCGACAACGCGATTATCGTAATAATATAGGCCAGTAACCGCATAGTTAGATTTAGCAACGGCAGGCTTTTCTTCAATTGAAAGCGCGTTCCAATTATCGTCGAATTCCACTACACCGTAACGCTCTGGGTCGTTTACGTGGTAACCAAATACGGTAGCACCGTGCTCTTGCTTATATGCATTTTGCAGCGAAAGCTTTAAATCGTGGCCGTAATAAATGTTGTCTCCCAACACTAATGAACAACTGTCATTTCCAATGAACTGTTCACCAATAAGGAAAGCTTGCGCGAGGCCGTCTGGCGATGGTTGTACTGCGTATTGGATATTCATACCTAAAGCAGAACCGTCACCAATAAGGTCGATAAAACGTTGCTGCTCTTCTGGCGTGGTGATAATAAGTACATCACGAATACCCGACATCATTAACGTAGTTAACGGATAAAAAATCATGGGCTTGTCGTAAACCGGCATAAGCTGCTTACTTACTACCTTAGTTAACGGATGTAAACGTGTGCCAGATCCGCCAGCTAGTATTATTCCTTTTCTTGTATTCATTTTTTACACCTATTCGCTAAATTTTTGTTTGGCCAACTCATAAAGCGCAAAGTCATCTTGGTTATTTTGAACTAAGAACTCGTAGGTTTCTTCTCCTAGTTCATCTCTAATCTCTGCAATTTTTTCGTCAATAGACTTAGACGTATCACGAGATACGTTTTGCACCTTCGGCGCAATGTTGATGTCTTCAAAACCTTCATCAATAAGCCAAGATTCTAACTTTGCTAGCGATTCATTGAAGTTCTCAACAATACCTACGAAAGGTAGTTTCTCTACCGCCATTTTTGCTCTATCAAGTTCCGAACCATATTGCGCACCGAACATATAAGCAAAGCGATCAGTATGAAAGTTTTTGCATTGTCTGTCATGGCCGAGAGCGATTCTAGACTCAACGTAGCCTTTGAGAGAGGTATTTCTCGCAAGTACAGCTCCAAAACCGCCACCCCCTTGCTTTTTCTCGAATGAATAAGCTGAAGCAATTCGATCTATAGGGTGACGGATAAAGATCACCGGAAGTAGTTTAAAGTAGTCTACGTTTGCCACAGGTAATTGGGCCGTATGAGAAGAAAAACACTTTGCAGATTTGTTGTTTTCTACCCATTGTTTTACCAGCTCCCTATTTTTTGCTGGATTCGCTGGAAATTCTTCTGTCAACCATTCAGTTCCCGCTTCAAAATTTTCCTTGAGCGACGCGTCCAAAGAAGTACCTGCGTTCTTAAACAGGTGAAAGTGAAAGATAGCTTTTGTCATATACTCTTCCGAAGTTTGAAACATATTTAGTCTGCGTAATAATCAAAAAATAGAACTCATGACTAAATAGTTGTGACCTTAACCTACTGACATATTTGATAAATTTGAATGTCGCACATACACTTACATGCATCGCGGTTCCACGCATTTTAGTGTGTACTAAACTTCAAAATTGAGAGAGAACCCATTCAGAGAAAGACTTACAGATGATTTCTTTGTAAGCTGTAGGATTAACTTCGACTACATTTTCGCTGTATTCCCATTCACTGATAGCACGTATCATACTGTCTATATCGCCGTAGTCAAAAAAGTATGCCCGCTCGCCCAACGAACTTGACTCTCTTTCTAGCCAAGTGCCATTGGAGCAAAGAAGATTACAATCAGTTCGACGAAGAACATCCCAAAAGATACCAGAGGTTTTGTGTCTATAGCTGCTTGGTACATATGAGGCAACAACACCTTGTACACTATCAAATAACAATTCATATCGTTTAGTAGATAGAGTGCCAAACAATGCCTCAAAATTATTAAATTGATGACTCAAACTATTTAGCTTGGATTCTGCGTCTTTGTAGCCTCTTACTCCGGGCGAGTTTGTATTCCAGTGTAAAACAAAGTCTACATTTGGAAACTCTTTAAACAAGCATTCTAAATTACGAAATATAAAGTCTATACCCTTGTCTTTTTTTACACTTCCTACAAACAGTAATAAGGCTTTTTTATCTTTGTGCCCAACACCTACGCGCTTTGTGGGTTGATAGTTAATGGCAGGGTGAATAAAGACAGGTGAGTTTAACAACGCTTGGTAACCAAACTTATATTCATTGCAACTTGTAGCAAACATTATCTTTTCTGAAGGTAGAGTATTCTCTAAATAAGTTAGCGAAAGTCTATTTTTAATAAACCAAGAAAATCGCGAAATCTCATCTATGCTGTCAATTAACATGCTTCCGGGGTCAAACATTCCACAGACAATTAGTCTCGGGGCGTGTTGCTTGCCGATGTTATTCAATACCTTTGCTAACCCTAAGAACAAGTGACTAAAGCCAGTATGAAGCACCACCACGTCATCTTCGTTGATGTTGAACTTAAGGAAAAAGTGACTTAATTCTCGTTGAAAATCCTCAGCCAGTTGATTTTCCTTGGCAGCAGGTAATGGTTCGAGATTGTTTGTATAGCAAGGTGTAGCAAAGAAGGGAATTATCTTCCCTTCTACATCTTTTAAAGAAGTCGCTAATTTTTGAGACGCTAGTACCGTAACGGGTCTACCCCGGGAATGTGAGTACTGCAAAAGTGCTTCAGCTACAACGCCATGGTGAGAATCGAAGTCCTCAAACCCAGGGTCTATCACGAAATAGCGACTGTCAGCCATATATTTACTTGCCGCTAATTGACTTAATTATTTCTGCTTTGGCCAAATCAATCTGTCGATGAATTTGGCTCGTCATCGCTACCATCAACTGTTTGGTAGTAATAGTGACATTGAAAACATGAATTGGAATGTCATTCACATACATTGCAACCGTATTATCACCTGCCTCGAAGACTTGCCAATTCGGCTCTACGCTAAACCCACAATCGCCATTTCCGATCCCCGCTTTTTTCAAGTCTTCCCTGAAAGTAGAAGCCTGAGTTTCACAGATTATCGAATTATTGAGTTTGAAAGAAACACTGCACGCTTTTGAGTTTCCTCGCTGATTTTCGTAAACCCAACCAGAAAAGTTAAAAATTGATAACTCGTCAATATGAAATGTCGCATACCCTTTTTCGCATTTAGTTTTACTCTGTCGAGCCTTATATTTTTTATATAGTTTTGAAAGCAACTACAATTCCTCGCTCAATTCAATACTTAGCACCGCATCCATATAGTCCGATGAATGCTTATGAATGGTACTGTCTTCTTTTACCGTAGATTTTGCGCACCATTTATATTCATTGTGTTGGTCGCCAAGAGGCAGCGCCAAACTTTCTTGGTGAACTTTTAAGTGATAACCTGCTACAACATAGTGTGTGGAAGGTTTATCTCCCATTACGCTATCATCGTAAAAATGTTCATACATATCCAATAAACGGGCCTGAGAGCGGCTAAGTTCGCACCCCAGTTCATTTAACGTCAATCGTAAAAAAGCTGCATCGAGGGTTTCGTTCTTCAACACCCTCCCGCCAGGAACAAACCAGTAGTTTTTAGCAGGACGATTCTGCCTCAACCCAAAGAGAATTTCGCCCCTCTCGTTTTCAACTACCAAATCGATGGACACCAATGGTGTCCTATCGATAACTTCAGTAAATTCCGATTTATTCAAAAAGGCCAATATTCAACCTCTAAAGTTATCTTGATTCGCTAAAAACCAATCGAAAGCATGTTTTAAACCATGCTCAAGACTATAGGTATGTTCCCATCCTAAATCGTGCAGTCTTGATACGTTCATCAGTTTTCTGGGAGCGCCGTCTGGCTTAGAGGTATCCCAAACAATTTTACCCTTAAAGCCCGTAACTTTAGCGACAGTCTCTACCAACTCACGAATTGTACAGTCTACACCAGTCCCTACATTTATATGACTGAGCATCGGCTGGGTGTTGGCTTTATAAGTTGCATCGTCAAGCTCCATTACATGCACGCTGGCCGCAGCCATATCATCTACATGTAAAAATTCACGCATTGGCTTACCGCTACCCCATGCTATTACTTCACTATCGCCACGCTGCGCAGCTTCATGAAAACGGCGAAGTAAAGCCGGAATAACATGAGAGTTTTCGGGGTGGAAGTTATCGTTAGGTCCGTACAAGTTAGTCGGCATTACTGAACGATAGTCGCGCCCATATTGCCGGTTATAACTTTCACATAGTTTAATACCTGCAATTTTTGCTATTGCATAAGGCTCGTTCGTCTCTTCCAGAGCGCCTGTTAAAAGCGCACTTTCTGTCATTGGCTGTTCGGCCAATTTAGGATAAATACAGCTAGAGCCCAAGAAAAGAAGCTTCTGCACATCATTTTCATGCGCAGTATGAATGATGTTAGCTTCAATCATTAGGTTTTCGTAGATAAATTCAGCAGGGTAGGTATTGTTGGCGTATATACCGCCCACCTTAGCAGCCGCTAAGTACACTTCATCAATATTGTTCTCAGTAAAAAAGCGACTTACTTCTTTCTGGTCAGTAAGATTTAACTCGGTACGTGTTCTGGTAATAATTTCAATATTTTCTCTCTGCTCTAGGTTTCTAACAATAGCAGCGCCAACCATCCCTCGGTGGCCAGCAACAAATACTTTCTTCATATTTTTTCTCTCAAACAAATATTAATTTTTCTAAACGCTAAAGCTGATCTATTGTAGAAGAAGCTGGTAAGTCTTCCTCTATCATCACATCATCTAATTCCAAATAGTCTACCGAAAGAGGCTCTCTGTTCGATAACGCAATAGAGCGACTTGAATCATCACCCTGCTGCGTGTGTTGATTCATAGCGTCCAACTCATTGCCAAATACTACCTGGTCATATTCTGTCGGCTCTACAAATCCCATCTCGGCATCTAAATTAGCTAATTTTTCTTCATCAGAAATCCAAACTAGTACATTTTCTGGAGATTCTGATTGCTCGCTGTTGAGCATTAACTCTGGCTTATTAGTACTATCCGCAGAATGCTGAATAATGGTCTTTTGAGTTTCTGATGTTATATTCGAAGCTTCACCATTATCAATACGAGAAGAGTAATTGAGCTTGTCAGCCTGCTCTACCACCTTTGTATCGGTATTGTGCACGTTATCATCTACAGTTTCTTTAGAAAAATCACTATTCAATGTGAAAAAAGAAAAAGCGATTGAGATAACAACCATTATCGACAAAAGCGTCTTCATGAATTTTCCCTTTTTATAATTCGGATGCAATAAGAATAAACCGCAGTATTATTATAACCTCTATACTATATCGAAAGTTACAGCATTAATCGGCCATAAACCACTTACCGCCAGTGTTTTTTCCTACCACATTTGGTGAGTTATGCACTACATTGAGTCGCTCTTTTTGCTTCATGTCACTCCCCAAAACGCAGTGAGAGTTTCAATTAATAGCATTGCTGTGCCCTAAAAAGGAAAGAAACAAGTGCTTCGTCTCAAGATAAAGTCCATTTTTTTAATGTACACAAGGTACTAAAAAACGGGATTGAAACAGCATGTCAGATTAAATTGAAAACTTGCTGTGTCTAATGAATAAATAGAGCGCAACGAATGCTGCGCCCTAGAAGAATAACTAGTCAGCCATAAACCATGTTCCGCCAACAGGTTTTACAACGCCCGCGGCGATGCGGTTTGTGTTGTCCATGATATGGACGATGTTACGACCACCTTGCAATTCATTGCGCCATAGGAAGTCAACTTTACCGTCACCATTAAAATCTTCTACTTTAGCTAATGCCCATTCAGTACTTACCTGCGGCAACAGTTTTTGCTCTCTCACAGCTCCATTTGCCATGTAGTAAACACTATTTCTTCCATCTTGAATATTGCGCCAAATTAAATCTTCGGTGCCGTCACCATCCAAGTCGCCAGTTCCGGCCAATTGCCAATCACTTGGTGCCGCAGCAGACAGAGTAGATTCGTTAAAACGACTCTCCCCCTCTTCTAGGCTCCATACCTTTAATGCTCTACCGTCACGAAGAATAAGCTCTTTTACTCTGTCGCCGTTAAAATCTCCAATACCTTCAATAACCACTTCACCAATGCTATTCGACCAGAAGTTGCGCCTATTCGCACCATCCATGAACCAAATTGCTAACTGATTAGTGCTAAGTCTACGCCAAACAATGTCGTCTTTAGCGTCACCATCAATGTCACCAATAGCTTCTACAACAAAATCGCTTTCTAAACGTGCTAGAACAGGGCTAGATACAATATCGAATCCATTCATTAGGAATAGTCTGTTGTAACCGCCATGTGAATAAGGGTTTCTCCAAAACAGATCTGTTTTCCCATCGCCATCAAAATCACCTAGGCTCAATTGCCACTCTTCACCCTGTACAACATTAATTGGACGAGACTCAAGCACATTTTCACTATTCATAGTCCATAGGAAGTTCCAGCCACGAACGTTACTTGCATTCCGCCAAACAATGTCAGCTCTTCCGTCACCGTCTACATCGGCTCTTACCGGAAATTCTGAGTTATCACCAGTACCGTCACCATCTGTATCAGCCCACTCGCTAGTATCCATTGGAAATACGTCAGTACTATCGCTAAATCCATCACCATCCGTATCTGTATTAACAGGTGACGTACCCAATTCATATTCTTGCTCGTCGGTTAATCCGTCGTTGTCGTTATCAGCATCTAAAGCGTTAACAATGCCATCACCGTCAAAATCTTCTGAAGTGGAAGAGAGATCCACACCAACATAAAACATATTAGACAGAGTTTGATGGACTGATGAAAGATACGTGGAATATTCAATATGTACGTCTATACCAGCACGCGTTATTAAAAATTCAGGAAACTCAGCTTGGAAAAGAAAGTCAGTATCATTAGTTTCTTCAATAGAAAGGGTATGCCATACGCTATCATCAGCATACTTCCACTGAATAGACGTTATTTCTGTGACATCTTTTAAAGCTGCACCACCCGCTTTGAGTATAAATGACTGAAAGCCCATATTAATAGAAGAGTGAACTATGTCGTTTTCATCTACAGCACTAATAACTAAACCATCTACCTCAGCTAGCGAACTCGCTGGAAAATAGTCTATTTCGCCACTTGGCATATTGTCGTTGCCAGATGAATAGGTGATATTTAGCCTAGCGTTTTCACATCCTTGAACATCACTCAACGCGTAGTACTCTAGTACACCGCTGTGGGTTTGAGCCCCGTCACAAGACATAGTGAAATTTTGATTTTTAAATACAAGCTCAGCGCCTGAAGGGCTCGTAAAATGGCTACCGAAAATTCTTAAAATACCGCTTGGCTCAAAAGAATATGGCTGTGAAAACACCGCCGATGAAGGTTTAAACGTAAATTCACCTGCTTCAAGAACATTCAAACCTTTTGCAGTGCCAAAGTTAAGAGGTGGCGATTCTTGAATTAAATCACCTGATAACTCATCATCATTGCCGACAGCTAATGCGATGTAGAATGGTTGACTTAAATCACTTCCATCAATTATTGATAAACTAAGGTTTTGATCTCGCACACCAGTAAGATCGCGCTTACTTTCGTACAACTTTTCTCCACTGTAAACAGCGATATCTGAAGTTGGGGGAGTTACATCGCCCGATATATTAATATCTATATTAGTTGTCACATTGCCTAATGAATATAAAGTGTTCTGTGAAATATCGCTTAAGTCAGAGTGACTGAAATAGAAAAGTGTATCCGGACCTGTGGGGTTGTTCAGTCTTTCGAGCAGTTCCAAGCTGACCGGTAAATCTGGTGAGAGATTACCTGCCACAAACCACCGATTTGTACGAAATTCTTCAAAACGACTGTTGCTTACTATTGCGCTACCGTAGCTTATACCCGTATCCGCAACGGTGATTTGCGTGTTCAATTTTACAGTATAAAGTTGCTCTAGCGTATTTATACTGCTCACCGGCTTACCGTCGTTTCCGATGATATAACGAAGGTTTGACGGCTTTAACTCTAAATACTGATCGCCGCTAATATTTAGTGTAAAAGTTTCTAGTCCATCCACTCGCTGTTTTGCACTTGAAACTGGTAGCTCCGAAAGGTGAGGCAAGTCTTCTTTAAGTAAGTCAGCATAAGACGCCCGAGAATAATATTTCCCTCCCGAAAGATAAAAAAGCTTAGTATCACCAGGCTCAACATTATTCCAAAAATAGTTTTCCCCTGTCTCGCTATCTAATGTTAAACCAACCGATTGCAAGCTTTGATTGATAAATTCAAGCTTATGAGCTTTAACAAATGATATTGGTAAAGCTATTTGCTCGCCCATTTCAGAAGTTAACATGATGTCACCGAAGTAGCCGCCGATATCATGAGCCGAAAAATCAATTGCTGAAACGTCATTAATACTTAACGTAACGTCAATTGAAGCCTGTGCATTAGCATTTAAAGTTACTTGGGTATGATTGGCTGAAAGCGTTACGCCTGTGGGAAGTGAGTTGGGCAATTGTATATTGACAGTTTGCTGAACCGGTGAAGTATTCACTACAGAAAACGCGATACTTACCGTTTGATAATCGTTGCTATTGATACGCCCAAAGTACAGCGGACCTTGCTCAACCGCGATATTTTGTGAAAAGGCAGCTTCGACATTCAATAATCCGAAACCTCTTTGAAAAGTATCGTTGCTATCTGACTGTGCAGAAGACATTAGTATTGATTTAACTTGTCCTGGGCTAAGTATGGGTCTAGCTTGTAGTAAAAGTGCTGCTGCGCCTGCTACGTGAGGAGCCGCCATACTTGTTCCAGACTCATAACCATAGTTATCGCCGATAGCGAGCGAGTATATACCTCCCCCCGGAGCAGCAATTTCAGGTTTACTATAATTACTTTCTAATAGAGGACCTTTAGAGCTGAAGTCAGAAATGGTGCCGTCAGGCTCTACGGAGCCTACAGTTATCGCACTTCTCGCTGATGATGGTGACAGACTTCCAATGTCTAAATAACCACCGCCATTACCAGCAGCAGCTACAACAACCACGCCGGCTTCAGTTGCAGAGTCGACTGCCGAAGAGACCGGATCATCAGCGTTACCAGTGCCGCCCAAGCTTAAATTAATAACATCAGCACCGTCATCTGTGCTTGGGTCACCATCGGGGTCGACAGCATATTCAATGCCTGCGATAGTTTGTATGTTATTTCCAAATCCCTCGTTATCTAAAACGCGTACTGCAAGAATTGATGCATCTGGAGCAACTCCCACAACGCCACCATTCGCTGCAACTATACCCGCTACATGCGTTCCGTGCCCATCGATATCCATAGGATCAGTATCATTGTCTACAAAGTCATAACCACCTACTACTTTGCACCCATTGCCTATACAACCACCTAGATCGGAATGGGTATAGTCGACGCCACTGTCAATAATCGCAACAATAACGCCACTTCCAGTTACATTATTGCCTTGAGGATCTTTTTTCTGCCATACCTGGTCTGCCCCTATCATAGGTACACTTTCAGATAAAAACTTTTTCACCTGCGTACTTTTTATAATTCGTTTTACTGATGGCAGTTTTGACAAGGCTAAAATTTTGCTTTCATCGCCCTCTACTACTATGGCATTGACGACACGCGTAAGCTTGCTAGCTACCTTAATGTCTGAAGGCAGGTTTGCTTTAACAAATACTTGCTGAAATGCATCTAATGAAGTTGATTTTTCTTTAACTAATGTTGTCGCCCTTTTTGATAAAACTTTCGAATTATTGCTTGCAGATAGGCTCTCTAGAGAGGGTGTGTGCTGTAGAGACTTATATGCCTTGTACTCGCTGGTTTTCAAAAGCGGTTCGGCATAAAATTCAATCATGTAAGTCTGGCTAGTTTTAGATTGAAATAGGCGTTTTTTTATTTGTACTGAATCGCCACTAACGCCGTTAGAATGTCTGGATATTGTTTGTTCTGTCTGCGGTTGTGAATGAAGAAAGTTTGAAAATAAGGTAAGTGATATTGCTAGGAAAGTATATTTAAACAACTTGAACACTCCATAGTCCTTTACTGAGTACTTCTATACGAAAAGTTTGACTTTAAAAAATCGCTATAGACTATAATCTAACGCCAAGCCCTGATTAAGTATTAGAATTTATACTCATGTATAAAGAATGGCTTAACTCTCTCCTTAGCTCCCTTAAAAAACTGTTTGATTTTTGATCAATTTGATTTTATATTTCAGCCCAAGTAATACACAACTCTTCTAAAAAGGGTCTGTAGTCTAGCTTGCTAAGTGATTCAAAGGGATTCGAATTCGGAGCTAGACCATGACTTATCGCGTAGCATTTGCTATTTCCGGCGCTGTCAGCTTAGGTTCATACGAAGCTGGCACAATCTACGAAATTATTAGTGCGCTTTCAGAGCACAATAAAAATCTACCAGAGCATTCCAACGAACGCATAGAGATAGATGTGTTAAGTGGGGCCTCTGCGGGTGGCATGACCGCTGCACTTATAGCTCATAAATTACTGCACGACCCTTCCATGTTAGACGGTGAAACCAATAATGCCGCTTATAAAGCATGGGTTGAGAAAGTTGATATTCAGGGCTTACTTTCCCATCACAAAGATGATTTCACTCGAACCTCACTTCTTTCCTCTAATTTTGTAGGCAAAATTGCAGAAGACTTAATCACAAACAGACATACCAATAACGAAATACCCACACCGGGCCCACATAACACCGCAGCGAATAAGATACATCTTGGCCTGGCGATGTCTAACCTAAATGGCGTTGATTATAAACTTGAGGTGTTTTCTACATCTGCAGAAGGTTTAGACCAAGGTGAGTTTGTTCAAACTCGATTCCAAGACCGTGTAACAGAAGAGCTAACTAACGAATACAAGGAAAAACAATGGAAAGAGATCATCATGGCTTGCAGAGGCTGCGGCGCATTTCCGTTTGCGTTTTCGCCCATTAAATTAGCAAGAAACTGGGTGCGGCATAAGCTCGACTATGAGAGCAGAGGCGCTGCCCCCTTCAATGACGGCAGTAAAGATGAAGATTTTTACTATATGGACGGAGGTGCTTTCAACAACTATCCCTTAGGACTGGCTAGAACGCTAACTAGAAAAATTGATAGCACTCCAGAAGACTTTGAAAATAGATACTACTTTTACATTTCACCAAACCCAAAAAACTCTGTGCGCTCTGCAAATTTCAAAGTAGACGCCACGTCTGGTATGAAAGATACCGCCATGCAAATGGCAAAGAGTATCTTTTGGCAAGGGCGCTTCCAAGAGTGGATGCAAGTTGAGACGGTCAACGAAAAGATAAAACTATTAGATAAGCGCGCCGAAGAATTATTCCAAGTATTAAGCAATAACAGCTCGCAACTGCAAATACAAAATGCAGCCTATGACTCACTGTTAGACGCGCTTTACGGCCCTTCTCTACAAAGTACGTATACCGAAGACTTTGAACGCCTTGAAAAAGCCTATTGCAATAAACCTCAACATCAACAGCTTCCTTCACTACTAAAAGAAACATGGATTAAAGGTATTGTGATAATGGAAAAATCCGGCGGTTTAGAGAATCGAGAGAGCATGAAGGTGTATACCATTACAACAACTAACGACAATTTAGCTAGTGAACATTTAGCAGCCTTTTTAGGGTTTCTAGATAAGCGCCTGCGTGAACACGATTACTTGCTGGGCAGAATAAGTGGTATGCAAGTTATAGAGCATATTTTGAATCAGAAGAACAATGCCAACGCGTTAGGGAATCATTTGCCGCTGAATGTGGCTAGTCGCTCTGCCCGCATTAGTGAATCAAAATTACAATTGACGGCCATGAAGCTTTCCGAAATTACAATGAATGAAGTGAATTATGAAAACCGACAAGCGCTTTATAACAGGGTGAGAGAGCGCATGAAACAATGGCTGAAAGATGAAAATGTCAGCTGGATTAAGATACAAGGTGCAATGCTTGCCAGCAAATCTTGTTTAAAGAATATGTTCCAAATAGAAAAGAGAAAGCTGCTGGGTATAACGATGCCGGCGTGGTACCGCTAAGAATCAAAATGAAACAAGAAGTAGATGCAAATAACTAAAACATAATCTCAATCAATAGCCATTGGCTTAAAGGGAATTAACCATGAAACTACTACCGTCTCTTGACCGAGCTGTACCCAAAGAGCACCTTGCGCCTTCTGTTTTACACGAACTTTTTACAAGCCTTAATAATATAAAAAATGAAATTGAAAGCAGTGTCTCAGCAGAGCAGAAAGCTAAACTAGATAACCTTAATAATATCGTTAATGAATTAAAACAATTAGGTGATGACCCCAGCATTGACGATATTCCCAGCGGCGCTAAGACCATTATTGAAAATGCCGTTGCGCTATTCCCCGACGAAAAGCAACAAGAAATTACAGATTCAGACATATACAAAAAAGCACTCAAGCTACTTGATCAGTGGGAAAAAATTAGCGCCCCAATAAGCTCTCAAACCGATGGCTTCAACAGGGATATTGATTTTGACAAAACCTATAATACTGAACTTAAGGATTTTGAGATAGGCATTAGCGTTGGTGCTTCAGGCATTTATAACATTAATGTAATTAGCCAGGAACAATCCAAAACACTGCTTTCGCTAGATATTGCAAATACCGATTGCATTGTGAACCAAACGGTTTCCGCGGCTTACGAAGTAAACGCATCTGCAGCTGGTGCAATAAACTTTATAAACATTAGCGCAAGTTTAGCGCAAGCTGGCGAGTTAAAACTAGATACCTATTTCCAGGTAAAAAATGACACGCCAACATATCGGGCGCTTTGGGCCATGTTTAAAGTGCCTGTCGTTCCATGGAGCTTAAAATCTGTAAATGCACTACTTACAGTTCCAAGTGGCGGTACTAGCCTTCGTTATCGCGCATGTGCATTAAAAACAGGAACGTCTTTTACCATTCAAGGTGAAATGGGCGTAGGTAAGTCGCTAGTTACTCAAACAGATCTCAAAGGAAACTTAATAAACGTCGACTTATCTGCCGAAATAAGCGCGTATCACGAACATACCATTACCGGCGATGTGTCTTTGTTTGTCACCAAGCAGGCAACTACTGGCAAGCCAATATTAAAGTTAAGCATTGAGGAAACTAACGAACGTACTAATGCTTTAAACCTAGCGCTACAGGCGCAAATTAAAGGTTTAGATAAACTTGCGGGGCAGTATGTTGAAATGCTGCTCTCAAAGGGTAATAAGGTAATTCAGTGGTTAGAAAAAAATAGCTCTCCAGGTGCTACATTACTAAAAAGTTTAGACAACAGTGTTGATAAAGACGCATGGTACAAGCCTATCGCTAGCTTGGCACTGGGTCAAAAAAATGTGGACGATGCCGTAGAGAGCCTAATAGGCAGTGAGCTTCAGAATATTATCAATCGCATCCCTCTTTCAAGCGAAGACGATGCAGAGAAACTAGCCGATAAAATAATAACGAAGCTGTTAGACATTTTTGGTGCAAGTGATAGCACTACTATAGGTAATTATAGAGAAGCGGCGGAACAGGCGCTTCAAACTGAATTAGAAAAACTGCAGCTACATATAAATCAACAAGCAGAAGAATTTAAAATTTTAATCGAAGGCGAAGCCAAAGACGCGCTAAAGCCAATAGCAGCCTTAGGCGAAGAGGTAAAAAATGCCCTTACTCAATTCGATGATGATGTTGAAAAGAACTTTAGTAAAATCATTTCAAAATACAGTGAATTCAAAGAAAAAATCACTGCTGCATTAGAAAAGTCGGCCAACATCAAACTGGGGCTAGCCTATGACGACATTAGAAAACGTTCAACGTCGTTATCTCATCGTTTAGAGTTACTGCTTGAAGCGCCCGATTCACCCGACGTTCAAACATTTTATAGAAGCTTAGCCATTGGTGATAATAAAAAAGTAGCCCGTATGCTGCCTACCCTGGTCGAAACTGGTAAAGTTCAAGTTCTAGCCGAGTCTTCAACTATTGAAACAATGCGAAATAATACGACTACCCTGGGTTTAAGTATTATTGGCAGGAATATTACTTCGGTGAAGGACGTGATGTCTCAGCTAAACGTTCAAGTGGATACCAGTGGCAACCTGTACGTTAGACAAGACTACAAAGTTACCGCCACTGCCAGCGGGCTAGGCGAAACGCGACAAGCTGTACTTAATCTAACCTATGGTATTGCGCAGGCATCGCAAGAACCAGACTTTGTGGGCAGCGTGGGTTTTAACTACACTAACAAAGATTCTAAGCTTCACTCTATAAACGAAATATCTGAGTTTCTGAATTCATTAGATTTTAGCAACGACCCGCGTTTTAACGAACTGCCTAACGATGTATCGGTGCCTACCCTTATACCTAAGCAACGTAAAAATATGGCGGTAGCAGAGTACAAAAAGATAGTTACGCAAACCCCTACAAAATTCACTACAAGCGAAATATCAATTAGCTTACGTGCCAGCAAACAAACCTACCGAAAACTGTTGGGATTGAACGGCAACAGCCTTTTCAACAATGCCATTGCTTACTTGATTTATTTAACGAAAAGAGACGATTTTTACCAAGAAGCCATGGAAGATATTGTAGAGATTTACGAAGAACTTGCTTCCCGATACGCAGATTTCAATACGCTTTTTACCCTTCTACTTGGCTCCCCAAATAGCACCAACATTAGCTTAAACACCATAAAGCAAGACTTAAAACATTTAGAAAGCTTCAAAGAACTAATGGAGCGTAAGTCGAAACTAATGTACGACGAAGAAAAAGTGTTTTGGCGCAAGATTAACACGAAACTTGAAAAATACGCGCAAATGGCGGGCGCGCTAAGAAACTTACCGAGCACACTAAATGCCATAGAAGCCACAGTAGATAAATTCAGCGTAACGACACAACGAAAAACAGATTTAGAAGAACTAAATGCCACATTGAAGGGGTTGAACAAGAAATTTCAACGCGGGCTAGACGATTGGGTAGAAGTAGAAAGCATAGTTAAAAATGCCATTGACGACCTGTACTCCAAATTCGGCTGGTCGAAGTCGAGCGTTAACTTGCGGCTATTGAGCTTCCTATTGCTATTACAAGAAAGTGCAGGTGAAGACGAGGAGTTGTTCTTAACCACGATTACACTTAGCAATGCTAGCGATGAGCGCAGGGTTATTGTGGTTTAGCTTTATTAAAGAAGGTTACAACATGAATAAGTTTATTCAGTACTTTGCAGTAGCTATTTTCGGTATCGCAATACCTGTGTACTTAATGGGTGCAGTTGTTACTAATGTATCAGCCGTTAATCAGGAAATAAGCTATGCGGGAAGCCTAGACTCAACTATTGAGAGCTTTTCAGAAGCGAAAAAACACCTTAAAACCCCTAATGACTATGCATTGTTAGCAATGTTGTCCGCGGAGAGCGCCAACCAAAAGACAATGATAAACAAACAGGTTATGAAGGTTACCGTTATTCAAATAGGTTTTGCTGTAATTTCCATTGGAATGTTGTTCGTTGTTTTAGGGTTTAACGAAGGTGGGGCAGAGGGAGGTGCAAGTAATGGTGTGCTTTCTTTTAATTTCAAAACGGGGTCATCTGGGCTGGCAGCAATTATAGTAGGTGCTGCCATGGCAAATTTGGGTGGGGTATTAAACAACGCGTTTAGTACTGTGCAAGTGCCGATGTTTTCTGGAGTAGTGGAAAACAGTGTCTTACCTGTGAATTCAGGAGCCCCAAAAATAAAGTTGCTCGCTGAAGCAGTCACTACATGTGGTGAACAATTTAAAACGTTACCTAATGAATTGAAACAAGAGCAACTCAAAGTATGCATGCTCGCTAGACTAGAAGGTATTTATGGAAATGAAAATTAAAGCTATTACAATTTTGATCTTATTTTGCTTTTTCCAACGTACAGCTTTTGCCGAAAAGCAATGTTGGCGAGTATATTTAACTCCCCCTGTAATTGCGCATTATAAAATCCAAAATGAGCTCGTTCATAAAGATATTACTGGTAGCTTTGTAATCGTTTGCTCAAGCAAACCTATCTACTCAGATACACACTTCAGAACTGGAGGAGGGGCCCCAGGCTACAATAAAAACAGAAAACCGCAGTTCTTTGCTATAGACAAATACTTATTAGAACTGCAACCACTTAATAGTGAGCAAGCAAATGCCGAGGACTATCAACCTTGGATTACGTTGGAAGGAAATAGCAAACTGGACGCAGCCTTCATAACACAAACAAAAAAAACCGCAGTACAGCACTTAAGACTCAAAACTTCTAACATTAAAACCGTTCTTAGCTCAGACCCTTTAGTGACAGCCGAGCAATTCTTAAATGAAGCGCTAGACAGAAGTAATGAAAGACAGTTACCAAAAAGCATTGAGAACAAGCTAGCTGACTATAGAGAGATATCAAAAGAACTAAATCTCCAGTTAAGTGTTGACCATATGGTAGAAAATGATGTCAAATTTATAAGTATCTCTAACATAAAGTAACATGTTGGCAATGCACTTAGGTCAATATCAATAAAGAAGACGCCGTAACCCGCATTAATATTACAATCACATAGAGCCTGCAACATAGGCTTAGATGTACTAGCTCAAACTTGATCTGACAGTTACCCGAGTTTTCAGCTGTCGCTATCAGATTAGATTTGAGCTAGATTCTTATCAGCCCAAGTCTGTTTCCCATCGATTAATGTTTCCAGTGACGTTCTGCCACAGTACATTTTACCCTGATGAGTCCTTTCATTGTTGTAGTAATCCATCCACACGTCCAGATCTTTTTGAAGCTCTTCTAGCGATGCATACAGTTTCTTGCGGAAGGTAACTTGATAGAACTCATTAAATATCATTTTGTGGAATCGTTCGCAGATACCGTTCGTTTGTGGTGACATCGCTTTAGTTTTCGTATGGTCGATATCGTTTATCGCAAGGTAAAGTTGGTAATCATGATGCTCTACCTCCCCACAATATTCTGTCCCACGATCGGTAAGCATTCTGAGTATAGGTAAGTCATACTGCTTGCAGTATGACTTACCGTTAAGCCGTTATTGGCGTAATGGTGGTGTAGAGTTTGGCGAGATTATGCAAACCTGCTTCGTGTTTAATGATTGGATTGTTAGTATGCAACATGAGAGTTACCTATTTTGTGTTGATTAAAGATCCGACACCTTTATCAAAACGGGTAACTCTCATCTTTTCAAGAAGAAGTGCCAGATTAAGTCGAGACTAATTCATAGGAGTGTGTGTTTTTCTACTCTTACATTCCTAGTATCTCAGTAAATGAAAGCGCACCATCGAAATTTTGTGCTTCGTTCATTCTTTCTAGCAATATTTCTCTTGTGTATCGATACAAGTTAAAAGGGCATTTTGCAAGCAAATCGGCTTGTATTGAAACTAAGCTTTCATTGTTCGCTAACGTATAGCTACTGTCTCTTGGAAATTCTACATTATCGCCCAAGCATTGAACTGGTTTCATATCGAATAAATTGACAGTTTCAAAGTAATCGTGAAACTTCAAATAGGTAGTCCCACTTTCTTGGTTTTGCGTTATGGGAGAAAAATTACACCACGCCGATGGGATATCATATGCATGGCCAACAATAATGCCATGTAAAGATGACGATAGTATCTTTTCACATTGCGTAATCTTATTAATTGTTTCTTCAATGCACTGCTGATCAGAATGATCACCCAAGTTGATGACGATAACACCTGGATGACCCTCATACCGTTCGGCAACAACTTGATATTCGGTAAAATGGGGAATTATCCCGAATAAATACTTTTTAATTTCAGCCCGTTTAAGAAGTAATGGTAACAAAAGCGCTGGATCACCTAATGCAACATCTGATGGTAATTTTATACCTGCACTTTCCAATGAATTTTTAGTCTTATTCCCTCGGATGGCATAAACTTTAGCTGGATCTATTGAATTTTTAATTTTAAGTTCATCACCGTTATGCATTATACCAATACCCCATAGCCATGCATTTTCAGTGGTGTGTTTCAAAATAGAGCCGACTATCAAATAATGTTCTGCTTGATTATGTTGTTTCACTTCCAGATCGTTTATATATAACTCTTTGGGATGAAAACCCACTAATTGTTTATAGATAAACGCACCCAGTACATCTCCAAAATTACCTCCAAATACATTGGCTATTCCAACAGTATTAAATATCTTTTTCACATGGTTGCGTGCACGATTTTTATCAGCCTTATCAATCATTTTTGGATGAATTGCCGAGGGCACTAACTTTGACTGTGATAGATCAAAGGCTAAAGGCGGATTTACAGTATAAGCTTTGACTTCATCTGTTAGACAAAGATTATGGAAATACACATCGGAGGTATGCTCTATTTTTCGAGCTGATTCTAGTGAGTCAATAACATGTTGCGCATAAGCGGCATTGCAAATGAAGCAAGAATTACTCATAGTTTTGGCTTCTGAAAACTCAAACTGCGTTTTGTAGGAATGAACCTTCTCATCAAATCCCGGATATCCAAGCCTAATTAATGTCGGTTTAGCACTATGAAGGCTCTGCATTATTTCAGCATCGTCACTAATTTTTTGGAGGCCATCCGATGCATAGTGCATAAACCTAACATCATCCTCACAAATCATGGCTACAGAATAGCGGCCAATACTAATAACACTTAAAACACTTAAAAAAGACAGCCAATTACCAATTTGTTTAGGTATGAGAACATTGTTATCGCAGCTGCAGAGAGGCTTACCACACCTAAAACACAAATCAGGCGTTTTCACCAAACCAGAAGCTAATATCTGCTTTACTCTATTGTCGTCATAATTAATTGCACTGAAGAAGCTGAAGTCATTCAAACCTAGTGCACACATTTCAGCCACAGTATGCTGCTGTCTTTCAGTACTCTCGTCCAGCGACACTGAAAATGTGTACTCAATATGCGATAAAGAGGGGTTACTATTACCGTCTAGCTTGACTAAGCATAAAATGGTTTGTGTCTTCCATTTTATATAATTATAAACAACAAAGCCTGATTCTTTAAAATATGAAACTAGTTCAGAGATTTTATAGTCATTAACCCACCCATGACTTCTTCTATCTGTGCTGTTTTTATCTAAACAGGCGTAAGATAATAGGACCCGCTTAAAGTTAGCTGCTAAAAAATTTATAGTTCGAGGAACATCATGAATGTATTCAAGTACCCCAGATAACACCGCCGTATCAAATCCAACAATAGGCAATAAATTTTCAGCGTTTAAATCAAAAATCTCAGTCTCTCCATCTCTGTCGACCAAGTCTGATTTCTGATAGGTACAGCTTGATGAGAGATGCTGTTGAAGCGCCCCGACTCCAGCACCAAACTCAAATACTGTTGAGTTTTCAGGTACTAGCTTAGCTATTAATTCGCTTCTCATATTCCATGCTGGCATTAATGATGCAGCATTCGACCATCGTTCGTAGTCACTCTTTCCTTCTCTAATCAGTGACTGAGTGACACTATCGCGAGAGTGTATTCCATTCATGAGTTACGCTCTTTATAACTAAACAAGTGAATACAAAAAAGCTGGGGAATAGACACCCAGCTTCATGACATAATGACTGCTAATATATCAATTATTCTTTAGACACAGCAACCGAATAACCATGCTGCTTCAATAGTGCATGTTGTTTCGCTTTACCAAGATCGTGTGCCACCATTTCTGCGCACATTTCTTCAACGGTAATTTCTGGTACCCATCCTAGCTTTTCTTTTGCTTTTGTTGGGTCGCCAAGTAGCGTTTCTACCTCTGCAGGGCGGAAGTAACGAGGGTCTACTTCTACAATTACATCGCCAACATTTACGCCCGGTGCCAATTCACTGTTAACTTCTGTGACTGTGGCAACTTCTTTTACGCCTTCGCCAGTAAATTCTAAAGTGATGCCTGCTTCTTTAGCAGACATACGCACAAATTCACGTACCGATATTTGCTTACCTGTGGCAATTACAAAATCTTCAGGTGTGTCTTGTTGCAACATCATCCACTGCATACGCACATAGTCTTTAGCATGGCCCCAGTCGCGAAGCGCATCCATATTCCCTAAGTAAAGCTTACTTTCTAAGCCTTGGGCAATATTAGCAATCCCGCGTGTAATTTTACGGGTAACAAAGGTTTCACCACGGCGCGGAGATTCATGATTAAACAAAATCCCGTTACATGCATAAATACCGTAAGACTCGCGGTAGTTTACCGCTATCCAGTAGGCATACATTTTTGCTACTGCATAAGGTGAACGCGGGTGAAATGGTGTGGTTTCCTTTTGAGGAATTTCTTGCACTTCACCGTAAAGTTCAGACGTAGACGCTTGATAGAACTTGGTTTTCTTTTCAAGCCCTAAAAAGCGAATAGCTTCTAGTAAGCGAAGAGTACCCATGGCATCCACATCTGCAGTGTACTCAGGTGCTTCAAATGAAACCGCAACATGCGACTGCGCACCAAGGTTATAAACCTCGTCTGGCTGCACTTCTTGCATAATGCGGATAAGATTCGAAGAATCTGTTAGATCGCCATAATGCAATTTAAAGTGCGCATTTTCTACATGAGGATCTTCATATATATGATCAACACGTTGTGTGTTAAATAATGAAGCACGACGTTTAATACCGTGTACTTCGTATCCTTTTTCCAATAAAAACTCGGCTAAATAAGAGCCGTCCTGGCCGGTTACACCGGTAATAAGTGCTTTTTTCACCTATATCTCCAAAAGTTTGGCTGTTCTGGAACGAATTAAAATTAAAACTATCACTATAAATGGTAGGCTAATCTGTGCATTAACTTTTCATGATAAATTTTACTAACTCACCTATTATTTTATTCTTTCTGTCTTCAACTTCCGACAAGGAAAGTACGTTTGAATCTTTGTGGGTTTTTTCTGCTTCAACACTAGCTTGCGTGACTTTTTCATGAAAAAAATATTTTTCATGCTCATATTTAAACTTGTCTTTCAACTGAGATATTACTTTGGCGTGCACTTCTGTTTTTTCATTCGAAAAAACGAAGCTCGTCGACTCAAACTCATCTTTTAACTCTAATAATTTAGTCTTATGACGAATTATGACGTTTCTTTTATCGCCCAACTCTTTTTCAAATAAATCTGGAAACATGGCTAGAACTTCGCAAAAAACAGGCGACAAACTTGGATTGCTCTTCTTTTTAGGAAGTATGACCTGCTCGAACAATTCACCTTTAACACTTAAACCTTCTGTAAAGAAATCTTGCAATATTTTCCCTTTATCAAGGTTTAAAAATTTTACGTTTGAATAAATATTTAAAAAGCCCCGAGTTCTTTCGCCCCAATAATTAGAAGAGTTTTTTCTAAGAAAGGCCTGGGCATAATCGAGAAAATTTAGCCCACTTCTATAAACACCTTGCCGCCAGTTAGAATAAATCTGATTCCAAGGGTTTCTAACTACAATTATTACTTTAACATATTCGAAAGTATCGAAAATTTCTTTGTGTAAATCCACACTTTCTTGATCATCAATACTTGATAAATATTCGCTACTCAACACAAATTTAGGTCTAGCCACGCCATATTTTTTATAAATGTAATGAGCAGTCTTTCCCAAAATCTCACTGAAACTTGCCTTTTTTTTCTTTATATCTTCTAAAATAGCAAATGGGATACCGTGAGGGTTGTTTATATCAGTGTCTTCCCTTATCGACAAGTTTTTATCTAAGACAAAATATTCATTCTTTGCAAGCAATTTTCTATTGTTAATAATGCATGTCTGAATAGATGAACTCGCACACTTTGGCATTCCAACATGCAAGTAAAGCTCGAATTTTTTCTCTTTCATAATCACCTTTACTGAGAATGTTATTCAAATATACAAAGTGGAGGGGAAATTCACTCGCTCTGATATTCAGAGCGTACAACTTCGATTTTAGTTAACGAAATCATTTGATCTCTTAATTTATTTTTGGTTTTTACAGACACCGTATTTTTAATTGAAACCCCAAATAGCAAAGATACGCTTGCCTCCCTTTACTTTACTTATTTTTGTATATTTATAAGCCAGCTTGCTGTAAATCTGACTCGAAGTTAGCATAAAGAACTTGATTGTATTAGTGACACAATCAAGCATTCTTCTTGCCTTTATATTTAAGCACTACAGTTTATGTGATACTCCGTGAGCATCTAAAACCTCACTCAAATTTTTACGAAGACTTTCCCTGACAATTTTATAATCGTTAAAATTAAAGGTGACTGTGTCCCTCAATTCACTAAGGCTGTCAACTTTAAGAAAATCTGTGTGACTCAAATGTGGCAGTGCCATAGTTTCGGCTAACTCCCTAGTCCTTGAGTCATGATATACCCAAATAGCAGGGGTGCCGCTTTGCCAAGCTGCCATATTCCCATGAAGCCTCAAACCTATCGAAAAGTCTACACGTGCAGAATCCTCCATCCATTGATCAACATTGTAGTAAAGCCTCATTTTAGTAGCGACAAATCCTCTAAATTCCACGTCGGACATAAAAGGTGCTAATGCCTGCCTAAGGCTATTTTCGTGGTGCTCGGGCACAACCGATTTTTGGTATAAATTGCGCTGTCTGGCATACTTTATAAACGGCTCTACTGATTGTTGCAGGTATAGGCCGTTTCCATTTGCTACCCATTCAATCATCTTTCTCTCTGCATCACGTTTTGTTAGATCTTTAGGCCATGGCTCATCACCCGTTGCCACGAAAGAAAAAGCATCTTGTGACCATTTAGTTTTGAGTTTATTAATGAAATCGGAATCTTTGTTTATAAAATTAGTCGGGCAACCAGTTATAACACCACTGTCTACCCCTCTTTCACGAAGAACTTTATCGGTAAATGCTCCCCGAAGAGCGACTTTTTTACTCTTACGCTTTATTAAGTCTAGTAGTCGATCTATGCTTTCGTGAAAATTGAATTCAGATTGCTCATAGTTTTTTGCTTGAGCACCAAGCCCCAAAAAGACAACGGGCAATTCTGTTTTATCCAAGAAATCAACGAAGCCAGAAAAGTCAAAATTTTCTCTTACAAAGTTTGCCGAAGGGATAACCAGAACTCTACACTGGTCTTGCACTGTCTTAACATCCCAAGGCAAATCCTCCCCGACTACAACATAATCTTCGTCCAACAAGTTGCACACTGCATATTGAAACAATAGATTACCTGTATTTGCCCCAACTTTTCTTAGTAACTCTTCTGTATCAAGGAAGGAACACCCGTCTATTCGCCCGTGAGTTCCAACTACACCAACTTTTTTCATCTAAAAATCCTTTCCGCTCATCTCTATTTCTGAATATGTATTGGACAGTCTCATCGCCGCTTCACTAAACGAGCTCCATGTACTGCCTAGTAGCTTTTTACATTTACTTAGCAAAAGAACATCAGCTAAGGCATAAACAATTTGTTCTTTTGAACGATCAAATACATCTCGTTTTAAATAAACTAGACGCTCACCATAATACTTCTCGAAAACATCGTAGGTTTCTTGTAGATCGGTCGCTACGAAAATCTTTAAATTTCTATCTTCTTCGATTAATTTATCTAGACGCTTTATGAATGCTGAATAGTGGCTTTTTTCGCGCCAAAAATGTAACTGGTCGTGACCTTCTTGCGTCCAGTTTTCAACAGAATCGTAAGTATTGTGGTCTAAACCTGCACCAGCTTCCATCCGTATATGAGCCGCAACATAGCCATCTACGTTATAAGGTTTTATAAACTCCATAACCTGCTTTGAGGGTGTTAGTGCCTTTATAAATCTATTTTCCGTTTCCCAGTCTGACAAGGGAGAATTGAAGGTGTAAGCTGCTCTCAAATACAGATGCTTATCTTTATCAACTTCTATAAACTTGTCCTTTTGAGCACCAGCCTCTATTTCCATGTAATTGAATACATCCATATACTTTGATGCTTCACTGACAAAAGCTTTATTTAAAACAGTGCCTTTATAATCAAACAAATCAGCGAATTCACATTCACAGTGGTGGTCTGCCTCCCATACTATAACAAGTTCTCTTCCTGTTTTTTCAGCAATTGCTGCGGCTGAGCCAATTGCTCGAAGCCTATTCCCTAGACCATGTTGGGCGTCTACATATACTTTCGCATTAAAAAGTTCGTCTACAGTAGCTACAACTTCCGTTAAAGGTAAAGCCGCCACTCTGTCCACTTTGCTATCTTTCAAGCTGTTGGCTTCTCGCTGCAATAACACCAATTTCAGTAACTTGGGAGGGAGTGAGATGACCTCTACAAATCCGCTGATATTACCAATTCGCCTATGCATGAAACTGTCTGATTCGATTAAAACGAAAACTCTTACTCCCTGCGAAGTAGCGATACTCTCGTTTTTTTGTAAAAAATCTCGCAACGGGGCAGAGCCATCGAAACACATTAACTCATGCTTTTTATCCAACTCACCTAAAAGCACCTGTGTAATTTCAAAATTGATACTTTCGCTGTACTCAAATAACAAAAATTGCGCAAGATATGTATGTGATATACTTTTTTGAATGATATCAGGACGCCTGTGCCACAAATAATGAATGGCAGCGAACATGTTCGCCTGTTCGACAATATTTTCCGGCAACTGAATTGGGCTTGTGATTCTTTCTAATTTCCATAAATTAGCATTAACCCTCTCAATTCGGTAATTTTGCAGCCTACTCAAGTTCCAGTAGTCAGTAGTTCTTCCAATGTACTTGTTTCGGTGATTATTAAATTCGGTAGCTGGTACCGTACCTAGAAAGTCAGAGTTGGTAACGTCTTGGTGGGCAGTTCGTGTGCCCTCCTCTTGCTCTAAGTGAAGGACAGACCTGAAATTTAAATATTTCGTCCCTAAACCACATTGGGATGCTAAGCGTTCGTAAATATCTGAGTCGTCCCAGCCGTACGTGGTTATAAGCTCATTGTAGTATCCTATTTCTTTTAAATGGTTTTTATAAGCACCAAAGGAACCATTTACGTATACTTGAGAATCAAGACCCTCGTCTAAAGCTGATTTCCAATAACCTCTGACAAATTGAGTCTGGTTAAAATTATTTAGTTCTAAGAAGTTTTCGCTCACTTCAATATCGGCATCAAATTTTAGTACTTTTGAGTATTTTGCAAACCGCAGTCCCACGTTAAAGCCGTAGGTTAATACCCATTTTCTTTCGCCATCAACACGCAGTACCTTAATCCGGTCGTCAGAGATATCTTTGATACTTTCTGCCACCGGCGTATTAGAAGACCAGTCTACAATTATTATTTCGTCTACTGGCAATTTAACCCAAGTACGCAAAGCCCTTACAAGATTGTCATTCCTGTTCATACAACATGAGACAATACTTGTACCTGGATATGTTGTTTGGCTATCTAACTCTGATAAATTTGCAGCAGAGAACTCTAAATTTGAATCTTCATTAACTTTATAACCAGTAGGTAGTTTTCGATAAAGGGCATCGAGAAGGTTTTGGCTGGAATCAGATAGTTTACTCTTAGCGATATCAGCTAAAGTTTTTTCGGCTAATTTATAGTTTTCTGCTTCCAACTCAGCTTTAGCAAGCAAAAACTTTTTGTACAACATGGCATTCCCTTATAAACATATAAGAATTAATTGGTTACGTAATATTTTTCTTTATATTTTTGATAAAACGGTGAGTTTTCACTCTCTTCTATTATCGCTTGCGGCGCTATTCTTTCTCGTTCACTAATAACATCTGACTTTCTTCCGCTGTCACCTGTTACTTTAAACAGTGAGAAAATATTCTCGAACGTTTCATCAAATTGCAGATCTAATCTATGGCAAATCGCTGCTACTTGAGTTTGAGGTTCAGAGGAAAGTAATTCATAGCTAAAAATTTGGTCTGATGAAAATTGTTCTAGTAATAAAAGCAATCGACGGCAATATTCATCGAAGCTTTTTGGCTCAAAATGTACCCAACCATTCTTAACTAATGAAGAGTAAGCATCTATTGGGTCACGCACCGTTAATATAGATTGAATATTGAAATTCTCTTCTAAAAGACTAACTACTCTGCTGCGCTGCGGAATTACACTCCAAGTGTTAAAGTCGGCATGTGTATGATCGCGAAGCACTAAGGTACCACCTAAACTTTCGACGTGCTCATAAGCAGAGATAATAGATTGCTTAAAGATTTTATCTGCCAGCTCGTTTGAGAAAGGAATTTTAGCATATTTAGCCAAAGACGTTATATCAGTCGGTGAATACCTTGGCTTGTCTAAATCGACAGCTAACCCCGTATGCGGGTGAACTTCACTTAACAAATATACATTGGGTAAGGCGGATAAGCACTTAGAAATTAACGTTCCACCACTACATGCTAAGTGATGAATGATACGAAGTTTAGGCTTTGTATTTCCATTTAATTCATTGGCACACCGACCTAACAAACCTTCGGCTTCCTTAATTTCTAGTTCTGCAGAATTCTGCATAGAATCACTAGAAAAAGCAGATAAGTCAGATTCCTCTATGAGGTTGAGTGCATTATTTAGCTCAGCTAAAACTTTTAAGCTATGTTTCTTTCTATTAGTCAATGTTGTCACTTCCCAATAGTATTTCAGGGTGTTTATTTTCTAATTGATGATAGAAATTAGCCGCTTGTTGTAACTTGCTATGCAACTCTCCTATAAGTTGTCTTAACTCTTTTTCGGACTGTGTTTTTTGCGCATACTTAGTTCGTAAATCATCAGAATCGATCTGCATTTTTAAGACTAGTTTAGAATTTACTTCCAGTGACGATGTGAGCTTTCTCTCTCGCTCTTTTATATTCTCAATTTCAGCAGCGAGCTTTTCCTTCTCAGACAGACTTTCCGACAATCGATTTGAAAGTTCTTCGTTATTTTTTACAAGCTCTTCTTTTTCTTTTTTTAAGCTCTCCGACCACTTCTTATGTTCATTATGCCAATGATGCTCTTGATCCCTTTCTTCCAGAAGCTTTTGGTTTATATGCTGCATTTCTTCTTGTAACTGCTTTTGTTTTTCTTCAGCTTGCTGTTTAGCTGCTTGCAGTTGTTGTTTAGCCTGCTGTAACTCGCTGGTAACTTTTTCAGCATCGCTCTGAGAGACACTCAACTGGTTCTCTAGCGCTGCTTTAATTTCTCTATGTTGTTGCCTATTGCTAAAATAATTCAATGCCTGTTCGGCATTTACTGTTTTAGTGGCTACAAAGTTGGAAAATGGTGGCATAGATTCAGCTAAGCCAAGATAATCCCGACCACATTCCGCCAGTCTGCTTTTAACTTTTTCTACTGGTTTACTTTCACCAAAAATTGGCTTTGGTGAACTTTGAATTACTACATGAGTAAAATCATTTAATAGTTGGCCATTCAAGCATTGCTGCTCACCGCCATTCAACTGCGCTATTAGTAAGCAAGGTTCACTTTCTGAAATATTGAATTGCTTTAGCAGTGGCTTTAACGCAACGATTGGCACTTCTTGTTCTGTGAATTCAAGTGCAGGTCGAATACTTTTAATCAGGTTAGGAGGGAGTACAGACGAAAAACCAAGCACATTTGAAGTGAAATAAGGCGTTGTTTTTTGCTCAGTCTCAAATGCTGGTACGCCATGTATGATGGTCACGTTTTCAGGCTTGCCTTTAGCACTGTGCAATGTACCGGCTTTTTCAAACATTGCTAACTCTGGCTCTACCAAAACAACCTGTGAAGCCGTTAAAGAAAATAGCCAGTTAAGCATGGCCTCAGTGCGGGCACCCAGCACTACAAGGCACTTTGGTTGCACCGCTAGCCCTTTTACAATGTTTAGTAAATCGCTCATCGCCTCTCCTGCTGTTCTTTTAAAACTTTGCACTCATGCCTGTTAATAACTTTTGCCAGTTTTCTAGCGGCTGGTTCACTTTAAGCTTTTTACGATCTAACGTATGAAGCCTGTCGGCTAGCTTAGAAAGCAACGCTTTAATAAATAGCTTGTCTTGTTCTTGTAAGCTGTCTATTGCTTTTTGCTGCTCTTCGTTTAATTGTGAAGGCAAATCGAGTACTAGTTTTAGCCCCCACTTGTCTTCTGTTGCTGGCGGCCAAGTGGCAAGCGGCGCTTGGTTATTGGCTAGTTCTCTAAACTCTAGGCTTCCGTACTCGGTAAACACGCTATCTTTAATTTGTTTAGCACCCACTTTAATGTCAAAGGCTGGGTAGCTAATACCATTTGCTTGCAAATCTTCAACGCAAATAAGTAAATGTTCGTTAGTAGCACCAACCATGTTTTGCTTCAGGCTAAGTTTTTTGAAGTTAAGAGGTTTAGGTGCTTGCTTAGGTGCCAGTTGTTTTATCGCACTTGTTAGTGTTAATAACTTCTGTGGCCATGCAGCAACATCTAAGTTGGCCGTTGCATCAGTGCGCTCAATGTCACCTTGCTTAAGTTTTGTTTGCAACTCTTCAACAATACCTACTAGCAACAAATGATCTTCTGCTGGCAGCTCTGCCAATGTCTTTTTGCCGGCTTCGGTGAAAGGGCTAAGTAACGAAAAGTCGCATACTTTATTGCTGCCTGTTTTAACGAATTTTGATAAAGGATAAACGCGCTTTTTATCCGGAGCATGTAATTCTATATCTAGCACACCTTTTCTATCGTTCACGATAATAGAAAACGCATTCCAGTGCTTATCGCCATGTTCAACTTGTGTAAACCTTGCAGTAATGCGCTTTAAGTCTTTTTGGTTTGCGCCACCGGTTAACGTTACACCTTCACTGAGTACCAAGTGTGGGTATCGCTCTTCCACTTTGCTCTTAAACTCTGCAAGGGCTTTGCTATCAGGTGACTCACCCTTTAACTTTTGGTATTCAGTAAAATAAAACTCAAGCTCTTCTTGTAGCTGTTTTATTTGTAACTGCAATAGTTCTTGTTCACTCATCGCGTTTTCTAACTCTTTCTTTAATGCTGGCCCATTAGCTTCTAAATTTGACAATTTTGCTTCTAGCTTATTGATTAGGCCTGCGCTTGTATTGTTATGCTCTTCGTATTGTACATAAATACTTTCTAGTTCTTCTTGTAATTGGCTTATCTGCAACACTAATAACGCGTTTTCATCTTCTGCAGCCAGCAGTTTTTCGTTTAACGAATTAACAACCACGGGGTCAGGCTGCTTTTCTTCCGTTGCGGCTTTTAATTGCTCATTCGCTATTTCAGCGTTTTCCAGTTGCAGTTGCACATCTGTTAGCTTTGAAAAGGTTGATTCTAGCTCATCTTGAAGCTGTTGAATTTGAAGTTGTAACAGCGCGTTTTCATCTGCGTTAGCTTTGCTTTGTAGAACTAGGTTTTGCTTTTCAGAATTAGCCTCAGACAACTGGCGATTGACGTCGCTATGCTTAATTTCTAAGTCAGCAAGAGAAACTTTAGTGTTTTCAGCTTCTGTAAAAACAACCTCCAGCTCTTCTTGTAACTGCTGAGTTTGAAACACTAGCAGTTCGTTCTCGCTTTTTTGTTCATCGTTTTCAGCTGATAGGGCTTTATTTTCCCCATTAGCCTGCGCTAGTTCAGAGCTAATATCACTCTTTTGCTGGGTTAGTTCGGCATTAGCAGCTTGGTTCTTTTTAGCTTCAGTTAGCTTTGTTGCTAACTCGCCTTGAAGAGCTTGAATTCTTTGCTTGTTCAACTCCACTTCTTCGCGCTGTTCTTTGAGCGCTTTTTCAATACCTTCTTTTTCGATATTAGCTGCGTTTAATAAAGACTCTTTCTTCGCACTTTCACGCTTTGCGCTCTTTAGGCTTTCAACTTGACACAAGCTATAATTTACAAGTTGAGCCCACGATACAGGTTTAGTTACTGAATTGAATCCTTCAAATTGCTGTAGCAGTTCGTTTGTCTCAACATTGCCCTGTAATGCACCGCGCACCACTTGGGTTAATGCTTGCTGCGCTTTTGGTAGGTCTGAACTACTTAACAACTTAATAGAAAACTGTTCACCCAGTACATATTGATGCTGCTGAAGCGCCTTGAAATAGATATTCCAATGCGCTAACGCCTGTTTCAATTCGGCTTCTGCGGCTGGTTTACCCGCAAAAAGGGCTACCAAATAAACTTCTGGCGACATTAGCAACGCGATTATTGTTTGCGCTTTGCTGTTATCTTCACCTTCAGTCTGTATAGCAATATCGAGGTTAGGTGCTCGGGCATTAACAATGTCATTAATTATGTCATCACTTTTGTCTTGTGATTCAAGCTCTTCAGTCCAGTCCAAATTTAACGCCAGCGAACCATGCTTACATTGCAGACCTTTTTCTTTACCTTTTATACCCGCATGTTCAAACATGCATTGGTTAGGTGCAATAATTAACTTTTGACCCACTTACTATTCCTCAATTATGCTTCGCAAAACCGAACATAAAACGTTCTTATTAGCCATTCTATTTAACGAAACTCTGTAGTGCGTAATACCATCGCTCTAGCGCGTAACCTAATGTTATGCTATTGCAATTGGTTTTATGTAACGTGTTAGAAATAGCGTGAACTAGCTCTGCTTCGCGAGGCTTTAAATTTAGGTTATCAACACTAACAGATAAAACTTTGCTTACGGTACTGTCTGCTGAAATACGCACATTAAAGGCTTCAGGTTGAGAACCGCCTTCTATTATGGCTTGGCCGCACAGCGCTAGCTCGTTATCTACTGCATTATTGCTGGCAACTAATGCTAATTTTTTTACCGTTATTTTCGATATAGTACTAACAGGCTTACTACTTGTTTCTTTTGTTTTCGCTTCTGTCAGGCTCGTAATAAGCGCTTCTATTGCTTGGCACCACGTTTCAATATCACCTACGTTGGATTCGCTAACGTTATTATCGAACACGAAGCGCTGTTTAGAAAACGCAATATGAAGTTGCATCAATATAGTTATTAAATCGGCTTGGTCAGTGGCTGAAAGTTTATAAAACGCATTGTTTTCAGTTTGCTCTACCATTAACAGCATATAGTCTGTAACACCGTTATTTCCACTTGTCACAAATTGTCGTAAAGGAAAGTGCCGATGTGGCTTCGGTGCGTAAAACTCTACTTCTGTTCTGTTGCCACGCTTATTCAATATAATAGGGAATCGATTAACCGTTCTCGAAGAAAGTACAATATTGCTAACATTAATAATTACACGGCTTACGTGCTCTTTTTCAAACCCACCGCTTATAACCACTTCGCAACTCGAAGCCTCTAAATCATCTTTTATGGCAACTAAGTTAGTTTTCGCTTCAGAATTTACCTCAGCGCTACTATTAGCTGAACTAATCTGATGTGGTGTACTTGCTTTTTTATCATCTAACTCATCTGAAAAAACACTTTGCTTTTCTTGCTCTTTCGACCAGTGCTTTTTTTTGTGTTCTAACTCATTAACAATATCAAAATATGGTTTGGTAGACGCCTGTTCAACCACATTCAAACTGCTTTCAAATTCACCGCTTTCAACCATTTGGTTAAACGATAAAGGCCCAGTTAAACGCCAAACATCGTTACTGTTACGTTCTTTCAAATTTTGTACTATACGGTTCCATATCCGCTCGAGTGCTGGATGACCCGCACGACAACCGATAGCGCCATTCATAATGCCGCCGTGCCACTTTCTTACTAAGAATAATGCCTCGCTTGAGAGTAGAGGAGCTACTGGCGCTTTACATTTAATACCACAATCAACGTATAAGCCTCCCATCTTTAAGCAATAGGCCACGCGAAATATGTCAGACTGCATAGCAGGTAAAGCTGCAATTTTAAACAACTCCTGTATTTCACTGTCGTAATGCTGGCTTATAAAGGCGCTCGCGTCTTCGTAGCTAAAAAGCTTATGCTTCATTGAGGGATTGTGCACTTTCCATGTGTCAACCAACGTTGAAATATCGTCTGGTAATTTTGAAGTATTCCAGTACTGAACAATTGTATTAGGCGTCATACTTTGATCTTAAAAATTCGGCATTTTGCTCGTAGATAGCGTAATACTGAGAAACTAATTCTTCATTAGTGTAAAAGGCAGGCTCACCTAGCTCTACATTCGGGCCATTTATCGATAGCACCCTCGTTCCCTTAGACTCGCTTCTGCCTAATTCAACACATTGAATACCAGGGGGAACAATAGGGATAAGCTGATTCAAAGGCTCTACGTTGGTGTTAATATCTTCATCATTCCCCCTTGCGCCAACAATACGCTGGCAAATCCTTTCGGCGTACTCAATTAAGAGTACTGAAGCAGGGTGATTGAAGGTAAAGAACGTTCTAGATTCTCTACGCGTAGATTCTATAAAGTCGGCAATTTTTATATCTACTAATGCATCTCGTGCTTTTAATTCTTCAAGCGATTTTTGATCTTCTTTACCATATTCTTGTTTATTGTAAAAAGGGTCTGACAACCAGCTAACCACTTGTTCTTGGCTGATACCAAGCAACCAACCATCAAGAATAGTTTTGTTGTGGTAGTCACCAAGCGGACCTCTTAGCGTTGTAACATCAGGGTGGCGAACGTAAATTAAATCGGGCGTAAAACCGCTAAAATAAAGGTTTACGATAGTGTGCGTTTTATCACTATACAAACGCTTTATTTCGCTAGTTCGAATAAATTTGCAAGGATAGGCATCTGAAATCACTTGCGTGACAATAACGTCAGCTTCGTTAAGCGCATCTCTATATGTCGCTTCATCACTATCTTTCAGAAGGTGCACTATGGGGGTGGCCGTTATCTTTACTGATGGGGCAAGCTTTTCGATATAGTTAGCAAGAGGCCTAGCCTGGCAATTACCAATGACGACTAACTTCATGCTGCTCTCACCTTACCGAATTTACACTGCTTAATACGCTTGAAATATTTAATTAATAACACTACACAAACCGTTTTTACTTCGTAACCCTTTACCATACCAATTAGTTAATCGGTAAATCATCCATTTTCGTATTTTTTTCTAACGTCTTGCCAATATCTTTTGATGAGTCGCCATCTTGTGCGGTAAGGTTTCCAGGCATTGTCATATGAGGATCAGGTGCTGAACCAGGAAACTCTTCATCTAACAGTTGTAATGTTTCGGCTTCTGGGGACATGTAGGAAAGGTCGCCTTCCGGCGCTTCTGAAAATTGCATTTCTCGCTCTATCTCAGCTAATAGTTCAGGGTCGGTGTCTAAACCTAGTTTGGCAGCGTCTGAATCTTTATTTTCAAGCTGTAGATGAACACTCTTTGATTGCTGAGAGGTTGCTGTGTTGGCATTTTTATTAGAGTCAATCAAAGTAGTAGGCTCGACATTCCCACCTTCAATTTGCACATCAGTTTCTTTTTCTGAAGATGAACTAAAAAACAAGACGAAAAAAACTACAATTACAACAAAACCTGTTATAAAGCTTAATGTCTTCATCGCTAATCCTTTTTTGCCAAGCTTAAATCAATCAATTGATTAAGTGATATATTACCATTAAATAGTTCGTATAACACCTTGAGTTTACCAGAACAGAGGCGATATGAAAAAAAAGATCACTCTTCTTAAGAAAATATTTGTATACCGTTTTATAATTGGGCTTAGCGTAGGTTTTATTTATACTTCTTTAGTCTATTCACAAGAGATAAGTGTGCCCCCTTCTGTTTCTAAACCTGCGAAAGGGGTCAACTTCTTCTATCTAAATGGCAGAGACCAAGAAGATTTAGTTCAGGTAGCTGAGAAGCTCTATTTCGGTGATGATGCTTGTAAAGGAACGCGAAGCAACATAGCACCGCGTTTCGAGAACTCGTTAATAGAAATTAAAGCTGCCGGTTTTGAGTGGGTTCGATTACTCGTTAGCAAAGACTTTTACGAAATATATGCCCCTCGTTGTGGTTTTAAAGTGGAAGAAATTTATCCTGCACTAGCTGAAAAACACTTAGCTGTTTTGTCTGAACTTATCGAAAGGGTCGCAGGGCATGGCCTTAAGATAGAGCTTGTACTGTCTGGTACGAAGTGGTTTGCTGATCCAAAGAACGATATAACGTTTTTTCAATCTATTTTACTCGGCGTACCGTTGCAGCAAGTAAATATGATAATTCTTGGCGGCGATGTTCAGCCAGCTAATGCACAATATCAAGCTGACTGGCTTCTTCAGGTTTTACCTTATTTTCTAAACCACAAACGTAACGATTTAGCCTCTCAGAATTACCTTTTTGATACGGTAACTTATCGAGATAAAAAGCAAGCTTCAATCTATGTAGAATGGGTTAAAAAGCATTTCCCACAACTTAATTACTTACCGATCAATATCTATAGCCGCTCACTTCCACCTAAGAGTAGTTGGCGTGATTATTCAAATGAAATCAGTGAGTATGTAGAAATTTACAAGCAGGCAGAACTTCCACTTTGGATTGATGAGTACGGCTTTAGGCTGAGTAATACTTCAGAAAATACCAACTATACAGAAGTCGATAGAGTTGAATACTTAAAAGGCTTTTACCATGCGTTGTCGTGTAAAAACACTCTACCCGCCGCTTACTTCATATGGACAGCGGGTAATGACCGTCATCTTGCTGCGCCCAACAGAGATCACGATAGAACCCCCTTTGCCTTATTCAGTGGGTACGAAGACGAAAAACCTATCACCACACCAGCATGGAATGAGGTAGCTTCATTTAATACTACCCCGTCTTACTGCGAGCAATTTGTCGAAACAACACAATGAATACGTCACTTCAAAAAAGGAGTTAATACCGATTCATTAACTACTTTAGGGTTGTACGGCTGAGCATCGCCACTCGTAATGGCGTTCCCAGCCATTTCAACGAATGCTTCTATGGGGATATCAGCAGATGCTGAAAGCAGGCTTTGAACTTCGTAGTTCCACCACTTCATTTCCACAAGTCTGTCGATTACATTTTGTGGGAACCGATAACGGATCACCTTAGCGGGCACCCCCCCCATAATGGCGTAGGGAGGGACATCTCTCGTTATCAGTGCTTTCGCTGCAAGTATTGCCCCATCACCAATAGTTACCCCACGTGCAATTGTTACATCTTCACCTATCCAAACATCGTTCCCAATAGTCACGCCAAGCCCATTTTTAGGCTCATTGTTATTAACCTGAAAGTTTTCTATTTCAGGATAATCCCTGAAAAACTGAGCATTAGTAATTGCCTGACGATCGTAAGTGATATTGGCCGTTGTAAAGCGACTAATGGGATGATCCACCCCCATTACTGATACTCTGGCACCTATAGAACAATAACGGCCTATAACTGTATTTATAGGGAACACACTTCTTGTAAATGAAAACGAGCCCATGGAAAATAAAAAGTTTCCGTTTATAAAATTACTGTACGGCTCTATTTGACCATTAGAAGGAAAGACCATTTGATCAGTGGGTCTGAATCTTCCCTGAACTTTGCAGTTACCAAATGGCGTAAAGTAGACGCGATGTTCGTTTAAGTAGGCTAGTAATTCGTCGCTTACTGTAATTCTATGGATCACGGTTATGTCCCTTTCTTCATTTTGTTTTTTTGAATTTACAGCGGAATGGCAACGGGAATATTAATGAATAATAAACACTTTAGATAGCGTTAAAGTGCTCTTTTAAATAAGAAAAGCCACTTCTAAACTTAAAAGTGGCTTTGAGATAGGCTTATTTAAATAACTAACTAATACAATTTCAACGTTTTATTTAGCCACCTGCCAAGTATTATCCGTTGGCCTTAATACTCCGCGACTTTTTACTGTAGTACCGTCCATCAAATGAACGATATTTCGAGTAGTTACTTCATTTCTCCACATTAAGTCTGCTTTTCCGTCGCCGTCATAGTCACCAATATTTCCCACTTGCCAATTAAGGTCGGCTACTTCGTTGATGAGCGTGCTTGTTTCTATTTGGCCATCCTCCATCAAGTAAACCCAGTTTCTACCGTCAACTTGGTTTCTCATGATGATATCTGCAGTTCCGTCGCCATCCAAGTCACCTGTTCCAGCAATTTGCCAATTCGTGTTGGCCGTAATTAAGCTGTACTGGTTTGAGATTTCGCCTTCTTCCATTAACCAAATATAAACTAAGCCCGTTGTAGACCTGCGCCATATGATATCTTCGTCGCCATCACCATCTAGGTCACCCGTTGCAGCAACTTGATAGTTAAGATCGGTAACCCATAACGAAGGTTTACTTGTGCCAATACGGCCGTTTTCCATTAAGTAAAACCACGTATCTCCTCGTTCAACATTGCGCCACATGACATCGCCAACACCGTCGGCGTCAAAATCACCATTGCCTACCAACTGCCAGGTTTCAGCGGTAACGTAGTTAAGCACGTATCGGTCTTTGATGTTGGCCCCGTCCATTAGGTAAATAAAGTTTTTGCCCGTGTCGCTGTTACGCCATAAGATGTCTGATTTACCGTCGCCATCGTAGTCACCAAGGCCATCCATCGTCCATGTGTACTCTTGAACAACATTAATTGGTGTAGCTTCTGATATTTGCGTACCGTCCATAGCCCACAAGAAATTCCAACCTTTGTTGAAACTGCGCCATAGTAAGTCCGCATTACCATCACCATCTACATCAAACTTAGTAGGCTTGTAACGTGTTGGATCGAATGGGAATGCATCATCTTCATCGTTCACCCCATCGTTATCGTCATCGGGGTCAAGCAAATCGGAAATAAAGTCTCCATCGTTATCTGGTGGAGTACTAGCGCTATCAGATGGACTCGTATTATTGCTGAATTCATCCCAATTTGAATAACCATCTCCGTCAGCATCCCCACTACTGTCATCTAATAACCAGTTCATTGCACCTAAATATCTAATTTCCCACCAATCAGGAATATTATCCCCGTCGCTATCGTGATTAGATGCTGTTGTTACTAAAGTACCAGTTGGAATAACCGTAGATATGGCCTGCATAATAATTGGTGAAGACGTAGAACTTGCTGCGTAATTACCAATAAGTAACTTTCCAACGGGAAGGTTGGAACTCATCGATAGCACATAACTAATCGGAACTACGGCACCACTATTTTGGTTTCCTAGATCCCACCAGCCCCATTCGCCGCCATCACATGTACCTGAACACCCTCCCGACGTGGAGTTGTTCGGGTAAGCGCTATATTGAGGCGAGTTTGATGTAACTATTACTTCTGAAATTTGTGTAGGGCTGGTTACTTCCAAATCAAGGTTTACCGTGGCTGTCGATGCGCTGGTAACTGGTGAGGTATAGACATTTTGAACATCCAACACAAAGGGCACTTGGTTATGTATAGCGGTCACTAAGCTACTTCCAGTAATACTACTAATGTCGTCTTCACTGACTATTTCAGCTTCTACCTTTAACACTTCGCCGTTGGTTAATGTCGAGTTCGCTTTTAAATCAAAAGAAACACTGCCTGAATGACTAGCTTCTATAGTCCCCAAAGGCCAATACACCGCACTTCCCACCATTTCATGAACGCCGGTTGCGCTTTGATAACTATACCCATCCGGAATCATTACCTTCAACAGAGCATTAGGGTATGCAGAGGTGCTCGAATTACCAAAGCTAGCCTGAAAACTCTGTACCTCATTAGCTTTAATTACACTCCTTTGCGAGGACAGCACCATTTCTATTGGGGGTAAAGAAGTAATAATTGACTGCCTAGCTGCAACTTGTAAATTGCCAGACGCTTCGGTTACATATGCTATTACATCTAATGGCTCACCTGACACTGCGGTATTGGTGTAAAAAGGAATTGAAATCGTTCTAGACTCCCCAGCTTTTAAAGTGTCCAGAATCCAACGCCCACGCTCATGATAATCGCACACACCACTGCAACCGGCTGAGATTCCGGGAAAAGTTCGAGAATGATGCAACTGAAATCCTGTTTGGATATGCAGTTGAACATCAGAAATATCTAGAGCACCTTCATTTGCTACAACAAATTTTTGATAACTAATTAAACCTTGCTGATGTAACGTGCTCGCTCGTGATGCTTTGAGTGTTAACTTAATATCTTCTTTTATGACGATACTGTCTGTTGAACGCTGAAGACGTTCAGCACTGTTATGAATGGTGGCATCGACCGTTATCGCAGTCCCCTCTGTTAATTCAGTATCTACGTCAAAATACGCATAGTACATGCCTCCATCACCAGGGTTTACGGTCCCTAAATTCCATTGTAACTGGCCGTTTTCAATAAACGCACCATCGCTCCCTGACACAAAAGTGAGGTTTTCTGGAATGGGTAGCTTCAGCATCATATCGGTATACGCATCACTACCTAACTGCCCGTACGTCATCTCGTAGCGTACTCGCTCACCCGCAGCGACTTGTTGCTTATCTGAAACAAGTGATAACTGAAGATCATTGTCGCTCTTCGCCACAAATGTTGGCTGCAGCGTTAAATTGTAAGACTCAGTTGCGTCATTCACATGCAGTTGAATTTCTAGCGGTTCACCTTTGGTAATTTGACTGTAGTAAATAGGAACAGTGATAAAACGAGATTCGCCTGCACCAATTACTGGAAAATTCCACCTCGCCCACTCAGCAGCATCACAGGCGCCGGAACACCCTGCAGTAATACCTGGCATGGGTAAAGTAAATCCTGTTCTAGAAGGCACCATCATTGAAATGTTCACATCGGAAATATTTAAAGTGCCATTATTAGCCAGTAATACTTTTACAAAGGTCAATTCAGACTGTTGGCTCATCTCATTTTGAATTGAAGCGGTAACATCTAGGTTTAGGGTCCCATCCACAACAACTGAATCTGTTGAGCGCTGAACCCAAGCATCATTTTCTAGTTTTGCTTCCACACTAACCACTTCACCATTTGCTAAAGGAGATGAGGGCGCAATTTCTACAAATCGCGTACTCCCGACAGAAGGGTTAACTGTTCCTAGATTCCATTCAACATTTGCGCCTACCACTGCCCCTCCATCACTACTTGAGACATAGTCAAAGCCTTCAGGAATTGAAAACAGGAGTTTCATTTGTGTATACGCGCTGGTAGCTTGGTTTCCCAGTGTTAGTTGATATTTAATAGATTCGTTATTAGAAATAATGCCTTTGCTTGGCGAGATGACTAACTCCATTGTAGGTTCATTCGCCCGAATTACTGTGGCGCGCGTTCCTAAGCTATATTGGCCACTCCCTACAGTTACTTGGATTAGGCTCTCAATTGGCTCTCCCGAGTCTGAGTTTGAATTATAAATAGGTACCGTAACCACTCTTGACTCGCCGGCACCAATGGTACCTAATTCCCACCTTCCCCATTCTGCGGAATCGCAAGCGCCAGAACACCCACCGTTTATATACGGCATAGAATCGGTGTGCGCTGTTCCTGGGGCTAACATTGAGAAAACACTTACATCAGGAACGGCAACGCCACTATTGTTGCTAACAATATAGCGCATCATGCTATAAGAACCCGCTTGCCAAATATCATTATTGGCGCTAACAATTAAGCTTAACTGAGGTAGGTCACTGGTCACTACAGAGTCTTCCGATGTAGCAATCACGTTGGAACTATTGATAAAACTTGCACTTATTTCATCAATTTCCCCGTTTGATGAGGAAGCAGACTTTTTCAATGTAAAAAGATATTTATTACCAATATCTGAGTTTAGTGCAGGCAAATCCCACACGATTTTATTATTTGACACCACTCCGTTGTGTGAGGCAGACACAAAACTCATCCCCGCAGGAATATTCACTTCCATTGAAGGTGTTGCTATGCCGATATTCCCCACATTTCCGTATGATATTTCAAAATCTACCTCTTCATCTGAAGCTGCCACTTGGGATTTAGCTGCCACGTGAAGTGCTACCGAAGGTGTATTATTTATTGTAGACGTTTTTGTTATTTCTAATGAGCTAGACTGGCCGGAGTAAGTAACATTCGCTGTAAGAGTTCGCTCATCACCAGTTGACAAATTAGAGGAGTAAACTGGCAGCGTAACTACCTTAAAAGCGCCTGGCGCTATGTCGCCAAATTCCCATCGCGCAGTTTCATTGCTATCACAGGTCCCACTACACCCACCAGATTGATAAGGAAGTGCATCAGTAAAAAACGTATTCGCGCCAATATTAACGTGAAGTGTTACGTCAACTTTTGTTGACCCCGTATCGTTAGCAAGGATAATTTTGTGGTAAACATATCCACCGCTCGAGGCTTTGTCGGTCGTTTTCGTCACGCTCAATGTCATGCCACTAGCCATTGACGACATCAATAAAAGAATAGCGCTATATAAGAAAGTCGCTATAGATATTTTAGGTTTGTAGTTACCGCATTCCATGTGTCACCCGCCTTAATATTACATTTATTTTGCTTATTAATCAGGAAGTAAAGAGAAACTCAGCATGAAGCTTAACAACCTAAATAAGGTGTAGATTTCCCTTTCTAAAAAAGTGAGCGAATAACGACTAAAAATCCACCTGCTCACTATTCAAACAATACAGTTTTTGGTAACTTAAGGAATACGTAGTTAGCAGTACTTAACCGTAAATAAAGTTATTTAAGATTTTCTGAAACGCCAAAAAAGGATTTACGAATGGCTGTAAGAAAGCGGGTTAGAGGTGTTATCGCGTCACGAAATAAGCTTGAAATAGCAATGCTAAATGCAGGTATCCGATCTCAGTCTGAGCTTGCTCAGCAAATTGCGGAAAAAGAAAGTCTTAACTCTCCTCCAAAAGACCTAGTTAATAGAACATTTCGACAGAAACGGGTTTCCCATCAAACTATAACGCGCATTGCATCTGTTCTCGGCATATCGCCTCATTCGCTTTTTCTTACACAAGAAGAATTAGCTAGAGAAGAAGAGTTTAATCCAGCAATAAGCATCAGTGAAGTTACGCAAGCGGGCGCTTTAGAGCCAAACAATGAAACTTCAGAAAACAATTTCGTTACGTCTGAAAGTCACGTAGATGAATCTACAAATAGTACGAACTTGAACCCTGGTATCGCTTCGGATGCCCCCCTCTCCCAGCGAAGCTCTGGAAAAATAAATTATGCCTATACTATTGCCTTTTTAACTATTTCAATTGCTATATTTGCTTCAGTTAAATTTTTTGACAATGAGTACAACCCAGGTTCAGAGAAAGTATCACCATTATTAGCAGTGCATTCATTAATGGTGATTAAAGGAGATAACGCGTTAGCAAAGGCTGTTGCTACAAGCTTAATGAGCGAGCTAAGCAAAGACTTCTCTGTTTCCTCTGCCTCTATTTCAGATATTGCTGCGACAGAATCGCCCTACTCTCTCTCTGAGAATTATGACGTCGACTTAGTTATATCGCTTGAGTTACTAGAAAAAGGAATATTTAAGGGGCTATTGGCATACGCTTATACAAGCTCAAGTAAAACGTTACTTACATCAATTCTGGACAGTGAAGCCATCTTGACTAAGAAGAAAGTTAGTGAGTCAGCAACTAAAATAGAAAGGGCCTTGGAACAGTATTTATCAACGCCTAATTACATCTACCAAGGCCTAAAGGAACGTGAAGCAAAAAATTATATTTCCAGTCAAGCCCTTCTTCACAAGGGTCTTAATGAAGAAAATGTCAACGCAGCCTTAGAAAAGGTATACCTAGTATTAGCAACAGCGCCAGCCAACCCCTTGGCACTTGCCCAGCTTTGTAACCTTTATGCGCAAAAAATGTATTTAACTGCCGATCGTAACTACTTGTCACACGCAAATAATGCCTGCGAAAAAGCAAGTAAAGTGGCTGGAGACAAGTCTGAAGTTTTATTTTCATTGGCTCAGAAAAATCGCAGAGAAGACGAAATAGATAAATCTATAAGCTATTACAAGGAAGCTTTAAAAAGAAGCCCAAATTATTCCGCAGCATATATTGGTTTGACAGAAAGCTATTTGAAACAATTTTTAGTGAGCAAGAGTACTGAAGCGATAGCGATGGCGAAAGAAAGTATTTCTAAAGCAGGTGAGTTAGATCCTAACAACTGGATGATTCCATTTATTGAAGCTCGCTTACATTACTACGAAGGAAATACTCAACTTGCTTTGAAGAAATTTGAAGAGAGCAAAGAAATTGAAGTTACCCAGAATGTTTTGGGCAACTTAGGCAGTATCTATTTTTGTAATGGCCAAATTGAAGCGGCTTTTCAAAACTATAAAACAATGGAGCGGGAGTTTGGAGCTTCCAATATTTCAAATCATTTATTAGCAACCGCTAGTTTCTATATGCAAGATTTTGAAGAAGCCATTTATTATAACTTAGAAAGCCTTGATGCTATGGCTGAATCAAATAGTGACGGGCTTTATCCAATTTGGATAAATTTAGGTGACTCATATTTAGCTTCTAACTTAGAAGAGAAGGCAAGATATGCATACCAGCAAGCTGCGAAGATTTCTGAACGGTCTAACCAAAGTACAACTTTAAAGGTGGATCAACTGTATGTATATCTGCAAATTTCCCGAATAAACAATTCGTTTGAAACCAGCTCTGTAAAAATGGGAATTCGTGAGGAACTTACCAAAATTGACAACCAAATTTCAGATCCTGGAGCAAAGTTTCGTGCAATGGTTATTTGGGCTTTCCTCGGAGAGAAAGAAAGAGCGCGGAGTATACAGGAGATACTCACAGCGCAATGTAGAGGTCTAGCTCAATATCCAGGTGTTGAGAGTATTTTGAATTGATCCAATAGGATACGTAAGCCGCTTTTTCCATATCTCGTTTCGTTGTCATATTGATAACTACTTCTATAGAAAGAAAAAAGAGAGCATTTGCTCTCTTTTTTAACTTACTTAGCGACTTGCCAATTGTTGTCTGTTGGCCTTAATACTCCACGATCTTTTATAGTGGTATTGTCCATTAAGTGAATAATATTCCGTGAAGTCACTTCATTTCTCCATAGGAAGTCGTCTTTTCCATCGCCGTCATAATCGCCAATGTTAGCAATTTTCCAATTAAGGTCAGCAACTTCGTTGATAAAGCTACTTGCGCTCACCATCCCATCATTCATGAAATAAGCCCAGTTTCTACCATCAACCTTGTTTCTCATGATGATATCGTCAGTGCCATCTCCATTTAAGTCTCCTGTACCTGCAATATTCCAATTTGTATTTACAGTGTTGAGAGTATATCTATCTGCTATGTCGCCGTGCTCCATTAGCCAAACGTAATTTACACCCGTTGCACTATGGCGCCACAAAATATCATCGTCGCCGTCACCATCTAGGTCACCCGTTGCTGCAATTTCATAGTTAAGATCGGTTACCCATAATGAAGGTTGACTAACGCCGATGAACCCGTTGTTCATCATATAAAACCAAGTATCACCACGGTTTACATTACGCCACAGTACATCACCCGTTCCGTCCCCATTAAAGTCGCCGCTACCAGCTAACTCCCAAACGCCTGCAGTAACGTAATTTAATGCATAGCGATCTTTGATATTTGCGCCATCCATTAGATAAATGAAGTTTTTCCCAGTGTCACTGTTGCGCCAAAATATATCTGACTTACCATCTCCGTCGTAATCTCCCTGTCCTTCCATTCTCCAGGTGTATTCTTGTACTACATTGATAGGTGTTGCATCAGAAAGTTGAGTTCCGTCCATTGTCCATAGGAAGTTCCAACCTTTTGCAAAGCTACGCCATAATAGGTCAGACTTACCGTCGCCATTTACGTCATTTATGGCTGCATATCCAAGCGGTGTAGGGTCTGCAAGATCAACAATACCATCACCGTCGTCATCATTATCAGCATTATTCCCAATACCATCTCCATCTGTATCAAGCCACTCCAATGGATTGTGAGGGAATGCATCTAGGCTATCTGGAACACCATCGTTATCATCATCAAGATCGCTGTTATTACCAATGCCGTCTCCATCTGTATCTAACCACTCAAACCTATCATTTGGAAAAGCGTCAATACTGTCTGCAACACCATCGCCGTCAGAGTCGGTACTGTTGTCTATGCCTGGGATAGCTATATTGTCGACCCAAGCTGTATCCTGACCGTTTGAAACCGAACCGTCTTTAGTGAACTCCCATTTGAAAGTATGAGTTCCATTAGTAACTGGATATACAGCGGTTTCGGTGTCCCGCGAACCAGACCACTGTGCTTGGAATACATCATCGATATAAAATCTCAGTATGTCAAAGTTTCCTTCTGAATCCACTTTCACGTCAAAGCTCATATCTCCGTCTGTGCTTTGCAGCGTCAGTTCTGCAGTTGACATTTCATAATTGTCTAACGCTTCGGGTACTTTCATACTGTACGAGCCTTCGATCGGCTCTATATCGCTTACTTCCCAGTTTTCGTCACCACTAAGAGTAAATACGCTCAAAGAAGCATCTCCAGATTCGAAACCTATCGAGTTAGATGCTGGTGCTGCACAGCTTAAAAAGCTACGTTGTGAACTGGAAATTGCACGTCCTTGGACCACCGTATTGATTACCGCAGTGTGCTCCATCTGATCTGCAAATATATCAGCGAATGTGATTAAGTACTGACTCTGTAAAACGTCAGACAGTGTTGAATAAATACTAGCTAAGTCACTATTATCAGGTGCGTAGTAATAAATACCATAGGTTCTGTTTGCCAGCTCTTGCAACACGGTTGCATCAGCCTGGCCTAAACCTATAGTGAACACAGGTATATCCTGTTGGTTAGAATTAGCAATTACAGAGTCGAGGGTAGCACCACTAACAGTATCGTCGCCATCAGTAAGTACGATAATAGCCTTTCGACCAGTTGCTCCGGCAATGTCGTTCAAAGCCGTATCTATAGCATCGTACAACGCCGTAGCACCATGGTTGCTATACTGCGCATCAATAGCAGCAGAGAGTAGCGCGCCATCCGCTGTAAGTGATTGTACAATGCTTGGTTGGTCTGAAAACTTAACAATCACCCCTTCGTCAAGGTCGGCTTTATTGTCGATGATAAGTTTGGCCGCCGTTTGCATGCTATCTATATCATTGGCGGACATCGATGCACTATAGTCCATAACAATAGCAAAGGTCGTTTTTGAGGTGGCTGATAGCACTTGTGTAACACTGCTAATGTCGGACGCAGTTCCATCAAGGTATAAATCAAAGCTATTGATACCTAAACCATCTAAAGGAACACCATTTTGATCGTAGACACTCACTACGGCTTCAAGCAATGGACACTGGTATTCTACAATCTGGTTAATACCAGTATTGTAATCGCGACAGCTGTCGTAAGTAGAAGAAACAGAACCAAATTGTAAATCGTCAGTAACGCTCACTTCGATATTATTATCTGAAGTCCCACTGGTAGGATCCGTAAATGTGACTACATACTGACTTTGAATACTTGTAACTATAGTCTGGTAGATATCTTCTAGCTCTGTTGACGTTGGAGAATAGTAACTTAAGCCTCCCGTCCGTGATGCCAAAGTGTTCATGGCATCCCTGTCCCCAGAGCCAAGAGTAACGGTATATATAACGATACCAAGTTGATTCGCATAATCTACTACTTCATCTATGTTGAAAGATGAATTGTTGTCAGAACCATCAGACATCGCCACAACTACTTGCCTACCAGATTGACCTGATACATTCGACAAGGCTTGGTAGACACTGTCATATAACGCGGTTTGACCCCCTTCTCCCGAATATCCCTCGGGTATAGTGCTCATTGCCAAGGCAAGGTCATCTGTAAAAGGCAACATTACATCCACATTACTAGAAAATTTTATGATGCTAGCCTGATCACCCAGCTGCATGTAAGAAACAAACTGAGAGGCTGCAGTTTCCATTGAGGTAATATCATCAGAGCCCATTGAACCACTGTAGTCTAAAGTAAAAGCAACGTTTAAAACTGATGAACGCACATCGGAAACCAAATTAACGGTGTTCACATCGACCGGACTACCATTAACGGTGATACCAAAATCGTCAGCCGTGAGCCCTGATATATTGTTGCGATAAGAATCCAGCACCGTTACTGTCATTTCCATTTCAGGACATTGTCCGGTGGTATTGATATTTGTAAGGAAAGGCGTTAAAGAAGCTGTAACTTGTCCAGAAGCATCGCCCGCTAAGCCTGTATTTTTAACATTGCCATACTCTTTAGGCCAAGCAGACTGAGCGAGTGACGTTGATGTTTCAAAAGCAATTAACTCATCGTTGTCATTGCCTACATATAGCGTGCCGTCAGAAACTAAAGTACCAGATGCATCAAAATCGGAAAAACTATCGTCGGCGCTCCACAGCAGCTGCCCTGTGCTCGACAGAGCATAAAAAACATCGTCTCTGCTGCCAAAATAAATAGAGTCATCGGCCCCTATAACTGGGGTCGTATAAATACTACCATTAGTTGCATAAACCCAGTTGATACTGCCTGATGAAGAAACAGAGTAAAGGTTACGGTCTTCTGAACCAAAAATAATATTACCTGCACTATCTACAGCTGCCGAAGATTCAATATCGTCGTTGGTTTCGAACACCCATTTTGGCGTGCCGTCTGAATTAAAGGCATACATTTTATTGTCAGTTGAGCCAACATACACTGTACCTATCGCATCAATACTGGGAGAACTATAGTTATAACCACCTGTTTCGACTTGCCACTTTAAAGAACCGTCTGGGTTTAAGGCATAGATATCGCGGTACTCTGACGCAGCATATATAGTACCGTCAGCAGCAACGGCTGCGCCCGATGAAAAATCAGATCCCCCTTGAAAAACCCACTTTTGTGTTCCGTCAGGGTTTACAGCATAAAATTTATTGTCGTCAGAACCTATATAGATAGTGCCGTCTTGGCCAAGAGCTGGGGTAGAATAAATATTCCCTCCCGTAGTAAACGTCCATTGCAAAGAGCCATCTGAATTGATGGCATATAATGAGTCGTCTGATGAGCCAATATATACAGTACCATCTTGTCCAATTACAGGTGAAGAACCGTAGTTGTTATTGGTATCATAAGTCCATAGATGTGAGCCGTTGATAGAGTATGCCATTAGCCCGTCGTAAATTGTGCCTATGTAAATCGTACCATCTTCATTGACAGCCGGCACGGTTGCAACGTCACCTGCATTTAAATCGATAGACCATTTAAGATCTCCCGGTCCTGCGTTTGCAAAATTGGACAATAGGCACACCATTGCCATTAGTCCAACGCAAAAGTAACTACAAAGTTTCTTCACCTCTACATCCTTATATTAATCAATAACTATGGTTTTATTTGAATTATAATTTGGTACATCAATAGATACGACACTGCTATTAACAACATATTGGCTGTTCAGAACCTGCCTTTGACCATCGTTTTCTTGCCATACTCTAGGTCTGCTTACGTGGCTGGTTGTGCCATTACTTGCTGTAACTAGAAGATTACCTTCACTATCCATCGTTACCGTTGAAGATTCGGAAAAGCGCATTTCTATGTCGCTTATATTTCCGTGTGGCGATACATGAAAGTCATAATCAATTTTGCCCCCATCAACGTATTCAACAACATCTATGCCGGGATATACATTTTTTGTTCGCTTAAAACCATAATTAAGCAACGAAGGAGATTGCTGAGCAATTTTGGCGGTTGTGTCTATTTCAGCATCTTTATTGGCATTCAATAACTGCACTTTAAAACGCGATTGGTTATTGCCACTGCGAGAGGTAGAGGTAAAGAAGTTGGTGGCGGGTGTCTCGTCGGATTCTAATTGTTCTTCTTCTAACCTACTTTCTTGAGGTTCGGGAATGACCTCTGTAGAAGAGCTGACGGTTTGTCGCGAGGAGTAACTTCCAGTCTCAGTGCTTGACGGCTGTGCATCGTTATGAGACTCAGAATATGAATCTTGGTGTGGGTTGTTGCTTGCCTCGCTGCCGATAAAATAAAAACCGCCACCCACAATGCTAGCAATAACTATCCCTGATATAAATGAAAAATGCTTCATTCACGGAGTTCCTTTCCTTAAATTAGTGTTGAAAATTAACACAAAAAATAAAATAAAAAAAGGTGGTTATTAACCACCTTCTTCATTGTTTATGAGTGGACGAACTTACTTAGCTACTTGCCAAGTATCATCCGTTGGTCTTAATACACCCCGAGCTTTTACTGAAGTTCCATCCATTAGGTGGATAAGATTACGGGCCGTGTTTTCATTTCTCCATAAGAAATCAACCTTTCCATCGCCGTCATAATCCCCAACATTGCCAATCTGCCAATTCAAGTCGGCGACTTGGTTAATAAGGCTACTCGTCCCTATCTGCCCATTCTCCATTATGTACGCCCAGTTTCGGCCATCTACCTGATTGCGCAAAATGATATCGTCGGTTCCATCTCCATTCAAATCACCTGCCCCAACAATGCGCCAGTCTGTATTTATGATATTTAGGCTATAGCGGCTAGCGATTTCACCATTTACCATTAGCCAAATATAATTCCGACCAGTCCCATTGTGCCGCCAAATTATGTCATCTGAGCCGTCACCGTTTACATCGCCCGTCGCTGCGACTTTAAAGTCTAAATCGGTTACCCATAAAGAGGGTTGGCTGATATCAATCAGGCCATCTTTCATCATGTAAAACCAAGTGTCTCCTCGCTCTACATTTCGCCACATGACATCGCCAATACCATCGCTATTAAAGTCTCCGTTGCCTACCAACTCCCATCTATCTGCGGTAACTATGTTCAGTGCATATCGACTTTTGATATTGGCTCCGTCCATCAGATACACAAAGTTCATGCCTGAGGCACTATTTCTCCAAAGAATGTCCGATTTACCGTCACCGTCGTAATCGCCAAGACCGTCCATCGTCCATGTGTATTCCTGAACTACGTTAATAGGAGTAGCAGTTGAAGTTTGTGCACCATCCATCGTCCACAAAAAGTTCCAACCTTTGTCAAAACTGCGCCATAGCAAATCTGATTTACCGTCTGCATTTAGATCGTTTACTGGCGTGTAGGTTCTCAGTTCTTGCGCAGACCAATTAGCAGAATTAAATGGAATGTCACCGTCTCGGTAGTCACCTCCAAGCTGTGGAATACCGGCCCAAGCCCATGTAATGCAGTTGCCTTGCTGATCAGGAGTAATACAAGCTAATGAAACGAAATCCAAGTATGGGGAAATTAAAAAACCACCATCTAACCCAAACGAACAATCACCTCCGTTATCGGTGAATGTGAAACCTTGCACGCACACCCAAAAGTCCAAAATATCGCCAGATAGACTCATTCTGGCTGCATGTGATGGATTTGCTGCCCTAATTGAAAGGTCATCAGTTATCGAGTAATCGTTACCTCCCAGCGAAGCACTTACAACATTAGTAATTATCACAGTGTCGTTATCATCAAGTAACGTTCCTTCTACTACAGCGGTGAGTTCATGACCTGCCGTACCGCGAGTATTTGCATCAAACGTATAGGAGAATGAGAAAAGCTGCATTGAAGAATTCGTTCTTAAAGCATCCAGTGGAAAATCGTCGGCGATATCAGGAACACCGTCACCGTCCGAATCAGCGTTTGTTGGATTGGTTCCTAATACAAACTCTTCAAGGTTAGTCAATCCATCGTTGTCTGCATCTTGGTTAGCATCGTTGCTATTTAAGTGATCTAGGCCATAACTTTCTTCGAAAAAGTCCTCCATACCATCGTTATCATCGTCGTTATCATCAGAGTCCGATACCCCATCACCGTCATTATCACCGTTAAATCCACCGGCGGCGTACGCACTTTTATATTGACTTAGGTCAACTAATTCTAAATAGTTAATTCGAGGGGCTATCAGAACACCATCTACAGCACTAAATTCATCTTCCCAGGTACTATATTCCAAGACGAACGTCTGCCCATTATCATTGGTTGTAAGCGGGATCCAGTTCCGTTCTCGAATGGTACCATTAGCATCGTAGTTTAAAGAAACCACCCCATTTGACATACTCCACGTCCAATCCGGCGATCCCATTCTAATTACATCATTATTGCAACTAATTCCACGATTCATAGTGCCGTTGCTGCTGAATGAATAAGCGAATAACATATCGCAAATAGGCCAACCTCTATCATTCACATTCGCTTCGATACGACCATTAATATTTGCTGAATAAACAAAAGGAAAGTTTGATGGTAGACTTTCTCCGAAATATTCAGCGCTACCATCTATCGCTACTAACTCACGAGAATATCTGTAGTTTTCACCGTCTGCGCTTACTTCTACCAATACAGTCCATAGTGAATCGTTTACTTTTTGGATTGGAGTAATGTTAAACACAACACCGTTCATACTTATCAAAATCTCATCACTTTTCAGTTCAGAGGTATATGAGTCGTCAAGAATCTGACTTACTGATGTTGTGGGTGTGCTGGATAACATGAAAACATCATGAACTATAAAGTTTCCGGTTCCATTAAAGGCAGTTTCGATTTCATCAACCACAGGGATGGCAGCACTAACGCCGTCTAGACCGTCAAACGTAATTCCTCGGCTTTCTATTCCAAATTCAAAACGAACATCACCTACTGTTGTTGTAAAAGTAGAAATTTCAGTTTCACCTTGCCAGCCCCCAGTGATTCCATCGACAACGTAGTCTGGAATATAGAGTATGTCCTCTACGGTAACGGTAGCGGTAGCATCAAAGTAACCATCACTTGCATTAACAAGTTCATATTCAACATTGTCGGTTACTACCGTCAATTGCAACTGCGTAGTTGAGAAAATTAAACCTTGCTCTGAAGCAGCAATCATCTGATCTGCAACTAAATCTCCCCATTGATTGCGGAACGTATCACTGTAAACATCGTACATTGGAAAAGAAGTGCTTCCGTGAGATTTATCTGGATAAGTTTGAGTGAGCCTGGTTCCGCCTGCGGAAAATATGAGGTCGTAAGACGGCGATATTTGCAATCCATAGTCAGAATAACTCCATGAACCAGAGTCTGACTTAGCGATTATACCATTTACGATAATCCCATAATCATTAAGCGTACTTTTTTCTACTGCAAGCATTAGCGATTCGTTATCTAATAGCTCTTGAAAATTTTGGTAAGTTGCAGCACTGAGGCCGGTGGAAAGTAAAACAAGAGCTAGTAAAAAGCATCGAGTTAATATCATGTTGATGATATTCATAAGACATCCTTGTTCCTAAATAAAAACTTAATTAAACATTAGTTCATAGTAAACTAGAATAACTTGGTGAAATTTTCAACAACACTGATTAATTTTTTCTTATGCGCAATTTACTAAGCAGATTTTACGTATTAGAAGGAGCTATTCCATTTTTGCCTTTTGCGTAGTTAAATTAGGAAACTATTTTTAACTTAGAATACGATAGCCGGAATAAAAGCAGAGGAACTGATAATAAAAAGCCACTCCAATTTTAAAGAGTGGCTGTCAAAGGTTTAGTTAAAATAACGAATGACTAAGTTCTATTAATCATTCTGGATAGAGGTGAATACCCCAACAGATTCAAAGATTTTTCTCATTTTCTTCACCCCGTTCTGATAAGAGAAATTCTCTCTAGCCAATATTTTGCTGTTTTCACTGAATTGCTTCCACAATTCCTCGTCATCATAGAGTTTGATGATGGCCTCTACCCACTCATCAGCATCATTCGCAATAAGTGTATTAATTCCATTTGTCAGGCCAGTACCTTCCGCCGCTATGTCAGTAAGTATAGTTGGTGTCGCGTATGCTAAAGCATCTAATACCTTACCTTTTATGCCAGCACCTGAGAGTAGCGGGGCAATAAATATTTTATGGTTGTGATACACACCATCTAAGGTTTCTGCAAACCCTTTTACATTAACGTTTTCACTCTCGAACCCATTAAAGTGCTCTGGCATTTTACTTCCATAAATGTAGAACCTAATGTCGGGACGTTGGGCTTTAAGTTTCGGCATGACTTCTTGAACCATATACTCGACAGCTTCACTGTTCGGCGTATGATTATATCCACCAAGAAAAGCAATACCCTCTCGCTCTTCAAACACCGGGCCAGTATCCTTCGGCTCAACAATCCAAGGAGTAACATGCATATTCGCGTCTTGCGCTATGTGACTAGAGATTACTGCTTGTTCTGTAGTGTTGTAGGTTAAAACAGCGTCAACCTTTTTACATACCTCTAACTCTTCGTCTCTAGTCAGCAAGGCCTGCTCCATTGCTTCTTCATCATTTTTCACTAAAGCTGCACGAATTTCTCTTAAAAAATGGAGGTCTGCATTATTGAATAGAATTGACTTGCCTGCTTCTTTAATGATGTCAACGTACTTTTGTGCAACGTCATAACGTGTGATATAGACTGCATCCATTTCACCCAGTCGGCGTTGTAATACATCGTCCAGCGAGTAGTAAAAAGGCACATACAATACCTCTACGCCCATATTCTGTAACACTCTGGTGTATTTACCCATTGGTGCTAAGTTTGCCGGTACAAAAGTTACTTTAAAGCCTAACGCAAGCATCATTTTTATTTCCTGCAGCGCAGCATGACTACCAGCATCCATACCGAGCATGGGTGTTGCATAATCAATTACTAATATACGCTGCTCGACATTCCTGTCTTTTTCAAGATGCATACTATTTAGCGCTGGTTTTGAGCCCTGTTTATAAGCGTTAAACCATTTTCTTCTGAACGTCGCTTCATTTATTACTTGGTACTGCTTTAATCCTTTAGTTACATCAGTGCCATGAGACTGTCCTTCAAAATGTATGACTTCTGAATGAGGTACATAAAGAACCTTATAACCCGCTTCTCGCACTTTAAAAGAGAGGTCTGTATCTTCGTAATAGCAAGGCACATATTCTTCACTGAACTTGCCCACTTCCTCCCACACTGACTTGGTTACACACATGGCTGCTCCAGTCACGTAATCGACTTGACGCACATAGTTCCAAGCAGGGTCAAATGGGTTCCCATCTCGACCGGCATTCCAAGGTTCACCCGTTGCCCATACTATTCCACCAGCTTCTTGTAACGTACCGTCTAGGTTTAGCAACTTGGAACCCGTTAACCCTACACGCTCATCTGATAGATGTTGTGCAACTAGTTCGTCAAGCCAGTAACTTTTCACTTCCGTGTCATTATTCAAGAAAACGATATAGTCTCCCTTAGCCACTTCTGATGCTTTGTTGCAACTCTTAAGGAAGCGCAGATTTTCTGCGTTTCTAGATATCACCAAGTTACCAATTATTTCTTCAGCTTTCTGTGTTTCATCGGTAGAGCAATCATCGGCTAAGATAACTTCATAGGAGGTCTTGTTATAAGCAAGAAGAATCGAGGCTATACAATGATATGTGAGCTCAAACTTGTTATACGCAGGAATTATTATTGATACTTCGGGCTTTTGAGATTTTGGCAGTGAAAATGAAGGATATACTTTTCTCCCTTGATACCCCTCAACGACTACACTGTGAGCGGTAGATAAGTTTTCGGTATCTTTTAATCGACTTGAGTCATTTAATTGGAGCGTAAGAGACTCATAGCGCCCATCCGCGCTTGCGGGCTTTGATATATAGTGTGGCTCTTTTCTACTGTGGTTCAAAAACTCCCAAGGCGTTAAAACGGGATCCCCTTTAATTTCTAGCTTTCCATAGCTTGCAACCTCTCCTTTTACATGCACATTTATAACATGGTAGGCATTGTCTAAATATTTGGCTGGTATCCATATATGAGCGGGCTGAATTTTCTTATTATTAATAAAATCGTAGGTCCCAATTATGTCTTTACCTACGCTAAACGTAAGCTCTTTACTCTCTTCGCCAATACTGTAACTGTATATCAAAAACGAAAGTTTGTTATCCAACAAATTTTCAACTACAACGTTAGCGGAGGGGTCTACGTTTTCAATTTCGAAGCGGGACCTCGCGACGACCATCTCAGTTTGCTTACATTTAATAACAATTGATCGACCTGACTCCATTAGTAAGGTATTAATTTCAAAAGAGAACGCATGATTACCTTTATTAATCCCACCGGCCTCAAGGTCTTTGCGATATAGATCAGCTATACCCTCACCTAAAAGTACGCCATGGTCATCATATACTGCTAACTCGACTGGAGATTCATCGCCAACCTTCGCTGCCCATCCTTGTAACACGCCGCCTTCAAAACGGTCTATATGGCCTTTCAAGGTCGATTTTAGGTCCGACATACAATTCCTCAACTTCCTCTGAGCACAAATAAAACTAGATGTGATCCATATTAATTTTAGCCAATATTACCTGATATCTGAAAGTTCTCAATCTAAGTGCTATTAAGCCTATCTCAGCAAAACTAAACCCATAAATTTTTATCAAGATTTTGCACGAATAAACACGGTTGTAGTAATATCGCGTTTTCATTGTCGTTTGATGACATTGCTCACATGGAGAAGTAAGTGCTTAACGTTTTCAAAAAAAATAAAGGTGACATAACAGAAGCCTTAATAAAAAATACAATAGAAAGCGAATTTAACGCTGAATTCTACGCTCATAAATACACTTTTCTAGAGACCAACGACCACCTTTCCCACTTCGTGACAGAAGGTTGGAAAGAAGGACTAGACCCTTGTGAGTGGTTCTCTACTAGTAAATATTTACAGGCATATCCTGATGTAGCGGCGTCTGGCGTTAATCCATTTTTTCATTATTTACACTACGGAAAAGCCGAAGGAAGAAACGAAGGATTAGTTGGCGGGACTGGCGATGCTAGCTTACGATCGCTAGTTAAAACATCGAATCAAGCCGACGAAGACTACCATAGCTCTAAGTACTTTAAAGAAGCTAGCAACATCCTTGGAACTGAACTCGAATTTACCGCTGAACAGTTTGAACGCTTTGCCAATTGGACCAAAGTCGTTCCAAAGGCAGCTGGTCCCCACCCTAACGTTAAAGCATTTTTAGATTCTGCATCAGCTACAGGAAGTGGTTGTGAAGCGATAACATCAGGATGGATTATTCGAAAAAGAGACTCGTTTGTTTGGTTTGAAACTAATCAAGGCCAAATACTTCCAATGCGTTCAGCGTTCTTTCAATATCGCCAAGATGTTTACGATGCATTTGAAGACGAGATGACTGAAGCTCTCCCGCTTACAGGATTTGTTCAAGCATTAACAGCTTGTGATCCTGGAACCCTTTTAAGAATTTACGCACTTTCCTCTGAGGGTGCCCACGAGGTCGCGCAGTGTAAGGTCGAACGCATTGATTCTGCACCTAAAAAACTCGCGGAATACTTTGCTTCTATCAATACGCCGTTATCTGAACTGCCTAACCGTATAACTAAAATAGATGAACCTTTGATATCCAGTGCCATTGCTCAAAAAAACAAAGCAATAGCCGCCATGCCACATGAGGTTTATAGTTTTGGTGAGTGTACCAACCCTGAAACGAGTATAATAATTCCTTTATATGGCAGAGTAGACTTTGTTGAAGCGCAAATGCAGTGCTTCTCTCAAGATTTTTTTGTACAAAACCATTGTGAGCTAATCTACGTTATAGACGACCCTTCTTTAGTTGAACCCTTCAAGAAGTTATCTAGCGACATCTATGCGCTATACGGTATTCCGTTCAAAGTTGTTTGGGGCGGCTTAAACAGAGGCTTTTCCGGCGCCAATAATTTAGGCGTGGAATACGCGACAGCTCACTACCTACTATTCCTAAATAGCGATGCGTTCCCAACAAACCCTGGCTGGGTTGAACAACTCACTGATGTGTTAAATAGCAATTCAGATTATGGTGTGGTTTCGCCTAGGCTCTTATTTGCTGATGGTTCAATTCAACATGCAGGTATGGTATTCGTGTATCGGAATGAATTGTCAATATGGACTAACCATCACCCCAATATGGGTATTGACCCAAGCTTAGACCCGCATTCTGAACCCACTATTGTTCCGGCGGTAACTGGCGCATGTATGTTAATGACGCGTTCGCTTTTCGATTCTATCGCCGGTTGGGATAATGGGTATTTGATTGGTGATTTCGAAGATTCTGATCTGTGCTTTAAAATTAGAGAAAAAGGCAAACACTGCATATATGTGCCAACGGTTGAATTGACTCATTTAGAACGCCAGTCATTCAACTTAACGGGCGCTCCCGATTTTAGGACCAAAGTGGTAATATATAACGCTACTCGCCATCAGAACAAATGGTCTTCATTACTTAAGCAAAGCGTTAGTAACGGTTAAAAGGAAGCAACTAAGCACATGAAACAAAGAATTTTAGTCGTATCTCATGGTCATCCAGATTTTAGTTTGGGTGGTGCTGAAATTGCAGCTTATAACTTGTTTGAAGCATTCAAGAAAAATGAAGATGTTGAAGACACATGGTTTTTGGCTCGCGCTGATCGCGGTCGCGGCATTACTGGGCAAATTCACAAACGTCGTGACAATGAGTACTTGTGGGAACAGGGCATCGCTGACTGGCATTTAATGAAGTCTGCGCACCAAGAGTCGGTAACAACGTGGTTTGTGGATTTACTAAAGTCGTTGAAACCGACGGTCGTACACATTCATCATTATGCGCACATTGGGCTTGAGTTCATACGAGCAATAAAAAAGTATGATAGCAACATCAAAGTTTATTTAACCCTTCACGAATACATGGCTATATGTAAACACAATGGCCAAATGGTGAAAACGGGTAAAGAAATGAAATTGTGCAGTAGCGAAAGTTACGATGAGTGCAGAGGCTGCTTTCCAGAAAATACAGCTGAAGACTTTTGGCTTCGTAAGCATCATTTCAAGTCTGCATTTGATCTTGCCGACGGCTTTATTTCCCCTTCTGAGTTCTTGCGCCAACGTTATATCAATTGGGGTATTAACGAAGACCATATAGTGGTCATCGAAAATGGCCAAACTGACTTACCACCTTTAGCACCTCGCCCAATCGCAGAGAACGAAACTAGAAATAGATTTGGCTACTTTGGGCAAGTTAATCCGTATAAAGGGATAGATATTCTTTTAGAAGCGCTTCGGAGCATGACAAAAGAAGAAAGAAAGCAGGTCCTTGTTGAAATACATGGTTCGAATTTAGAAACTCAATCTGGTGATTTTCAAATTAAAATAAAGAAGTTAGCAAAAAAATTAATTGCTGAAGGGTGCCTACGTTGGGTGGGTCCATACAGACCGGATGAGCAGCGAACAAGGTTGAAAGAAATAGACTGGGTAATAGTACCATCAATATGGTGGGAAAACTCTCCAATGGTTATTCAAGAAGCTTTTACTGCTGGAAGGCCTTTGATTGTTTCGAACATCGGAGGTATGGCAGAAAAAGTACAAGATGGAGTTGACGGTCTACATTTTAGTGCCAGAAACCCTTTAGAGTTGGCAAACAAGTTAAAATACGCGGTATCTAACAAAACACTGTGGAATGATTTACATCAAAACATAGCCCCTCCTCTGAGTTACACCGAATGTGCTGAAGAGCACATGGCTTTTTTTGAGACGCGATAAAATTTTAACTTTATAAACAAAGCGGAACACGTATGAAAATTGGAATAATCACAAACCTAATTCACATCGACAGGTTTGTGAAATCGGAAATGGCATTTGCAGACTCTAAACGTTGGATGTCAGCTACAGGTGGAAACACAGGCAACACGGCTTTTGTTGAAGGCGTAAAAAAAATAGTTAAAGCGGACGTTGTTAGAGAAGTTCATTGGGGAGATAACCCTGAACAGGTGAAAAAAGCCTATGACATGCTCATCATTTGTTGCGCAAATCAAATAGGTGCACATGTTGATTTAGGTACTTGGGCAGATAGACTTAAAGCTTTCGATTTGCCTACCATGTTTATTGGCTTAGGCGCACAAAGTAATAGTGTGGGAACTCACCCTGAAATACCAGATGGGACTAAACGCCTTCTAGAGCTGTCGAAGCAGCTTAGAACCGACAGTTCGGTATCAAATATTATTACTAGAGGCTCTTTCACATCTGAAGTTATTGAAACTTGTGGTGTAGATTCAAATCCTTTTGGCTGCCCTTCTCAATTTATTTCAACAGAACTAAATGTGGGTCAAAAGTGCCTAGAACACCAAACATCTACTAAACATTTTAGAGTACTGACGGCTGCAGGTAACCCTTGGCACCCGTCCTACGTACTTGAAAAAACACTAGTCGAGCTTGTAAATCAGTATCAAGGCGATTATGTAATTCAACATCCTGAGAGCCTCATCAAGCTCTGTTTAAACGAAGGCTCTACTATTGATAGTAAGCAGCAAGAGAGACTGAAAACGGTATACAACTCTTTAGGAGACTGGGAAACAATTACAAGTTGGTTTAAAAGCCATGGTGTACTTTTCGCAGATGCTCAAAATTGGATGCTTTACTCTAAAAGGTTTAGTTTAGCTGTTGGTCCTCGTTACCATGGTGTAGCCCTTCCAATTCAAGCTGGCGTTCCAGGTAAAGTAATTGCTATCGACTCTCGTACTGAAGAGCTTTCAAGTACTACAGGTATTCCATTTGTACGCTATAAGGATGTAGAGAACTCTACTTCTGAAGAATTGATTAACTGGTGCAAATGGACTCAGGAAGATGCAAATAATTACGACAACATTAGACTTAACAACGCTAGAAAATACACTCAGTTCTTTGAGCAGAACAAGTTAAGTTATAACCAGTCGCTTAAAGCACTGTCAGAACAAAATACCCAATAAGCTCCACGGCAAATAAGGATTACGCAATATGTTAGCCGCAGTTACAATGGTATACAACGAGCCTGAATTTATCCCGCTATGGATAAAATATTATGGAGAGCAGGTTGGGAAAGAAAATTGCTACATTGTGGACAATGGTTCGGACGACGGCTCGTTAGATAGCTATAGAAACGAAGTCAATATCATCCGCGTTCCACGAGAGTTTAAGGACAATCAGCAAAGAACGAAATTTTTGAGTGAGTTTTGCAGCTCGCTTTTAAATTACTTTAGCCATGTGATACACGTTGATGTTGACGAGTTTATTGTTGCTAACCCTGATAAATATGATGGGTTAAAAGACTATGCGAATAAATGGGTAAATAACAGAAAGTCCGTCACATCAATTGGCTTGAACGTTACTCAGCTTCCAAGTGAAGAACAGACTATTGATTTTTCAAAGCCGGTTCTTTCACAACGTTCATACGTGCGCTTTGTCTCACCTATGTGTAAACCTTGTATTATCGCCAAACCTATCACTTGGTCTCCAGGTTTTCACGGTTCGACTCACGAAACCGTATTCGATGATATTTACATGTTCCATATGAGATACTTTGACTTACAGTATGGTCTGACACGCCTAAACAGAACCCGAAATATGAAATGGAAAAGCGAAAAGGACGGTCAGCACCAAAGAGTTGAAGATGAGACATGGAAAAAATGGTTTGTTAGTTTTGAGAAGTTTTTGAAAAAAGGCTTGTTTTACTCAGATGGTTCAATGAATGAAACTCTCGTGAACTATTTAGACCAGTTGAAAGAAGGCTCTTCTATAGACTCTACTGGAAAAACTAAGCCACCAATGCTTGCACCACATACATTATTTGAAATTCCTGGCCCCTTCAAAGAGTTGCTTTAGTTATTAAGCAATCGTTTAACACACGCTTGCTCCATTAAGCCATCCGTTTTGATTAAAAAGATAAACCTTTAATCAAAACGGTGGCGTTATAAACTTAAGGAGTGAGTTCATAGGGATAAAGCTCTCTTAACTATTTCCATTTTTCCACTCCGTCGAGGCTCGCGACCCCTCCGATCGCGAGGTATACGCACTAAGTCAAGTTAGTGGGCTTATATTTTTTAGGTGATTGCTACGAGAGAGACTCATACAAATGAGTCCACCGTAAAGAATTGTATATTGACACGAATCAGTGGTTACTAAAACCCAAAGACCTTATATAGTTCCACTATGATTCTTTTAAGGAGTACCTCGAAGCCCACTTCCTGATAGCTCAGTAGTGACCAACTCAGAAATTCAACCAACGTTTAACAGTTGGTCGAATCAACAAGGCTACATATCCGCCGCAGCTTCCTCACATTCAATATTCGCAAGTCCTTCAGAAAGGCTGCCCGAATTATTGGAAGGCTTTTGCGGCAAAGAAACTGCGACATCCGAACCTTGTTTTAAGGGTGAGTTTTCGCATGTATTAACTAGCACTTCCATTACAGCATCTATCGCTTCTCTACTAACATCTCTTCTATTTTCTTCAAAGTATGAGAAAGGTGCCTGAGGCCCTGTAACTATTTCATATGAAGGAAAATACTTAACGAATGGTAACATTTGGCAGATCTCTTCTGCCGCTACTCTTAACACTGACTTACTGTAAGTTGTAGCAGTAACCACGTGATTGTTGGTAGCCGTTGCTACAAGAGGGACTGGTGACACCGTAACGATTATCTTTAGTTCAGGATTAATTTCTCTGAGAAGAGAAAACGCGGCACTCATTGAACTAGTGATTTCTGCAAGGGTATAGTTTTTAAATTTATGGATACTTGGATCATATTTACCGGATATCGTTCCAGGGCACGCAGGAAATACGGTGTTATCAATATCACAAACCCATGCTTCTGTAAGACCCAAAGTAAATACAAAAACATCCATTTCAGTAAATGCACGAAGTATTGACTGCAAATAATCTTTCTTTAGAAGTTCGAACTCTACATCACACGAAGGCAGATATTTAAGACCCGGACGATAAGGATCTACGATACCTTCAGGGGTGTACCACCTGTCAATAGTCGGCTTTTTAATCCCCATTGCTTCTTCGATAATTTGCAATAAATGCTGAGCGGTATAAAGGTTTCCGTACCCTGCGGAAAAGAGATGATAATTGAAGTTTTCTTCATAGCTTACCGCATTGTGATTCAGCGAATTATTGTGTCTAACATATTCGAAGCCGGCAGCCTCTAAATAAGGAATAATATTTCCGGCGAAGCAACTGCCAGCAGATCCAAACTTATCTCCTTTTTTCAGGTAGGGAGCATTATGTATGAGATCATTGTTCTCAAAACCTGACGCAACTGCACGTTTCCAAAATGCTTTGCTGTCCATAAATTTGTATGGGTGAGACACTACTTCTCTACTCCTCTAAAACTTTGTCATAAACATACTGTACGATAGCTTTTCCATATTCACTATTGGCATGGGTAATATCATTCGCCCAGTACTTTTTATCTAGCGTCCCATCTGCCGCTTTCATCTCTTCTGGAACTTCGACAAACCGAATGTTCATTTCATTACAAATATCCTTCAGAAGGTCTTGGCAAACTTTCCAAAGTTTTAATCTAAACAAAGGTGATGAAACGTCCAATTTCTCTAAATTAATACCCGCTTTCTCTGCCAACTTTAGAAAATGATCTGATTGTTTAATAAATTTTAATAAGAAATCATTATCACCCTTGGGTGGCGGAGTTTCTACAACAGTAATAGAGAGGCAGTCACAAGTTTGCAACTCACTTAGAATTTTTCTCACTCTAGAAAAGGATGACGAAAAATGCTCTTGCACAACTGCTTTTGGTACAAACGCAACATTCTTTGTTTCTGTTTGCCCATATCGCTTTAAATAAAAGTCGAAAGTCTCTTCTTCTTTAAACATAAAGCCCAAGTTATGTTGATTTCCAGCCCAAAATAGAACTACATGCTTGTCTTTCGCATTTTCTTTCAGTGCGTCCCAATATTCTGTAGTTCGAGAGCCTTTCCACCCCCCCATTAAACCCAAAATAGGTAATTGCGAGCTCTCTATTGGCTCAACTCTAATATCACCTAACGCCTTCACTCCGCATGCAAAAGAGTGTGAATGGCCTGCAAGTAAAAATTCCATCACCTAATATCCTACATAGCTGGTTTTCGCTCATCGAAAACTAATGACAATTGCCTAAGATTATTTACCGCGTTTCAAATTTAAAATAACAATACTTTATAGATTTAGCTTACTACACATACTTCCTAGTACAACCAATCGAAGGTTCGAAGACATATAGCTCACAATAGCTTTCTTATGACTGCCTATTAATGCTAACGATTGACAACATCACTCATCAAGAACTCCCCAGTCCCTTTAACTACGAAATCTACTTGGGTACCATCTTTAAGCTTTTTAGGATAAGTAAAACTAAACCCAATAAAGCCATTTCGATGGATATTTCTCTCGTTCGCGGTGCTTCTGTACTCGCTTGCTAGAATGTCAGCGATTTTTTTCTTACCTACACGTGCTTCTAACGCTACTGGAGATAGGCTTTCATAATCGGCCGCCCAGCCTTTCATTATTTTCCCTTCGTCACCTTTAGTCATGTGTGTTTTGCCATAGCGAATGAAGGGGAGCTCTGACTCGACAGCTAATTTCTGTCGCTCGAACCGGTTAAGCGCGTATTCATACAATTCGAAGTCTGGTTCATTGTATTTCTTAATGAGTGCAGCATCTTCTTCTGATAATAGATATTCAGATGATTTTTTTTCTGTATTTTTATTGATATCAAGCCCCTGGATATCAATAGAATACATCTTGTTAATTAGCGCTAGTGATTCGCTGTAACGCTCAGTCAAACCAATAAAGCCAATAGCATCAGGCCAAGTTCCTTGTAGCGCTTTGTTTTGAGCATTTCTAAACCGAGGTTCTTTAACAAAATCACTAAAAGAGCCCTTATAACGATGGTGCCGCGTAAAGTGCTCGTAGTGGGAACGGACTTGTTGGAGAGGGTCTCGGACGAAGGTAATAGCATTCTTCGCAGGAATAAATGGAGCGTATTTGGGATGATTCACATGCCCTGTAACAAACTTTGCTTTCTCCACTATGTTTATCCCAGAAGCATACCTGTCACGCTTTTCATATTCTAACGCTCGAATTTCTGGATTAGTCTCTTTCGCTTTGGGCCCATAATCATAGAAAACATGCTCTTTCCCAAAGTACTGCTCCGCCGCAACGCGAAAACTAGAACCTGCTGTTTTAGATATATGAATAAAAAATAATGGGTAATTTATTGCTTCCATTTTGTCCTATCTAATAGAAAAATTTCATGGGAGATTGAAAGGTTAGCATTGTACGCTGGGCTTCAGTTTAACATGCGACTTCAATTCTTTTTCCATGAATTAACTTTGCACTGGAATTTTGCACTTAAAATTCATGAATACTGTTAAGTATCAGAAAGCTACCTGTCTCAACAGCACTTGCAAGGTATCAAGGTGTTAAATAAAAAGACAACCAAACTCGTTCTTGAGAATTTAGACTATCTTGCTGAGGTTGTCTTAGCATTTCTGCATTCCACTGTTCGTACAAACTTCTGAGCTCTGCGGCTTTCTCTGGCATATTGGAAATTAAGTTGTTTGAACTCGACTCTTCAGACGATAAATCGAATAGAAACTCATAATCTGGGCCCATTCTTAGATATTTATACTTCCCTAGCCTAACCGCTGACTGATTCCAAAACCGCCAAAAAAGTGGTCTTTCTGATAGGTAGTTTTTATCAAATCCTTCTGTTGGGAAAATATCGACGCCATCTAGCTCGGACAATGTATCTTCACTCGCCCCAGAAACTTTTATTGCCGAATATAGAACATCCAGACTAATAACTGGCTCTTCGATAACCGTGTTAGTTTGCAGCTTATCTGGCCAGTGTACGATAAAGGGGACTTTTATACCGCCGTCAGTCAACATGCCTTTTTCACCTAGCAAAGGCGTATTAAGCGAGCCATTCCATGCTTCTTTTTTCTCACTAATAGGGGCATCGGTAAAATCAAGACCTATCGGCGCGCCGTTATCGCTAATAAACGCGATGATCGTATTATCTAAAATTCCGTGTTCTTCAAGCTTTGATACTATGCTGCCAACTCCAGAGTCTACGGCGTACATCATTGCTAACGCATACCTGCGGCGATTTGAAGTTTGTTCCGGGAATAAGGATAAGTAATCTTCAGTTGCTTCTAATGGAACATGAGGAGCGTAGTGAGCTACGTGAAGATAAAACGGCTCGTCGTGGTTTATATCAATAAATTGGGATGCCGCGTCTGAAACAACATCCAGCCTGTAGTCTGAATTGTTCACCCACCCTAACTGTGTTTTATTGCCTTCCAAATCGTAGTTAGCCCAATAGCGATTTGCATAACCGAAATAGTTATATTTATAGCCCAACGATGAAGGATAAAATTGCTCTTTTAGTGATGATGGTAACTTTCCTGGATTAAACTCTTCAATAGGCGTATCCGGAAAATTTTCTCTAAACCATGGTTTTGAATTTTGATCGATCTCAAGATGCCATTTCCCTACTAACCCAGTGGTATAACCCAAATCTGAAAAACGCTCACCCATTGTGATCACGTTTTTGGGAATTGGAGTGTACCTATTATCATCTACCCCAAATCGTTGCTGGTACATGCCAGTAATCATTCCCGCCCGTGAGGGGGTGCATTGCGGAGCCGTAATATAACCATTAGAAAACAGTACGCCGTTAGCGGCCAGTTTATCTATATTCGGGGTTTCGATGTCGTTAACAACATTATGGGCTCCTACGTCGGCATACCCCTGATCATCGGTAAAAATTACAATAAGATTTGGTTTAGAAGGAACAATCAAAGACTGTGCACTGACACTAAATTTACTGCCAGATTCGTCGACTAAGGTTGCAATAATTGTAAAAGGGGTAGTTTTCCTTACCTGAGGCACGGTAAAGTTGAATTTTCCCTCGCTTGTATTTACTACATCTAGGGGCTCATTCAACGATGAGCTCCACGATTCTACAGCCACATTCTGAGTATTATTGGCTTGCGATGAGTTTAAAGTTAAAAAGACCGTTGCATCAGAGGTAATCTCTTGCGCCAAGTCTATTGAATAAGAGCTTCCTAGCCGGTTTTGGTCTGAGGGTGGTTGCTGTGAAGACGGTTGCGATTCACCACCACAGGAAAACACAGATATTAGGACTAAGAAAGACAAGCCCAACAGTTTTATCGCATCCATACTTTTTATTCCGAATAAGGCTTAATGGTTATAAAGAAAAATTAGACCATTATTGAATTGGGTTGAAACCATTGTCAATAAAGTTAAAAGTTAGCTACTCAGTCCTTACACCTCTATTAATAAGCGCATTTTGAACTTCCGATAGCGTCACTCTTTGAGTAACCTTTTTGATTAGGTCAAAATCTTCTGATGACGAATTCTCTATTATTTGCAAAACGAGCTCGAAGTTGCTCGATACATAGCGCCTTCCTTTTACGATAGCGCGCTGAAGAGCTGGTCGCTCTAAATTTTTATTCATATAGCTTTCGTATTTCTTAAGTGAAGAGCTCGTAAAGTTCACACTCTGACGATGCGGAAATGGACCATAGCCATTTCGGTTACTTTTTAGAGAAGAAACTCCATCACCTTTATGTATGATGTTTGGTCTTCCTCTAGCTAGTAGGGCTACATATTCTCGTTGGCTGCGAAACATCCGATGCATCACAAACCAAGAATCTATAGGTCTATTAAGAAATTCATGCGACAAGATTGCGCCAGTTTTCCCATCTGATACGAATTTGTCGCCATTAGGCAATACTCTTTCAAACTTATCATCTCGAGGGCCATGGGGGGTCAGGAATGGCTTATTAAGAGAAGTTGATATGAGGCTCTTAACATGGAGGGAGCGCGATATATCAATCTGTTGTCCTATCGCCCGAGTAAACGCTTCAGCCGATTCACATTTATTTCCCCATTGGAAGCTGACAACTTCTGGCTCATCTAATGTCTGGATCAAGCTTTTAATGTTCATGCCTATATCGGGAGGCACCAAAAATTCATCGATGTCCAAAAATAGGCAGTGTGTGAATCCTTGCATCCTGCTAGACGCTAGAGCATCCTGGTAAACTTTAGTTTGCGGGTTTCCTTTGTGGCTTTCAAAAAGATCATCTGCATTAACGAGATTAACTCGACTGTCCTTTTCAAATATTTCGATATAGTCAAGCGTATTGTCGCTACAGCGGTTAAAGTGTATTTCAATCTCATCGACTCCCAAATAGAGGTGATGAAAAATCCATTCAGCTAAATATGCGGCTTCGTTTTTTGCTATTGCAACCAGCTTGATTTTCGAATCAGACGAGCGCTTTGTGAGCGCGTGTTTCATATTATGTAATAGATTGAAAAACATATTAGCTAACTACGTCTCTAAACATTATTAACTGAGTTTGTTTTTCTCTGACTTTTACAATTTGCCCTTTTTCAAAGGTCGCTGGATATCTATAGACCTTACCCACAAAGCCACTGCGATGCATGTTTCGTTCAGCGCCCTGCGCCCTGTAGTCGGATAATTTCAGTTGGTCTACAACTTCGTCGTCTAGTAAAATATCAGCTTCTAAAGCTTCTTCTTGCTCGTAGCAACAGCCCCACATATTAAGCTGCTTTCCTTTGTCTTTAGGTGCCAAGTTCATTTCACCGAATCTAACCAATGGAAGCCCTTTGTTCAAAAGATTTTTATGTACGTCAAATCGCTTCAAGGCATAGTCATAAAATGCAAAGTCTTGGGAGTTCATTTCACGAATTAAAGTAATCTCGTCCTCACTGAACGTATAAGCACCTGAAGGTTTTGCAGTATTTTTGTTTATATCAAGTACTTTAATGTCAGTACCATAATACTGATTAAATAGCGCGATTGACTCGTTGTATCTTTCAGTTATACCAATAAACCCTATAGCATCGGCCCATACACCATTTAATGCTTTAGATTGCATATTGGCAAAACGATTTTCTTTAATGAAGTCTTTGAAACTTCCTTTATACCCGTGGAGCCTTGAGAAGTGCTCGAAATGAGAGCGTACTTGTTGAGCTGGGTCACGAACAAAAGTTACTACGCACTTAGGCTGAAAAAACGGTGCATACTTGGGGTAAATGACATGCCCAGACAAAAGCTTTGCGCTGCTCTTGATACATTTTGCAGCAAGATATCTGTCCTTCAACTCGTATTCATACTTTACTATATCGGGATGCGTTTCTTTTGAGCCTTTTCCATAGTCAAAATATGTAGCGTCAGAACCAAAATATTGCTCAGCCGCCACTCGAAAACTAGAACCGGCGGTCTTAGGGATATGTATAAAAAATAGGGGGAAATTGTTCATAATACTTCTAAATATTCAATCACTATCGCAGCGAAAAATTTTCATGGGTAATAGATAAGTTAGGATTATAGGCAGTGTCATTCGATAACACCTTCATCCACTTTTCCTTCATATATTCGCTTTCTTTATTAAATCTGGCGATTTTTTCTGGGGTATCTTCTTCACCACGGCTTATCGACTCATGGTGGTAAAGCTCTGCCCAAGGTGTAAACAGGTTTCGATAGCCTGCGGTATGTACCTTCAAACAAAAATCCACATCGTTAAAGGCTATGGTGAGGTCTTCTTCATTTAGCCCGCCTACCTCTTCAAAAACAGACTTACGTACTAGTAAACAGGCTGCGGTAACGGCAGACATATTCTGGACTAGATGCAGCCGCGTAAAATAACCGGGTTCACTTTTGTGGAAGTATTTATGTGAGTGGCCAGCAACGCCGCCTATTCCTAAAACAACGCCAGCATGCTGAATAGTATCATTAGGATAATAGAGCTTGGCCCCTACACAGCCAATTTCAGGTCTTAAAGCATGGGAGACCATTTCTGTTAGCCAATGCTCGCTGATAACTTCGATATCGTTATTTATTAAGCCAACGACGTCTCCGCTTGCTTGTGATACCGCAAAGTTATTAATTGCTGAGTAGTTAAAAGGCTTATCCCACTTCAACACGCTAAAGTTACTTTTTGCGTCTATATAGTCATTAAAGAGGGCTAATGTTTTCTCACAGCTCGTTTGATTGTCTACAACAATAATTTCAAAGTTTTCGTATGATGTCTTATTGTAGATAGATTCTAGGCATTGCTTCAGAATGTCGTAGCCGTCTCTTGTGGGTATTACCAAGCTCACCAAAGGTGGTTTAGCAGGCAAAGCCCAATTAACTCTATAGGTGTTGGGGTATGCCCCTTTTTCAACAGATGCACTTTGCTTTGTCTGCGAAAGGAAATGCTTTATCGACTCAATTCCTGCATCGGTTGTGTACGATTTAGCTGATGCATTCGACGCTGTTGAGTTTTCGATAACTCGCCAGTGGTAAAGAATGAAGGGTAGATGCACCACTTCTTCACAACTAAGATTAGCTGTAGCTCTTAATAATAAATCGTGATCTTGTGAACCTTCAACACCAACTCTAAAACCACCAACCTTTTTAAGTAAGCTGGTTTTATAAACTGCTGGGTGACATATGTAATTTTGACTTAGCAGTAAATCTGGATTCCAGTCTGGCTTGAAATGCGGTTGGTGCCGATTTCCTTGTTCGTCTATTTTATCTTCGTCGGCATACAGAACTTGCGCTGATGCATTCTCTCTAATGGCCTGTGCGAAGAACGATAATGTATGTGCTGGTAGAGTATCATCGTGATCAAGTAAGAGAACGTAATCATTAGCCACTAAGCCTAATGCTTCGTTGCTTGCTTTAGAAATATGCCCATTTTCACTGAGCAATTTCACTTTTATATTAGGATACTTCTGTTCATATGCCTTTAATACTTCGATGGTTTCCATGTTAGTTGATGCATCGTCTGCTATACAAAGTTCCCAGTTTTTATGCGTTTGTTGAACTACAGAATCGATACATGCTTTTAAATAAACAGGGTCGGTATTGTACGTCGGCAATATAATAGAAAACTTTACTTCAGACTGATTTGCAGTGAAAGCTTGTTTCATCTTTTCTATGGCACGGGGCTCATCAAACTCTACCCAAAACGGATAGCTTTTCTCCATTGCACCATGAGTAAATGTATTATTGTATTCTTGGTAAACAGTATCTAACAACCGCCCACCGTTCAGCTTACAGTTCGCGGCCAAGTACTCCTCAATGTTATCTACATGACTAAGTAACTTGTACAAGCGCTGTTTCATGTGCCTCATTGCAATGAAGGAGGGCACTTTTGAAATCATGAAAGTATTTATTGTGAACTCTGTTTCTGCTTCACAAGGGTCGAACCTGAGCATAGCGTTTGCACTTTCAAGGTAGAAAACTCTATTCACGAACTTAGTGCTATGCCAAGGCACATCGATAGACACCAATTCACCCTTTTGAAGGTTAGAATAAAGCTTTCCTATGTGCGACTGATGATTTGCCTCGTTAATCTTTATACGCAAAAGGTACCACCCTTTACTAAAGCTACGAGTGGGGATGCGTCGCGCAGGATGAATAATAAATTGCGGGTCATCTCCCGTTGATACCCAACTGGAGCCACTATTGTCTGCCTTGACTGGCGCTAACTCATGATGGGGAACAATGATTAACTTTTTGGCTAGCCGATAGGCTAATCGCTTTAAAGTTGCAGGCTTGAGAATTTTAGATAACAAAACGGGTGAACACCTTTTCCTATATAAAGCTTAGAATGCTTTCCTTAAACTTCATTTGTTACGTAGAAGGTTTACTACATACCTTTACGGCGCTAATCATACCGCATTTAATAAAATTGAAACACACGAGAATGATGATATTAAGCGATGACATAATTGCACAAAAAGAAAAAGGCACCAATGGGTGCCTTTTTAAATATTTTAACTGTCTTTTTTACTTAGCTACACGCCCATACCTATCAGAGAAACGCACAATATCGTCTTCACCTAAGTAGGCCCCTGACTGCACTTCAATAAGCTCTAACTGTATCTTACCCGGATTTTCTAGAGCGTGAACCGCACCTATAGGAATGTAAACCGATTGGTTCTCGGTGACTAATGTGGTTTTATCATCAATAGTGACATTGGCACTGCCCGACACTACTATCCAGTGCTCAGCGCGATGGTGGTGCATTTGAACCGAAAGCTTTTCGCCAGGCTTAACAGTAATACGCTTTACTTGGAAACGAGCACCATTATCAATTGAATCGTAACTTCCCCAAGGACGGAAAACTTCACGATGGAATTGAAATTCCGGACGTTTCTCAGCTTTAAGTTTATTGACTACATTCTTGATGCTCTGTGCATCGTCTTTGTGAGCGACCATCACCGCATCTTTGGTTTCAACTACAATAACGTCTTCTAAACCAATAACTGATACTAAGCGCTGCTCAGCATTCACGTAACTGTTTTTTGTATTCTCTAGAATGGTATCACCAACAGAAACGTTACCATTTTCGTCTTTTTCCGCAGTTTCCCATAATGACGTCCAGCTACCTACATCACTCCACTGTGCATCAAGCGGTACCATAGCAGCACTGTCAGTTTTTTCCATTACTGCGTAATCGATAGAATCATCTGGGCAGGTAGCGAAGATATCATGATCTACACGAATAAAATCTAGGTCTGGAGTTTCTGTATCGATGGCGCGTTTACATACGTCTAGCATTTCAGGGCTATATTTTTCTAGCTCTTCTAAATACCTGCTAGCTTTGAACATAAACATGCCACTATTCCAATAATAGTCGCCGGAATCTACATATCCTTTTGCAGTTTCAAGCGCTGGCTTTTCAACGAACTCAGCAACTTCATAACCATCACCAAGTGTAGTCCCAGCTTTGATGTAGCCGTAACCCGTATGTGGTTGATCTGGCACTATACCAAACGTCACTAATTTACCTTGCTCAGCTAACTTTTCTGCTTTTTCGATTGCAGTATGGAATGCAGGCTCATCTTTGATTAAGTGATCAGCTGCTAGTACGAGTAAAACAGGGTCTTCGCCATTCATCGTCGCATGCAACCCCGCTAGTGCAATAGCAGGTGCAGTATTACGACCAACTGGCTCAAGTAAAATACCGCCATGATTTATATCTTTTTGACGTAATTGTTCTGCTACCAAAAAGCGATGGGCATCATTACATATGAAAATGGGGCTTTGGGCTTTAGTGCCATTCAACCGAACGATAGTGTCTTGCAACATGGTGTTATCGGATGTAAGTGACAGAAACTGTTTAGGTAACGCCGCTCTTGATTTTGGCCATAAGCGGCTTCCGGTGCCGCCTGCAAGTACTACTGGTTTCATATTAACTTCCTTAAAGGGTGAGTAAGGTCTCACGTCCTGATTCTTTATTATTTGCCTAAGTATACAAAGATTATTTTTGGTATGAAACGCTGTAGGAATAATAAGTCAGATTTTTTAAGCCGCGATGTGGTTTAGGCCAATTCTGTTACTGTATCTAAAAGCCCAAGCACCTGCTCATCATTTGATTTAGCCTGAGTCAATACCGCTAAACTTGCTTGCTCAATTATTTGACTTTGCGTTAAACGAGCAGTTTCTTTTGCATAATCGGCATTTACGATTTGAGAATAAGAGGCCTCCACATTAACATTCATTTGTGCATTTAGCCTATATGCAGAGCTCATCTGATTCATCTTTGCACCATAGAAAGCTCTACTTTCGCTGACACTGTTAAGCGCGCTATCTAATTTAGTAATAGCATCTTCTGCATTAGCGCTGGTAGCAATACTCGTATCAGCAATTCCTAGCGAGTCCAGTGTGGCTGGTGTTTTAGTTAGTTCAATATATTCAGTCCCTTCTACTGTTTTGTTACTCGCAGTTATATCTACGGGTCCAAGTGAGAAACTGTTACCAGCACTTTCTACGCCCAATAGATCCCAGTCGGCAGTTACTCTAAAAGACCCATTACCTATTACTGAGATTATCAGGGGTTGTGTGGTAGTGCCTATCGTCAGCGATTCAAGCGTACTACTAGGTTGTTGGTCACCAGTAAAACTAAATGTATTACCATCGATTGTACCTGTACCAATCGTAAGTAAGTCACTGTCATCATAACTTGCGTCACTGTCATAGCCATTTTCGACCAAGAAGAAGTTCGTCGATAGGTCTGCGCCTGAAGTAATTCCTTTTGACGCCCACGTAGCGTTAGTCAAAGGTGTACCTACTAGGTGCTTCCCATCTGTAGTAAACACCTGAATATCATCGTTAGCACCATTATCATTTAACGCGATTTCCACGTTGCTTGAACCAGCAGGTATATAGGCGATTGAACGTAGACCACTCGTCATGGATTGCTCAACACCTTGGCTAAACGTATCCCCCAACGAGGGTACATTATCTGATAATAAATCTTCATCGCCAACTAAGGGTAAACTGTTGAACGCCTCTGTGTTATACGCTATCGCGTTCAAGGCAAGTTTGAGTTGTTGGAATTCTTTATCCAGTGCAAATCTATCACTGTCAGAATTTATTCCGTTTTGGGACTGAATAGAAAGTTGCCTCATTCGCTGCAATAAGGCGGCAGATTCTTGCAGCCCTCCTTCCGCAATTTGAGCGTAGCTAATGCCATCATTTAAATTGCGATTAATTTGGGTATGTGCATTTTTAGAAGATGCTAATCGGTTTGATATTTGCAGCCCCGCACTATCGTCGGCTGCGCTATTGATTCTCAAACCAGAGCTTAAGCGCTCTAGCGATTTAGACAGGGAATTACTTTGTAAATTGGCAAAACTTATCGACTGAAGGTTGCTAGAGATAGACAGCATATTCTTCCATGTTCTTATGCATAATTTAAGCTGAATTCATTTTGCAGAATGCTACTTACTTTCATTAATTCATATTAAACAGCAAGGTCTTTGCCAACTTGCAACAGTAATAGTTCAACGATTGAATTTATATGAGGAAGTTGAAATGTGCCAAAAACAAAAAACCCGGCCTAAGCCGGGTTTTTTAATAATTCTGATAACTCAGAATTGAGAGTATTTATTACTCTTCAGTTGCTTCTACTGCTTCTTCTTCAGCTTCAACAACTGGACGGTCTACTAGTTCAACGTATGCCATAGGGGCATTGTCGCCAGCACGGAGTCCGCATTTAAGAATGCGAGTGTATCCGCCTGGGCGAGCTTCGTAACGAGGACCAAGCTCGTTGAATAGTTTACCAACAACTTCTTTATCACCGGTGCGGGCGAAAGCTAAACGGCGGTTTGCAACGCTGTCTTGCTTAGCCATAGTGATAAGAGGCTCAATAACGCGACGTAATTCTTTCGCTTTTGGTAACGTCGTTTTGATCACTTCGTGCTTGACCAAAGAGCCGGCCATGTTCTTGAACATAGCTTGACGATGGCTGCTGTTGCGATTCAACTGACGACCACTCTTACGATGGCGCATAGTTTTATCCTTCTCTACAAATCAGTTTATTAAAAACCTGATTAATCTTTTTCAGCGATGCTCTCAGGCGGCCAGTTTTCTAGGCGCATACCTAGAGAAAGTCCACGAGATGCTAGAACATCTTTGATTTCAGTTAGCGATTTTTTACCAAGGTTTGGCGTTTTAAGTAGCTCAACCTCAGTACGCTGAACCAGGTCACCAATGTACTGGATAGCTTCTGCTTTTAAACAGTTAGCAGAACGTACAGTTAGCTCTAGGTCATCAACTGGGCGAAGTAGAATCGGATCAAATTCCGGCTTCTCTTCTTTCGCTTCTGGCTCAGACACATCACGTAAATCTACGAATGCATCAAGCTGTTCAGCTAGGATAGTCGCAGAACGGCGGATCGCTTCTTCAGGATCTAAAGTACCGTTCGTTTCCATATCGATAATCAATTTGTCTAGGTCTGTGCGTTGTTCAACACGGGCAGACTCTACACTGTAAGCTATACGCTCTACTGGGCTGTATGAAGCATCAACTAATAAACGACCAATTGGACGATCATCTTCTTCAGAGGAGCGACGGGTAGAAGCTGGTACATAACCGCGACCCATTTCTACTTTAATGCGCATGCTGATTTCAGCTTCGCCAGTTAAAGTACAAACTAAGTGGTCAGGGTTAACAATTTCTACGTCGCCATCATGCTGAATGTCACCAGCAACAACAGGGCCAGCGCCAGATTTCACTAGAGTTAGGGTTGCCTCAGTTTTACCTTCAAGGCGAACCGCTAAACCTTTAAGATTTAGCAAGATTTCAATTACGTCTTCTTGCACACCTTCTTTGGTGCTGTACTCGTGAAGAACGCCATCAATTTCTACTTCAGTAACTGCGCATCCTGGCATGGATGACAACAAGATACGACGTAGGGCGTTACCTAGAGTGTGGCCAAAGCCGCGCTCTAGTGGTTCCAAAGTTACTTTGGCACGAGTAGGAGAAACGTTTTCGATCTCAACTAATCTCGGTTTAAGGAATTCAGTCACAGAACCCACAATGCTTCCTCTTTAGTTAGCTTTACTTAGAGTAAAGTTCAACGATCAACTGTTCGTTAATTTCCGCAGACAAATCAGTTCTTTCTGGTAGGCGCTTAAAAGTACCTTCCATTTTAGTGCTGTCTACTTCAATCCAAGTTGGCTTCTCGCGTTGGTCAGCCAGTTCCAAAGCAGCTACGATACGAGCTTGCTTCTTAGCTTTTTCACGAACAGAAACCACGTCTTCGGCAGAAACGTTGAATGATGGAATGTTCACAACTTGACCATTTACCATGATCGCCTTGTGGCTAACTAGCTGACGTGCTTCTGCACGTGTGCTAGCAAATCCCATACGATAAACTACGTTATCAAGACGCTTTTCTAAAAGTTGTAACAAGTTTTCACCTGTGTTCCCTTTTAGACGTGCAGCTTCTTTATAGTAGTTACGGAATTGCTTTTCAAGAACGCCATACATACGACGAACTTTTTGTTTTTCACGCAGCTGAACACCGTAGTCAGACAAACGGCCACGACGGGCTCCATGCTGACCAGGCGCTGTATCGATTTTACATTTAGAATCGATTGCGCGAACGCCGCTCTTAAGGAACAAATCAGTTCCTTCGCGACGGCTAAGTTTGAGTTTTGGACCCAAATATCTTGCCATGATCTTTCTCCAACTGTCCGTCGATTAAACGCGACGTTTTTTCGGTGGACGACAACCGTTGTGAGGAATTGGTGTCACATCGGTAATATTTGTGATCTTATAACCAGTAGCGTTAAGAGCACGGATCGCAGACTCACGGCCTGGACCTGGACCTTTTACAAACACTTCTAGGTTTTTAAGACCGTATTCTTGTGCAGCAACACCTGCACGCTCTGCAGCAACCTGTGCAGCAAATGGGGTAGATTTACGTGAACCACGGAAACCTGAACCACCAGATGTCGCCCATGCTAATGCATTGCCTTGACGGTCTGTAATAGTCACAATTGTGTTGTTGAAAGACGCATGGATATGAGCCATACCGTCTGCAACCTGACGTTTAGCGCGCTTACGCGTACTACGAGCTGGTGCTTTAGCCATAACTTATTCCCCGTTTACTTCTTAATTGGCTTACGAGGACCTTTACGGGTACGCGCATTTGTTTTAGTGCGCTGACCACGTAGAGGCAAGCTACGACGGTGGCGAATACCACGGAAGCAACCCAGGTCCATCAAACGTTTGATGCTCATAGAGACTTCACGGCGTAAATCACCTTCAACGGTAAATTTAGCCACTTCGTCACGAAGCTTATCAATAGTCGCTTCGTCTAGCTCTTTGATCTTTGTATCTTCTGCAACACCAGCACCTACACAAATGCTTTTAGCACGTGTAGGACCAACGCCATAGATCGCTTGGATAGCGATTACAGCATGCTTGTGCTCAGGAATGTTAATGCCAGCGATACGGGCCATTAACAGCACTCCTCTAATTTATTGTTGACGACCTAAAAAGCCCGATAGGATACTTACCCGTCAACTAAATTGCAAATATTTAGGTTCTGAACACTTTAAACAAAACTAGCAGAACCTGATAAGTATAAGTCAGGCCCTGCTTATTAGCTTTGCGAGTATTCAGTACCGCGTAGATTAACCTTGCCTTTGCTTATGCTTCGGCTCTGTACAAATTACGCGCACAACACCGTTGCGTTTGATAACTTTACAGTTACGGCAAATCTTTTTAACTGATGCACGAACTTTCATTACATCACTCCCCTATCTTATAAATTAAGGGGCTAACTTAACGGCCGTAGCCTTTAAGATTAGCTTTCTTCAGAACAGACTCATATTGACTACTCATCAAATGTGTCTGCACCTGTGCCATAAAGTCCATGATAACCACCACAATAATTAGAAGCGACGTACCACCGAAGTAGAACGGAACATTCCAGGCAATTAGCATGAATTCAGGCACCAAACAAATAAAGGTTATGTACAGCGCGCCTGCCAGAGTCAGACGAGTCATTACCTTATCGATATAACGTGATGTTTGTTCACCAGGACGGATACCTGGTACAAACGCACCAGACTTCTTCAAGTTATCCGCTGTTTCACGCGGGTTGAAAACCAACGCCGTGTAGAAGAAGCAGAAGAAGATTATCGCTGTTGCGTATAACATCACATACAGGGGCTGACCTGGAGATAGCATAAGTGCTACGTCCTGCAACCACGCCGTAGATTCATTCTGTCCGAACCATCCTGCGATAGTACCCGGAAACAAAATGATGCTGGAAGCAAAGATGGGTGGAATTACACCAGCCATGTTGACTTTCAGTGGTAAATGCGTGCTTTGCGCGGCAAAAACCTGACGGCCTTGCTGACGCTTTGCGTAGTTTACCACAATTCTGCGCTGTCCGCGCTCTACAAATACCACAAGGTATGTAAGCGCAATAACAATCACAGCCATCAACAACAAAAACAACAGGTTAATGTCGCCTTGTCTTGCTTGTTCTGCCGTCTGACCTATCGCTGTTGGTAGACCGGCAACAATACCAGCAAATATCAATATAGAAATACCGTTACCGATACCTCGTTCAGTAATTTGCTCACCTAACCACATTAGGAACATCGTTCCTGTGACCAAGCTCACTACTGCCGTAAAGTAGAATCCGAAGCCAGGGTTCAATACCAGTCCATTAATTAGGTTAGGCAGACCCGTCGATATTCCAATTGATTGGAAGATAGCCAATACCAACGTTAGATAACGTGTGTACTGACTAATTTTACGACGACCTGCTTCGCCTTCTTTTTTAAGCTCTATCATCGGTGGATGAACCACCGAGAGCAACTGCATAATAATTGATGCAGTAATGTATGGCATGATGCCCAAAGCCAGAACGGATGCACGCTCAAGCGCACCACCGGAGAACATGTTAAACATTTCTACAATGGTACCTTTCTGTTGCTCGAACAAGTCAGCAAGTACAGCTGGATCGATGCCCGGAATAGGAACATAAGAACCTAATCTGAATACAACAATCGCACCGAGTACGAACAACAATCTTGCTTTAAGCTCACTCAAGCCGCTTTTCGCGCCTGAATCCAATCCTGGTTTAGCCATCTAGCTTATTCCTCTACTTTACCGCCAGCAGCTTCAATCGCTTCTTTAGCGCCTTTAGTAACCTTTAAACCGCTTACTGTAACAGCGCGTGATACTTCACCGCTCTTGATAACTTTAACGAACTGAATCTCTTTTTTCACAAGACCAGCTGCTTTTAAAGTTTCTAGAGATGCTGTATCACCATCAACCTTTGCGATTTCTGCAAGAGTTACTTCGTCAGTAACGAAGCTCTTACGTGATGTGAAACCGAATTTCGGAAGACGACGCTGAAGTGGCATCTGACCACCTTCAAATCCTGGCTTAACACGGCCACCTGAACGGCTTTTTTGACCTTTGTGACCTGCGCCACCTGTTTTACCTAGACCTGAACCGATACCACGACCAGTACGCTTACCAGAATGTTTAGCTCCTGGAGCAGGAGCAATAGTATTTAAACGCATAACTTACTCCTCGACTATTTCGACCATGTAATTAACACGGTGAATCATGCCGCGTACACTTGGCGTATCTTCCAGTTCACGAACATGGTTGATTTTACGAAGGCCTAAACCTTTAAGCGTAGCTCTGTGCTTTGGCAGACGGCCAATCGCACTTTTAGTTTGCTTTACTTTAATCGTTGCCATGTCTGATTACCCCAAAATTTCTGATACAGACAATCCACGTTTCGCAGCAACTTTCGCTGGAGAATTCATCTCTGTCAGCGCGTTGATTGTTGCACGAACAACGTTGATTGGGTTCGTAGAACCGTAACATTTTGAAAGTACGTTCTGTACACCAGCTACTTCAAGTACTGCACGCATTGCACCGCCGGCGATGATACCGGTACCTTCTGATGCTGGTTGCATGTAGACTTTAGAGCCAGAGTGACGACCTTTAATTGGGTGCTGTAACGTGTGGCCGTTAAGGTCAACGTCAACCATGTTGCGACGTGCCTTTTCCATAGCTTTCTGGATTGCAGCAGGCACTTCACGTGCTTTACCATAACCAAAACCTACGCGACCATTACCGTCACCCACTACTGTCAATGCAGTAAAACTAAAGATACGACCACCTTTAACCACTTTAGATACGCGGTTAACAGCAATCAATTTCTCTAATAGTTCACCGTTCTGAACTTCTTGTTTAGCCATTATAAACTCCTAGAACTGAAGGCCAGCTTCGCGAGCTGCATCAGCTAATGCCTTAACGCGACCGTGGTATTTAAAACCACTACGATCGAAAGCCACTTTTTCAATGCCTTTCTCTTTAGCGCGTTCTGCAATTGCTTTACCGACTATCGCCGCTGCTTCAGCGTTACCTGTTGACTTAAGATCTTTTGCAAGTTCTTTATCTACAGTAGAAGCCGCTGCTAATACTTCAGAACCGCTAGGAGCGATTAACTGAGCATAGATGTGGCGAGGTGTACGGTTAATTACCAAGCGATGCGCGGCCAGTTCACGAATTTTTGCTCGTGCGCGTGTAGCGCGACGAATGCGAGCTGTTTTCTTATCCATCGTATCACCCACCTACTTTTTCTTAGCTTCTTTACGACGTACATGTTCGTCAGCGTAACGTACACCTTTGCCTTTGTAAGGCTCTGGTGGACGGTAAGCGCGAATGTTCGCCGCAACCTGTCCTACAACCTGCTTATCGGCGCCTTTCACGACGATTTCAGTTTGCGTAGGCGTTTCAACGGTAATGCCTTCAGGCATCTCGTATACTACTGGGTGAGAGAAACCAAGCGTCAGGTTTAGTTTGCTACCTTGTGCTTGCGCACGGTAACCAACACCATTTAACTGAAGCTTTTTCTCAAAACCTTGTGAAACACCTTGAACCATTGCGTTAAGAAGAGAGCGTACAGTACCAGCCTGTGCCCAAGCGTCAGCGAAACCTTCACGAGGAAGTGCTTTCAATTGGTTCTCTTCTTGTACAACTTCTACAGCGTCGTTAAAAACGCGGGTCAAAGTGCCTTTACTACCTTTTGCGGTAATTTCTTGGCCAGCGATAGAAATATCTACACCTGAAACCAAGTCTACTGGGGCTTTTGCTACTCGTGACATTTCAACTCCTCCGTTATGCTACATAACCGATGATCTCACCGCCCATGCCAGCGTTACGCGCTGCACGGTCAGTCATCACACCTTTAGAAGTCGACACGATCGCGACACCCAATCCACCCATTACTTTAGGAAGCTCATCTTTTTTCTTATAGATTCGCAGACCTGGGCGGCTTACACGCTCAATAGTGTCAATTACTTGCTTGCCTTCGAAGTACTTAAGCGTAACTTCTAAAACAGGCTTAACGTCACCAGATGCAGCGAAGTCAGTAATATAACCTTCAGACTTTAATACTTCACAAATTGCTACGCGAAGTTTAGACGAAGGCATAACTACAGAAACTTTCTCTGCCATTTGGCCGTTACGGATGCGGGTAAACATATCCGCGATAGGATCTTGCATGCTCATTATCAGCTACTCCTTACCAGCTGGCTTTTTTAAGGCCAGGGACTTCGCCGCGCATCGCTGCTTCACGCAGTTTGATACGGCTAAGACCGAATTTGCGAAGGTAACCATGTGGACGACCAGTTACGCGGCAGCGATTACGCTGACGTGAAGAACTTGAGTCACGTGGCAGTTGTTGTAGCTTAAGAACAGCGTCCCAACGCTCTTCTTCAGATACGTTAACATCGCTGATAGTCGCTTTAAGTGCGGCACGTTTTTCTGCGTACTTAGCTACTAGCTTAGCGCGCTTTAATTCACGGGCCTTCATTGATTCTTTTGCCATAACCCTACACCCTACTTTTTAAATGGGAAGTTGAACGCGTCCAGCAGAGCACGTGCTTCTTCATTTGAGTCCGCACTGGTAGTGATAGTAATATCCATACCACGAACTTTATCCACTTTATCGAAATCGATTTCAGGGAAAATGATTTGCTCACGCACGCCCATGCTGTAGTTACCACGACCGTCGAATGACTTAGGGTTCAAACCACGGAAGTCGCGAACTCGTGGGATAGCGATTGAAATCAAACGCTCAAGGAATTCCCACATACGCTCGCCGCGTAAGGTTACTTTACAGCCAATCGGATAACCTTCACGGATTTTAAAGCCCGCTACTGATCTTCTAGCAACTGTAACAATCGGCTTCTGACCGGCGATAGCCGCCATGTCAGCTTGAGCATTCTCAAGCACCTTCTTGTCAGCAATTGCTTCACCTAAACCCATGTTTAGAGTGATTTTTTCAATCCGAGGGACTTGCATGACGCTTTTGTACCCGAACTGCTTAGCAAGTTCAGCTACTACTGTTTCTTTATAGAAATCATGCAGTTTCGCCATCGTACTCTCCAATATAATTAAACAAGTTCGCCGTTAGATTTGAAGAAACGAACTTTCTTCTCATCTTCGAAACGGAAACCAACGCGATCTGCTTTGCCCGTTGCCGGGTTAACAATCGCAACATTAGAAACGTGAATAGAAGCTTCTTTCTCAACAATTCCACCAGCTACACCCAATTGTGGGTTTGGCTTAGTGTGCTTCTTGATAAGATTAACACCTTCTATAATTACACGGTTATCAGCAATAAGCACTTTAAGGACTTTGCCTTGTTTGCCTTTGTCTTTACCCGCTAATACGACTACTTCATCATCACGACGAATTTTATTAGCCATTATCGTGACTCCTTATAGTACCTCTGGGGCCAATGAGATGATTTTCATGAAGTTTTCACTTCTCAACTCACGGGTTACCGGTCCAAAGATACGCGTACCAATTGGTTGCTTGTTTGCGTTAAGCAAAACAGCTGCGTTGCCGTCAAAACGAATGGATGAACCATCTGCACGACGAACGCCTTTTCTAGTACGCACCACCACTGCATTCAGTACGTCACCTTTTTTAACTTTACCGCGAGGAATTGCTTCCTTCACAGTAACTTTGATGATGTCACCGATACCTGCATAACGGCGATGCGAGCCACCAAGAACCTTAATACACTGAACCCTGCGAGCGCCGCTGTTGTCTGCAACGTCCAGGTTAGTTTGCATTTGGATCATGTTAGTGCTCCGCTCTATTATGAGACTCTGCCGAGTCGTTATTGCTGCTAAACCCAACAAACATTGTTGAATTTATATACATACCCCCATAAAAAGGGCGCGAAACTATAACAGAAATTTTGAGCTAGAGATAGCGTTAAATTGGATTATTTTTAATCGATGGGGAATTTGAGTACATTGTTTCTGAAATGCGAGGGGGTCGCATGACGCATGACATGAATAGCGCCAGAAGCAGACGCATATTATACGCATGATTTTATATTTTGTCTTGTGATTTTATATCACCCGTAATACTTCCATAAAAAAGCCCCAGCATTGCCGGGGCAGATAGCCAAAAGTTGGCTATCAAGCAGGATCTTTAAACTTCTCCTGTTTATAAGACAAGTGATAGTTAATACAGTCCCCTAACCGCGAAACGCCTACGGGTTTTGATATGAAGTCATTCATTCCTGCTCGCAAACACTTTTCCTTTTCGCCACTCAGCGCGTTGGCAGTAAGTGCAATGATAGGAACGGTTTCACCTAGCGCTCTAATTTCTTTTGTGGCAGCTAATCCGTCCATCACTGGCATGTGGCAATCCATAAAGATAAGGTCGTATGGCTTTTTCCGCGCAATAGCACTTGTTACCTTAGCGAGGCCTAACGCACCATTATTGGCGAGCTCTACCGACACACCAATTTCTTTTAATTGCTCTTTAATGACTATCTGATTTATTTCGTTATCTTCAACCACTAACACGCGCGATTCTGACAGCACTCTTTTGCAAAGCGGTGTGACCTTGTTTGCTGCGATAGCTTTTTCTTTCATTACACCGGCATTTGCACAATCTAGGGTCATGGTAACGATAAATCGAGCCCCTTCCCCTATCGCGCTAGACACTTCTACGTTGCCGTCATAATGCTCAACAATATTATTCACAATGGCTAAGCCTAAACCTGTACCGCCAAAGCGTCGCTGTGTCGACTCTTCGGCCTGAAGGAATGGCGAAAAGATGACTTTTTGCTGCTCATCACTAATACCAATACCCGTATCGGTAACAATTAGCTTAACCCTAAAGCGCCCTGCACCATACTTGGTACATCGCGTACTAATTTTAATTGAACCTTTGTCAGTGAACTTCACCGCGTTGTTCATAAGGTTCATCAGTATCTGACTTAATCTTAACGAATCAGCGAGAAATAACGTATCTGAAACCGCCGCCGTTTCGGTGATAAATTCAATCCCTTTTTTATCGGCTAAACGCCTAAACATAGGTATTTGTTGCTCAATTAGCTCTTTTAAATTTACAGGCTCAACATCATAGGTCATATGCCCTGAATCAATTTTTGAAAAATCTAAAATATCATTCACAATATTGAGCAAGGATTCTGCGCTGCGCATAGCTACATGGGTATACTCTTTTTGCTTTTCATTAAGCGATGTACTGCAAAGGGTCTCGAGCATGCCTTGCACACCATGAATTGGAGTTCGTATTTCATGGCTCATGTTTGCTAGAAACTCACTTCGCGCTTTAAGGGCTTGCTCTGCGATCGCGGTTTTTTGTTTCAAAGATTGGGTGGTGTTAAATCGCTCAGTTATATCTCGAGTTGCACCGATAATTTTAAGGCAGGTTCCATTTTTCATAATGGGGTGTGCTCGACTCTCCAACCACCGTTTTTCACCACCATCGGTAATAACTTCGAACTCGTAAGCCCAGTCATTGCCGTTTATGGCAATTTCTTCCATTTTAGATTCGTAAACATTCCGTACTTTTTTATTCGCTATAAAGTTAAGTGCATGGGATGGGGTGATGTCTTGCTTTTCGTTCATTTGTAACATGCGCTTCAAAGACGCAGACCACTTGAGTGCACCTGTTTCTACATCAAGCTCCCACGTGCCAACACCCGCCAATTCAGTAATCTGGTTTAAAAGCGCGTTTTGTTCTTCTAAGGCATTTTTCTGAGAAATGATTTCACTCAACGCTTGTTCACGTGCCACCTCTGCCCCTATCCAGTCGGCAAGCAGCAGTAAATAGTCATAATCTAAGGCTGTGAAACTGTCGCTCTTCGACGTAGTAGAAGAGAAGTTGAGTGTGCCATATAGCGCCGCATTCACATGTATAGGAGTAGCTAAGTAGCTTTTTAATGTGTAGAGCGCATAACACGGGTGGCTGTTGCCTGGCATTACGTCAATGTCGTTATAGGCCACGATACCATTTGCATTCACGGTATCAGCGCAATACGTATCAGATAATGGAAACTTAGCGCCGCTTACAATTTCATTCAACGGTGAAATGGCCTGCACCACCGTGTAGGTGCCATTTTGCACAAAGCTTACAATGCCGGTTTCAAGCCCTAATACCTCAGTGCCAATTTCTAGCAAACGGGCCACTTTTTCGCTGAAGGATAACCCGCCATCGGTAGTAATTTTGTGAAGATCTTTAATTACACTCATGAGGATTTACGCCCACCTTTAAAAAGCCCTTAAAACAAAAAAAGACTATTACAGGGAAGTAATAGTCTTTTCTAAAGGTAACTGAAACTCTCGGTATTTAAAGCATACCAGCATTAGCAATTAGTATAATTTTCACATAAGTGATTAATACAAAATGTTAATTTCATAGCCAGTTGCGGTATCTGCGGGTTCTACCGTAACAATATAGTTCTCTTCTTCGTTAAATCCGAATAAGGCTGTACGGTCTAGCAGAATTTGTTCTTCGTTATCATCTTCGTAAACGGCAATGATTTCGTAGTAATCAGACGGTAATACTTCACTATCAGTCTCGCCAAACTCTAAATTTTGTAGGTCGTATTCTGCAGTATCAATAGTTTCATCGTTACGTACTAGGTAGAAATCCACATCATCAAAGTCTTCAACAAGGTTAATGAAGTTCACTGTTTTATCGTACGCTTGAGGCAGTCCACTTTCTACGAAAGTTACCGCGCCAAGTGCGCCCGCTTTTTCGTAGATTAGAATTGCTTTACTTTCACCTTGGTTCAAGGTGATAAGCTTATTACTTAGCGTTGTGGCTTCACCAGAGGTATCCGTTACTGTTACGCGGTAATCGCCATACCCAATTTCAGTGAATTCAGATAATTCCCCGGCATCCAGTGAAAATGCAACATCCTCTTCGTCGGTGTTGCCACCAAAAGTCACATCAAGTGCAGTGGTAATATTTGTCGAGTTATAAATACGGTACTGTGAGTCTGCTTCAACATCGGTTAACGCCGTCACTGATGATGAATTCAAAATAGTGTCTACAACCAAACCTGATTGAATTGCGCCACTTACATCACGCATGGTGAGTAGGTATTCAGTTTCGTATGCAAAGTCTATTGTCTGTGATTCAAATAGAACTTCAGTACTTCCTGGCTCTGTTAGATAAATGGTGTACTCATCTTCATCAAAGTAGTCGCTGTCATCATCTGGATCCCAGTAGTCAAACTCAATCATTTCAGAGGCCGTTACCGTACCTAAGAAGTTTGCCGCTTCAAACGGGTCGCCAGACTCGGCTAAATAGAAGTCGTAAGAACCTTCATCGATGGTTACAGACAATGCGAATAACCTGAAGTGATCTTCTAGCGTTTCACGGGTATAGCTGTAATCGCTAATAATGGGTGAATCAAAATCACCACTCATTACGATAAGACGCTTGTCACCATTTTTAAGGTTAACAGTGTAAGTATCAATAAGTACTTCTTGGTCATCTGAGTCGGTGCGAATGAACTCAAGTTCAATTTCACCGTTGTCCATCGAGTACATCGCAGTAGTATCACCAAATTGCGCAGAGCCAAAGCTATCTCCATCGACTTCTCGCATTTCTACATTCGCACCATTTGGCGAAGCATTATAGAATTGTATATAAGCATACGAGTAATCGGAGCTGCTGTCAGAGCCACCACAAGCAGCTAACCCTGATATTGCCACCAGACCGATAGCTACGTTTCGTAACCAAGCCGGAAATTGAAATTGCATATACTGAACGTCCTTACTAAATTCGTGATTGTTTGAAGGGAGTTACACTGCCCAGAAAGGCGTGAACTATACTGCCGTATGGCACTACAAAGCTTGTTATAGTTCACACCTTTACGCTGCCTTTACAAAGCTGACAATTCACTACAAAAGTATTTTGTCTTTCTATACAAAAAAGCCCCTATTACCTGTTTATAAGGTAATAGGGGCGAGCTTTTTATTTGTAAGTTAACTATTCATAGGAATACGATAACGTTACGCCACTGTAAGTTGTGTAAGCACGAATTCCGATGTGCCAGGTACCCGCTGCGGGTGCTTGGAACGTACACACTTCATTATTACCATTCTCGTAAGGACGGCAATCAAAGTCACTGGTTTCGGGCTGTGACCCAAATTTCATATACAAATCGGCATCGCCACTACCGCCAGACGTTTGTACCGTCATGGTCGTTACACCTTCAGGAATAGTCCACGTATAACGATTCCAATTGCTTTGTGATGCAGATAGTCCGGTAAGTTGACCTGACACCGGCTCAACAGTTGGGTCGGTACCGGGATCTGAACCGCCACTGCCGCCGCAACCATTGGTATTCAGGTAACTGTAGGCATCCTCAAGTTGCATCAGGCCAAAACCATACAAGTTGTCTCGCCCATTTGCTCCCTTGTCTTCAGCCGCTGATGTTAACGCATTTCTTATCTGCGTGTTTGAGCACTGAGGGAAGTAACTCCATACTAAGGCCGCGCCACCTGCTACGTGAGGGGTAGCCATTGAAGTTCCACTTAAAGACGCATATGTGTCTGTAGGGTATGTTGAATAAACGGCACTACCCGGAGCGGCTATTTCAACTTGGTCATTGTACTGACTGTAGCTTGCTCTGTTTTCATTTGAATCAACAGCGGCAACCGACATGACTGCATCGTACGAAGCAGGATATGACTTCGCGCTCGTACCTGCATTACCGGCCGCAGCTACTAGCAACAAGCCATCGTCGGTAAAGCTTTGCATGGCGTTTTGCTCGGTTGTAGACGCGCTGCCGCCACCTAAACTCATGTTAACCACGTTAGCCCCGGCACTTTGACACTGTGAAATGGCATCAATAAGATCAGAGGCGTAGGTCCAATCACCACTGTCATTGAATATCTTAACGATATGCAAATTCACGCCTGGGTAAACACCAACAACCCCTTCGCTATTGTCATAAGCGGCAATGGTGCCCGCCACATGCGTACCATGACCATTGCCATCGTTATACCAATTCCCCACGGCACTATTATTCGCCTGACCGGTTACTCCGTTGTTAGTGCCAGGTAAGTCTGGATGCCCTAGGTTGTACCCCGTGTCGATAACACATACACGCCGAGCGGTAGTATCTGCTTGCGAAAGCTGATTAGCTTGTACCATGGTGTAACCGTAAGGCGTGGTTTGCGCCATAGGTGTGCGCTTCACATCTACTTCAATACTTTCTACATTTGCGTTGTTACGCAGTTTATTGAGGGCACTTCGGCTTAAAGATGCCGCCATCATACGATGCTTTCCAAGCTCTTTACGAACCTCTCCCCCCACCTTCTGTATTTCACTGCGGGCTGATTGCACTTCAAAAGGTCGCTTCACAATAGATTTTGTGGCCTGAACTAGTTCAGCCGAGCCAGATTTGCTGCTACTGGCATTGCTAATAACATCTGTCGTTAATGTTTCTTTGAATTTTATAATATAGCGCTGTTCTTCTTGTGCAGACTCGCCTTTCAAAACAAGTCGTTTACCGAGTAAAGATTGAAGCGATGCTTTTTGCTCTTCCACTTTTACTGGTGCATTGGTTGTGTTTGTTGCTGTCGTGTTTTTTGTGATTGCTGCAGTTGCAGCGTGACTTACTAACCCTACAGAAACTGCGAGGGCGATGGCTGATATACTTGTGTGTTTCATATTCACTTTTATTTCCTGTTATCTGTCTTGTCGTGTTTCAACGCTTTACAGCGCTTTTGAAACTTCGTTGTTATTAATAGACATTCAGGGCAAACGCTACTTCCTACGAAAGCACTCCATGCTCAAATTCGCAAACGGCCCACCTGCCTTTTGATGTGGCATTGGGTAAAACATCAAATGCGCACCATTTAACTATTAAGCATAGAATCAATGAGTTAAGTATTACGAAATGTTCCTCACGTTGAAAATATATACGTAAGTTGTAGATTGAATTGTGCTTAAGTAGCGTTGGAATTTTGGTAAATGCAGAGATGGCGCGAGGTTCGAATGTAAAGCGTCAATTTGTAAGAAGATATTAATTTATAATTTAAATTACCTTAAATAATTACTTGTTAATTTCACGCTTTTCCTAACGCTTTTCAGAAACGAAAAAGCCGCTAACGGATACGTTAACGGCTTCTGTGTTTTGCGAATCAGTCTTTTGCAAATATGTCTGTAGCTAATGTAAGTTTGTAGCTAATAGTTATATACCAACTCAATAAAAGCTAGCTAGCCACGTTGGCGCACTATCTCGTACAAGCACACACCAGTGGCAACCGATACATTCAGGCTAGTTACACTACCTGCCATCGGTAACTTCACTAATTCATCACAGGTCTCTTTGGTAAGCCTGCGCATGCCTTTACCTTCAGCGCCCATCACTAGTGCGGTTGGGCCATCTAGTTTTATATCGTAAAGGGTTTTGTCGGTTTCGCCCGCCGTGCCCACAATCCATAAACCTTTATCTTGAAGGTGCTTTAACGTACGCGCCAAGTTAGTTACTTGAATAAGTGGGATAACTTCCGCTGCTCCGCACGCGACTTTGCGCACGGTGCCGTTAAGGCTGGCCGATTTATCTTTCGGTACTACCACTGCATGCACACCCGCGCCATCGGCGGTACGCAAACAGGCGCCTAAATTATGCGGATCGGTGATACCGTCAAGCACAAGCAATAATGGCTTGCTTTCTTTGTCTAAGATTCTATCTAAGTCAGCTTCATCCATTACACGAGCGGGTTTCGCTCTAGCGACCACGCCTTGGTGCTGTTCACCGTTAACTTTATCATCTAGTGCTTTGCGCTGACAAAACTGTACTGATATACCGAATCGACGTGCTTGATTAACAATGTTAGTCAAACGCTCATCATTACGGCCTTTCAATACCATCACTTCCATTACACGCTCTGGTTCTTGCTCTAGAACCGACTGCATTGCATGTAAACCATATAACCATTCTTGCTGTGCCATTAACGCTTATCCCCTTTCTTCGAACGCGATGGTGCCCCCTTGCCTTTGGGCGCAGCTTTTTTAGGGCCTCGCTTGGCATTTCTAGGCGGCTTCTTCGCACTGGCTACTTTAACCTTCTTGCCGCCGGGGCCGCGCAGCATAGACTTATCCAGCAATAAATCAATCTTTCTTTCATCTAGGTTAACCGCAGCCACTTTCACTTCTACGGTATCGCCTAATCTAAATTGACGATGTCCCGACTCACCCGCCAGTATTTGTTTAACTTGATCGTAGTGATAGAAATCGTCATCAAGTGAAGTAATGTGTACTAGGCCATCAATGTGATATTCGGTTAAGCGAACAAACAAACCAAAGTTTGTCACTGAACTCACTACGCCTTCAAAAGTGTCACCTACATGGTCAAGCATGAATTCACACTTAAGCCAGTCTGCAACATCACGGGTAGCATCGTCGGCACGACGCTCAGTCATCGAGCACTGTTCGCCTAGCTGTTCAATTTCTTCAACGGTGTAATTCTTTGCACCTGAAACCGTATTTTTGCCCTTTTGCTTGGCAATAATCCCTTTTAATGCGCGGTGAACTACCAAATCAGGGTAACGACGAATAGGTGACGTAAAGTGCGCATAAGCCTCAAGGGCTAAGCCGAAGTGGCCTAGGTTGTCACCATCATAAATAGCCTGCTTCATTGAACGAAGCAGCATGGTTTGAATAAGCTCTTCGTCAGGGCGACCACGGGTTTTTAATACCACGTCGGTGAAATCTGCCGGTAAGGCTTCATCGGTAATTTTGTGCGGTACACCTATTTCAGCTAAGTAGCTGGTGAAAGCCGTCAACCTATCGGCATCTGGTTTATCGTGTACACGATAAAGCGTTGGCGCTTCATTTTCAGACAGTGTCAGTGCAGCACTAACGTTAGCTAAAATCATGCACTCTTCAATAAGTTTGTGGGCATCGTTACGGATAAGCGGCACGATGTTTTCAATTTTACGCTGGGCGTTAAATACAAACTTACTTTCTTGGGTTTCAAACTCAATAGCACCACGGTGCTGACGGGCTTTTTTCAACGAGCGATATAAATCGTGAAGATGGCGCAAATGCGGCACTTGTGCTTCATACCGTTGATGAAGATCTTTGTCGCCTTGCAGTATTTGCCATACCTTGGTGTAAGTTAAACGCGCGTGAGAATTCATTACGGCTTCATAGAATTGGTAAGTATCTAACTTACCTTGAGCGGTAATGGTCATCTCGCACACCATACACAAGCGATCAACTTCTGGGTTCAGTGAACACAAGCCGTTAGACAGCACTTCCGGTAGCATAGGAATAACTTGCTCGGGGAAATACACCGAGTTGCCTCGCTGCTGGGCTTCATCGTCTAACGCTGTGCCGTTTCGTACGTAGTAACTGACATCGGCAATGGCTACCCATAGTTGCCAACCACCATCATCTAACGGTTCACAATATACGGCATCATCAAAATCGCGAGCGTCTTCACCATCGATGGTAACAAGTGGAAGCTGACGTAAATCGATTCGCCCTTCTTTTGCTTCATCGGGCACTTGCTCGGTAAGGTTTTTAACCTGTTTGGTAACGCCTTTTGGCCATTGGTGCGGAATATCAAAGGTGCGAAGCGCCATCTCTATTTCCATACCAGGCGCCATATGCTCACCTAGTACTTCAACAATTTTACCCACTGGGCTCATTTTACGACGTGGGCGCTGCGTAAGCTCAACCACCACTATTTGCCCCATACGGGCGCCGTGTACGTGTTCAGGGGGAATAACAATTTCATACTGTAGACGACTGTCATCTGGCACAACCATGCCAAACCCTTGCTCTACAAAGTAGCGACCAACTATAGGCTCTGAACGCGGTTCTACCACTTGCGTAATAAAGGCTTCTTTACGACCGCGGCGGTCGGTACCGCTAACTCGTGCTTCTACAATATCGTCATGTAAAAACAGTTTCATTTGACCTGCACTAATGAACAGGTCGCCGCTTTTATCTTCGGGGCGTAAAAAGCCGAAGCCATCTCGGTGGCCAATCACTTTACCGCGGAACAACTCATCTTGATCTTGAAGAATGTACTTCTTTTGACGGGTGAACTGAACTTGCCCTTCTCGCTCCATGGCACGAAGGCGGCGTTGAATGCCAATGCGAGCATCTTCTTCTTCGGCATTCACTGCCGTACATATTTCAAGAAAAGACATAGGTCTGTCTTCTTCTTTCAATAAACTCATCAAAAACTCCCGGCTTGCTACCGGATTTTCGTACTTTTCTTTCTCGCGCTGATAATGCGGATCATCACTCATAGAGTTGTTCTGTCGCCTCGTTAGTTTATTCATTTTTCAAACACTGTTGCCCATGTTCTACGCATAGCAATTTTAAAGCGTTCGATTTACGCACAGTATAACAGCAATCTGCACAAAACATTACGTTATAAAACTGCCATGCCAGTGTCATACACTTTCGATATATCTTTAGTTCTCAATCACTAAAAAAATAACGCTTACGGACATGCCTTATGGACAGACGTTCTTTTATTAAATTAAGTTCTATTACCGGTGCCAGTGTTGCCATTGCAACAGGTTTAGCCGGCTGTGTTTCTACTAAAAAGCCACAAGATAGTGCCAGCTTCACTCATGGCGTTGCCAGCGGCGACCCTCTGCATAATAACGTTATTCTTTGGACCCGTGCTTTGCCCGACAAAAACGCAGTAAACGCCAATATTTTATGGGAAGTATCTAAGTCAAAAGATTTTAGTACGCTTGTTGCCAGTGATATTGCTCAGGCCCAGCAATCACGAGACTATACCGTTAAAGTTGATGTTTCCGGTTTGAATCCTGCCACCCGCTATTACTATCGCTTTAAAAGCGCAAATAGTATGAGCGAAGTAGGTACAACATTAACCTTACCGAAAGAAAGCGTAAGCCAGGTAACGTTCGGGGTGTTTTCATGTTCTAACTACCCTGCGGGCTTTTTTACGCCTTATGCTGATGCTGCAACACAACAGAATATTGATTTTGTATTGCATTTAGGCGACTACATTTACGAATATGATGGCGAAGGCTATGCCACCGAACATGCTAAAGAATTAGGCCGCACGTTTGCCGAAGACAACGACACCGAGCTGTATACCCTTGAAGATTACCGTAAACGCTATGCGCTCTATCGTACCGACCAAGGATTGTTAGATTTACACCGTGCTAAGCCTTTTATAGTGGTGTGGGACGATCACGAAATCACCAACGACACCTACAAAGACGGCGCCGAAAATCACCAAGAAGACGAAGGGGATTTTTATGCGCGCAGAGCCGCGGCGGTGCAGGCCTATTATGAGTGGCTACCCATTCGACCTACCTTTGGTGAAAGCAGATTAGAAATATATCGACAGTTTACCTTTGGCGACTTGATTGACCTATACATGCTAGATACCCGTGTTTTAGCGCGAGATAAGCAATTAGCCTATAGTGACTTTCGCAACCCTGATGCTCCTGATTCCGGGGCTTTTGATTTACCCGGGTTTACCAAGGCGATTAGTGCGCCAGACCGAGGTTTACTGGGGGATGCTCAACGAACATGGCTTAACACGGCCATGAACGATAGCAAAGCGAAGTGGCAAGTATTAGGGCAGCAGCTTTTAATTGGCCGCATGATGTTTCCTGCCTCTATCTTTAATGGTGTCCCTTTTGAAAAAATTCCTGCTCATGTGCACGCCCTTGCAAATAGCAAACGCAGAAAGCTAGCCGGAGAAACCATTTCAGCACAAGAAGAAAAGCTGCTAGCCGCTGCCATGCCATACAACCTTGATGCCTGGGATGGCTATCCGGTAGAAAGAGAAAAATTGCTAACGGCAGTGCAACAATTAAATAAACCAGTGATCGCGTTAGCGGGCGACACGCACAATGCGTGGCATAACACCTTAACCTTGCAAGATGGCACCGCGGTGGCAACGGAGCTTGCCACATCCAGTGTTTCATCGCCGGGTATGGAGCATTATTTAAAAATGGATGCTGACACTGCGAAAATTATGGCAGAAGATCTTCCTGTACTTATCGATGATTTAGCATATTGCAATTTGCACCAGCGGGGATATTTAACGGTATCTTTTACTGAAAAACAGGCGGTTGCCACGTGGCGTTATGTAGATACGATTAAATCCACATCATCCAGTACAGTAAATAGTCATGAGTTTGTTATTGAGGGCTGACGAAAGCCTGATTAGTGGCCAAGTAGAGGCTAAGTAAAAAAGTAAGTAGTGGCTGGGCAAAGTCTGAATTGATACGAGTAAAGCGCTAGCCGCGTTACTTGCCACCTAGCACAAAGACAAAAAAATCCCGTTACCGCCAAAAGCGAAACGGGATTTTTTATTACTTAAAAGCTACCAATATTAGTAGCTATAGTAGAAGCGCACGCCTGCAATGCGCGGCATACCGCGAACATAAGTAGGAATACCTAAACCACCACCGGTATTACCTGCATCAATCACATACTCTTTATCGAAGGCATTTTCTAAATACACTTCATACGCAAAGCTGCTGGCTTCTTGCGAAAACTGTACAGAGATATCGGTTAATGAATGAGTATCTTGCGACAAACCAGGGTAGTTACTGCTTTCAAAGAATACTTCAGACTGGAAGCTCGTTAGCCAGTTTACATTTACAAGCCAGTTTTGAACTTCAAATTCCTTGTTGATATTTATCGCCCCGCTTACCTCTGGCGCTAGGCGGAATTTATTTCCGGCGTACTGGAATGGACTACCATCGGCAGTATTGTCAGCAAACTCTGCGTCTAAGAAACCGATGCTACCGGTTATCGATAACGTATCGCTGTAATGATAAGTCCCCATACCTTCAATACCGGACATGGTTGAATCACCCACGGTTACAGTAATGGATTGCAAAGTTTCAGGATCGGTATAAGACTGTTGATAATCGCTGTATTCATAGGTAAAAACCGCACCGGAGAAGGTGAAATTGTTACTTTGATATTTAACGCCTAAATCGTAGCTATCGACAATTTCAGCTTTAGTCGTCGATACACCAGAGAAGTCGGCATTAACTACAGGTGAGCGACGGCCTCGAGCGTAGTTCGCATAGAAATTCCAGTTATCGTTCATGTCATAACTTACAGCAAAACGAGGTAGCGTATCGTCAAAGTCGCCTTCCCCCTCAAATTCAAATGTGCCTGAATCTAATGTATAGGTGTTTTTGGTATAGCGTGATTCATCAATATAACGTACACCCGCGGTCACATTCACCTTGTCAGTCACAAAGTAAGACACCTCAGCCACATAAGACGTGATATCTAATTCTGCCTCAAAGATATAAGGGCCTTGAATAATAGTAGAGGGGAAGTCTGCATTTGAAATTGGCGTGCCATCGGCATTAAACAATGAAGACACTAACATAGCGCGCAAAGCTTCAATTTCTTCAAGCGAGGCATCGGTAGCAATGTTTTGATTGAGCGGAATATTCGAAGACGCTTCTAATTGCGCTTTTACCGCATCGAAGGTGCCGCGTACAAACGGGTCTACCATCACATAGTAAGGTAGTATCGAATCATCTTGGCTTACTGAGGCGCCCACAAAAGCCACCAGCTTTTCGCCCGAATCATAAACCAAGCGCATAGAACCACCGCTTAGTGTTGCATCGTTATCGAAGTAGGCATCTTGAATTCTAAGGGCTGAACCATCGGCATCAAACCCTTCACTCACTTCTACATCTTTATAATACGCATCGCCATGAAACATTAAGCTGTTGCTAATATCGTAATCTAATGAAATATCGTAGGCCTGCAGTGTACGCTCAATACCAAGCTCACTGCCCATGCTAAATTCAGCGGCTGTAAACGGGCTGGTATCGCCGCCATTAGGCGCAATCGAGCCTGATTTAAATGCAATACCTGGTTGGTCGTTATACTCCATTGAAGCACGGGCTATTATTTCAAAGTTATCGTAGCTGGCTTTCCATGTACCACGTAGGGCTTGTACTGAAATACCTTGCAGATCTTCACTGTTACAGGGCACGGTATTACCTAAATGATCAATCATGTCGGCGTTGCCATAGTAGCTGTCTTCAGAGCAGGCATTGTTTTCTACAATACCGTCCATCTGACGATATAAGCCGGCAATACGCACGCTATGATTGTCATTAATAGGTGTATTGACCATGAACTCGGCTTCTTTGCCCGACTCAGTGTCGTAACCTAGCTGAACTGTTGCTTCCTTTTTATTGGTAGGCAAGTGAGAGTGAATACTGATAGCACCGTTAGCCGCGGCAACACCAAATAGTGTGGGCTGCGGGCCCTTTAATACTTCAACACGAGCAATATCGTAAAGCGCCACACTTGATACCGTTTTCTTACTGATATCGAAGCCATCTTGATATACCGAGATACGTGGGGTAGCCGAAACGGAAGAGCCGTCGTCTGTAACGCCACGAATATTAAATGAAGGTAGGCTTACCGCTTGTTCTTGAATTTGAACGTTTGGCAAAACGCGAGAAAGTTCATCAAGTTCCATAATGTTTGTGCGCTCTAAAAAGTCGCCTGAAATAACATCCATGGTTACCGGAACATCCATTATTGATTGCTCACGCATTTGAGCAGTAACGGTAATTTCTTCAATGTAGTCTTTCTCATCTGCTGGTGAATCTGTATTGGCAAATGTTGGGGCGGCCAATGCACTAAAAATAGCGCTGGCTAATAGCGTTTTTGAAAACATGTGTGTCCCTTAATGAATATCTCGTTAGTGTGTTCTGCGCTTAATTGTGTGTGTTTTTTCATGGTTTATTGCAGTAGTGGTCAGAGCTCTGCAAAGCAGATGAATCTAATCTTGTTATAATACGAAATGATGAAGCGAAGGTGACAGGTAAGAGGCAGTTTTATGACAACATGTTTCAAAACCCAATAATTATCATACACGTATATAACTACACATGACTGTGATGGCTTGGGGTAAGAAGCGCTTGTTAGCCTGCTGGGCGTTTTTTCTTGCGATCTTAATTTATTAAAGTCGCACTATATTACTTTTTAAGTGAATTGCGGTTTAAGTGAATTGCGGGCGAAGTGAATTTGCTCAAGCATTGTTGCAGTGGGGGAAGTTTTCGAGCGCGCCATATACTTTTTAGCGAACGTGCTTAATGGCGAGCGAACCTGCTACCAGCGATTGCTAGCCTAAATGGACTAACTGTCTAGTGGGCGTTTTGCTGCGCGTACTGCTTTAGGGTGCATTAGCTGTTCAAGCTTGCTTAAGTAACTGGCTATTTTTTGATGCTGCGCTTTGTCGTTAGTGACTGAGTTATGTAACCAATGATAGGCATCTTGATAGTCGTAAGGGCTGCCGTAACCATCAAGAAATAGCTCAACTAACTGCAATTGCGCCTTTAAACTTTTAAGCGCTGCGGCTTCTCGCAAATACACTACCGCTCTTTCTTTATTTTGTTGCACTAAAGTGCCGTTCGCATAATAACGACCTAATTGTTCTAACGCAGCAGGGAAACCTTGGTTCGCCGCATCTTCAATATGGGTCATGCCCCTGGCAGGTTCAGCATCTACACATACGCCCCAGGCTAACATATCGCCCCATAAAAACTGGTAGGCAGGCACTTTAAGTATATCCGCACGGGCTTCTATATCTTGCACTAGCTGACATCTATCGGCGACCACTTTATCTAAGTGGGTGTTGGCATTAATCATATCGATAAGCGCATTTTGATCGTATAACTGTACCGCACGAATTTCATCAATGGTTTCCCCTTCAGCCAACACCGCGGCGCTGAAAAGTGTAGAAAGCAATAAACAGATTGTGGGCAGTGAATACAGTTTCATATCAATGGCTTCTTTATTTAGACGTTGGTATTTTAAGTTAAAGTCTTAAGTTAAAGTCTGAGGTTAATGTCTACAAACCATGCTTCTAAAGCGTTTAGGTATAATGGCAAAGAAACAAATAAGGGTATGAATATGACGATATTTGCATCTAGACCTTAATGGCTATGTTTAATTATCGGCCATTAAAGCGAATACTTAATGCTAGTTTAACGAGGCTTGTTTAACGGGGCATGTTAAACAGCAGCCCCGCTACAAGCGTGTATTCTTTAGTGGCTACTTTTGCGGTTACACAACGCCGATTGCAAATGGCGGGAATGATCGGCCAAATCTATTCCTAAGTCGGTAAGGTAACCGCCATCGGGCTGAGTAATCAGACCCTTTGCATAAAGTCTTGATGCGGCATTCACCATTGATTGGCTGGCATCGTGATGTATCTTTAGGCCTTGTAATAAACTGTCTGTAGGAAACTTAACTAATAAGTTAAGTTCGTCGAGCATGTCCTGGTCAAATATTGTCATACACTCACCTTAGGCAAAAAAGGGTATTATTGTTTTTCACTCTTTTGTATAGACAGTTCAACTACTTGAAGTTCAACCGCACTAACGCTATCAGACTACCATTTACGTAGGGTGTCCAGATTATTTTATCAACATACGCCGCTAAAACCTGATAAGCCACCCTTTTAGCCCAATGAACTGATCGGACTTTGTGTCGAAATAGTATATTCTTGTTCCTAACTTTAGTCTGCGGATACCCCCTGTTCAAATGAAGTACAAAGATTTACGTGACTTTATTCACCAGTTGGAAGCCAAAGGTGAATTGGTTCGCATTAGCCAGCCAATCGATACCGATTTAGAAATGACCGAAATAGCCGACCGTACACTACGTGCTGGTGGCCCTGCGCTATTATTTGAAAACCCTAAAAACCATAGCATGCCTGTATTGGCCAACTTATTTGGCACACCAGAACGTGTGGCAATGGGAATGGGGCAAGAGTCGGTTGCGGCACTTCGAGAAGTGGGCGAATTGCTGGCCTATTTAAAAGAACCCGAACCACCTAAAGGGCTAAAGGATTTATGGCAAAAACTGCCTGTTTTTAAACAGGTACTGAATATGCCAGCCAAGGTCGTAAAAAAAGCACCTTGCCAAGAAGTCGTACTAACCGGTGATGATGTCGATTTAGGTAAACTGCCTATCCAGCGTTGCTGGCCCGGTGATGCCGCGCCGCTTATTACGTGGGGGTTAAGTGTGACTAAAGGCCCGCATAAAAACCGCCAGAACCTAGGTATCTATCGCCAGCAGGTTATCGGTAAGAACAAGCTTATTATGCGTTGGTTATCTCACCGTGGTGGTGCGCTCGATTTTCGTGAATGGTGCCAAACTCACCCAGGAAAACCCTATCCGGTAAGCGTGGCACTAGGGGCCGATCCGGCCACTATTTTAGGTGCCGTTACTCCTGTGCCTGACACCCTTTCCGAATATGCCTTTGCAGGGTTGTTGCGAGGCGATAAAACTGAAGTGGTTAAATCGATAAGTAACGACCTGCAAGTGCCTGCAAGCGCTGAAATTGTTCTGGAAGGTTATATTGCACAAGACGAAGTCGCGCCCGAAGGGCCTTACGGCGATCATACTGGTTACTACAACGAAGTTGATGACTTCCCTGTGTTTACGGTAACCCATATTACCCATCGTAAAGATCCTATTTACCATTCAACGTATACCGGTCGCCCGCCTGATGAGCCAGCTATTTTAGGCGTAGCATTAAACGAAGTATTCGTGCCTATTTTGCAAAAACAGTTTCCAGAAATTGTAGACTTTTATCTACCGCCAGAAGGGTGTTCTTACCGCATGGCTGTGGTTACCATGAAAAAACAATATCCGGGTCATGCTAAGCGCGTAATGATGGGGGTTTGGTCGTTTTTACGACAGTTTATGTACACAAAGTTTGTGATAGTGTGCGATGACGACGTAAACGCCCGCGACTGGAACGATGTGATTTGGGCCATTACCACGCGTATGGATCCGGCACGCGATACGGTTATGATTGAAAATACTCCCATCGACTATTTAGATTTTGCTTCGCCAGTGTCTGGCCTTGGGTCGAAGATGGGGATGGACGCCACCAATAAAATGCCCGGCGAAACCGACCGTGAATGGGGCGAACCCATTGTGATGGACGAAGACGTGAAAAAACGGGTGGATGATATCTGGGATGAACTTGGTATCATGGACTTACCAACGGCGAAACGCTAACAGCAAACGTAAGAAGAGATTACATGTCAGAAATTAAATGTAAGGTTGCCAGCATCACGCCGTTAACCGACGTAGTATACAAAATTGAATTAACACCTCCCGCGCCAGTTGCCTTTCAAGCAGGCCAGTACGCACTTATTGATATGGGCGAAAAAGACAAGCGCCCCTTCTCTATTGCCAATGCAGCCTATGATAATTCACGCATTGAACTTCACATTGGCGCAGAGCCTGGCAATACTTTCGCCGGTGAAGTATTGAGTCGGATGAAAGAAGAAGGCGAAATTAGCCTTAGCGTGAATAACGGTGAAGCCTTTTTGCAATCAAACGGCTTGCCTATGGTGCTTATCGCTGGCGGCACAGGCTTTTCCTACACCTACTCTATATTACAGCAGCACCTGAACAGCGGTGATAAAACGCCTATTACCCTTTATTGGGGAGGCCGTCATGCCGGTGATTTATATCTCTCAGAAGCGCTAAATGCACTTGCTGCCAAGCACGATAACTTTACCTTTGTACCTGTAGTGGAATTTGCCGAAGACGACTGGAAAGGTAGAACAGGATGGGTTCACCATGCAGTATTAGCCGACCATACAGACTTCGAACACATGCAAGTGTATGTCGCTGGACGTTTTGAAATGGCTAAAACCGTACGTGAAGACTTTACCGTTCGCGGCTTAAAAGTAGAAAACCTATTTGGCGATGCCTTCGCGTTTATTTAAATCGGTTACGTGCTTGCTTTATAGTTAGCATAAACAGCATCTAGTATTGATACACTCGGTACATACAAGGAGGGCACGCAATAAAGCATGCCCTTTCTATTTTAGGCTGTTATCGACCATTAACTTCTCCACACGTTAACCCCATTTGTTGCTTTCTCTCGTATCCAGTATGGTGATAAAAAAAGAGATGGAGAAAACAATGATAAAAAGCATTCCTACATTCGTAAAAATTTCAGCGTTAGCAGTATTACCACTTTCCTTGACCTTTACAGCGCAAGCGCAAAATGAACAACAACAAGCTTTATACAAAATAGCCGAAGACATTTCCCCAAAGCGCATTGAAAGCGATATCACCACACTCGTGAATTTTGGAACCCGACATACCTTATCGGAAACCGAATCAGATACCCGAGGCATAGGGGCCGCAAGGCGCTGGATTAAGGCTGAGTTTGAAAAGATATCAGCCGAATGTGGTGGTTGCTTAGACGTGTATTTTCAGTCTGAAACCATTAGCGGTGAAAAACGTATACCCGACCCTGTCGAGGTAGTAAGCGTTATTGCTATTCAACGCGGCAGTACCGATCCAGAACGTTACGTGATGATGTCTGGTGATATAGATTCTCGCGTATCTGATGTGATGGATTTCACATCAGACTCACCTGGCGCAAACGATAATGCATCGGGCGTAGCTGGAACACTGGAAGCCGCACGCATACTATCGAAATATAAATTTAACGGTAGCATTGTGTACGCCGCACTAGCAGGGGAAGAGCAAGGCCTGTTTGGTGGGCGTATTATGGCAAACCAAGTTCAAAAAGACGGCTGGCGGTTAAAAGCCGTATTGAACAACGACATGATTGGCAATATAGAGGGCGTTAATGGGGTTATCAACAACACCACGGCGCGTATATTTGCTGAAGGCACTCGCGTAACCGAAACCACAGATGAAGCTCGCACCCGCCGCTTCACAGGTGGAGAAGTCGATTCACCAAGCAGAAACTTAGCAAGATACATTGATAACATTGCCGACCAATACATTGAGAATCTAGATACCATGGTCATTTATCGATTAGATCGCTTTGGTCGTGGCGGGCACCATCGCCCCTTCAACGATTTAGGTTTCCCCGGTATTCGTATTATGGAAACCAATGAAAACTACACTCGCCAGCATCAGGATCTTCGAGAAGAAGATGGTATCAAGTATGGCGATACCTTAGACGGTGTGAATTTTGATTACGCAGCCAAGCTAACGGGTTTAAACGCAGTATCGCTAGCGGCTATGGCTTGGGCGCCCAACCCGCCAGCTAATGTAAAAATTAAAGGTGCCGTTCAGCCTTCTACCTCATTAATGTGGGACATAGCAGATACAGCCCAAAACCCTCAACTGTCGGGCTATAAAGTTTACTGGCGTCATACCGATGCACCACAATGGGAATTTAGTAAGTTTGTTGGTAAGGTGAACGAAGCCACGCTAGAAAACGTAGTGATTGATAACTACTTTTTCGGGGTTGCCAGTGTGAACAACGATGGCATTGAAAGCCCAGTTGTATTCCCAGGCGCTGCAGGCAGTTTTGGCCAGTAACGGTTATACTGTTGATAGGTAATAGCGCCTATAGATAATAATAATGTTGTTTTGGAGATGTCGCCCGTGTTGGTGAGAGTCATCGCTTTATTAAGTTTTATCACCGTGGTGGCGCCGTTAAAGGCAAACAGTGTCACACTTGCCGCAGCGCCATTTGAAACTTACGTAAGCGATGAGGGCGAACCTTCAAGACTCACGTCTATCGTTGAAGCGGCGTTCTCGCGAATGCAAACCGACCTGGAGCTTCAGGTTATGCGCGATGCTTTCTTAGGTAGCGCAGTACGTTCTGGTAAGGTGGATGGCGAGTTCGCCTATATAGATTTAGGTGAAAGAAAAGACACGGTTACCCTTTCAGCCCCCTACCTTCCCATCTATTTATATGCCACGGGTAAAAAATACGATGTTGAAGAGATTAAGCTGATACCGCATTTAAAAGACAGCCGCGTAGCGATAGAAAACCGCTTTGCTAATACGCCAAAGTTCCGCATGCTAAAAGAAATCAAGTGGTCACGTAATCCCAGCACGTACGACGCTTTTAAGCAGCTAGCCGATGACAGAGCGCCGTATTTAATTACTACCCACTTGTTGATTGAAGAGTTTAATTTACTTCTTGATAAAGACGGTGAAGAGCTTTTACACGTATCTTCAGCATCGTTGATGAACGCTGGTTTTTCCTTGGCACTTGGCACAAGTACGCCTAACGCTAAGGCCACTATTGAAGCGTTTGAACAAACCATTCAGGTCATGCAACAAGATGGCAGTTACAATAAAATTCTGGGGCTACCTTGGCTATCCAAAGACATTAACAACGACGGTATCGCCGACTATATTGGTGAAACTAGTGTGAGCCTTGTACCCACAGATACACTTACCGCCTACCCACTCGATAAATCGTTACCTGGTGATAGCAGTATTTACGTTATTGATGGTGTTATCGTTGAAACGAAAGCTGAAGCGATGGCTATGCTTGATGGCGTTAAGGCCGAGCGAGAAAGTTTGCTCGACCCTGATGTTTATAAAACCATGATTAGACGCTGGTAGTTATTTAACTGCGCTTTTTATTGCGCTTTTTATTGCGCTTTTTAGGAGCAGATTTTAGCAGTGCCTTTTGCTAGCACTGTAGAAGAGCGCCCTTATAGTCAATCATTTTGCGAAACCGCTCTCGCTTTCTTAATTTTCAACTAGTGATTTCAAGAATATCAAATGTTGAGCCAGCATCCCCTCTGATTAACAAAATACAATCGGAAGTTTGCGCCGGAAACTCTATTTTGTTCTCCCAACCTTCTATATATTTTTGTTGATAATCGTTGCATCTAAGCTCCACTGAATCAACATTCCCTTGAGAAACTTCAACTTTAAATGTTGAGGGATCATACGTTTGAGACCACGCGCCTAAATGACTCAGCTGACCTTTAGTGACGTTTGCTGACCCAGTCGCTTTAGCAGCCTTCAGTGCATCTGCAAATTGTTGATAGGTTTCTTCAGATAAATTAAGGCCATTAACACTTCCCATTCGCGAAAGGGTTTCGGCGGCACCATTAAAATTGCCGAAATAAAGCTGTGACTGAAAAAGATTCACCGTCGACTTAGCCAATATTGCTATAGGCAAGTGTTCGTATAAATCTACTGTAATTTGGGATTGGCGCATATATTCTAAAAAATTTTCATTTTTATAATAATAGATAGACTTTAACCACGCAGCCAAAGCATGTTCGTTTAAATTTTTAGTATGGTCTTCTACCAAATTGTCTATGGATTTTTTTATGTTAAGCATATCTGCGGTAGGGCTAGAAAGCGCATCTATGGTAGCTTGGTATTCTTTTGCAAAGGCAGGCGTCACGCTACCTTCGCTATGGCCAGCCTCTGAGTATGTGTGTTTAACAAACAGAGTTTGAGCACTTGCTACTGGCTTATTGTTAACGAGCGCAGGAGAATATTGAAGGTTTCTTATGTATTTAGTGACTTTTTTGACATATCTGTCTTTGCCTGAATAATCAAAAACAACGATATCTTTCGTTGTGCCGTCTTTGTCTATTATAAATGAAACTCTTGTCCAACCTTCCATGCCTCCGCGCGAGGTAAAGGTCTCTTCCACTTTATTAGCATTTTTTATTATTTTGGCGGCTTTAACTTCTTTGCTGTTACCATTGGCAAAAGAGAAGCTGCTGGACACGATCAATAACACGCATAATAGCGCAGAAAATATTTTCACAATTTATCCCTAATTTTTAGCGTGTTAAAAGTAATAAACCTCAACATCGCGTTTCCTGTTTAATTCTATATTGTTTATAGCACCTATCTTTTAAACTTAACAATAAATCGAAACGTCACGAGACAACTTATCAACGAACATAAGATTCACCATGCCCATTTATGTCGTTTTCGAGTTCCTCCTAACATAATTTTCATCTGATACTTGTTGATCTCAATCAAACTTCGGCATAAACTTTCAGTAATTTCTGAAAGTTCAGCAGGTATAGACATGAAAATGACACCACTTATTACTTCCGCGGTTATGCATTTCGGCGAAATGGGCAGTCGTTGGGGCTTTAACCGTACTGTGGGCCAAATTTTGGCGCTGATTGTACTTGCTGATGAACCCATCTCAGCGCAAGAAATCGCCGACGCGCTAAATATATCTCGCGGCAACACCAGCATGGGATTAAAGGAGCTTCAGTCGTGGCGCTTGGTAAAACAGCACCTTGTCCCTGGCGAACGAAAAGAGTTCTTTATTGCAGGTGGAGATATCTGGACCCTTGCAAACCGCGTATTCGAAGAGCGCCGCAAACGCGAAATAGACCCTACCATGAGTTTATTGCGAGATTTATTACTCGATACGCCCGCCAACAAAACTGAAGCCAACGCACAAGATAAGCTGAATGAAATTCATGACTTATTAGAGTCGGTAACCGCATGGTCACAAGAGCTTCAAAACCTAGGCCCAGATAAACTTAACACCTTGATGAAACTCGGCTCGGGTGTTGGCCGTATGTTAGAACTGAAAGACAAAATTCTTCCGGGAAAAAATTCCGTTAATTAAGGAGACTATCTGTGGATGCGTTTTTGCTGTCTCGTTTACAATTTGCATTAAATATTAGTTTTCATATTCTGTTTCCTACTATCACCATGGCAATGGGATGGTTCCTTTTCTACTTCAAATTTCGCTCAAATGTAACCGGCCACCCTGTTTGGATGCGTATGTACCGCTTCTGGGTGCGCGTATTCGCACTAAGCTTTGCACTTGGTGTAGTAAGTGGCGTGACCATGTCTTTCCAATTTGGTACCAACTGGCCCGGCTTCATGGAGCGGGTGGGTAATGTGGCAGGCCCCCTATTGGGCTACGAAGTCCTTACTGCGTTTTTCTTAGAAGCCACCTTCCTTGGTATTATGCTGTTTGGTATTCGCCGAGTCCCTAATTGGTTACACACCCTTTCAACATTGATTGTGGCAGTGGGCACTACCATGTCAGCCTTTTGGATTTTGGCGCTTAACAGCTGGATGCAAACGCCTCAGGGGCATGAAGTTATAGATGGCGTTGTGTATGCGGTAAATTGGAGCGAAATTATTTTTAATCCTTCGTTCCCGTATCGCTTTGTACACATGATGCTAGCTTCGGGTTTGACGGCCAGTTTCTTAATAGCAGGTTTGTCAGCCTACCGTATGCTGAAAGGCGATGACAAACTTGCGCCAAAGCTTGCTCTTAAAACCGCAACCTATACCGCGGCAGTGCTTATTCCTTTGCAAATTTTTGCAGGCGATATGCATGGATTAAATACCCTTGAGCATCAACCACAAAAAGTTGCCGCAATGGAAGGCTTGTGGGATACCACAGAGGGTGCGCCCTTGCTGTTGTTTGCTATTCCCGACGAAGAAAGCAGGGAAAATCACTTTGAAATACCGGTACCCAACGGCGCGAGCCTAATTTTAACCCATAAAATGGATGGCAAAATTCAAGGCCTAAACGACTTTGAAGGCGAGCATCCGCCAGTAGCACCTGTATTCTTCGGATTTCGGGTAATGGTAGGCATGGGCTTTTTAATGTTGGCGGTTTCGTGGCTTGGCAGTAGTTATTTACTTAGAGGGAAATCTTTCCCACTTTGGCTCAAGCGAGTATTCGCTGGCATGGCATTCAGCGGCTGGATTGCAACCTTAGCCGGTTGGTATGTGACTGAAATTGGGAGGCAGCCTTATCTCGTCAGTGGTGTTTTACGTACACAAGAAGCGGTAACAACACTTCCTCCTGCGAATATTGCTTTCTCGTTCACCATGTACGCCACAATTTATACTATTTTGCTGTTCGCTTATATGGGAACGCTCATGTTGATGTGTCGCCGCGCCGTTGAAATTGAAGAGATTTCTACGGAAGAGCGTGAAATGGCAAAAGCCAGCAAAATGTCGCCGGCCAACACTTAAGGAGCAGCTATGTTATTCGAAAATGTATCAGCAGAAACATTAGGGAATATTTACGTTGGCCTGCTTGGGCTGGCAGTATTGCTGTACGCTATTTTAGATGGTTACGATTTAGGGGTAGGTGTTTTAATACCGCCCCGAGAAGAAAAGTTTCGTGACGATATGATTGCGTCTATTGGGCCCTATTGGGACGCCAATGAAACGTGGTTGGTATTGGCCGTTGGGCTTCTGCTGATTGCTTTTCCCGAAGCACACAGTGAGGTGCTTCAAAGCCTTTATATTCCCGCAACTATAATGCTATTAGGGCTCATTTTACGTGGCGTCTCTTTTGATTTTAGGGCGAAGGTCGTTCAAGTGCATAAGCGTAAGTGGGATCTCACCTTTAAGTACGGTTCATTACTTACCACGCTGGCGCAAGGTTATATGCTAGGCATTTATGTAACCGGCTTGCGTACCGACTTATGGGCACAAGGCTTTGCCTTACTGTCTGCTATTGGTGTAACGGCTGCGTATGCGTTTATCGGCTCTTGCTGGTTAATATTAAAAGCAGAGAACAACTTACAAGCCAAAGCCTATTATTGGGCGCGCAGAGGATTGTTTGCGCTTTCTATAGGAATAGTAGCGGTTAGCCTAGCAAACTTAACCTTGCATGATGATGTGCGTGATTTGTGGTTATCATCCACTATTGGCTATGTATTGATGGCTATTCCTGTTGCCTGCTTTTTATTACTTAGCTTATGTGGCGTGCTATTGAAAAAGCTACCTGATGCAGGCGGGAAAGGTGAATGGATGCCTTTTGCTATAGCACTAACGGTGTTTGTGCTTTGCTTCACCGCTTTTGGAGTAAGTTACTACCCGTTTGTCATACCAGGACACCTTACGGTACAAGATGCACTTAGCGACGCCAACTCACTTCGCTTCTTATTAGTGGGTGTCGTTATTGTAGTACCTTGCATTCTTGCTTACACCGCGATGGTATACAAAATATTTTCAGGTAAATCGGAAAAGCTTAGCTATTATTAGCGCCTTCCTACTAGTTAACCCTTGAAAACAATAATAGGCTCCTAACCACCTGGTTTCGGAGCCTTTTTTTCACCCGAAACATATTCAGCTCCTTGCAACTTCACTAGATCACTTTTTTCTAATTTAGACCTCACACAATTGTAAACAAATAATTACACCAAAAATGAAACAAAATTCTTATATATTTCTTTTGTGACAGTGTTGACATAATAATTAAATATACGTATGCTTATTTTGGGCAGAATTAAAAGGAGACCATTATGAACAATGTAGTTAAATCATTTTCAAGGTTCTTCAGGCGTGCTCACCCCTATACAGTGGCTTACTATATAGGTCGGAAAAATGCTCAAAATATTTTAGGATGTAAGATCCAAAAGAAATCCAAGATTTTTGCTAGCAAGCAAACTGAAGAACAACAGCATTAGTAACGAAGGGCCCCTAACAGGGCCCTTCTTGCATTAGCCTATTTTAAATTGGTTCACATTAGCACTTAATCCATTTGCAAGTGCAGACAAATCTTCAGCCGCATCGTTTACCTGACTGTTGTTCTGAGACAGTCTATCCCCCAAATTCTTAAATTGATTAACACCATTTTTCGCTTCATTGGCCTGCAACTGTGAATGTTTCGCCAATACGGCCGCTTCTTCACTAACACTCACTAACGCCAAAATGCTTTGCGTTCCTGCTTCAAGGGTTGAGACCAAATCATTAGCTAACCCCACTGAGTCATGTGCCTTGTTTTGATTTGAGCTCATAGTAGATACTGCAGAGGTAATTGAAACCACAATTTTCTCAAGCATGGTATTAATTTCAACCGTGGACTGGTGGGTTCTTACTGCTAGTGTTCTCACTTCATCCGCAACTACCGCGAAACCTCTGCCAGAATCCCCTGCCCTTGCCGCTTCAATAGCAGCATTTAATGCCAGTAGGTTTGTCTGATCGGCAATTTCTGCAATGGTCTTCACTACACTTGAAACATTGTTCCCTTCAACTTGAAGGGTTTCTAGCATACTCGCCGTTTGCTCAATATCATTGGCCAAGTCAGAAATAGCGTCGGCGGTCTCTTTTACTTGTACACGACCTGCATCCACCTGTTTTGCGCTGTCTTGGGCTGCACTTGCTGCAGTTTGTGAACGCTGAAGGCTTTCCACCATGTCTGACTCTAACGAGTCCATAATGTTTACAAGGCCGGTAATATCGGTGAGTAAACTATCCACCGACGAACTTGACTGTTCTGTAGTTGTAGAAAGAGAATTCACCGCGCCCTCTATGCCAGAAACGGCGCCTTTCACTTCTTTCATACCCGCCTGAAACACAGATACCAAACCATGAATACTGTTGGTCATTCTACAAAGTTCATGGGTGCTTTGTTCTGGAAGGCGCGCTACTAAGTTCCTAGTTTTCGCTAAACTATCGAGCTTCTCAGCCATGCCTTCTATCGGCTGCGCAATTTGTTTTTTAGCACTATGGTAACCAGCCATGGCAACAGCAGCTAGAATAAGCACGAGAAAGTAAATAGTGAATTGGCTGGTTTGTAACTGACTTCCTATCGCCTGAGAACGCTCACCGGCTTTGCTTGCTACCTGATTTCTTACTTCAATTAATGCGTTATCAAAAACAGAGGCTAATTCATTTACTAACTGTAAATCCTCACGGGCTCGATCCCAATCAACCCGCGATGCAGACATAGTTGCTTGAAGTGAGTCCATACTAGAAACCAGCGAATTAAACTCGGATTTAAGGGTATCACCGGCCATATAGCCTAGCGCTTTAAATCCAGCATCAACGTTTTGCACTAATACTTGTTTTTGTTCATCAAAGGCATTGCCCGATAATGTTGTGCCATAAAGTGAGAAGCCAATTAACACAAGTTGCTTGCTGTTACTTTGCACATTATCCAATGTACTTAACGCGGGTAAGGTTTCACTCACAAAAGTATCGACTTGGTGCGTGACCTGCTTGTTGTTCAATGTTAACACCACGGCTGCAATTAAGGTTGCGAGTAATATTCCGGCGTAACCCGTTAAAATCCTTACTTTTATAGTGTTTAACATTACATGCTGCCTTCGGGTAAAAAAACCAATGTGAAGTATTACTGTAGACACTTTGAAGCATAAGCCAATAAAATACTTATAATAGTGTCTTTAGTAATCCATAAGTTACCTAGACCCGAGAACTGCCTTTTTACTTTCGTAAATCACAAAGAACGGAAGCATTATTAAAGGTGGGTAAGCGGAAGTGCAGTGGTATATTTAAGCTGCTCCATGGCAAAACTAGACGTGACATCGTTAAGATCAATCCCATTAACGAGTCTTTTATAGAAATGATCGAACGCAGCCATATCGGTTACCACCACTTTAAGCAGGTAATCATATTCACCAGACATCCGATAAAATTCTACAACCTCTTCAAATGATGAAGCATGCTTGGCGAAGTCTGTTAACCATTTTCCGTCGTGACGTGCGGCCTTAATTTGCACAAATACCGTCATTGCCAAGCCTAATTTGTGCGCCTGCAATAGCGCCACACGACGAGTGATAACGCCTTGAGCTTCAAGCCGCTGTATGCGTCGCCAGCAAGGCGTTGCCGTTAAACCCACTTTCTCTGCTATGTCAGCGACTGGAACATCGGCATCTTGCTGAAGCAGCAACAATATAGCTTTATCGACACCATCAAGAGTAATATTTTTCATATTTAATCGATTTAATAGAATTATTTACCACATTCAGATTATCAAAAGGGTAGAAATGAGTAAATCTCTCTTTTTCTAGCTGTCACTATTAAGTAAGACTGACTTGTAGAGATTTTTGAAATGCTAGATTACGCGATAAATGCCATGCCTGGTGTGGTTGACGATATAACCCAAACCATCGGAAACACGCCATTAATACGCTTGAGTAAATTTGCTGCACGCCATAACGTGGATGCAACGCTTTTAGCCAAGGTGGAATTTTTCAATCCTGCAGGGTCGATAAAAGACAGGCCGGCAATGGCTATGCTTAATGCGCTAATGGAAAGCCCTGCCTTTAATGAAAAAACCGAAATAATTGAAGCGTCATCAGGAAACAACGGTGTGGCCTGTGCTTGGCTTTGCGCGATTTACGGCATTAAGCTGACAGTATGTATACCAGAACATATGTCAATTGAGCGCCAAAAGCTAATCCGCCACTATGGCGCACAGGTAGTGACTACGCCGAAAGACCTTGGAACGAAAGGGGCTATAGAACGAGCTGCTGCACTTATCGAGCAAAACCCAAACGCAGTGGGTCTGTCCCAATTTTCGAACCAAGCTAACCCTAATGCTCATGCCCAATCTACCGCTCAGGAACTGCTGCGCGATACTAATGGGCATATTGATATTGTGGTTGCAGGCGTGGGTACTGGCGGTACGCTCACTGGCTTAGCCACAAGCATGCGAGCTCATATTCCTCATTTGGAAGTAGTGGCTGTAGAACCAGCAAGTTGTCCGGTGTTAAGCAAAGGACACGGTGGCGTGCACAATATTCAGGGGTTAAGTTCAGGCCATGTGCCTGACGTGCTTGATGTAAGCCAGATAAATCAGATAATTACGGTAGAAGACGATGAAGCTATAGCCTACGCTCAGCAAATTGCTAGAGTAGAAGGCTTAGCGGTAGGGATATCTTCCGGAGCCGCTCTGTTTGCTGCCGCTCAATTAGCTCAACAGCCTAGCAATAAGGGAAAAAACATCGTTGTCATTCTTGCCGACGGCGCTGAGCGTTACTTTTCTACCCCGTTATTCGCCGACTAACTGCGAGTAGCGGCGAGTAGCGGCGAGTAACGGCGTGATTATCGGCAACCTACAAAGGCTGCCATTTATGCATTAACGCCACCAAGGTTGATTAAAGTCGACATCTTCAGGTGCTATTACAAATTCGTATGGCGGTTCGAAGGCTGCCCAAAAGCGTTCAGCCAAGGCTGCATCGACCACGTTGAACTTACCTGCGCTCGCGTATTCTTTCATTAGCGTTAAGTATGCTTCCACTGGCATGGAAGGATTAGATTGCTCGAATATCACTACCCCTCCATAGGTATTATATAGGTGTTTTTCTATTTGCCAGCGCTCTACTTGGGTTGATGCAATCTCATCAATACTGGCAGTATCTTCAGCGCTAGTACTTTCCTTCAAATCACTATCTTCTTGCTGAGCATCTTTCTTAGCAGCTATTTTCTTATTGTTTTTTTCATATTCTGACCCAAACTTTTGCTTAAAAGCTTCAACCAAGGACTCGTCCACCTTGATATTGTTTTTGCTAGCATAGTCGCTGAGCACGGCTTCTATAATTTGGTTCGCTAGGTTAATAGCTCTCATCTGAGTAACAAGCTGCGTAACGTTGTCTGGCGCTTGCTTTCGAGTTTTTGAAATAGTGTCTTGGTCGGGAGTAATGTCAGCTAAGGTAATCGGTTCACCAAACAGCATGGCAATAGCATTAGCTTGGTTACTACTGGTTTGGTTACTAGTGGCGCTGCTGGCATTTTGGGTGCCTTGGGAAGTATTTTGTATATTACTGGATGATTGCGCGAATGGCGAAGAAGATATAAACGTGGTAGATAGAACAAAAGCGAAAAAAACACTATTCATCCTTAACATTAGCTAATCCTTTCATTAAGTTTATTACTGAAACAGTAAAGCACTTAATAGCGGGAAAACCAACTATATTAACGAATGTAGTGTTTATAAAAGAAAGAAAAACGGCGGTCTTTTCAGACCGCCGTTTTTGAATTTCTTAGATGGCGTGCACGTTAGCAGCTTGAAGACCTTTTTGACCTTCTTCTACTTCAAATTCCACGCGCTGACCTTCTGGAAGAGTTTTGTAACCGTCAGAAACGATAGCACGGAAATGAACGAATACGTCCTTACCGCCGTTATCTTGAGTTAGAAAACCATAACCTTTATCAGCGTTAAACCACTTAACGGTGCCTGTAACTTTAGACATGTCGTATAGACCTCAAATATCATATTAAATTGCGCAATAAGCGCGTATAGCGAGTGTCTTTAATAGGCGGAGTTGGTCTTACTTACGAATGGGCAACAACTTACTACAAATCACAAGGTAACTTGAGCGGTTTTACATATAGCAAATAATTTCATATCTCGTCTATTCAAAGACATTTGGCTTAAAGCCAAAGCAACTATAACACTCTTCGAACTGATTAATATACAATTTATTCACTAAAAAATGCATTTCATAAAAATTTCACCCGAGCGTAACAGTCGCTACCGGTTCTTACGCCATGCCAATACCCAACAAAGGGATCCTACACTGGCAGAAAGCGCTGGAAAGCACCAATTTAAATCGTACAGTGGTAAAATAGCAGACAATAAAATAAAGGTAGCACCCGTTACGCCCCACTGAATGGATTGTGCGCTCTTTTTCTGCTGTTCTAGTAAAGCAAGTTGTGCGCGTTGTTGCTGCAAAGGAAGCCGTTTAACTTGCTGTAGGCTGTCGTAAAGTAAATCCGGCATTTCAGGTAGCTTTTCAGACCAAAACGGCAGGTTTGCTTTTACCTTACCCAGCATGGCTTTCACACCAATTTGCTCGCGCATCCAATTTTCTAAAAATGGCTTTGCGGTTTTCCATAAATCTAATTGCGGATAAAGCTGACGCCCCAACCCTTCAACATAAAGCAGCGTTTTTTGAAGCAGAACTAGCTGAGGTTGCACCACCATATTAAATCGACGGGCAGTATTAAATAATTGCAGTAACACATTACCGAACGATATTTCCGCAAGGGGCTTTTGAAAGATGGGCTCGCAGACCGTGCGAATCGCCATTTCAAACTCATCAATATTGGTGTCGTTCGGCACCCAACCAGAGTCGGCGTGAAGTTGCGCTACCTTGCGATAATCTCGGTTAAAAAACGCAATAAAATTTTCTGCTAAATAACGCTTATCTTCCCGGTTTAACGTGCCCACAATGCCAAAGTCGATAGCAATGTATTTAGGGTTTTCTGGATGCTCGGTAGAAACAAAAATATTACCTGGGTGCATATCAGCATGAAAGAAGCTGTCGCGGAATACTTGGGTAAAGAAGACCTCTACGCCGCGCTCCGCCAGCTTTTTCATATTAGTGTTTTGTGCTAGCAAGGCATCTATATTTGAAATAGGTAGCCCGTATATGCGCTCCATCACCATTACATTGCTGTGACAATAGTCGCTGTATATTTTAGGTATGTATAATGAATCTGAGCCTTCAAAATTCCGCCCTAATTGAATGCCACTTGCCGATTCACGTAGTAAGTCCAGTTCATCCACTATGGTTTTACGATATTCCACCACCACTTCAACAGGGCGGAGGCGTTTGCCATCTGGCAGCCATTTTTGCAGCACTGACGCTAAACTAAAAAGCAGCTCCATGTCGGCCACAATTGTTTCACGAATATCGGGGCGTAAAACCTTAACCACCACATCTTCATTATTCGCTTTTAATTTTGCAGCATGCACTTGCGCAATAGAGGCTGACGCCAGAGGCGCTTCATCAAACTCACTAAATAATTCAGATAGATGGGTTAGACCAAGGGAGGTTTTAATAATCTCTTGTGCCGCTTCTGACGAAAACGGAGGCACTTTGTCTTGCAGCCGAGCAAGTTCATTAGCAATAGCAGGATGGAGCAAGTCTCTGCGGGTCGATAGCATTTGGCCAAACTTGATAAAAACCGGGCCAAGGCTTTGCAGTGCGAGCGTAATGCGCTCACCGGCAGTCTTATCTTTGTGTTTATTACGGATCCAAAAGATGCTGTGACGCATAAGGCGTGCGTACCATGGTAGCCATTTCGCAGGGATAAGGTCGTCTAACCCATGCTCTAACAACACCTTATTTATCTTATACAACCTAACAATGCGCATGCTTGTCTCTTAAATTGATTTTTGTTCTAGCTGAAGTAAGCGGGCATCTAATCGCGCTACATCGTCACGTAATGCGTTCACTTCATCACTAAAATGTAATACCGCTAATTTGGGCGCTGCTATTTGCTTTTCTTCTATCAAGGCATTGCTAGCGACTTTATTAAACTCAGACAGGGCACCCGTAGCTTTACGTTTAATAGCACTAAACCAGCTCATCGTTTGATGGGCAACCACATCATTGGTTTTGGCAGCCAGAAGTTCTTCTACATCTATATCTAGCTGCTGAAACAAACCGCTAACCTGCTGAGCCACAGCAAGTTCGCCCTCAACCTGTAATTTTTTTTGTTGAATAAGACGGGTTAGCTGATTGGTGTGCTTTAATTCAGGCAAGGTATCTAAGGATGTTTTAATACAGCAGTCTTTATGATTTAGCGTAGCTATTGTGTCTTCGAACGGCTCATGTAGGGTCAGCACGTCTACCTGCTCAGAAAATACAAGCACTACAGCAAATGGCAAGGGGTCTACATAAGCAATAAGCCGCGCGCCTTTCAGCGAAGCCATTCTGGCAACGCTGTCTGGATCTAACGCTAAAATTTTATTCGCAGCCGTTTCAATAACGGCACTTACCAATGCTGACGTGGGCATTAAAACTTATAGCCTCGGTGCAGTGCTACAATTCCACCGGTTAAGTTTTGGTAGTCACACTGGTCAAACCCCGCGGTTTCGAACATACCTTTTAAGGTCTCTTGATCAGGGTGCATACGAATACTCTCTGCCAAGTATTGATAACTCTCGGCATCGTTGGCCACTAGCTGCCCCATTTTTGGCAATATATGGAACGAATACGTGTCGTAAAGCTTACTTAATTGCTCTGATGTTGGTTTTGAAAACTCCAACACTAACAGTCGGCCGCCTGGCTTTAACACACGGTAAATTGAATTAAGTGCATTTTGCTTCTCGGTCACGTTTCGAAGACCAAAAGCCATGGTAACTACATCGAAATGGTTATCAGGAAAAGGCAACGCCTCTGCATCTGCTTGAACGTAATCGATATTGCTAACTAGTCCGCGATCTCTTAGTTTATCGCGGCCAACTTTCAGCATCGATAAGTTAATGTCGGCCAAGGTTACGTTGCCCGTAGGGCCAACAAGACGAGAGAATTTTGCGGTTAAATCGCCAGTACCACCAGCGATATCAAGCACTTTTTGCCCTGCACGCACACCTGAACAATCAATGGCAAAGCGCTTCCATAAACGGTGCACACCCATCGACATTAAATCGTTCATGACATCGTATTTAGCGGCAACAGAATCGAATACATTGGCCACTAAGGACGCTTTTTGATTTTTCTCAACCTGCTTAAAGCCGAAATGAGTAGTAGGTGCATCCGATGCCTCTGTGGGCGATGTGTTGTTATGGTTGTCGCTCATGGCATTCCTGCATTAGTGATTCATAGTAAAGGCTGAAGTGTATCGGATTGTAGCGCCTAGCAACAGTATTTACCTTATGCTAAATACTGGTTTGTGCCCCAACTAAACGCAATAATAACGCTTATTTCTTGTAACGTGCGGCCACTTTCTTGATGCCACTGTGCAAAAGCCGCATTTGCAGCGCTTAAGCTTTTCTTGCTAGTGAGGCCACCATCGATAATATCGTTCTTTCTTAAGTAGTCTTCAACATCTCGTGAAAACAAGAAGGTATCTACGCCTAACGCCCGCAGCATGTAGGGGCCGGTGTTCCCGCCGAGTCTCGACCCACGTCTCTTTAACGTGGTCCACAATTCGGTAATATTACTGGCGTCGAACCTAGCCACAAACTGACCGAAGCTGCCGTGCTCACGGCTAATATCTTTAATGAACATGGCATTATCGCGAACGGTCATTACTTTTTTGTAATTACGCACTATACGTTTATCAGACGCTTTTTGTTCTAGCATCTCATCAGGCATCAGCAGCACTTTTTCGATATCAAAACCAAAGAACACGGTTTCAAACTCAGGCCACTTTTTCTCGATAACGCGCCACACAAAGCCTGACTGAAACACTTGCTTCGTCATGGCTGCTAAAAACCGATCGTCCGGTATTTTGGCAACGAGCTCAGAGGAAAGCGGCGCTGAAAGCATGCTTTCAAGCGCCTTTTCACCACCTTTTCGCTTACATGCCCGTTGGTAAATGGTGGAGAAAGATTCTATTCCCATGGTTATCTACCCTAATGCTAATTAGCCACGAATGCCGCTATGGCGAAGTAAGGCATCTACGTTTGGCTCCCTGCCTCTAAAGGCAACGAATAAATCCATAGGCGCACGGCTACCACCCATTTCAAGTATATTTTCCAAAAATGCTTTACCCGTGTCTTGGTTAAAAATACCGTCTTCTTCAAACTTACTGTAAGCGTCGGCAGATAACACTTCTGCCCATTTATAGCTGTAATAGCCTGCTGCATAACCACCAGCAAAAATATGCCCAAAGCTATGCTGAAAACGGTTAAATGCTGGAGGTGTATTAACAGCGACTTCAGCGCGCACGCTGTTAAGAATGGCTTGTACATCAACATTGTCGCCAGATTCACTATGCAGTAAGAAATCAAACAAACTGAATTCCAGCTGACGCACCATTTGCATAGCGGCTTGGTAATCTCTAGCGGCTAACATTCTATCTAGCAAATCAGCGGGTAAGGGTTCGCCCGTCTCGAAGTGACCCGAGATAAAGTTAAGTGCATCTTCTTCCCAGCACCAGTTTTCTAAAAACTGACTAGGCAGCTCTACAGCATCCCACGGCACGCCGTTAATTCCTGATACACCAGCCACCGACATTTTGGTTAGCATGTGGTGTATACCGTGTCCGAATTCATGAAAAAGGGTAACCACTTCATCGTGCGTGAATAAGGCAGGCTTATCCCCTACTGGGGCATTAAAGTTACAAGTGAGATACGCCACAGGTAACTGTAATTCGCCGTCTAATTTTTCGCGGCGGACACGGCACTCGTCCATCCATGCGCCACCTCGTTTTTTGGCACGCGCATATAAATCTAGGTAAAAACTGCCGCGCAAGGCATCGGCGCTGTCTGTAATAGTGAAATAGCGTACATCTTTATGCCATGTATCAATACCTGGCTGCTCGATAATTTTCAAGCCATATAGTCTGTGTACTACCTCAAACAAACCCGATAATACTTTGTCTTCCGGAAAGTACGGACGCAGCATTTCATCTGAAATGGTGTACTTTTCTTGTTTCAGCTTCTCGCTATAATAAGGTAAGTCCCACGCGTTAAGCTCTGTTACTCCGTGGGTATCTTTCGCGTATGCTCGTACTTCTTCTAACTCTTTTTCAGCCTGTGGCTTCGATTTGGCAGCTAAATCACGTAAAAAGCCGGTAACTTGATCAGTCGATTCGGCCATTTTGGTGGCAAGGGAGCGTTCAGAATAACTGCTAAAACCGAGCAGCTGCGCAATTTCACTGCGAAGAGCCAGTGTTTGTTGAATGATGTCGGTGTTGTCCCACTTGCCTGCATTCGGGCCTTGATCTGACGCCTTTGTTGCATAAGCGCGATACATTTCTTCTCGTAACGCTGCGTTATCTGCATAAAGCATAACCGGTAAGTAAGAAGGTATATCTAATGTGAATAGCCAGCCTTGTAAGTCTTTTTGATGTGCCGCTTGTGCAGCTGCATCTTTTGCAGATTCTGGCATACCCGCTAGCATAGATTCATCGGTCACGTGTTTGCTCCACCCCATGGTGGCATCCATCACATTATTTGAAAATGTAGATGACAGTTCGCTTAACTTCGCTTGAATATCTGCATAGCGTTTCTTTTCCTCGCTTGGCAGTGCCACCCCACTTAGGGTGAAATCGCGAATAGCATTATCAATAACTTTCTGACGCTGCTCATCAAGGTTCGCATATTCGTTTGAGTCTTTTATCGCCACGTATGCATTATACAAGCCTTCGTGCTGACCTACCCAAGTGCCATATTCTGATAGCAAAGGTAAGCAAGCATCATGAGCTTCTCGCAGTTCGTCGCTACTCACCACTGAATTCATGTGAGAAACCGGTGACCACATCTTACTTAAATTGTCGTCTACCTCTTCTAAGCGCAATACTAAGTTCGCATAAGAGTAATCCTTAGATGCAACCACCTCATCAATTTCAAGCTTACATTTTGCTATCGCTTTTTCGATGGCTGGCTTTATCTGCGCGGGCTCAATAGATGAAAATAAGGGCAAACCATCTACCAATTCAATTGCTGGAGTCGTCATAATCCGTCTACTCTTTTCAGTTCGTATAGCAAGTTATGTTGGGGTTGTTCGCAATAAAAACAAGCGCTGTAATTGCTCTAGATAACAGTGATATTTTTGCGTTCTATACTAGGATTACTGTAAATGCTAAGCGTGCAGATCAAATTTTGAGTAATTCTTTCTTTTTATTTGCTACATGAAAAGTTTGTAACTCACTAATTCAGCAGCTAAAAACGCTTTAATAGAGTGTCGCAAATGTCACATTCACTACTTTTGTCTAAATTGTGAACACCCCTATTCAGTGCTATAACGTTACAAGTTGGCATTAGGAATTGAGCAATGAAGACATTAACATCAGGTGAAATCGCAACCTACTGCGATGTAAACCTTCGCACCGTGATTCGGTGGATAGAAAGCGGAAAACTCAAAGGGTTTAAGCTGCCCGGTCGTGGCAATAATCGCGTGCTAGTATCTGACTTTGTTTCCTTTCTTGAACACCACAACATTCCTATCCCAGACGATCTCCAAAGTGAGATATCACCTTCAATTCTTATTGTTGATGATGAAATGCCAGTGGCAAAGTCCATTCAAAGAGTGGCACGCCGTGGGGGATTCGAAAGCTATATTGCTACGGGTGGGTTTCAAGCTGGCATTATGTTGAGCCAGTATAACTCTAAGTTGATGACCCTCGATTTAAGTATGCCTGGCATGGATGGTTACAGCGTTATCCAGTTTGTTCGAGAACAGCCTAAGTATAAAAATTTAAAAATTTTAGTCATTTCTGCACTTGACGATATCAGTCTAGACCGAGCTATCGAACTAGGTGCAAATGCAGTACTTTCAAAACCATTTACTAATAGCGAGCTCATCGAAACCATCGAAAAGTTCATGATTGAGTAAGTTCATTATAAGTGTACTTGGCCAGTTTTTTTACTAGGGCCTTTTAAATGAGTGAGTTTGGGGTGAATCATAGTGAAAAAATCAATGTTTCAAGCTGCACGTCGTATATTTGCTTTTTTTGCACTCGCATTGTTCGCCTCTTTTGGTGCATGCAATACGTTAACGCTTGGCATAGTGCCACAACAGTCTGCGAAGAAGCTTGCTGAAACCTGGCAACCGCTTATCAACTATATCTCTGAACATGCCGACATTGATGTGGTGTTTAAAACAGCGAAAGATATACCAACCTTCGAACAAAGGCTGGCCGAGGGTGAGTACGATATTGCCTACATGAACCCTTTCCACTTTGTGGTATTTAATGACTCGGTTGGCTATCGCGCGCTGGCTCGCCAAAAAGACAAGCGAATTAAAGGCATTGTTGTCGTGAATGCTAACAGCACTATTACGTCACTTGACGATCTTAATGGTAAACAAATAGCCTTCCCCTCTCCTGCCGCATTTGCTGCTACTATTATTCCTAGTGCGTATTTGAAACAGCAGGGCGTTATTTTTACGCCACGCTATGTGCATTCTCAAGACTCGGTGTATCTTAATGTACAAAGAGGCTTTTTTAACGCGGGTGGCGGTATAATAAGAACCTTAAATGGCGTTGATGAAAATACACGCAGTGCTCTTCGTGTTTTATGGGAAAGTGATGGGTATACCCCTCATGCAATAGCAACCCATCCTCGAATAACTAAAACTCAAAGAGAGGCACTATTGGATGCGCTGCTTACTCTGTCAGAGGATAAAGACAATCATCAGCTATTGAAAAATATTGGCTTTAAAGGCTTTATGTCGTCAGCAGATGAAGATTGGGACGACGTACGAGCCTTGGGCATTACCTCATTGGCAAGGCCGCAATTGTGAAAAAAGAAGCGTTGCTCTCGTTATCGCTACGAACCAAAACTATTGTTGGGGTAGCACTTATTGCTGCCATTTTGTTTTTAATTCTTATCACAACCGTATTTAAACTATTAAATGACTTAGTCGACACCAGTGTTGATACGTCTGCTCAAACTGCTACCAACCTGTTTGTGTCCACCGCAAAAAATGCTTTTTTAAGCTACGACCTCGCTTCGCTAGAGGCAGATGCTACTGAAATCCTTTCAAACCCTAATATCAGTTATGTTCGAGTTCTCGATAACAACAACAATGTATATGTGGAAAAAGGTGAACCAGAGGCGCTCAATCACCCCTTCCAGCTAGACAGTGATGTAATGAGTGCGACAGATGGTATATACGATACCGCTGCTGATATTAAAGTTGGCGAGACCTTATATGGCAGAGTGGAAATAGGCCTTGATGTTGACTCTATTAACCAGTCGGTAAATCGGGTACGTACTTGGACATTAACACTCGCCGCCATAGAACTTGCCCTTATTGCATTGTGCTCATTCTTGCTTGGGTCGTACTTAATGTCGCAGTTAAAACAACTACGCGCAGGTGCTAGGCATTTAGGAGCAGCGGTCAAAGATAAAAATTACCAAGATATCTCTGTAAAAGTGCGCGGCAAAGATGAACTCAGCGAGCTGGCTGAAGCGTTTAATCAATTGGTTGAGCTTTTAAAAGACGAAAATATTCATCGCGAGCGCGTTGAAGGTGAACTTAAAGAACTAAATAGCTTGTTGGAGGTGAAAGTAAAACAGCGTACCTCGTTGTTAAATCAAAAAAACTTCCAGCTTGAAGAAGCAAATAAAGACCTAAAAGAAGCACAGGTTCAATTGTTACAAGCAGAAAAAATGGCATCAGTTGGCCAATTGGCCGCGGGTGTAGCGCACGAAATCAATAACCCGATAGGGTTTGTGAATAGTAATATGCATACCCTCAGTGAGTATGTAGCAACCTACCAAATGATTTTCCAACAGCTTAATGATGTGCTTTTAAAAGATACCGATGCTCATCAGGATGAAGCGATAAAACAGCTGCGCAATATTATACAGCAGCAAGATATGGAATTTATCAACAGCGACATCTCTGAACTCATCACCGATTCGAAGGACGGCCTAATTCGGGTTGCAGAAATAGTTAAAGGGCTAAAACTGTTCTCGCGCGTAGACAGTGATGAAATGCAATCTTACAACTTAAATGATTGTGTTCGCACCACCCTAGCGATGGTGAACAATCAGCTAAAATACATATGCAGCGTAGAAACCCATTTAGGGTCGATTCCCCATATCATGATGAACATGGGTAAAATTTCGCAAGTGGTGACAAACCTGCTTATTAATGCTGGCCAAGCAATTGAAAGCACAGGCGTACAGGGCACTATTACCATTACGACGCGGGAATTAGATGGCTACATCGAGCTTAGCGTACAAGACACTGGATGCGGTATTGAGTCGAGTCATCTAGATAAATTATTTAATCCGTTCTTCACTACTAAACCAGAAGGGCAAGGCACCGGACTTGGACTTTCTATTTCTTTCGGCATTGCTCAAGAGCACGGCGGCACTCTCCATGCATCAAGTAAAGATGGGGAAGGAAGCTGTTTCACGTTATGCCTACCAATACATAACCCGTTAGATGACAACGCCGTAGATTCTTTTCAGGACGATTCACTATGAATGATACCACTGACCAAAACGCCGACGTGTACACTGTTTTATTTGTCGACGATGAACCTAATATTCTTCGCGCCATTAAGCGCGCGCTCTTTTCTTTGAAAGTTAATTTATTGCTGGCCGACAGTGGCGCAAAAGCATTAGAGATCATGAAAGAAAATGAGGTTCATGTGATCATTTCCGACATGAAAATGCCACAGATGTCTGGCGCTGAATTACTGCAACAAGTCGCAGAGTTGTACCCTGAAAGTTATCGGTTGGTGCTAACCGGTTATGCCGATATAGAATCTACTATTAAAGCGGTTAACGAGGGAAAAATTCATCGTTATTTGCAAAAGCCCTGGGACAATAAAGAGCTTATATCTGCCATTGAAGATGGGTTAGAACGGGTAAAATTAAAAAATGAAAATACTCGGTTGCAAAAATTAACACGTCTGCAAAACCGTAAATTAAAAGAAGTGAACACGTCGCTTGAGCAAATGGTTCATAAGCGTACGCGCCAAATTAAAGCAGCGCTGAACAAGATTGAAAAACATAATCTTGCGATGGAACAGGTACTGTTTAATGTTATTAGCATTAACCCCAACATAGACGGCAAATTTGCTATTGAAGTAAGTGAGCTTGCCACTAAGCTAGCCAAATACCTTCAACTAAGCCCTGAGGACGTTAAGCGAGTGCGCTACGCAGGGCTCATTTGTGAACTTGGCTTGCTAGGGCTAAATACCGACGATTTTCTAGCCCCGTTCTCGAAGCTTAAGTATCAACAACAACAGAACTACTTAGATCAAACTAAACAAGCTGCGCTAATGCTCGCGCCAGCCACTGAGTTACAGCCAGTGTCAGACATGATTGAATTTCAATTCGAGCATTATAACGGTGCTGGCCCCCGTAATGTGGTGGCAAAAGAAATTCCCATAGGTGCCCGTATAGTCTCAATAGCTAGAGATTACTGGCGCTTAGTCACTGGCCGAATGAGCGGTGAAGAAATGACACCGCGGGATGCCAAAGCCGAAATGAAAAAACATACCAACACGCGGTACGACGGTGAGATTTTATCCTTCTTACTTGCAGATGACGATGTGAGCACATCAAAATACATTTACAACACGATGAAAGCCTCGCAGCTAAAAGCGGGCATGGTCTTAGCTAAAAATTTATATAATGATAGCCATATTCTTATACTGCCTGAAGGGCATATTTTCACCGACGCCACTATTCAAAAGCTAACTCAATTTGAAGAAGAGCGACGTCGTGCATTCAGTATTTTGATTGAGCCAGATACGCCGTTAGATGAAACCGAAGAAGGGGCTGCGCCTCAAGACACCTGATCTTAAGTGTAGCTGTAGAGGTACCCATAAAACCGGAATAAAGAAGCTCTAAGGCAATTAGCGCTTCTTTGTTTTTTGTAACAGATACCCACGATAATGAAATCTTCTACCTTGCACCGCGGTCTCTTAAACGCGTATACAGTGTGTATTCCTTCAATTTCGTGTCACAATAAATGACAATTTTAGGCCTAACGGATAATAAGGCGGTTAACATGAAACATTTTGATTATATCTGCATAGGCGGCGGGAGTGGCGGCATTGCGTCTGCAAACCGTGCCGCCAAGCATGGTAAAAAAGCAGCCATTATTGAAGCTAAAGATATTGGCGGCACCTGCGTTAACGTAGGCTGTGTGCCTAAAAAAGCCATGTGGTACGGCGCACAAGTTGCCGAAGCTATTCACCGCTATGCACCAGAATATGGTTTTGATATCACTGTAAACCACTTCAGTTGGGATAGCCTAATTGCCAGCCGCCAAGCTTATATCGAACGCATTCATGCATCCTATGATCGCGCACTTACGGCTAACGACGTAACCCTTATTCGTGGTTTTGCTAAGTTTGTAGATAACAACACTATTGAAGTGGATGGTGAAACCTATACCGCAGACCATATTACCATTGCTACTGGTGGCCGCCCTGTCATTCCTGATATTCCTGGCGCTCAGCACGGTATTAACTCAGATGGCTTCTTTGCACTGAAAGAACAACCTAAGAAAGCGGTTGTAGTAGGTGCAGGTTACATTGGCGTTGAGCTAGCTGGCGTACTGCACAGTTTGGGTACAGAGACTCACTTAGTGGTTCGCAAACAAGCGCCACTTCGCCACTTCGACCCTATCATCCATGAAACTCTAGTTGATATGATTCATGCTGAAGGCTGCACATTACACAACCACGCCAGCGTTGAAAAAGTAGAACGCGGTGAAGGTAAGCAACTTTCAATTCATCTTACAAATGGTGAAGTCCTTGAAGCAGACTGCCTAATTTGGGCCATTGGCCGCGAACCATCCACCGATGTGATAGCGATTGAAAATACCGATGTAGAGCTTGCCGAAAATGGCACCGTGAAAGTAGATAAGTACCAAAACACCACGGCCAAGAACATCTATGCTGTGGGTGATATTACTGGTGAAGCCGAATTGACGCCTGTGGCAGTAAAAGCAGGTCGCTTACTGAGCGAACGTTTATTCAACGGCCAAGAAGACGCGCACATGGATTACACCATGATCCCCACCGTCGTGTTTAGCCACCCGCCTATTGGCACCATGGGTTTAACTGAACCTGAAGCCATTGCAGAATATGGTGAGGATAAGGTTAAAGTGTACTCATCAAGTTTCGCCTCTATGTACACTGCAGTAACTCGTCATCGTCAAATGACCAAAATGAAATTGGTGTGTGCAGGCGAAGATGAAAAAGTGGTTGGCCTTCACGGTATTGGCCATGGTATGGATGAAATTCTACAAGGCTTTGCAGTAGCCATAAAAATGGGCGCGACCAAAGCCGATTTTGATGCATGTGTGGCCATTCACCCTACTAGTGCTGAAGAATACGTTACGATGACCTAGGTCGTCCAACTACGCTTAGGTTAGCCAAGCTTAGTAAAACGCTAGCGCACTTTTAACGTACTTATAGAATGTAAGGCGATAATCAATTTTTTGATTATCGCCTTTCTTTTACATTCTTTCTAACGAAACAGGCACACCGTTTAACACACTATTACCCGACAAAGTATCTACCTGCATTTCGTCTGTCAGTATATTGGTATTAACGCCAGGGTATTGGCTAGCGACACCCAGCTTTATTCCCTTCTTATTATGCCCCCAACCATGGGGAATAGAGACCACGCCTGGCATAATAGAATCAGTAATTTCTGCCTCTACGAATAACTCTCCCACTCTTGACGTGACTTTAACCCTATCGCCTTCGTTTACATCATATTCAGCGGCATCTATGGGGTGTAACTGTAGCGTACAACGATTGTTTCCCTTCACCATTCTAGGGCTATTATGTAACCAAGAATTGTTCGTTTTAATATGGCGCCTGCCAATCAATACTATTTTATTTTCGTTACGCTTCTGGTCGAAAAAATGCGTCTTCACGCGGGCAATATCTGACATAAAGTAATTAAAATTTAAGTCTATTTTTTTATTCTCATGAAAAATAGCGTCAGGCAGTGCAGGTTGTAATGGCCCAAGGTCGATGCCATGTGGATGCGCTTTCAGCTTATCTAGCGACAAGTTGTCGCCTTCATTACCAATGCCGTTAGCATTTTCCTTGGCACTGATATTTGCACTAGCATGGGCCCCGTATTGACCGCTTTTTAATAAATCGTCTATCACACCTTTTGGCTGTTTTTGCCATAGTGTTTGATAGTGCGCGGTACTTTTGCCATTTAATTTATCTAGGCGCTCTGCCAGCGATAGGTATATTTGCCAATCTGTTAATTGATCATCGTCTATGTCTACCACTGCCTCAGAATAGGTAGCGTAGTTTCTTACCGCAAAATTATGAAAAACCACATCATAGTGATCCCGCTCTAATGGCGTAACGGGAGGTAATATAATATCTGCATGCCGAGAAGTTTCAGAAATGTAGAAGTCCACAGACACAATAAAATCGAGTTGTGAAAACGCACGCTCCAGCTGCTCGGTATTAGGCGTAGTCACCACTGGATTTCCAGCACCTATGACCATGGCTTTAATTTGGCCTTCACCAGGCGTTAATATTTCTTCTGCTAAACACGCCACAGGGTATTCCCCAGCAAAAGCGGGTAGACCCCTTACCCGTGAACTATAGCCTGACATGCTGCCCCTGCTTGATACCGGTAAAATATCGGCAGCAGGCTGGGTAAACATCATCCCCCCTTGTCTATCTAAGTTTCCGGTCAACATGTTAAACAGCATGATGAGATATTGAGTGAGTGTGCCAAATGCTTGCACACTCGCGCCCATGCGTCCGTAACATACAGCCGATTCAGCTTCGCAAAAATCGGTAACCAATTGGATTACCTGTGACGCTTCAATACCGGTTTGTTCGCTAACTTTTTCGGGAGAAAAGTCTCTTACGTAGCCTTCAACTTCAAGCAGTTCTTCGGCGTAAGGTAAGAGCGCTTCTGCATTGTGCAATTGCTTATCAAAGACTACATGCAACATAGCAAGTAATAGCAATACATCACTGCCGGGGCGAATAAAGTGATGCTCGCAGCTTAAATCAGCAGTGTCTGTTCGTTTAGGGTCGATGACCACAACTTTACCGCCGCGTTTTTGTACGTCTTTCAAGCGCTTTTTAACGTTGGGCACGGTCATGATGCTGCCATTGGAAGCAAGGGGGTTGCCACCGATAATCACAAAGTGTTGGGTGTGATCGATATCTGGAATAGGAATTTGCGACATATGCCCAAACAGCCTACGACTAACAATATGATGAGGGAGCTGATCCACCGAGGTGGCAGAGTATCTATTGTGTGACTCAAGTGCGCGATAAAAATAAGGGCCGAACAAAATAGCCCCCATGTTGTGGGCATTCGGATTACCAAGATAGACGCCAACGGCATCTTTTCCATATGTAGACTGTATATGGTGAAGTTTTTCAGCAACGTAATCAAAGGCCTCACTCCACGGTATTTCCTGCCACTCGTCACCTACCTTTTTGACCGGTCGTTTTAGTCTATCTGGATCATCATATAAATCTTTCAGGGCACTGGCTTTGGGGCATATGTGGCCGGCACTAAAAGGGTTATCTTTATCTCCCTTGATGGATAGTATGCGCTTGCCCTGTGTGGCAACTTCAATGCCGCACATCGCTTCGCACAGCGTACAGGTTGAATAATGGAGTTCTTGTTTTGGGCTGACCCCGCTTTGCTTTGAATTGGCCACGTTTTGCTCTGAATTAACCATGTACAGCACCCACACTAAATTTTGTTAACAGCTTGTTGCAAAATTAGCGTTTATCCATCTTATAGACAAGCATCATCGTGAGTGATGGATAAATAGACGGGTGGGTGGTAAAACTGTAGTTTGGTCGTTAGATTTATACGTGAAATCTCATACGAAAGGTAGAACCCGCCATTTCAGGTTAAAGTTAACGACAAATTTACAATTACAAATTTACAATTAGGTGGGACGCTCACGGGCATACTCATCAATAGACAGAAAACGCATTTCAAGCAATTGGAAACTCATTATGATAAAAACAACAAAAAGCTTATTAGCCGTCACACTTGTGAGCGCCTTGGGCTTAAGCACCACCTACTCTACGCATGCAGCTGACGACATTAAAAAAGATGCAACGATTAATGAAGAAAAATGGGATGTTAGTAACCCGCCATTTGCTCTTAATGAAGTTACTATCAACACCACCGAAACCACTTGGTCTAGCTTGGATATAGCACCGAATGGCAAGTACATGGTGTTCGATATGCTAGGTGATATTTACAAAGTAAATGTTGATGGCGGCGATGCCACACCTATTACGCAAGATTTTGCATGGAACATACACCCAAGTATTTCACCGGATGGTTCGAAGATTGCGTTTATTTCTGACCGCGATGGCATTAATAATCTTTGGATAATGGACAGCAATGGTGAAAACCTGCGCCAAGTGACCAAAGAAAAGAACAACCTTATTCACTCTCCTAAATGGAGTCCCGATGGTGAATACTTGCTGGTATCCAAAGGCATTATGTCTAGCCGCAGCATTCCTGCGGGTGAAATTTGGATGTATCACAATACCGGCGGTGACGGCTTGCAAATTAAAGCCCGTAATCATGGTAAAAAAGACCAGCAAAACATAGCTGACCCCGTTTTTTCTCACGACGGTAAATATATTTACTTCACCGAGAATACAGTGCCTGGGAGTCGTTTCGACTATAACCGCGACCCACTAGGTGGCATATTCGCCATTACCCGCTTTGACCGTGAGAACGGCGACGAAAGCCGTTATATTAGTGGCACCGGCGGTGCAGTGGTGCCTACACCATCACCGGATGGTAAATACGTTGCGTTTGTTCGCCGGGTAAAAGAAAAAACCGCTCTGTTTTTAAAAGATATTAAAACCGGTGAAGAAACACCGCTTACCACAGAACTTGAACGTGACATGCAAGAAGGTTTTGGCTCTGAAGGTTACTTCGCCTACTTCGACTGGATGCCAGATTCATCAGCCATTGTGTATTGGACAGGTGGTACTTTCCATAGCATCAATATCGACGATAAGACTATCTCAGATATTAACATTAACGTAGAAGCGACCCTTCAATATGCGGATGCACTTCGCTTTGATGTAGATGTGGCACCGGATGAATTTGATGTAAACATGATTCGCTGGTCGCAAATGTCGCCTGACGGTAAAACACTCTTGTTTCAAGCATTAGGAAAGCTTTACGTTAAAGACGTAAAGTCGGGCAAGATGAAACGCCTGACTAAGCAAAATGACCATGGCGAATATTACCCGCGTTTTTCTAACGACGGCAAAGCCATTGTTTACACCACTTGGAATGATGATGAATTAGGGTCAGTACGCATTGTTTCTGCCCGTGGCGGTAAAGGTAAAGTGATTACCAAGCAACCTGGCCATTATATAGAACCATCGTTCTCAAGTGATCGTGAAAAGGTGGTGTACCGCAAGTTTACTGGCGGCTATTTACTTGACCCTAAATACTCGGTGGACCCTGGTATTTATGTAGCCGACCTTGATAGAAAAACCGAAAAGAAAGTGTCTGATGGGGGTATTAACCCACACTTTGCAGGCGACAATTCACGGGTGTATTTCACCGAATCGGTAGGCGGCACGCCGTATCGAGAAACACAACTTTCAAGTGTTAATTTGCAAGGAAACGATAAGCGAACGCATTTATACGGCGCTGATGATGTAAGTGAGTACAAACTTTCCCATGATAAAAAATGGGTAGTTTTCGTTTACCAATTTAAAACGTTCGTCACCCCGTTTGTGGACAATGGTAAGAAAGTAACTATTGGCCCTAACATGACTTCACTGCCGGTTACTCAGCTTTCATCTAAAGCCGGTGAGTACTTAACATGGTCGCCGGATAATGAAACGGTGAGCTGGTTTAATGGCCCCACGTTCTACAGTCGCTCGCTTAAAGAAGCTTTTGCGTTTGTAGATGGCGCGCCAGAAACCCTGCCCGACCCTGGGGCCGATGGTATTAATTTATCGTTCACTACCGAGGCCGATAAACCAAGCGGTTACAAAGCCTTAATTGGTGGAAAGGTCGTGACCATGCGTGATGCCGACAACACCCAAGAAGTGATTGAAGACGGCGTTATTATCATTAAAGATAACCGTATTGAAGCAGTAGGCAAGCGCGGAGATATTGCTATTCCTGAAGGTGCTATGCAAATAGATGCCAGTGGCAAAACCATTATTCCAGGGTTGGTTGATACCCATGCTCATGGTGCACAAGGCAGAAATGAGATTATTCCAGATAAAAACTGGAGCCAATACTCGAATGTGGCCTTTGGTGTTACCACCATTCATGACCCATCAAACGATACCACAGAGATTTTTGCCGCCTCTGAGCTTCAGCGTAAAGGCGACATAGTGGCACCGCGTATTTACTCTACCGGTACTATTTTGTACGGCGCAGAAGGTCTAGGCTACAAAGCCATAATCAACAACTACGAAGATGCGTACTTCCACGTAGAACGCTTAAAAGAAAGCGGCGCAATTTCGGTGAAAAGCTACAACCAACCACGTCGCGATCAACGCCAACAAGTGTTATGGGCGTCGAAAAATCAAGACATGATGGTCGTCCCTGAGGGTGGTGGTAAGTTTCAGCAAAACCTAACCATGTTGGTCGATGGCCATACAGGATTAGAGCACAGCTTGCCTATAGAGCGCGGTTATAGTGATGTAACCCAGTTATGGAAAGCCACCGAGTTTGGTTACACACCTACATTTGTGGTTTCTTACGGCGGCATGATGGGTGAAGAGTATTGGTACGACCGTACCGAAGTTTGGAAGAACCCACGCTTACTTCGCTATACACCAGCCACCATGTTGCATAGCCGCTCTATAAGACGCCCTACCGCGCCTGATAACCAGTACAACCACCAAAACGTAGCTAGCTACGCCAAAGAGCTTCGAGATAATGGGGTTAGTGTACATATTGGCGCTCACGGCCAACGTGAAGGCTTAGCCGCCCACTGGGAACTGTGGATAATGCAACAAGGCGGTTTCACCGCTTGGGAAGCATTACGCGGCGGTACTATCGATGGCGCAAAACACCTAGGTATGGGTAACGACATCGGCAGTATTGAAAAAGGTAAATTGGCTGATTTAGTCGTGATTGACGGCGACGTATTAGCAGACTTACGCCGCAGTGAATATGTGGAATTCACCGTACTTAACGGCCGCGTATATGAAGCTGCCACCATGAACGAAGTTGGCAGTAAAACCAAGCGTTCCCCTTTCTTCTTCGAAGAAAACAACGCCACCTTTATGCCAAGAACCACTGCGGAAGCCATTGATGCCAAAGCACATCACTTCCATTGGAAACACTAATAATCTAGTGAGTTACTAGCACTTATCAAGCCGGCGTAAATCGCCGGCTTTTTTATGCTTACAGATCCCCCTAGTTTCCCACCTCCCCCATCTTCCCCTCAAGCCAACCGTAGATTTAGCTCAGAGAGTAGAAACACTCTGACAAACCTTCCACCGCACGAATGCGGTGGCAGAACGCCCATGGATGGGTTTATTGGGAGCTAGGGTTATATTAAAAGCGTGGGGCACACAATAAGCAGCCCCTCCCCTTCTAAAAAGTCTTCGATGGTCGGTGATGAGTATGGCTCGTGGGGCGATAGACTTTCACTCCCCTCAAGCCAACCACGGATTTAGCTCAGAGGGTAGGAAGCACCATGATAGACCTTCCACCGCATGGATGCGGTGGCAGAGCCCCCATGGATGGGTTTACGGCGAGTCTATCATGGTGCTTTCTGCCCTTAGAGCGGAAAACATCCTCAGCGGTTGCGTCCATATTGTTCGTGAGACGACACCCAATCTGATGAGCTAATGGCTGAGGCTAAAGAGATTTCTCCCGCTAAGGCTACCGAGGCAACGATTTCGGCGAATTTATACACCTTGTTTTTGCCATAGCAATCGATAAGTTCTAAGCACTCACGCTGAGTGCCCATTCCAGTGCCACTACCATAGGTGGCCACTATTAACGAAGGAATAGTAATAGACACATACAAATCGCCTTCATCAGTAAGCTCTGAATACATAATAGCAGCCGATGATTCCGCTACGTTCGCAACATCTTGCCCCGTAGCAATAAACATGGCGGTAATACCATTAGGCGAGTGCAACCCCGTATTGTTCACCCCAGATAGAAACGAGCCTACCCCAGCAACCCTGCCGTGATAATCAATTTGCTTAGGCTCTACTCGCATAATTTGCAGTAAATGCTCGCGCTTAATCGTGGCTTCTGCGGTGACCCGTTTACCACGCGTACGCATAATATTTATTTGCGAGGCTTTTTTATCGGTAGCAAAGTTAGACTCTAAATAGAAGTTCTCGACCCCTTCGTAATGATCTAGAATCCACCCGCACGCCGCAAAAGTAGCCCGCCCCACCATGTTTTGCCCTGCCGCATCACCGGTTAAATAGTTAAAGCGCAAAAATGCAAATTTGTTTGATAAAAAGTGGTCGATATAGGTGAGCTTGGCAATGCTCGACGTTGCTTCAGCCTCTTCGCGAATTTTGCTGATGTTTTGGTTTACCCAAGTAACAAAATCTCTTGCCCCACGGGCATCGCTAAAAATGAAAACCGGAGCTCGCTGCATAGCATCATCTACCACCGTAGCCTTTACCCCACCACTCATATTAAGCAGCTTCATACCCCGATTATACGAGGCAACCAAGGTGCCTTCTGTGGTGGCCATTGGCACAACAAAATCGCCCTTCGCATGTTCGCCGTGAATAGTTAGTGGCCCTGCAATGCCAATCGGTACTTGAGCTACCCCAATGAAATGCTCAATGTTGCCTTTCAATTTATCTGGGTCTACTGAGTATTTACCTACATGGTTAAGTTTTCCATCCGTGAAGCTTTCAAAGTATGACTGCCGTTTTTTGATAATGTCATCGCCATAATCGTCGTGATCGTCACGGGGAATATGCAACTTGCGATTGGTGGGAGAAGTCACATTATCTTCTACTTCGAACTTAAGCTTTCCAAAAGGCGACGCCGAAAAACAAATACCTATTTTGCGTTTTTCAGGGCTGACTTCTTCATTCAGTTCTAGGTGTACGGTAATGACTTGTCGTAATGAAAATGGCATGCCCCCCGCATCGTTAAGTGCTTTGAAGCTGATATCGCTATCGTTGCTACTTTGAATAGAAATTTTGTGACTAGGGACTTTCTCGCCATCAAATGAAATCCATTTCAACTCTTTTAGTGTGGCATCTTTTAAACGGTTTTTAAGTGCAAAGGAAACGCCGTTGTCAGTTTTGGTTAGGCTTCCGTGAGTATATAGCTGCTTGAGTAAAATACTTGGTACAAACATGTGAGTTCCTATTCCGTTTTGGTTAAGCCACTGCGTGAATTAAGTACACTACTTTTTTATAGTACAACCTTTGTACAGTATCACTAACCTTTTGCATTTCCATCAATTTTTAACCACATTTAAATTTGAGCCATTTCATCAAAACTTCATTAAATTTTGCGCCAACACCCTATGAATAAAGGGCAGCAAACGCCCTGACTTCGCTTTATTCGGTATACCGAAGCGCCTTCATCTAACGTTTACATCGTCAAGGCACTACCCAAGACCACTTTCGGTATTCAGGTTTTCGCTGTTTAAAAAGCATCGATTGCTGATTAAGCGCTATGTCCATAGGGAAATGGCAACTGAATACCATTTTTTTAATTTCATGGGATGAACTGTTATGAGAAAAGGACTATTCCGTCATCAGGCAATGCAGCCTACCTCGCCATTTCAAGGCGATCTATTGATGACGCCTCGACCATCCCATATGGGGATAACGGCGATACTACTTTTATGGATAGTGGGTGTGGGTATATATCTCACAACGGGTAGCTATGCCCGAAAAGCCACTGTCGAAGGATGGTTAGAGCCCTCACATGGCGTACTAAGGTTGTACGCCGACGCCCGTAAAGGCCGCATATCACAAGTGTATGTCAACGAGGGCCAAAAAGTTAAAAAAGGCGAGCCATTATTGTCGATTGAATACGGGGTTCAGCAGCCACAAGGCGAAACCGTAGAATTAAAACTGCAACAAGAGCTTCTCGCTAAGAGAAAGCGAATAAGCGACTCGTTGGCGCGCACCATTAGTATTCATAAAAGCAACAATGCACAGTTAGTAAAGCAACTTCAGCACGCGCAAAAAGATGCTGAAACAATACGCCATATTTTAGCTATTTCTTATCAACAGTGGCAGTTAGCGCACAATCAATTTACGTCACTTGAAGTGCTACGCAATGCTGGCCATGTAAGTAACGCAGATTTCGATAGTTATAAGCTTGAGCTTTTGAGTAGCCAGCAACAATGGAAACAAGCTGAGCGAAATAATCTGAAAAGCGAAGCTGAAGTAAGCCGACTGACACATGAAATTGCCGGTTCACCCCAGATTCAAGCCAATGAGCGCACCGTACATGAAAACCAACTGAGTGATATCAACCAACAGTTACTGACGTTAAATCGTGATCGCCAGCGAATTCTTTATGCAACGCAAAATGGTGTGGTTTCGAGCCTGCAAGCTAGTGCAGGGTTAATGGTCGATCAAAACAGACCACTACTTAGCTTACTTCCAGAAAATTCTCCGATAGAAGCACGATTGTTAGTACCCGTGCGCGCCGCCGGCTTTATCGCTAACGGGCAACAGCTCGCTATTCGATACGACGCTTTTCCTTATCAGAAATTTGGTTTGCAAGAAGGGCAGATAACTAGCATCTCCGAAACTATTTTACTGCCAGGTGAGTGGGCGAACGCGCCTTTAACCGTGAGCGAACCGGCTTATTTGGTTACCGCTCGAGTAAATAGCGACGCCATTATTGCCTATGGAAACCCAGTCATGCTTAAGGCTGGAATGACGTTTTCAGCAGACGTAGCACTTAGCCAGCGTAGCTTACTGGAATGGATTTTAGAGCCGTTACTAAGCGTCACGAAAAGGTTGTAATTATGACTATTGCTCACGGATTTACCTCACCTGTACTCAGCGCTTTGTCGCCTAAAAATAAAGTGCCGGTTGTGCTTCAAACTGAAGCTGCTGAATGTGGCTTGGCCTGTGTGAGTATGGTGGCGCAGTATTATGGCGACAAACGGGATATGACCCACCTTCGCCAGCACATTAGCGTTTCACTTCGCGGTGTCACACTTAAAGATATTATGGATATTGCGCAGCAAATGGCATTTCAATGTCGCGCACTAAAAATTGAGCCACAGGATTTATCTCAACTAACCCTGCCAGCAATTCTGCATTGGGATATGCGTCATTTTGTTGTGCTGACTAAGGTAAAGCAAGAGCGATTGACCATACACGACCCAAGTATTGGCAAACGCAGTTTCACCTTTGATGAGGCGAGTAAACACCTAACGGGGATAGCGTTAGAAATTACGCCTAAAGACAATTTTTCGCCACCACCCGCAAAGCCCTTACTAAAGCTAAGAAACTTCTTTACTCGCACGGTAGGGTTTAAACGTAATTTAGCGACCTTGCTGGCGCTGTCTGCATTACTTCAACTGTTCGCTTTAGCCTCTCCTTATTACGTGCAAACCGTGGTTGATGATGTGTTATTGCAAGGGAACCAAGCATTATTAACCGCGCTTGCTATTGGGTTTACTTTTTTGCTACTGATAAGCATCTTCACCAGAGTGTTGCGGCGCTTTCTGATCCTTGCTGTATCAAGCCGGCTGCAACTTCAAATGTCGGCTTCCGTCTTCCAACATTTACTCTCTCTACCGCTGGATTTTTTCGCCAAAAGACACGTGGGTGATGTGGTGTCTCGCTTTGGCTCCCTCGCCCATATTCGTGAGTTCCTCACTACGGGGCTTGTGACTGCATTTCTCGATGGCGTATTGGCCATTATCACGCTCGTCGTGATGGCCCTTTATTCCGTTAAACTTACATTGTGTGTGGTGCTAGTAGTGGCAATATATCTACTTTTCCGCATCGCATTAATACCTGTCACTAAGCGACTCACAACAGAGAAAATTGCGTTAGGCGCCACCGAGCAAAGCCACTTTATGGAAAGTGTTCGGGGTATGCTGCCTATTCGTATCTACCATCAAGAATCCCAGCGCCATAGTCAGTGGCAAAACAAGTTAGTCGCCACTTTGAACAAAGATATAAGTCTCGGAAAACTCAATATTGGAAGCGACGCGGTAAACCAGGTTTTATTTGGTATTGAAAACATCGTTGTAATCTTTATTGCGGCATCTTTGGTAATGGATAATATGCTGACGGTAGGAATGATGCTTGCCTTCATCGCATACAAAACCAAATTCACTGCCGCAGTAGACGGCCTAGTGTCCAAATTTATCGAATTGCGAATGCTGGCCGTACACTTTTCTCGTTTGAGCGATATTGTGCTAACAGAGCCTGCTGACACCACAGTACTGTCACAACAAGCTAGCCCCTATACAAACGTACCTTCAGTCTCAGGTGCGACCTCTTCCCATGCAATCGCCTCTAGTACCCCAGTCATTCACTTAAAGGCCCACAACCTTAGTTATCGCTATGGTGAGGGATGTAAATGTATTTTTGAAAACCTCAACTTATCGGTTAATGCAGGGGAAATAATTGCCATCGTTGGTGCAAGCGGCAGTGGAAAAAGCACCCTACTTAAATGCCTGATGGGCCTGTATGCACCTTTTGATGGGACGGTTAGTCACAATACAATTTCATCAAATCATTCCCCAGTCATTGCTTCTGTATTGCAAGAAGACATGTGCCTTTCTGGCTCTATGGCTGAAAATATTAGTTGTTTCGATGAGATACCGAATCAAGAAAAGGTTATACGTGCTGCCCAATTAGCCTGTATCCATGACGAAATTTGTGCCATGCCTATGCAATATCACTCGTTGGTCGGCGATATGGGAAGTAGCTTAAGTGGTGGTCAGAAACAACGGCTACTGCTTGCGCGAGCGCTATACAGAGAGCCCGACATCTTGTTTCTTGATGAGGCGAGTAGCCATTTAGATATTCACAACGAGCACATTATCAATACCCATTTAAAGGCGCTCAATATTACCCGAATCATGGTTGCCCATCGCCCTCAAACGATTGCCCTTGCAGATACTGTCTATCAGTTGGTAGACGGCACTCTGCAGCACAGCCCAGCTTCTGAAGTAGTAGAAGAAAATAATAATACCCCACTAGGAGATTCATAATGATAACGCCCGAAGTTAGAGAATCTACACCCTTGCTCACCGATATTGAGCGTCAACAAATCGTTAAGCATGTAGATAACTTAAACAGTAATGCCCTTCCTATCGACACCCTGTCTAAACGCGAGCTTCAGGTTGCGCGAAAGATCATGGAGGGCTTGTCGAATAAAGCGATAGCAGCAGAGCTATTTATTAGCGAACGCACCGTTAAGTTCCACTGCGCCAACATCTACAAAAAACTGAAAATAAGCAGCCGCACCGCGCTCATCGCAAGTTGCTTTCGATCGATTTACCACCCCCTAAGGTTGGCCTAACCGCTACCCTTTTTAACTACACTAAAACGCTTATATAAGGAGCGAAAAATGCAACATAACATTCATAGCTATACACAAGAAAATACGCAAAAAAACACATTGAACGGCTCTGACCTTCACCTTAAAGCCCAAGAACTACTGCAAGTCACTGGCGGGAAGTCTGGGGTATCTGCAGACGCAGACAAAGACCCCATTCGCTTTGTTAAACAACCTGTCTACATCACCCTAGCGATTGGTGAGGACGGCGGACAGTTACCCGATTTATTGTCATAGCAGATTAAGGAGGTTAAGCAGTCCTCCTTTTACCACTTAAAAAGGATATTTCAATGCAGATTGCATTAATAGGGAGCGAGAGTGACCCACAAATTCTACATGTGGCTGAAACCTTAATTGCCGATAAAAACGACCCCTGTATTATCAATACCAACTACTTTGGTGAGCACTGGCAGCTCAGCTACGACCCAGATTTTAATGATGGCCTGTTACATTTTAACCAGCCTACCCGCAACGGTCTGTTTCGAATTCCTCTATCGGACATCACATCTGCCTATTGGCATCAATATATTCCCCCTTCGGTGAAACCCTCTGATAGTGTGTCTTCACAATGGTTAGATCAGGAATATGCCAGCACCTTGTTATGTTGGTTTTTATTCAGTGAAACTAAGTGGGTTAATGGTATTGACGCCATTCGCGCCCATCACTGCAAACCGATTCAATTGCGAATGGCAAAAAAGCTAGGCGCTAAGGTGCCATATACCTACATAGGTAACGCTAGTGATGTAGCTTTACAGTTTTGTGCGAACATAGGCGAGGTGGTCTATAAGCCCGTTAAAGGCGGCGAAACAGCGAAGTTCGTGCAACAGGGCTATGATACTCGCGGCTTAGTACAGGCTTTGTTAAAAGAGCGCCCTGTCACTTTTCAGGCATTTATTGAAGGGACAAATATTCGAAGTTACGTACTTGGCGATGAAGTGGTCAGTGTACAAATAGACTCTCACAACCTCGATTTCAGAGAAGATATAAACGCACGGCCTTTACTGACGCCCCTTCCTAAACCAATGCAGGATTTATCACGAAAGATATGCACTGGCTTAGGCATGCATTGGTGCGCTATCGATTGGCGTAAAAATACCAAGGGTGAATACTATTTCTTAGAAGCCAACCCTTGCCCTTTCTTCTTGTTTGTTGAAAACGAGACTGGTGTTGATATTACCGGCCGTTTAGTGAAATTATTAACCACATAAAAAAAGAGCGCATTTAAATAAATGGGCTCTTTTGTGTTACTAGCCCTAGGGCTTTATAGAATGAAGCGCGATAGATCTTCGTTTTCTACAAGCGACTCTAAGTGGCTGTTTACGTAATCTTCGTCAATCACGAAAGACTCACCGCTTTTTTCAGACGCATCAAACGAGATATCTTCCATTAGACGTTCAAGTACCGTGTGCAAACGGCGCGCACCAATGTTCTCAGTGCGTTCGTTCACTCGCCATGCAGCTTCAGCAATACGCTGAATGCCTGATTCCACGAAATCGATATTCACGCCTTCGGTCAGCATAAGCGCTTTGTATTGCTCGGTAAGCGACGCATTTGGCTCGGTAAGAATACGTTTGAAGTCACCTACTTCTAAGGCTGATAACTCAACGCGAATGGGCAAACGACCTTGAAGCTCAGGAATAAGATCTGACGGCTTGCTCATTTGGAACGCCCCAGAAGCGATAAACAAAATATGGTCTGTTTTCACCATGCCGTGCTTGGTCGATACCGTTGACCCTTCTACCAAGGGTAGTAAGTCACGCTGAACACCTTCACGCGATACATCGCCTGACGTATTGCCTTCACGCTTACAAATTTTGTCAATCTCATCCACGAACACAATGCCGTGTTGCTCAACCGACTCAATCGCTTTTTCTTTTAAGTCTTCTTGATTCACCAAACGTGCGGCTTCTTCTTCCACCAGCATTTTCAGTGCATCTTTAATTTTTAACTTCTTCTTTTTCTTTTGTGAACCCGACAAGTTTTGGAACATACCTTGAAGCTGATTGGTCATTTCTTCCATTCCAGGAGGCGCCATAATTTCTACGCCTACTTGTGGAAGTGCCACATCAATTTCAATTTCTTTGTCGTCTAAATCGCCTTGGCGAAGCTTTTTACGGAACGCTTGGCGTGTGCCTCTATCTTCAACGTCTTCTTTCTTACCCCATGCATCTTCAGGAGGAGGAATAAGTACGTCAAGAATGCGCTCTTCCGCTGCTTCTTCAGCGCGGAATTTCACCTTTTTCATTTCAGTTTCTTTGGTCATCTTCACGGCAATGTCAGCAAGGTCGCGAATGATGGTTTCTACTTCTTTACCCACATAGCCCACTTCGGTGAACTTAGTGGCTTCAACTTTAATGAACGGCGCATGCGCTAATTTTGCCAAGCGGCGCGCAATTTCAGTTTTACCCACACCTGTTGGGCCAATCATAAGAATATTTTTAGGCGTTACTTCTTGACGCAACTCTGGTTCAAGTTGCATACGGCGCCAGCGGTTTCGAAGTGCAATCGATACCGCACGTTTAGCATCTTGCTGACCAATAATGTGTCGGTCTAGCTCATGAACAATTTCTCTAGGTGTCATTTCAGACATGCATAAACCCTTTTCTGTTTTGGTGCTACTGCATCGATAGCAGGCACAAGTCGCTGTTTATTTTTAGTTAAACAGCCACTTAGTAATCGAGTACGTCTACCGTTTGACTATGGTTAGTGAATACGCAGATATCACCGGCTATGGTCAAACTTTTCTCCGCAATTTCTTTTGCAGTCAGTTCGGTGTTTTCCAGCAAAGCAATAGCAGAAGCTTGGGCATAGTTGCCGCCTGAACCAATAGCAATCAGGTCATTTTCTGGCTGAACTACGTCGCCGTTACCGGTAATGATGAAAGACGCGGTTTCATCGGCTACGGCTAATAAGGCTTCTAGCTTGCGCAGCATGCGATCGGTTCGCCAATCTTTGGCAAGTTCGACCGCCGCCTTGGTCAAATGACCTTGGTGGGCTTCAAGTTTTGCTTCAAAGCGTTCAAAAAGGGTGAAGGCATCGGCGGTGCCGCCTGCAAAGCCAGCTAATACTTTATCGTGGTACAAGCGGCGCACTTTACGTGCATTACCTTTCATTACGGTATTGCCGAGTGACACCTGACCATCGCCAGCCATCACAACTTGATTTCCACGTCTTACAGATACAATCGTTGTCACGTTTAATCCCCGTTTAAGGTGGGCGCTATCGCAGACTCGGGCGATAACTGAAAAAAGACTTTGTTATGAAATGGGGGAAGGGTTTTCGTTTTCAAGGGGAGCAGTTAAAACGGGCAGCTAAAAGGGGCTGTTAAAAGAAAAAGCAGTGAAGACGTATTTAGTCAACGGGTACGTATTAAAGCGTTAAGCGCTACAAAGGAGTATGAGGTGGCTATTATGAGATGGTTATTATGAGGTGAATATAAGGCATCCACCACATCATGCGGTGAATGCCCTTATTAATGAATAATGAGTAATAGATAGTGAACAAAAAGCGTTTACGCTTATAAATTCCAGTACCAAATTTGGCAGGTCGCAATATTCACTTTACGAAGGCTGTGCTTGGCTTTTTCTGCATCTCGTTTCGATTCAAATGGCCCTAAAATAACCCTGAACCATTCGCCGTTGCTGCCAGAACTCTGACGAATAAGTGCTTCTAAACCTTGAAAGGCAATTTTCGCTTTCATTTCTTCAGCTTGAGCGCGGGTTCTGAACGACGCGCACTGCATAAGGTAACGTTTGTCTGATTTTTCCTGTTCGGCAACGTCTACTTCCACTTCATACCCTGGCAGAGTACGAATATACTCCCACTCTTCTTTAGGCAATTCGGGCAAAGCTTCTTGGGTAGGCGCTACAGGGCGTACAACTTCGGTATCTACCTCAGAGCTGGCGTTATCTTTAATAGACCATAAGAAAACCGCAAAGCCGATAAGCAATATCACCACAATAACAAGGCGAACAATAGGGAATGAGGCAGTGGGGCCACTCTTCACCTGTGATTTACCGCGCTTTTTATTTTCGGGCTTCTTTTTTTGTGGTGCTTTACCACGAGATACATAATCGCGTTGAGCCATATTCGGCAGTTTTCCTACTACTTATCGTTATTTTAGATGGGTGATGCCATGAGACGAAGACATAGTGCACAACCCTGAAACACTTGTATACATCAGTGTTAAGATTTTACCGTAATAGGAACCTGTGTGCTAACTGAAATCGGTGGGGTCGATATCTACCGACCAACGTACTTTTGCCGCCTGCGGTAACCCTTGTAAATACGGCAGAGCTAGCCGCAATGCGTTATGTAACGGCGCACGTTTTTCATGACTGCACACCAGCATAAAGCGAAAACGCCCTTGTCGTTTTTCAATTAAACAGGGAAATGGTCCACTCATTTGCGGTACTAAGCCCTTAGAATTTGCGTTTGCAGTATTTGAGTTTGAAAGCACGCCCCTAGCCTGCTGCAGGAATGCATAGGCCGATGAGCTCTCGGTTGCCTCTGCCCGAATCACAAATTGACTAATATAGGGTGGCAATGCAGACGCTTTTCGTTCCATTAACGCATGGCGAGCAAAGTGGGCATAGCCGTTGTTCACTAAATCTTGTAATAAAGGGTGGTGAGGATTGTGGGTTTGCAGCCACATTTCTCCGGGTTTACTGGCTCGCCCTGCTCGCCCTGCAAGCTGCGTAACGAGCTGCGCTAGCTTTTCAGGAGCTCGAAAGTCAGCACTAAATAGCGCCCCATCGCAATCTAACACCACCACCAATGTAACGTGAGGAAAATGATGCCCTTTCGATAGAATTTGGGTACCTACCAGTATTTGGTGTTCTTGGCGGTTAATAGCGTCGAGGGTTTGATGTAGCTTGTCTTTTCCTCTTACCGTATCACTGTCTATGCGCACGTGTTTGGCATCGGGGAAGAGCTTCATTAAACCTTCTTCTACCTGCTCGGTGCCCGTCCCCGCCGTTACCATTTCATGGCTGTGGCAAGCTTCACACTCTTTGGGCATTGAACGGGTAGCACCACAGTGGTGGCATTGCAGCCTGTTTTGCCCTTTATGCACGGTATAAGGCCTATCACAACGCTTACACATTGCCGTGGTGCCACAGTGATGACATAAAAGCGCAGGGGCATAACCTCGTCTATTCACAAAAACCAGAATCTGGTTCCCTGCATTTACATGCTGGCGCATAATTGTCAGCAAGCCTTCTGAAATGCCGTAATGAATAGGTTGGTCTCGGGCATCTAGTAAATACTGCTTGGTACTTTGCGCCCCTGCGGCGCGCCGTGTTAGTTGCAAATGCGCAAAGCGGCCGTTTAACGCGTTATTAAGCGTTTCAAGCGCTGGGGTAGCGCTGCCGAGCAACAAAGGAATACTGTGCTCTTTGGCACGCATAGCCGCTAAATCACGGGCGTGATACCTAAGCCCGTCTTGTTGTTTAAATGACTCATCATGCTCTTCATCAACGATGATCATGCCGGGGTTTTTAAGGGGCGTAAAAATCGCTGAGCGAGTACCAATGATAATACCGAGTTCGCCTGCCCTTGCCCGCTGCCATACCGATAATCGCGCGGCGTCTGTTAATTGAGAGTGCAATACGCCTACAGGAATATTGAAGCGCTTTTCAAACCGCGAAACGGTTTGCGGCGTTAAACCAATTTCAGGCACTAAAATAAGCACTTGTTTACCGGCTTTAAGCAAAGGTTCAATAGATTGCAGATACACTTCGGTTTTACCGCTACCTGTCACCCCTTCAAGCAAGCTAATCGCAAAGGTGCCATGTTGCTGGTTTAATGCCGCTATCGCGACCCCTTGCTCTTTATCAGGTACGGGCTTTTCGCCAATTTCGAAGGTATCCAACCACGCTTGTGCAGTAAGTTCAGGCGTAATGTCTACGAGCTCAATAAGTGCTTTATCTAATAACGCTTTCACTACTGCGGGTGAAAAATGCTTACGCGCTTCGCTAGCAATAATTGATGTGGTTTGAACCGCTTTTAAGCAGCTCATTTGCTTTGGAGCTCGGCTTAAACTTTTAACATCGGTATCAGCACCTTCTGGTGTGACTTGAATATATTGCGCGGGGGATGGCGTGGCTGGCTCACCTTTACGAAGTGGTACGGGAAGCATGGCATGTATCACTTCCCCAGGCGCATGGTGGTAATACTGCCATAACCAATGCGCCATTTTTCTTAGCGATTCGTCGATAACAGGTGCGCTATCTACCACCTCAATAATGGCTTTTATCTTACTGGTATCATCTATGTCTACACCGGATTCAACCACAATGCCTACCAGTTGACGTGGCCCGAAAGGCACTTTTACCCGCACACCCGGTTGTAAAGTGTCGGTATGAGAATAGGTAAATAGCTGGCGAAGCGGCACAGGTACAGCCACCTGAATGAATACCATTAAAATTGATGCCCCAAAATTGATGAACGTAAAGTGAGTAAACGTAAATTCAGAACCGCTAATGATCTGGCATTTAAACATAATGTCAAATAAGGGAAGGGAATTTATTTTAGCCCGTGAGCTTGATTAACGCCGCCCCTGTTTACTTCGCATACAAAAAGTGCTTGATCACTTTAGTTGCTTCCTTTATTATGCGCCGCTCTTTTGCGGCTGACTGCAATTACTGCGGTTGGTCATTGAATTTAAAGTTGCGTATGGTGTTTGGCTTCGGGCCAAATAGCGATACGGCCTCATATTGAAGGTAATCCAAAATGAAAGATGGTATCCACCCAGAATACGCTGAAATGACAGCAACATGTTCTTGCGGCAACGTAATGAAAATCCGTTCTACTCTAGGTAAAGATATTAACCTAGACGTATGTTCTGCATGTCACCCATTCTACACTGGTAAGCAACGTAACGTTGATACCGGTGGTCGTGTTGACCGCTTCAAGAAACGTTTCGGTGCTTTGGGCGCTAAATAAGCTCAGTACTCAGAAACACGATGTTTCTTTAAAAAAAGCGCCTATCGGCGCTTTTTTTGTGTCTGGAGTTTGTAAGTGGGTTTTGTATTTTTTCGTATCTGCATTTTGCATCCTCACTTCATTCTGTGTTCAACCAATACCGTGCTCGCCCCTTATAGAGCAGCTAGAGCAGCGAAGTGGAATGCTCGGCTAATGCAATGCTTTGTTAGTAAAATGCTCTTTTAGTGAAAAGCCCGGCGTTTTAGATGTCGTTCCCAGTTGCCGTTACTTTGCAAAGTGCATGCTTGCTCGCTGTCGTAGCGAACTCCTTTGATGTGCACTTTCAATTCGGGGCATACATTATCAAGTTCATGTTCGAATGCTTGGTTCCAGTTAGTTGAAAGTGCTTCGCTTTTTTGCTTTTCGGTTTTAAACACCGCAATAATTTCTGGCCTGCGCCAGTGACCCTCATGCGTAAGCCATTCAAAGCCAACCGACTCAGATTTTGCCCACTCACACACCGTAGTTAACGCTTCAATCAGTTTCTTTTCAGACATGGTAAGTTACGCCTTCTTCTTCATGTTTATTATTATACCTATTCCGCTCACCAGCGTCTTGAACAGTCGGCTTAGTGCCTGTTTGCAAAGACCTATTTGATAACTTTCTATACACACGGCTATTCACACGTCTATTCACACAGCTATAAAATAGAAATAATGTATTAATTCGCTAGGTGTCATAAATATGATGAATGGCAAATATTCGACGATGTCACTGGTCATACGAGCAAGTCTGTCCTAGATTGACAGATATAAAGGGCAGATCAGATATGTACTCAAATGACCCTGTGATAGAGTCGAAGACATTCTACTGCTAGAACGCAGATTGCCCCTACGGTAACGAAGATTGCCTAACCCCTACATCGAAGGATATGTTTACTAATGTCAGATTTCAGACAACGTGCACTAGATTATCATGCCAAACCCACGCCAGGTAAAATCAGCGTAGAGCTTTCAAAGCCAGCCGATAGTGTGGATGATCTTGCTCTGGCTTACAGTCCAGGGGTCGCTGAGCCGGTACGAGAAATTGCTGAAGATCCTGATAATGCTTACAAATATACTGCAAAAGGCAACATGGTAGCGGTCATCAGTAATGGAACTGCTATTTTAGGTTTGGGTAATTTAGGGCCGTTAGCTTCTAAACCAGTTATGGAAGGTAAAGCACTGCTGTTTAAACGCTTTGCAGGGCTTGATGCTATCGATATTGAAGTAAAGCATCGTACAACAGAAGAATTTATTAATACCGTTGCCAATATTGCAGATACCTTTGGCGGTATTAACCTTGAAGATATTAAAGCCCCTGAATGCTTTGAAATAGAACAAGAATTGATTAAGCGCTGCAGTATTCCCGTATTCCATGACGATCAACATGGTACTGCTATTGTTACCGCCGCAGGCATGTTGAACGCCATTGAAATTCAGGGTAAAAATATTGAGAGCGCTAAAATAGTCTGCATGGGTGCTGGTGCGGCAGCCGTTGCCTGTATGGAATTACTGATTAAATGTGGTGCGCAGCGTGAACGCATTTACATGCTAGACAGAAAAGGGGTTATTCACACTCGCCGTGAAGACCTTACCGAGCACAAGCGCTTGTTCGCTAATAACACTGATAAACGTACCTTAGAAGATGTAATGGAAGGCGCGGACATTTTTGTAGGTGTATCTGGACCTGATGTATTACCACCAGAAACGCTAGCGTTAATGAGCCCCAACCCAATTGTTTTTGCATGCTCTAATCCCGACCCTGAAATTAAGCCTGAATTGGCCCACGAGGTTCGAAGCGATTTAATTATGGCGACAGGGCGTTCTGATTATCCTAATCAGGTAAACAATGTTCTGTGCTTTCCGTTCATTTTCCGTGGTGCATTAGATGTTCGCGCAACGGCCATTAACGACGAGATGAAAGTGGCTGCGGTAGAAGCACTTCGCGCTATTACTAAAGAGCCTGTGCCAGAATCGGTATTAACGGCCAGCAATAGTAAAAGCCTCACCTTTGGCAAAGAATACATTATCCCTAAGCCAATGGACCCTCGCCTTTGTGAACGCATTGCTACTGCCGTGTCTAAAGCGGCGATTGAATCTGGCGTTGCAAGACTTCCAGAAATACCTAGCCGCGCAGAGTGAAGGTAATATAAACGAAGAATATAGCGCGCAGCTTAATCTTCAAATTATTATAAAAAACGGCAACTTTCATTGCCGTTTTTTTTAATCTTCTTGTTCGTTCTCAATAGAAACGTCTATACCCATATCTTCCATTATGCGCCTTGCTTCTGCTGGTACACGATTAGGGTTATCTTTTCTTAAATCTTCATCATCCGGTAACGGCTGACCAGTGAAGGCATGAAGGAATGCTTCACATAACAACTCTGAATTCGTCGCATGACGTAAATTATTTATTTGCCGACGTGTACGTTCATCGGTTAATGCCTTTAGCACATTAATAGGAATAGAAACGGTGACTTTCTTTACCTGTTCACTCTTTTTACCGTGCTCTGCGTAGGGATGAATATACTTACCGTTCCACTCTGCCATAATGCTAACTCTGTCTGATCTTATTTATGTTATGAAGAGAAATTCTAAACAAGTTGACGAAAAGGTCAATTGAGCAGTGTAAACCTCTTGACGTCTAGACGTAAATTCTTTATTTTGGACGTCTAAACGTCTATAAAAGAGCAATTTTATCATGGTTTCTTACGCACAAGGTGTCGATGCACTGAATCAGTCCCTCTCGGAACTGCGTGACATTGATGTGTCATTTGAGTTTTTTCCGCCTAAATCAGAGAAAATGGAACAAACCTTGTGGAAGTCCGTTGAACGTTTGGCGCCCTTAAAGCCAAGTTACATGTCGGTTACTTATGGTGCTAACAGTGGTGAGCGCGACCGTACTCATGATGTAGTAAAGCGTATTCAACAGCAAACAGGGGTTGCAGCTGTACCTCACCTTACTTGTGTTGATGCAAGCCGTGATGAGCTTAAACAAATTGCTCAAGACTACTGGGATTCTGGTATTCGTCGCATTGTTGCCTTGCGTGGTGATTTACCGCCTGGCGTGAAAGATACCGAGATGTATGCTTCAGATTTAGTAGCATTACTAAAGGATGTAGCCGATTTCGATATATCAGTGGCCGCTTATCCTGAAAAACATCCAGAAGCGCCTAATGCCCAATTCGACTTACTGAACCTTAAGCGCAAAGCAGAAGCCGGTGCGAGCGAAGCGATTTCACAGTTCTTCTTCGACACCAGTGTATTTTTGCGTTTTCGTGACCGTGCGGCAGCAGCGGGGATCGACCTAGACCTAGTACCTGGCATACTACCAGTCACTAACTATCAAACCTTGGTAAAGTTTGCCGGTTTCACTAACGTGCACGTACCTGGGTTCTTACACAAAATGTTTGATGGCCTCGACGATGACGACCAAGCTACGCGGAACCTCATTGGTGCTAATATCGCCATGGATCAAGTTAAGGTACTCGCCAAAGAAGGTGTGAAGCATTTTCACTTTTACACCCTTAACCGTAGTGAATTGAGCTACGCTATTTGCCACATGCTAGGTGTTCGAGCAGGTTAATTTCGATTAAACCTTTGCTCCTATAGGGCAGACCAGTATACCATTTGCTTATTATTAGGTATTTGAACGACTCGTTTGCCTTACTGTCACTTTTCTAGGTTGTTTAAAAGCCAAGGTAGGTGGCGAATAGCCAAGGCGAGTAATTACTAGGAGTAAAGTGTGAATTGGGATCGGGTAAAAGCCATCTATCATAAGCTCGCACCACAAGTTGTCGATCTTTTCACTATCTTCATCAAGCGCTGCCGTGAAGACAATATTACCATTTCCGCAGGCCACCTAGCCTACGTTACGCTACTTTCTCTTGTTCCTTTTATCATGGTGACATTCACCATCATGTCAGCGTTTCCTGCATTTGCTTCGGTGCGAGGCAAATTAGAATACTTTATCTTTAATAATTTTGTACCTACCGCTAGCGATACAGTTCATGAGTATATGTCTGACTTTGTTGGCAACGCTTCAGAAATGGGCGCTATTGGTATTCTATCGCTACTTGTTGTGGCGCTAATGCTGATATCCAACGTTGATAAAACCCTTAACCGTATTTGGCGTACACAAAGCGATCGTCCTATCGTGTATACCTTTGCCATTTACTGGATGGTGATTACCTTAGGGCCCTTGCTTATCGGCTCTAGCGTGATAATTAGTTCTTATTTAGCAGGTCTAGCTGCTTTCGCCGAAGAATATACCCCTGGGTTAGGCACGTTTTTACTTACTCTTGTACCTAGCTTTGCTGCCATGCTGGCTTTCTTTATTTTGTACATGATAGTTCCGAACCGACGTGTTTTTGCCCGTCACGCTATTTCAGGTGCCATATTGGCGACGGTTGCGTTCGAATTAACGAAGTCTGGCTTTGCCCTTTATATTACTAATTTCCCCTCCTATGAGTTGATATACGGTGCGCTAGCCGTAGTACCTATCTTATTTTTGTGGGTCTATATCTCATGGATTTTAGTGCTATTAGGCGCTGAGTTTACGTGTAGCCTGGGCCAAGCGTTTGAAAATAGAAAAGCGGAAGCCGAGCCAAGGCAAATTCCAGAGGAATAAAAAAAGGCGTTGTAGGAAACGAAACTACAACGCCTTTTTAGTATCGTATTAGCTTGTTAATAGTAGAAACAAGCTAACGACTGATAAGCGACACACTTATTAGTTGGGCACTCATTAATTAGACATGGCAGCAATGAAGGCATCAGATTCAGCTATAGCTGAATTCATTTGCTCAATGAGTTGATCAACATCATTTTGAATAGTTGAAAGCTCACCTTGCAACGCGCCAATCGCGCTAGCGTTCAAGTTATGCTTTAAATATAAAACATTGTCTTGAAATGCACTTAATACAGGTGCCATTCTGCTTTCTGCTTTACGCATGGTTTTAATCAATGCGCTGTATCTGCGCTCTGTATCACGCAATTTCGCAGTACTTTCTCGTTTTAATGATGCATTTTGATACTTTTCTAACTCGTCTTCCCATTCATCAAATAACGCTTCAGCCACGCTTTCTACTTTATCGATACGATCAGTGACATCATTGGCAGCAGAAAGGCTGTTTTCATACTCGCTGTTAAGCTTGTTATAAACATCTTCTAACTCGCCACCTTCAAAAGCAACCACGGCACTAAAAGCTTCCAGCGCAGAGCTAAACTCTTCCTGTGCGTCTTCTTGCGACTCTTTTGCGTTTTCAACACGGTCTACAAGAATATCGCGCTTTTCAACGCCTACTTTCTCCCACGCTGCGTAATACGCAGACTGACAGCCAGTTAATACCAACATAGCAATAATAGCGGTTGCTATTAGCCTCATAACATCTCTCTCCCTCGATAGCGGGCCGCGCTAATAATACAAATAATGTGCAAAATAACGCCAAGTGGCCAAAATACAATTGCTAATACTACGGTTGCGGCAAGCGCATAGCTCACTCCAACCACAATAAAATAAAACAGTGCGCCAAGTATTCGCCCTTGTACTAAATGCCCTAACCCTGGAATAAAAAAGTTACAGATTGCAGCAATCACATTGCCGCCAGATCCTTGCCCTGACATATAAACTTCCTCGCAATTGTTATCAGAATATGATTATGTAGTATTTCATAAGAATAAACTAAACTAAAACAGGCACCCGCACAACGCGCGGAAATAAAATGAAACGACTTTACCCAGATGTTACCTGCTATCAAAATGGATTTATCGAGGTGGGATGTGGGCACTCTCTATATTACGAGCAGAGCGGCAACCCTGAAGGTATTCCAGTACTCTTTATTCATGGTGGTCCAGGTGCTGGTTTACCGCCAAATTATAAATGTTTCTTCGACAGTAACCGATACCGTATTATCGGTTTCGAGCAAAGGGGATGTGGTCGTTCAACACCATTAGCCAGCATCAAAGACAACGATACATGGCTAAATGTAGAAGATATTGAAATATTAAGGCGCCAGCTCAACGTATCGAGTTGGTTAGTGTTTGGGGGCTCATGGGGTTCAACCTTAGCGCTTCTTTATGCTTTTAGGTATGCTGATCATGTCAGCGGCCTTATTCTTCGCGGCGTATTTTTAGCACGCCAACAAGACCGAGACTGGTTTTTGTCGCCACAAGGGGGTGCCGCTCAGCTTTTTCCAGAATATTATCGCCAGTTCGTTAAAGGGATAGACGGTTCGCTAAGTACCGCTGCTATTTGTACGCATTATCTCAATACATTGAAAGCCGATAACGAGGTACAACGCCATGCGGCGTTGAAGCGCTGGTATCAATGGGAAGAGCGACTTTCTCGCGTATCTTTACCACCTGGCACTGGCGATTCCACCAGTCAATATCCCCTATCGCTTGTCACCAGCTTAGCCACTCTTGAATGCCATTTCTTAACCAACAAATGCTTTATTGATGAAGGCTATATACTTGATAATATAAATAAAATAAGTGATATTCCTGGCACTATCATTCATGGTCGATATGACATGATATGTAAAACTGAAGCGGCAGAATCATTACATAAGTCGTGGCCGGGAAGCCAACTTCAAATCATTCCTGATGCTGGCCATAGCACGTCTGAACCGGGCATTGCTTATGCGTTGTGCCGCGCAACCAGAGATATGGCAAGATTTTTAAAGGAGCAAAAGTAATGATTGGGTTGGTTCAACGAGTGTCTGAAGCTAGCGTGTCAGTGAACAATGAAATCATCGGTGAAATTGAACAAGGTATGCTAGTGCTGCTTGGCGTTGAAAAAGACGATGGCCCAGAACAAATCGAAAAGCTTGCTAACAAATTATGCCGCTACCGTATTTTTTCCGACAGCGATGGAAAAATGAACCTAAATGTTGAGCAAATCGGGGGGAAAGTATTAGTGGTGTCCCAATTCACTCTTGTGGCCGACACGCAAAAGGGTAATCGTCCTGGCTTTTCTAGAGGAGCAACACCTGAACATGGCAATGCTATTTATCTGCAATTTATAGAATCCCTTAGACAAAAGGGCATTGTGGTGGAAACTGGGCAATTCGGTGCTGAAATGAAAGTCGCTTTAGTAAATGACGGACCCGCCACATTCCAGTTTCAGGTATAATGAACATACTAGAATTAATCTTGTGCAGTTGAAAAGCGTAAGGTTAAATAGATTTTCATTCTTTCATACGAGGCCTCTCTATTGTGTATAAGGTTGTAACCCCTAAAAGCGATACTGAATTCGAAGCCTATTTTCATTTTCGCTGGGCTCACCTTCGCCAGCCATGGAACTTTCCTCCTGGTTCAGAGAAAGATGAATATGAACAAGTGGCAGAGCACCGCACCATAGTGAACGGTAAAGGCGACATTGTTGCCTGTGGACGAGTACATTTAAATACCGCTGAAGAAGCACAAATTCGACATATTGCCGTACACCCTGATCATCTGCGTAAAGGGCTTGGGCAGATGATAATGGACGCTTTAGAGAACGTGGCGAAAGAATTGGGTGCTATACGCGCGGTGACCAACAGCCGAGAAGTTTCCATCGACTTTTTTAGCGCATGTGGGTTTGTGGTTGAACGTGAAGCGCCTAACGAATTAGGCATGCTAAGACGCCAGCAGATGGTGAAAAAGCTAACTGAAAATAACACCTTAGTGCTGCATCCCAAGTGGTGTAAATCATTACAGCAAACCTGGACTGATACCATTCCCATTACAGAACATATGGGCATTAAACTATATCAATACACAGGCAGAACATTAGAAACCCGCGCGTCACTTAATAAAAATATTAATGTTCATGGCACTATGTTTGCCGGCAGTATTTTTTCGTTAGCCACATTAACTGGTTGGGGAATGATTTACTTACAACTAAAAGAGCGCGGGCTAACAGGCGATATTGTATTGGGCGACGGCGATATTCACTATCATAAGCCCATTACTATGAAGCCTCGTGCAATCTGTAATATAGAAACCTTATCGGGCAAATTTAAGCCTTTAGAAAAAGGTGAGAAAGCACGATTTGCTTTGAACGTAGATATCTTGGATGGCGATAATGCCGTGGCAGAGTTTGAAGGGGTGTTTTGGGTGCTTCCAGAGCAAACCGAGGCCTAACGAGCAAAGGTATATTATTCGCTGTTTTTTACTTTCGTAAATGACACATACAAAAAAAGCGCCAGTAGGCGCTTTTTTCAATTATATTTGTTTAGCTTAGACGCTTGGGCGGCGCTTGCTTACGCAACCATGGCAGCTTGAAGCTTTTTCATCGCGTTCTTTTCAATTTGACGAACACGTTCAGCAGATACTTCGTACTTATCAGCAAGATCTTGAAGTGTAATTTTGCTGTCAGCCAACCAACGAGTCTCGATAATATCTTGGCTTCTGTCATCTAGCGTCTTAATGGCTGAGTACAAACGCTTGCTCGCATTAGTATCCCAATCGTTATTAATAACGTCCATCTCAACATCAGTTGATTTATCTTCAAGAAATTGAACCGGTGCAAAGTTGCCCGTTTCGTCCTCGTCAGCAGAAAGATCGAATGCTTGATCTTGGCTGCTCATTCGCGCTTCCATTTGAAGCACTTCTTTCGTACTCACACCCAGCTCGCTGGCTACCGTTTGCACTTCTTCGTGGGTAAACCAACCAAGACGTTTTTTCGCTTTGCGTAAGTTGAAGAACAATTTACGTTGCGCTTTTGTGGTAGCAACTTTAACAATACGCCAGTTCTTGAGTACGAACTCATGAATTTCAGCTTTGATCCAATGTACGGCAAAAGAAACCAAACGAACGCCCACTGTTGGGTCGAAACGCTTAACTGCCTTCATTAGACCAATATTACCTTCTTGGATAAGGTCAGCTTGTGGCAAACCATATCCTGAATAAGATTTTGCAATATGCACAACAAAGCGTAGATGAGACATAACCAGCTTGCGTGCTGCTTCTAAATCTTCATCTTCACGAAGACGCACCGCTAATGCGCGCTCTTCTTCTGCAGTTAGCATATCAATACGACTTACAGCTTGTACGTAGCCTTCAATGCTACCGCTGTGAGGAACTGATAGTGCTAGGGATTGCAATTTATTGCTCATTATTCACCTCATTCTTTGCAACTTGATATTAGCAAAGTAACATCAGCCGCGCGAGACTTAATTGCGATGAGAAACCAAACCAGTTATTGGTATGTAGTACCCATCTTCTAAAGATCAAGACCACAATTGCAAAAAACAGTTCAATTAGTGTCTATCTCTTTCCAAATTTCTCAAACATTGCAAAACGAATTTATCATTACGCTACAACGCTCAATAAATATCACCGGAAGCTTCAAAGAAACATAAGTGCGAACCCAGAGGAAACAGCTTATCGAAGCAGATATTCACGGTATATGCCCATTATACATTCAAAATGTATATAAAACATGCCATTCATCTTTCAAAAAGTTATATCAAACTTAAATTCGGTCGTATTTTTGTTATATATCAACAAAACTACTTTACCCGCTCTCGAATACGCAGACTATTACAATTTTTCGATTGCTAGCATCGCTTTTTTACTTACAATGAGATATAAAATTTATGCCTTAAAAGCGCTCGGCGCTATAATAAATAACAAAATAAAATAAATAACAAAATAATAATAAAAACTTTCATTTTTTTACCGACTTCAATCGCGTTTTTACGCGGCGAGAGCAAAGAGGCACTCGATGTTCGCATACGTAGCAAGACAACCCATATTCGACGTAAATAGGAACGTTTACGCTTACGAATTACTTTTCCGAATAGGGGAAGACAATTGCTTTCCAGATATTCCGCCCGATGAGGCGACCTCAAAAATTTTAACGTCTACGCATTTAAGCTTAGGTATTGAAGAAATAACAGGTGATAAAAAAGCATTTATTAATTTTCACCGCGATACCTTGATGTACCGATTTCCTACCTCATTAGACGCAAGTAAAGTGGTTATTGAGATTGTTGAAACCGTTGAGGTAGATGACGCGCTTATTGCCGCATGCAAGCACATACGAGGGTTAGGTTACCCCATTGCACTTGATGACTATGATATGGAAGATAAGTGGGACGCTTTCGTTCCTTTTACCAGTATTGTTAAAATAGACATTACTGAAATTGCTCACGAAACTATTCCCTCATTAGTTAAACGCTTCAAATCGCACAATATCGAACTTGTGGCCGAAAAAATCGAAACCTACGAAGAATTTCACAAGTTTAAGGAAATGGGTTTCGACTATTTTCAAGGTTACTTCCTAGCTAAACCAGAAATTGTACGTCATCGCAAATTAGGCCCTAGCGCGCTTACCATGATGGAACTACTCACGTTAAGTAGCCAACCCAAGCTAAATTTTGATGAAGTAAATCGAATTATTGAGCGCGATCCATCCCTCACCTATTTGCTATTACGCTTCATCAATAATCCCCTTATTAATAAGCGAAATAAAATTACATCCCTCAAGCATGCGCTTAACTTTATGGGCGAAGTTGAAGTTAAGAAGTTTATCGCGTTACTTGCATTGGCTAATTTAAATGACGGTCAGCCTCAAGAATTGATGCAGATGGCCCTTGTACGGGCAAAATTTTGTGAGCTTGTGTTTATCTCTTTTAAAGAAAGCGAAAATCAACTTACCGGCTTTTTAACCGGTCTTTTATCTATGCTTGATGCCATGATGGAACAACACATCGACGAATTGGTTAGTAAGGTACCTATTAGCGATAATGTAAAAGACGCGCTTTGTGGTGAGCCTGGCGTATTGAAAGACTGTCTTACTTTAGCTAAGTATTTTGAAAGAGCGAACTGGGCAGGTATTAAAAAGTTTTCCGGCAAGTACAACATTCAGCAAACTTTGCTTCACGGTTATTATAATGAAGCGATGAAATGGGCACACCACGTACATGTTTCAGCGCAGGTAGAGAAAAAGTAATTCAGGAATGTACGTTCACTAATATGACTTGCATAATGTAATGCGCAAATTAACGCGATTTTCGTAAATGCATGTTATGGTGGTGCAAATTACAGTAATATTCGTTGATAATTGTTCAACGTGCCAGTAGGGAACTTGTATGTTCGCATTTATCGCTCGCCAACCGATTTTGGATAAAACAAAGGATGTATTTGCTTACGAACTTTTGTTTCGAGATGGCAAGGCTGGCGCGTACCCCGAGCACTCTCCTGAAAAAGCGCAATATATTTCTGAACACTTTCATCCATTAGGGCTAGATGACATTAGCGGTGAAAAGACCTCTTTTATTAACTTTTCCTCTGAAACCATTATTTCTCGCTTCCCTACCACACTGAACCCAGAATCGGTTGTGGTTGAATTGGCTGACAACCCTTTTGCTCAAACGGGCTTGTTAGAAGCTTGTCAGCACATAAAGCGCCTTGGCTTTCGTATTGCTATTGACGACCCTATGATGCTTAGTGCTAAGCATGAAATTCTACCCCTTGTTGATATCGTAAAAGTAGATCTCTCGCAAATTCGTTTCGAAAACATAGAGAAAAATATTCCAAGATTCCTAGATGCCAACGTTGAACTCATAGCTGAACAAGTTGATACGCAAGACCAATTTGCGACCAGCATGGATCTTGGGTTTGATTTCTTCCAAGGCTATTTCTTTGCCCAGCCAGAAGCACGCATACTTCGCCAATTGCCGGCTTCTAAAATGAACATCGTCGACCTTATCGGCGAGTGCTCAAACGATAATTTTGATATTGATAAAGTGAGCCAAATTGTTGAGCGTGATGCTGCACTAAGCTACCTATTGCTTAAGTTTATCAATAACCCACTGATTAATAAGCGCCATAAAATAACCTCACTTAAACACGCCCTTAATTATATGGGTGAAGTGGAGGTGAAGAAGTTTATCGCGCTACTCAGCCTCACCAACTTAGGTGATGATAAGCCGTTAGAGATTATTCATATGTCTTTGGTTAGGGCCAAGTTTTTCGATTTATTGTCGGCAAAGCGTGGCTTAAAAGCGAACCCGCCTATCGGCTTTTTAGTGGGGTTATTTTCATTGTTGGATGCGTTATTAGATCAGTCTATAGATGATGTGCTTAAACAACTCCCGCTATCAGAAGAAATAAATGACGCCATCTTAGGAAAGACAGCAGAATTCAACAGCTACATGGGCCTAGTACGCGCTTTTGAAGGAGCGCTGTGGATGAATGTGATTAAACAAGCAAAAGTACTGGATATCGATCAAAAGCAACTTCATATCCTTTACAATCAAGCCATTGTGTGGGGTAACGGTGTGAGAAGCGCTATTTCTACGCACTTCCCTCGCGCCCCTGTTCAAAGCTAAGCCTATCAAAGCTAAACAGTAAGATAACGCTTATTTGGGTTCTATTTGTCGTACATGACGCTGTACTGAAATAAGCGACCCAAGCAACCCTAATGTAATAGATAGCCCCAACATCGTTAATAACGCCGTTCCCGTTAGGCCCGTAATATTAAAGTCTTTTTGATACATAGCAGCAAAGGTTTGAATACTGCTATCCATCCACCATAGAATTATTATAACGGCAAACCAAGCCATAAGCCCACCTAGTAAGCCGTACCAAAAACCGGTATATAGAAATGGACGATGAATAAAGGCATCGGTTGCCCCTACTAGCTTCATCACTACTATTTCATCATGCTTATTAAGAATGTTCAGTCGAATAGTGTTACCTATAATCAGCACCACAGCGAAGAACAATAAAATGCCAATAAAGGTGACAAGGTCGCTGGCAATATCAATAACCGCATACAAGCGCTCCAACCATTCTATATCTAACTTACCTATATCAACCTCACGCTGCTGCTTTAGCTTATCGAGCAGTGTTTTAGCGGCATTCGGTGTGGCATGCTTATCAATGGGGGTCACTAACACAACATCGGGTAGCGGGTTACTTTGCAAATACGCAATAGCATCTCCTAACCCTGATAAATGCTGAAACTCTTTTAACGCATCATCTGCAGGTATAAACACCACAGAATCAATTTCTTCCCAAGTATTTAACCTAGCAACCAATTGCTGTGAACTGGCGGCTGATATATCGGGTTTCAAAAATAAAGAAATCTCTGAGGCTTGTTCCCACCCGGCGGTAATTTTCTCGGTATTTTTAACCATAATGTAAAGCGTGCTAGGAAGGGTAATACTTAAGCCCAACACACCAATAGTCATCAGTGAAGCCGCGGGCTGACGCCATAATTCGCCTAAGCTTGAAAGGGCTTGCCTTATATGGCTTACGAAGAACATCACAATAGATTGTACAAACCCTATTTTCCTAGACGACGCGCCTTGGCTTCTACCTTTAAATAGAATACTCATTGCCAGTTCCCATTTAAGTCATCAGTTAGCCCGTCGGTAATCATTTGGCCGTCTTTTAAAGTGAGTGTGCGATATTTCATTCGGGCAATTAGCCCTAAATCATGGGTAGCGATGAACACAGATACACCGGCTTGGTTGAAATCTTCAAACAAGCGAATAATTTCCATAGAAAGTTTCGGGTCAAGGTTTCCGGTAGGCTCGTCGGCAAGAAGTAAGGGAGGCTTGTTAACAACAGCGCGTGCTATACCAACCCGTTGTTGTTCGCCGCCTGATAACATAATGGGTAAGTTGCGGCTTTTATCTCGTAACCCTACCATTTCTAGTGCGGCATCGACACGCTTGCCAATTTCTTTGTGGGTGTACCCTTCTATCACAAGTGGAAGCGCCACATTGTCGAAAACCGACTTGTCCATCAACAATTGATGGCTCTGGAAAATCATGCCTATATCGCGACGAATGTAGGCAATATCTCTTCGGCTAATAGCATTGAGGTCATGACCGTTTATCAGTACACGACCTACTGTAGGGCGTTCCATAATACTGATAAGTTTAAGCAGCGTGCTTTTCCCTGCGCCAGAGTGGCCGGTAAGAAAAGCCATTTCTCCAGGGGCGATGTGAAAATCGACTTTACTCAACGCCCGTTGTCCACCGGGGTAGGTTTTGCTTACTTGCTCAAACTTTATCATGCATGTTCCCTACTACCCTATTCCCGTAATTAGCTATTAATGCTGTCTACTCGCCGCTATCAATTTCGCTAAATAGCGCATCAATAAATTCTTGACCGTCGAACTGGCGTAAGTCATCAATACCTTCACCAACCCCTATATATCTGATAGGTATACCAAATTTATCCGCAATTGAGAAGATAACACCACCTTTTGCGGTACCGTCTAGTTTGGTAAGGGTAATACCAGTTAAGCCAACCGCTTGATTGAATAACTTCGCTTGGCTAATAGCATTTTGCCCTGTACCCGCATCAAGGGTAAGCATGACTTCGTGAGGGGCATTAGGGTTCAGCTTTTTCATTACGCGAACCACTTTCTTAAGCTCTTCCATCAAGTTGTCTTTGTTCTGCAAGCGACCTGCGGTATCGGCGATAAGAATATCTGTTTTGCGGGATTTTGCAGCTTCTAGCGCATCGTAAAGTACTGACGCACTATCTGCGCCCGTATGCTGTGCAATAACTGGAATACTGTTTCGCTCACCCCATACCTGCAATTGCTCTACAGCAGCAGCCCTAAAGGTATCACCCGCTGCCAGCATTACTTTTTTGCCCTGCTGCTGGAACTGCTTAGCTAATTTACCGATGGTGGTAGTTTTACCTACCCCATTTACACCAACCATGAGAATAACGAAGGGGCCTTCATCGCTATTGTGGGCGTTAATGGCATCGCTCAGCGGTTCGTTAACCTTCGAGAGCATGCCCGCCATTTGCTGTTTCAGGATATCAAGCAAGGCTTCTGCGTCTTTAAGATCTTTACGGCTTGCACTATCCGTTAAGTGGGTAATGATTTTTTGCGTGGTATCCATTCCCACATCAGCAACCAATAATTGGGTTTCTAAATCTTCGTATAATTCATCATCAATTGCCTTGCCTTTGAAAAGGCTAACTAGGCCGCTACCTAAGTTTGCTTTAGTGCGAGACAAGCTTTCTTTAAGGCGCGAGAATAGTGATTTTTTCTCTTTTGGAGCTGGTGCTGCCTCAACTACAGGTGCAGTTTCCACAACGGGCTCGTTAGCAATGTCGGCTGCTTCTGCTTCTGCTTCTGCTTCTGCTTCTGCTTCTGCTTCTAAAACGCTAGCTGTTTGAATTGGAAATTCAACAGCAGGCGCTTCACTTTCTTGCTTTGATTCAAGTTCTTGAAATGGCGTTTCAAGCGATTTCTCGGCATTTTCACCATCATTTACTGACGCTGGCGAACTAGCTTCATCGGCTATTTCAACTGCATCTAACTTGTCAGGAACCACGCCCACTGGCGCAGCGTCTTCTTTCTCGACAGGTACTGACACCGGCTCATTTGCTACTGGTGCTGCGCTTTCAGCTAAATCGCTCTGGGCAGGGTCTATTGAAGCGCTATTGGCATCTTCCGATAGGTCACTACCGGCAGTGTCTTTGACCACTGGCGCGGCAGTGTCTTTGACCACTGGCGCGGCAGTGCTAGGTGGCTGCTCGGCGTCTGAAGTTTGTGATTCATCAGGTAAAACTGCGTTTTGATCAACTGACTTTTGATCTTGGTTTTCCTGTGCTTTTTGCTTATTTGCTTTTTTGTTCTTACCGAACCAGCCAAAAAGTTTCGACATTGTTAAGACAAATCCTTATAAATACTGGGCAATTTCGGCTACACTTGCCGAATATTGAATAACCCCATGATACCATTGTCAGCGACTATGAAGCGAGTTTCTCGCCCACTCAGGGCATCTTCAACTGCAAAAAAATCCTATTCTACCCACGCAAAAGCGAAAGGCGGACATATTCGCATTATCAGCGGTCAATGGCGGGGAAGAAAGCTACCGGTTCTCGACGCAGAAGGTTTACGCCCCACCACCGACCGAAATAAAGAAACCTTATTCAATTGGCTTATGCCTTATTTGAATGAAGCAAAGTGCTTAGATGTATTTGCAGGCTCGGGGGGCTTGGGATTAGAAGCGCTGTCACGCTATGCCCTTTCTTGTGATTTTATTGAATTAGATAAATCGGCAAGTGCACAGTTAAAAAAGAATTTGGCGTTATTGACGGCTAATAATGCACAAACTGCTAGCGTCCATCAGGGCGATGCCTTAGCAATACTCCCTACCTTTTCAGGTAAAAGCTTCGATATAATGTTTGTCGATCCGCCTTTTCACAAAGGGTTGGTAGCACCAACGTTATCGGCTATTGCCACTAATAACTTATTGTCAAACGACGGTGTGTTATACGTAGAGCACGAAGCGAACCTCGCGCCTTTTTCCCTGCCGGACCACTGGCAAATTATAAAAGAAAAGCGCACATCGGCGCTTTGCTATTATTTGATAAAGGCTGTGTGATAAAACTGCATTGTCTCACGATAAACGCGTTAAGCCCTTACTACGAGAACATTAAGCCAAATCGAGACCGATATTCGAAATACCTTCTTCTAACGCAATCGCTTTTAGCGCATCAGCCGTGCTAGCAGGTGACTTTCCAGCTTCAACACAGTCAAGCAATGCTTCTTGCACTTCTACTTCAAACACCATAAGTGGGTGCTCTTTTACGGTTTCATCATCGGCTTCGCCGCTTTCTAACAAGTAAGCTTCTACGCTACCTTGAGAAAGCTTACTAACAACTACCGCACCTTGTGGGTCGTCGCCGGCAATAAGATTAAGCACAGCGGCCAACCCAATTGCGGCATCAATCGCGGGATACACGCCATAGGTATCAAAATCGCTAGTATCGGGCGTCGCCACTTCCACTTTTTCAAGTTGTACTGCAAGATTGAACTTACTTTTAGGTGCTTTAACCGACTCCCATACAAGATTGAGACAATTACGAATACCTTCTTTATCACCAAATTCGGTAACGTCACAGAACAGCTCGTAATTAGGGATCATTCGTTCAAGCAAGGCTGCGCTAAACGCAACTGCTTTGTATCCTTCAAGCATGCGCACACGCCCAAATGTATTAAGTTTTTGCTTTGCCATTAATTAGCTCCGGTGGCATGCATAAAGTATTGAGTAGCACCATCAAGAAGCATTTGAATGGCTATCATGACGAGGATCATCCCCATTAATCGTTCCATAGCAATAAGACCACGTTCGCCTAATAGCTTATGAAACACATTTGAAAACATCAAAATTACTGCACTTATTAACCATGCGGCGCCAAGCGCAAGTGCCCAGTCAGACATACGATCTGGGTTTTGGTTTGCCAGAAGAATGAGAGCCGCTAATGTTGAGGGCCCTGCAATCATTGGAATAGCCAGCGGCACCAAGAACGGCTCTTCGCCAACGGCGAGCCCGCTAGGGTTACCCGCTGACGGAAAAATCATTTTAAGCGCAATCAAAAATAAGATAATACCACCAGCAATGCTAACCGTTTCTTGTTCAACATTGAGGAAATTTAATACCGACTGGCCACTAAATAGGAATAAAAATAAAATTCCTAAAGCAAACAGTAACTCTCTGATAAGAATCATTTGCCGTCTTCGGGGCTCTATTAACTTTAAAACCGACATGAACACAGGCAAATTGCCAAGAGGATCCATGATCAAGAATAACATGACGGCTGCTGACCAAGTATCCATTTTTTCTTATTCTCCAATAACTTGCTGGGTATCACCGACTGCAAGAATACTTTTTATATCTATCATTTTCTGCATTGTACAAAAAAGCATTCGTAATTTGTCAATTTTAGGCTTAAATATTAACTATAACGCTTTGAAAACGTTACGGACAAAAATACATCTAGTGCAAAGCTTTAAAATTGAGCTATTCTCATAATTCTGTATTGAGTCATTTTATTATTACTATGTACATCAATAATTGAGCGCACCGAGGTATCGCAGCGGTAGCGGCGCTTACAACGAGAGTAAATTTAAAAAATAACGTTGGGAACCAGCAGAATGAGTTTGATGACTGTAAAAGAAGTAGCGGCCTATTTAGGTGTTCAGGAAGTAAGAGTAGAACGCTTAGAAAGAGAAAGCCTATTGGTGGCAAAAGAAAAAGACACTGACGGTAATGCCTTGTTTGATAGCGCAGATGTAGAGCGCTACAAAGTGCTTGCTGAGCGCTTAGGCGGTATTTAACTGCCCGCAAATATTTATCTGAACAGATAAACTGAATTAAGTGATGTCGCCACCTTAGGGTGGCGACATCCGTTTACGACTTATTTAAAGTCTTGAAGCATTCTTGCAATGCTTCGAATTCCTTTGGCTGTTGCACCTACTGGCATTTCTGCTGTTGCGCCGCCATGATAAGCCGCCGCTAAATCTAAGTGCACCCAACCTTTTCCTTCGGGGTTTACAAACCGTGATAAAAAGCCTGCCGCATTAGAGGCACCGCCGCCACCGCCGCCTTTCATTGGTCGGCTGTTTGCGGTATCTGCAAAGGCAGATGGGCAACGATCGGCATGAAACGATTCAATCGGTAGAGGCCAAAAACGTTCGTTTTCAGCAGTCGCCGCCGCTAGCATTTGCGAACGGGCATGGTCATCCATTGAAAATACTGCGTGGTAATCAGAACCTAGCGCCACCACTGCTGCCCCGGTTAATGTGGCTGCATCAATAATTAATGGCGCGCCCGTTTCGGTTGCTGCCATTAACCCATCAGCCAATACCAAACGTCCTTCCGCATCGGTATTAACGACTTCAACAGTCACACCATTTTTATAGGTAAGTACATCACCCAATTTATAAGCATGCCCACTAATTAGGTTTTCTGCACAGCATAAAATGAGCTTTAAACGCTTACTAATGCCTTGGCTAATGGCCAAGCCTAGTGCACCGGTTACGGTAGCGGCGCCGCCCATATCGCATTTCATATCAAGCATACCTTCACTTGATTTAATGCTGTAACCACCACTGTCGAAGGTTATACCTTTTCCAACCAGAACCGCTTCAACAGGGGCATCAGGATCACCCGTTGGGTTGTAGTCTAGCTCTAACATCACAGGCGGGCGTTCACTGCCTCTGCCCACGTTATAAATACCTGTCCAACCAGCATCTTTTAATTCTTCACCCACTGTCATGGTATAAGACACATGCTCTTTACCTAATTCAGACAACCAAACTGCTGCACGCTGAGCTAGGGTTTCAGGGCTTAAATCTTCAGGCGTATCGTTCACTAACTGACGAGTAAATAGTAAAGCAGCGTAGTTTTGCTCTAGCCACTGCTTGTCGTCGTTGTCTGCCCATTTGATAGTTGAAGGATTGCGCGCTCGGGTAAAACTTAACGCGAAAGCCCATTGTTGCTCTTTGGTCCACTCGCCTGTTAAGGCCACTTCGGGAATATTTAACCCATCAAGCTTACGCGCCACTTGCTGAATGGTACGTTCATTCTTTCCAGCCTGGCTGCTATCACCATCAGATAGATGGATCACTGCACCATTTTCAGCAAAAGAGAGCTTAGTATTTTCTCCCCACGCACTATTGGCTTTATCTGAGGATAAGCTTACGGTAAATTCTGCCATTACGTTTTAATCCTTATATATTTTTGCGTTTCATTGCTGGGGTAGATGTTTAGTTCTAGCAACGCAATGCATGTAAATTCATGTCGTTATAGGCCAATTGTTATGTTTTTTTCGCCATCACTACTACGTGGCACCTTAATTAAACGCTATAAACGGTTTCTTGCCGACGTAGAACTTGAAGACGGCTCAATAGTGACTGCACATTGCCCTAATACGGGGGCGATGACAGGATGCGCCGAACCCGGCTACACCGTCTATTTGAGCGAGTCAGACAATCCTAAGCGAAAGTTAAAATATACTTGGGAGCTTGCCCAAACCTTCGAAGGCGATTTCATTGGCATTAATACTCACAATGCTAATAAATTGGTGGCAGAGGCACTAAATAACAAGGTCTTGTCTGCATTTTCTGATATTAATCATTGGAAAGCTGAAGTAACACCGCCTGGCGGTAATAGTCGTTTCGACTTTGCCTGCGGTCAAGATGACGCTCTTGAGTATGTTGAAGTGAAATCTGTCACTCTGGCGCGGGGAAACCAAGGATATTTTCCTGATGCGGTAACCGCCAGAGGTGCAAAACATTGTTTAGAACTTGCAGAACTCTCTCAACAAGGTATAAGTACCTGCTTATTATTTTGTGTTCAGCATACGGGAGTGCATTCTGTACAAGTAGCGCGAGATATTGATCCTGTTTACGCCGACGCCGTAAATACCGCGGTCGCATCAGGAGTTAAGTTCCTCGCAGCAAGCTGTTCAATTGATGAACAAAAAATAGTTATAAATCAAACACTACCAGTAAACGTGTGAAAAATAGGTTGATTTTTTTCATTTCGCCTTCATATTTGCGCCTTGTTTTACTGGAAGAACGTGAAATACGTAAACTAGTAACAGTGCTGACTTATAATCAATATCATCAGCATAATAATTACATAGACACGAGCAATTGCTTGTAATGAACGGCTTTGATTTAGTTAATCGATTCATTCAGGACAAGATGGATGTCGTAGTGTAGGAGATGTGGCAGATGCCAACAGGAAAAGAGACAAAATCCCTAGGGCTATTAGCACTAGCAGGATTGCAGCCGTACCAGGCTACCGCTGACGAAGAGTACATGGGCGAGCCGCAAATGGAGCACTTCCGTTTACTGCTTAAAGCATGGCGCAACCAACTTCGTGAAGAAGTTGACCGCACCGTTACGCACATGAAAGACGAAGCAGCAAACTTTCCAGACCCGGTAGACCGCGCTGCGCAAGAAGAAGAGTTCAGTCTTGAATTACGAACTCGCGACCGCGAACGTAAATTGATCAAGAAGATTGAGAAGACGCTTAAGCGTATTGAAGAAGATGACTTTGGTTTTTGTGACCAATGTGGCATTGAAATCGGTATTCGTCGCTTAGAAGCTCGTCCTACCGCCGATTTATGTATCGACTGTAAGACCATGGCAGAAATCAAAGAAAAGCAACTACAGGGTTAATAAACCTTCGTAGTAAGTTACACGCCTCTTAGTGTTTACTATAGGGGTGTGTAACAGTATTTCTATTAATGCCTTCTAAAATCGACTCCTCACCTCTATATGTCGGCCGCTTCGCGCCTTCGCCGTCAGGGCAACTTCATTTCGGCTCTTTAGTTACCGCGCTCGCTAGCTACCTCGATGCACGTTATTTTAACGGGCAATGGTTAGTTAGAATGGAAGACATTGACGCACCTCGATGTTTACCTGGTGTCGATAGCGATATTTTGCATACTCTTGAATGCCATGGCCTTCACTGGGATGGTCCCGTTTTATATCAACAACAGCAGCATGCAAGGTATCAGGCAAAACTTGATAGCCTGCTAGCAGACAACTCAGCCTACTTTTGTGCCTGTACTCGCAAGCAAATAAAAGCAAATGGCGGGCACGATAATCACTATTGTCGAGAACTAGGCCTAACCGCTCAGGCAGTGTCCGAATCAGCGCCAAATACCCGAGGCTTAGCAATTCGTTTAAAACTCGATTGCCACTTAAGTGCCTTCGATGACGGTATTATGGGCAGGGTCGATAAAACAGGGGCAATATCTAAAGCCCATTCAACATCCACTGATTTAACTTCATCTAGCTTTGCCGAAGCGGAACAACACAGAGACAAAAGCAGTAGCAGAAGCGACGATGGCTCAATAAGCGCTGGCGAAGTATCACCATTAAGCGCAGCACCAGAAGATGTTGTGATTAAACGCAGCGATGGGCTTTTCGCCTATAACTTTGTAGTAGCATTAGACGATGAATATCAGGGTGTAACAGACATTATTAGAGGCAGCGACCTTTTAAATGTCACCCCGCTCCAACGCGCTATTTATCGTTCATTAGGCTGCAATGTGCCACAATATGGGCATATTCCGGTTGCGGCTGTGACGCCAGGGCGAAAGTTGAGTAAACAAAATCATGCTGCCCCCATTAACAACAAGAATGTGCTGGAAAATATCGTTAATGGCCTGTCTTTTTTAGGCCAAGGTGACTATCACGCGAACGAATTTGAAAATGCCACACAACTGCTTACTATGGCAATATCGCGCTGGGATAGGAAATTAGTACCTAAAATAGCCGAAATTATTGTGGGCGAGCACGAATCCACTTATTATAGCCATCCTTTATAACCTTCGGAGACTTCACCATCATTCATCGTGTTTTCAATTCTGTTAAGCGAGCCTTTACTAAGGAACATACCGCTGACAATGTACTAGAGCCTCGTGTTATGACTCGTGGGGAGCACGGCATCTCTCGCGAAGACGTGAGCCCTAATGCGTTGAAAGTCATGTATCGCCTTAACGGAGCAGGCTTCGAGTCCTATTTGGTCGGAGGTTGTGTTCGCGATATTTTGATGGGACATGAGCCAAAGGACTTTGATGTGGCCACCAATGCCACACCGGAACAAATTAAGGGGCTATTTAGAAATTGCCGTTTAATTGGCCGTCGTTTCAGACTCGCTCACATTGTATTTGGTCGTGAAGTAATAGAAGTAGCCACTTTTCGTGGCCATCACAGCGAAGAGCCTGAGGCCAAAGAAGTACCGAAGAACAAAGCAGTGTCGAAACGAGATGCCCATGGGCAACTGGTCAGAGATAATGTTTTTGGCAGTATTGAAGAAGATGCCGAGCGCCGCGATTTCACATTTAATGCCATGTACTACAGTGTGGCTGATTTCACGGTAAAAGACTTTGCGAATGGCCTAGAGGCAATTGAAAAGCGTGAAGTACGTTTAATTGGCGACCCTGAAGTTCGTTATCGTGAAGATCCAGTTCGAATGCTTCGCGCCGTGCGTTTTGCGACTAAGCTTTCAATGCGTATAAGCGACGACACTGCTGCACCAATCAAGCAGCTCGCAAGCTTGCTAAATAATATTCCGGCCGCTCGACTATTCGAAGAAACCTTAAAGCTGTTCTTATCTGGTCAAGGTGAGAAAACCTTTTTGATGCTGCGAGAATACGGCTTAATTGCACCTTTATTCCCGCAACTTGCGCCGTTTATCGAAGACGAAAACAGCCGTGAAATGCAGTTTGTACGAAAAGTACTGCAAAACACTGATGAAAGAATTAATAACGATCAACGGGTAACACCCGCATTTTTGTATGCCGCATTACTTTGGTATCCGTTAGAAGAACGCGCGCAAATTATGCAGGCAGAGTCTGGCCTAAGCGCCCACGATGCTTTCAACCTTGCATCAACTGAAGTGATTGCGAAGCAAACCCAGCGCATTATGATCCCTAAGCGTTTTTCCACAGTCATTCGAGACATTTGGATTTTACAGCAACGCCTTCCTAAGCGTTTTGGCCGTCGTGCCTTTCAGCTGTTAACCCACCCTAAATTTCGTGCCGGTTACGATTTTCTATTAGTTCGCGGGCAAGTTGAAGGCGGAGCCCTATTGGAGCTAGCCCAGTGGTGGACGCATTTTCAGCACGGCGAACCTGGTAAGCAAAAGAAAATGTTAAACGACTTACGTCGCCAAGAAGGTGATGGCCCCAAACCAAGAAAGCGTAAACGCCGTCCAGCATCGAGAAATACTGATGCATAAAGAGCACGTTTATATTGGTATTGGCAGCAACCTAGGCGACCCTGTTCAACATGTTGAAGACGCCTTTATTGCGCTGGGTCTACTTGAAGGTACTCGCGTGCTTACGTGCTCATCACTGTATTCTAGTAAGCCTATGGGTCCGCAAGACCAACCGGATTACATTAACGCGGTATCGCTAATTGAAACTACGCTAGCGCCAGATAAATTGCTAAGTGCATTACAGCGTACCGAACACGATTTTGGTCGAGAACGTAAAGGGCAGCGATGGGGCGCAAGAACGCTCGATTTGGACATTTTACTTTACGGTAGCCAAACAATTTCTACGCCTGATCTTACCGTGCCACATATTGGCATGTCTGAACGTGAGTTTGTGCTAGTTCCTCTCTTTGAAATAGCTCAAACTATGGTCATGCCTGACGGAAAACCCATCTCTCACTGGGTTGCTAAATGCTCACTTGATGGCCTTAAACGCCTGCGCGCTTCCATTTAGCTTCAAAATCCGTATAGTTCGCCACATTACTCTTTCCCTGGAAGGTTGCTATGAAGAAAATTACTGTTTCTGGTTTGCTTAAGAAGAAGCAAGCCGGCGAAAAAATTACCTCACTAACAGCTTACGATGCCAGCTTTGCTAAAATGTTTGATGAGCAAGGTATTGATGCCTTACTAATTGGCGATTCGCTAGGTATGGTCCTTCAGGGAGAAAGCGACACCTTACCGGTGACCATCGAAGATATTGAGTACCATACGCGCAGCGTAAGGAAAGGTACCGAACGTGCCTTCGTGTTAGCAGATATGCCGTTTATGTCCTACGCGACACCAGAACAAACTTTTATGAATGCAGCTAAGCTCATGGCAGCAGGTGCGAGCATGATTAAAATGGAAGGCGGTAGCTGGTTATGCGAAACCATTCAGGGTTTGAATTTGCGTGGCGTGCCTGTATGTGGTCATTTAGGGCTCACGCCACAGTCGGTCCACGTTTTTGGCGGATTTAAAATACAGGGCCGTGAAGCCGACAAAGCAGAAAAACTGCTAGCAGAAGCGAAAGCGCTTGAAGCTGCAGGTATTCAGCTACTCGTGCTAGAGTGCGTACCGTCTTCATTAGGCAAAGCCGTAAGCGAAGCATTGACTATACCGGTAATTGGTATTGGCGCTGGAAATGATACAGATGGCCAGATACTGGTAATGCATGACATGTTTGGTATTAGTGCCAACTACATGCCTAAGTTTTCAAAAAACTACCTTGCCGAGACGGGCGATATGCGCAAGGCGGTTCAGCAGTATATTGCAGAAGTACAAAGTGGTGCCTTCCCGTCCCCTGAGCACAGCTTTGAGTAACGAGGTTTAAATATGAAGGTTGTTGACGACATTGCGTCATTACGAAAACTAACTACTGAATGGAAATTCAGTGGTAGCACTGTTGGGTTTGTTCCCACAATGGGAAACCTACACAACGGGCACTTAAAACTCGTTAAACGCGCCAAGGCACATAATTCCCGAGTGGTAGTGAGTATTTTTGTTAACCCTATGCAATTTGGTGCTAATGAAGATTTAGATGCATACCCACGTACCATTGAAGAAGACAAAGCCAAGCTTATTGAAGCGGGTGTTGATGCAGTATTTTTACCCAGCGTTAGCGATATGTATCCAGGCGGGGTTGAACACCAAACGGTAGTAGAAGTACCCGACATTTCGGATATTCTATGTGGTGCAAGTCGTCCCGGGCATTTTCGCGGTGTAGCCACGGTAGTGAGCAAATTATTTAATATGGTTCACCCCCATGATGCTTTTTTCGGGGAAAAAGACTTTCAGCAATTGCAGGTTATTCGCACCATGGTGCGCGACCTTTCTATGGGCGTAACCATTCATGGCATCCCCACCGAGCGTGATGTATCTGGCTTAGCCTTAAGCTCGCGTAACGGTTATTTAACTGATGAGCAACGTCATACTGCGGCTACTATTTACAGTGAAATGACATCACTGAAAGCCCGTATAGAAGCAGGCGAAAGAAACTATGTCGCATTAGCGGCAGACCTCGCAGACATCCTAACCGACTCAGGCTTTAAAAATGACTATGTGCATATTGTTAATGCTCAAAGTCTAAAGCCTGCGAAAGAAACCGATGCACACTTAGTTATTTTAGTGGCGGCGTTTCTGGGTAACACCCGTCTTATCGATAACCTCCAAATTCACGTTTAGGTATCGGTGTAGGCATAGGTGTTAGCATAGGTATAAGCTCAGACATAGGCGCTGGTATTGATAACGCGCTTTAAACCATACGTTATCAATTACCACCACAAAAAAAGCCCCCGTATTCACATGCGGGGGCTTTTTTTGTATCTGTTTTTATCTGCTAGTAATGCGTCTTTCTAATAACCTAAATAGTCAGCCCGATTTATCAGGCAACAGGTATCGTCTCTATCATCTTCACCAACTCTTTATAAAGTTTAGTGCCGGTAGCAATGACGTGCTGCTCGTTAAGTATATTACGTAAATCCTGTGTGCTGGTAAGTGGGTTCGCTAGCACCACCCTAAATACAGTAATACAGTTAGTGGGGTATTCTGGCGCTTCTAAGCGCGTACGAGAGACAAAAGACTTCCCTGCCTCCCGTTGCTGCTTCTGTACAATTACAGTTAGCCTATCAAGCTTCTCGTTAATCTTATCTTTAGTGGCTTCATCCGCATGTTTAAGCTTTTCTTGCAGGCCAGCGGGACAAACTCGATACGTTAGCAATGAGAGTGTAGGTGACGTAGTCAGTTCAAAGTCAGGGTGCTTTGCAATCATATCGGCAAAGGTGCCTGCTTTTTCGATGCTTCTGTCGATTAATAGCTCATAGCCCCTGCGCCCAAAGATATGCATGGCAGAATATACCATCATGGCCATGCCGTTACGCGAACCTTCAAGCGTAGTCGCACCTAAATCTTTAGAGCCTGCACGCAGAATGTATTGTGCATGATGGCGCACTGCATTGGCATCTTCAGGATTTTTGAACAGCGCCATACCTGCGCCCATTGGCACATACATTTGTTTATGGGCATCAATTGTGACCGAGTCAGCACGTTCAATGCCTTTCAAGCGGTGTTTATATTGCGATGAAAACAAGGTTGCCCCACCCCACGCGGCATCCACATGGAACCAGCATCCTAATTCTTTGGCTACGTCAGCCAATTCGTTAAGCGGGTCGACATGCCCTGTTTCCGTAGTACCACCAACGCCAACAATGGCCAGTAACTTATTGCCTTCTTCCTGATAACGTTTACCCGCGGCGAGTGCTTTTTCAGGGTCGAGAGTTTGATTCGGCGCAGGTAATGATAATAATTGATCGCGACCTAACCCTAACGCATCCACCGCTTTTGATAAGGAGTAGTGCCCACGCTTACTACACATAACGCCAAGATGATTAATATCGTGGAAACGATAAGCCGCAGCAAGTCCTGCTTTTGCTACACCGGCAAACCCCTCTTGCGGGCCCAAAATCTTATTTCTAGCGACCCACAAAGCGGTAATATTGGCAATAGTTCCACCAGAACAAAAGGCGCCTAAAGAGCGTTTGGCGCTGTGTAAGTGACTATCGTAGAAGTCTTTCGATTCGTCATAAACGAGATTATGCATCATGCCTAGCACTTGACGCTCAAGTGGCGTGAATGCCTTTGAGGTTTCTATTTTCACTAGGTTCTGATTAAGCCCCACCATCAACTTAGACAGGGGCAAATGAAAATAGGGAAGCGCTGAGGTCATATGACCAATAAACGTAGGCGAATAGGTATTTACCGAATGGGCAACCAATTTATCGAGTAAGCTTTCAGCATGGGTTGAAACAAACTCTGGCGATTCAGGTACTTTTGAATCTGAGAAGTCTTTCTCAATTTCTTCTAGCGAGGTTTTTTTGGTAACAACGTGCTGCGACAAAAAATCTAAGATATTGTCAGATAAATGCTGTTCAATTTGAGCCATCTTTGAGTCTTTGTGTTCAGGCTTGGTAAAGACCCTAAACAAGTGCTCTAGACTAACTTGCGCTTCACCCACTCAACCGACCTCACTTTGAAATGACTCTTTTTCAAGAAAATACAACCCAACTTCGTTGCTTACGCTGAAAGCAATCATAATACTTTCAGGGTCACGAACTTTACCTCAGATTGCCCACTTCGCCAAGCGTATCCCGATGATTTGACCGTGTATCAGTACAAGATATTTTGTGGTGATAATTCACTATCAATACAGTGAAGTAACCTAAACTTCTCAAATTATGACGGGTAGTGCTATATTTTGCCTATACATACGAATAAAAATAAAGGCTGTAATGTGCCAATAAGAGCCGTAAGTAAAACCGTGTCTATTAATGATATCGTACCCTACTTTCAACCTATCATGGATTTAAGGTCGAAGCGTGTGTGGCGTTACGAGTGCTTAGCGCGTTTAATTACTGCCGAAGACAAAACCTTTTTGCCTAGCGAATTTCTCTACCTAATTGAACGGGAGCAACACGTTAAGGCACTTACCGAAGCCATGTTCTGCCAAAGTGCCCGTTACTTTCGCCATGTACAAGTACCTTGGAGTATTAATATAAGCGCGCGAGATTTACTAAACGACAACCTGGCTGACACGCTACTTTCCCATTTAACAAATTACCCAAACCCAGAAAGAGTCAGCATTGAGATAAGTGCTGCCAGTGCATTAACCCACCCAGCGTTAATGCAAGCGTTTGTTGAGAGAAGCGCTGAGGCAGGGCTTGGCGTTTTCTTAGATAATGTGGGTGAAAACCCCGGCAACATTAATGCAATATTAAATATGCCGATTAAAGGCATTAAGTTAGCCGGTGGCTTGATAAGCCACTATGAACAAGACGAAGCGGTGCAGGATTACGTCGATAATTTGCTCGAACTGTGCCAAGCGCGCGCTATTAGCGTGGTAGCAGAACATATTGAAACAGATTTACTGCTTGAAAGTGTAAACAAACTGCCCATTCAGTACGCGCAAGGTTATGTCTTTAGCCCTCCGCAACCGAATACCCCCCATCACTAGCCGCGGGTAGCTGTTCTCAACTATTCTACGCCCCGCCATCGGCCTCTTCTGAATAGCAATTAAGCGACCAGCAGTGTTGGCCGCTAGCGCGATATTTGCGTTCAAATGGGGTCATGGCATTATCAGACGTAATTTCAGTTAAATTCGACACCAAGCCGTAATGCGTAGCAGCTTGAGCAAACTCCATTAAGTAAACCAACCAATTACTACGCACTTCAATATTCGGAGTGATCGCCATTAAATCGGCCATGGCAGCACTACCATGCCAGCGCTTTTGCACCTGGGTTTTCTTCGGATAAGGGTTTGGATAGAACAAGCAATGCTGGCTTACCTTCCAATTTGCCCTATTAACCAAACGCCAAAAGTCATTCACATCGGCGCGAATAACCCGATAATTATCTTGCCCCGCTGAATAATGCTGATGTTTGTCCACCCGCTGCGCCGATTTATCTAAGCCAATAACACGGCAATCAGGGTTCGCTTTAGCAATATTTGCTGTGCTTTCACCCACGCCACAGCAAGAGTCTAAAATAATATCGCCGGTAAACCCGTCAAGCCATTCGGTTGCTTCATTGAAGGCGAGCTGCGTATGCTCGCCAATGGGGCGCTGATTTTCAGACGACTTATAACGCTTTACTAAATCATCGAGCTTTTCGTGCACACCTTCTTGATTTGTTGTAATCCCTCTGGAGTTCCCGCTAGCCATTAGCTACGAATTCCTTTACCTGTTTTAAGCAGGTAATAAGCAACAGCGAACAGCACAATATTAAAGCCCACTAATAGTGCTAACGATAAGGTAACGTCAACATCTGACACCCCTAAGAACCCGTAGCGGAACCCATTCACCATATACACAACAGGGTTGGCTTTACTTACCCACTGCCAAAACTCAGGCAAAAGAGTAAGGGAATAAAATACGCCGCCAAGGTAGGTTAACGGGGTTAATACGAAGGTAGGTACAACACTAATATCATCGAAAGTTTTTGCAAAAATGGCGTTAATTAGCCCTGCCGTTGAAAACAATGATGAGGTCAGTAGTACGGTAAGAATAATGATACCGATATGATGTATTTGCACATCAACAAAGAACAGCGATACCAAAGTAACAATAATGCCAATTAGCACAGCCCTTGCTACACCGCCCCCAACAAAGCCTAGAATGATCACTGACGTGGGCACGGGAGAAACCAATAACTCTTCAATATTTCGCTGAAATTTCGCACTGAAAAAAGACGACGAGACATTTGCGTATGAGTTGGTGATAACCGACATCATGATCAAACCTGGAACAATAAACTCCATGTAAGAAAAGCCGCCCATTTCGCCTATTCGGTTACCGATGAGGCTGCCGAAAATCACGAAATACAAACTCATGGTAATAGCGGGCGGCACTAAGGTTTGGATCCAAATGCGTAAAAAGCGAGTGCACTCTTTTATCCAAATAGTGGTTAGCGCCACATAGTTTTGCTTGAACCAGCCAATCTTTTCTTCCGACTGTGTGTTTGCTTGTGAATTCATGTTCAACCCTCTGCCTTTGCCGTTTCAACCAAACGCACAAACAACTCTTCTAATCGGTTTGATTTATTACGCATACTCAGTACTTGTACCCCCTGCTCGGTTAATTGAGCAAAAACAGGGTTTAACCCTTCTGCCTTTTCCACATCGACTTCCAAAGTATGGTCGTCAAGTAAACGGCTTTCGTAACCTGTCAAAAGCGGCTTTTGCTGACCAAGGTTAATGTCCAGTACGAAGGTTTCTGTGTTCAACTTCGACAATAAAGCCTTCATGCTGGTGTTTTCCACAATGGTGCCTTTGTTAATAATGGCAATGTTGCGGCACAGCATTTCTGCTTCTTCTAGGTAGTGTGTCGTTAAGATAATGGTAATACCTTGGCGGTTAATCTCTTCTAAGAAGCCCCACATTGAACGACGGATTTCTATATCTACGCCAGCGGTTGGTTCATCAAGTATTAATAAACGAGGCTCGTGCATAAGAGCGCGGGCAATCATTAGCCTGCGTTTCATGCCACCTGATAATTCGCGAGCTCTGGCATCGCGTTTTTCCCATAAATCGAGCTGAGCTAAATACTTCTGAGCCCGCTCTTTCGCAATATTTCGGGGCACGCCATAATAACCCGCTTGGTTGAGCACAATTTGCATCACGGTTTCAAACTGATTGAAGTTGAATTCCTGTGGCACTAGGCCAATACATGCTTTGGCTTGCTCTTTTTGGGTATGAAGGTCGTAACCAAAAATCGATACCTTGCCATCGGTTTGATTAACCAAAGAACTGATAATACCGATAGTGGTAGATTTACCCGCGCCATTCGGCCCAAGTAAAGCGAAAAAGTCCCCTTTATCAACAGTGAGATCTACGCCTTTAAGTGCCTGTACGCCACCTTTATACGTTTTGGTTAAGCCTGATATATCCAACGCTTTCATGTGCTACCCGTAAGTTGCTCGTAATTTGATGCCTCCGTAAATGGAGTGCTTTGTAAATCGAGTGCTTTGTAAATCGAGCGCCCTGTAATTCGAGGGCCCTGTAAATCAAATAATCTATTAAATCAGTTTGCCGCCAGTTGACGTGACTACCCATCTGCCATAATACACCGGCAACGGTAATACTATGACGGTATACCTACCGTAAGCGTGTTTTAAGCATAGTGCTGGCATATGCTAGTAATTCAACCCTTGCCGTAATAGGGGTATTCAACACCCATTTCACTCATGCTATCACTAATTCAAAGACGAAATATAAAAGGGGGTAATTATGTCACACTTATTATCCCATCTGCCTGCCACTCTCCTTATCTTGCCGATTATTTTACTGTTTTTGTCGATTTTTTTATTGAAGCCTCAATGCATTCTTTTATCGATATTGAACATTTCTGCCCTGTCTTTTACCGACTGTTTCACAGACGATTCAGGGTGCTAAGGACTTTCGCGGCCAAGCAAAAATAAGAAGAGAACGAGATAAAGAAGACGGAACCGACGGTGGGAGGTATAAAAAAGCACTGCACCTAGTTGGGGGTTAGGCACAGTGCAAGGGGTTGGCGTACCAAAGTGAGTCATACTTGAGTCAATCTGTCTTCCCAAGCACAGGTATAGTTAACCAAGCAGACAAGGCAATATCAGGGCACAATAATGGAAAAGCTATTTTGTTTAATGGCAAATATGGCGAAAAGCGGGCGACTTTATGGAATTTGCGTCGAACTCAGGCACGCGCGCTTTTGCCAAGGTATAGTAGTGCCAAGAATGATTGAGAGTAGATCCCATGCCTAAAACAATTGCGCTAGTAGAAGATGATGCCGCTATAAGAGAAAACTACCTTGTTGCCCTAAGAGCGCAAGGCTACAAGGTTAATGCGTTTGAAGACCGACCCTCGGCAACTCAGGCGTTTAACGAAGCATTGCCAGATTTAGCCATCATTGATATTGGTCTAAAAGAAGAAATGGAGGGCGGTTTTTTGCTATGTCAGCAGTTGCGAGGTTTGTCGCCCACCTTGCCTATAATCTTTTTTACCGCCAGAGACAACGACGTAGATACCATTAGCGGGCTTCGCATGGGTGCTGACGACTACTTAACTAAAGATATCAGCATGGCTCACCTACTTGCCCGTATCGCCGCGCTTTTCAGACGAAGCGATTTAATGTCAGCCCCTGTCAAGCAAAAAGACGAGCTTCGTATAGGCGAGTTAAAAGTTGATGCCTCTCGTATGACAGTAAGTTGGAGCGGCGAACCTGTCGCCCTGACAGTGACAGAATTTTGGATGCTACACGCGCTGATTAAACACCCAGGCCACGTTAAAAGCAGACAACAATTAATGGATGAGTCGCGCATGGTAGTAGACGACACCACCATTACTTCTCATATAAAACGTATGCGTAAAAAATTCATTCAATTAGACCCACAATTCGACCACATAGATACCGTTTACGGTATGGGATATCGATGGCAGTTGTAGGGTATTGCTAATATGCGGTTAAGGTTCTCCATACGCTTACAGCTGCTTGTGTTGTCGCTGTTCTTTTTTGCCATTCCCTACCTTGGCTATAATTACGTATGGGAGCTAGAGCAATACCTTCGCACAGGTCAAGAGCAAACCATGATAGGTACGGCGAGGGCGGTAGCAACAGCGCTGCATGAACGCCCTGCGTTATTCGACAGCGAGTCTGCCTATTTAAAAGACGTACGCCCGGGCACTGATTTATACGCCCCGCCCATTCCTTATCCTATTCAGCTTGACGGTGAACTAAACGATTGGCAACAAGTTGACGACTTGCTTACCCACTATGGCGCTAATGAAATTGTTGAGCGCTTTACTAACCTTCATACTAACGACGAAAACCAGGGCGCAGCTAGCGTGAACAAAGGCACAGATAAAACGATTAGCCTCTCTTTCGAGCATATGGTAGGCCGATATGATCAGTTTCTGTATGCCATGTTTAACGTCACCGACGACGCCTTGTTGTGGCGACAGGCAAATAGTTTAAGTGTGGAGCGGGGTGACCATTTACTTATTGCTATGCAAACCCCAGCAGGTCACTTAGCACGATACGTAGTAGCCCCTTACGAAAGTGGCTGGGTAAATGCGTTTAAATTAGCTGAGTCTGGCACAACAAATCGCGCGGTGGAAAATGCGTTAAGTATTCAAGGTCGCTGGCAAGAAACCGCTACTGGCTACAATATTGAACTTCGCTTTCCTCTTTCCATGACCTCTGGCGCACTCGCCTTTGCCATTGTCGATGTGGACGACCCGGTAACCAGGCAAAAACGCTACGCCATTGGCACCGCTAACACCAACAACATTGATGAACTAGGTACGGTGGTAACCCCGTCACCTGAAATTGAGCGCATATTAGCAGGGCTAAAATATGCCGACTCACGCGTATGGGTGATAGATAATCACAAGCGGGTATTGGCGCGAGCAGGCGATATACAAACGGCCTCAGGGCTAAATACTGCCAAAAGAGAAGCAAGCGAAAACCCGGTATGGCGCTGGGTAGAAACCCATTGGCTACTGCCCTTGTATTACCATATTCTCACTAAGCCACCGGCCGATTTTGTGGATGAACTAGAGGATGCTTATGCGTTGGCGGGCCGAGACATTGGCCTAGCCCTTAATGGTCAACCGGATTCATTATGGCGCTTAACGCCAGATAACAAAGCCGTGGTAGTGTCTGCTGCTTACCCTATCTTTATTGAGGGCGCGGTAATGGGCGCAGTGGTGGTGGAGCAAACCACTAACGGTATACGCACATTAAGAAACCGAGCGTTAGAGCAGCTATTCCACGTTATTTTGGCAGTAATGTTACTGGGCACGCTAGGTTTATTGCTTTTCGCGAGCAGAATATCCAACCGTATTAGGCGGCTTCGAGACAACACCGAGGCAATTATTGATGCTAACGGTAAAATTGTAGGCAAACTGCCTATTGCCAAAGAGGGTGATGAAATTGGCGATCTGTCGCGAGCGTTTTCTGATGTTTTATTGCGACTACAGCAATATAACTCCTATTTAGAGAACATGGCTTCTCGGCTTTCCCATGAACTTAGAACCCCAATAGCCGTAGTGAAATCATCCCTTGATGCGTTATCTCAGGTTAGCGCTCAGGCGAATACGCAACAAGATGTTTTCGTTCAACGTGCCCAATCCGGTATAAGCCGGTTAAGTTCTATTTTGAATGCCATGAGTGAAGCCACACGATTAGAACAAGCCATTGCGCAGGAAGAGGTGACCACGTTCAATATGATTGACGTAATTAAAGGCTGCGTGGGTGGGTATCAACATGCTTATACAGACAGGCAGTTTTCACTATCTTGTTCACAAGACACAGCGATGCTAAAGGGCGCCCCCGACCTTATCGCGCAAATGTTTGATAAAATTATTTCTAACGCGGTCGATTTTAGTCAACCCGACGACATCATAGATGTAGCCGTTTATACCAAAGACAAAAGAATTGTCCTCACTGTGAGCAACCCTGGGCCCCTATTGCCCGAAGGCATGAAAAAACAACTCGTACAATCAATGGTATCGGTTCGCCCTGAGTCTGAGGCGGCGCAATCAGCAGGTTCACCACATCTAGGTTTGGGGCTTTATATCGCTGACATTATTGTCGCTTTTCATCAAGGCACGCTCGCCCTGGCCAATCGAGATGACAAACGCGGAGTGATTGTTTCGGTTAACTTCCCAAAGATCTGATGCGCTACGCTATTTGAGGTGGTTTGAAAACCACCTTCCCTTTGTTGTGATATCCCCTTTTACGCAGCCCTTTAAGTTTTACTAAAAACCCTCTAAATAAATAACGTATGAGAATTATTCTCATTAGTATTTACATTCATTTACTACTTGAATACACTTCGATGCCTAAACACACACAGGGAAAACACACACAATGAAAAATAAAACGTTAACGATGGGCGCACAAACCATTGCTGCGGCCTTAGCTTTCGGACACGGTGCTGCTTTTGCACAAACACAAGAAACTGAAATCTGTAAAGATAAAACAGAAGCGGAATGTAAAGCGCAACAAGACGAAATTGAGCTAATTCGCATCCATGGTGTTCAGCAATCTATCTATCGCTATGACAAGTCTGGCGATCCTCGTCGTTTAGCCGACCTTGTTGATACACCACAAACCATTAGTGTTCTTACACAAGACCAAATTCAAGAAAGTGGTAAAACTGACCTTAAAGATATTCTTGCTGCGCAAGCCGGTGTAACTCTTGGTACAGGTGAGAATGGTAATGCTTTTGGTGATCGCTATGTAATACGTGGCCATGAAGCACGCAGCGATGTTTTTGTTGATGGCTTGCGTGACCCAGGTATGACTACACGTGAAAGTTTCGCCACCGAGCGTGTTGAAATTACTAAAGGCCCAAGTTCAACATTTGCGGGTCGCGGTTCATCAGGCGGTGCGGTAAACAGCATTACGAAAAAAGCCTCTACTAGCTATAACTTTGGTCGTGTTGATGCCGCCATTGGTACCGATGAGCACACGCGCTTAACGGTAGATTTGAATAAGACCTTAACGGAAAACAGTGCAATTCGTGTTAATGCACTCACGTCTCAAGAAGACAAGCCAGGTCGCGAAGGCATTGAACGTGGACGTGATGGTGTTCAGCTTTCTTACGTACTAAACCCTAACGACAGATTGTCTTTCATTGGTGATGTTTATTACCTTAATGCAGAAGATAAACCTGACTTAGGGAGCTACTACGACCGTGATGCGGGTTATCCGTTAGAAGATATTCCTGTTTATGCACAAGATGACGACTTCCAAAACTCAGAAGTCACCACTTTTACCTTCCGTACCGAATACGAAATTAGCGACAATGTTCGTTTTTATAACGCGACTCGTGCAGGTAACACTGAAAACGAATACGTAACGACCGGTATGAGTGCAACAACCCGTGATGATTCTGATGAAACAGCACCAGGTGTAGATACACTTCGACTTAGCACGCACCAAGGCTGGCAAGAAGTAGATTACTTCACGACTCAATTTAACCTTTTCTGGGACACGTCATTTGCAGGCTTAGATCACCGTTTAGTATTTGGTTTTGAGTACAGCGATGAATCGGTTGATAACGGTGTTTTTGATATTGAAAACTTAAATACTAACTGTGCAATTGGTGGTCGTCGTGGCGTATCACAAAGCTATTGTATCCTTGATGGTGATGGAAACCTTATCGATAACATCGGCTCATTAATGGACAGAACCATTGAACGTGGTGATGAAGATGCCCTTTTCGATATTGAAACCTATGCCATTTACGCCATGGATACCTTTGCGTTAACCGATAAGTTAGACGTGTTCTTTGGCCTACGTATGGATAGCTACGACTATAGCAACCAAACAAGTAGCGACCTTTATGAGTTTTCTGATGAGTTGTTTAACGGACACTTAGGTTTAGTATATGACATTACTGAACACGGTAATGTTTACGCCTCTTACAGCACAGCAACAAACATTAATGGCGGCGAGTCTGACCTTGGCGCAAACTGTGGTTACGGTGGGCTATGTGGTACGCCTGAACAAGCTGCGCAAGCTGATCCAGAGCATGTTGAAAACATCGAAATTGGCACAAAATGGATGCTATTTGATGAGAAGTTGATGGCAAATGCATCAATCTTCCGTATCACGAAAAGCGATGTACATGAAAGTATCGGTGAAGATGACTACTCAACCATTGGTACATTAAACACGGGTGAAAACCGAGTTGAAGGTGTTGAATTTGGTGTTAGCGGTGATATTACTGACAAGTTTAGTGTTCAAGCCTCTGCCGCCTTCATGGACTCAGAAGTACTAGACTCATTCACAGAATCTAACATTGGTCTTGCATTAAGTAACTTTGCTGACGAAAGCTTCTACTTACAACTGCGTTATCAACCCAATGAAAAGTTCGCTTTTGGTGGTGACTATACGTACAAGTCTGAAATGTTTGGTGGCCAACCTGACACTGCGGCAGGTTACAATGCCGATACGGGTGAATACTCAATTGTCGTTCCTGACTACCAAGTATTTAACTTGTTTGCGAACTACTACGCATCTGAAAAACTAACGTTCCGTGTTAATATCGGCAACTTGTTTGATGAAGAATACTGGACTGCAGCTTATCGCTCTGGTGCCTTCATGTACATTGGTGACGGCCGTAACGTAACCGGTACGGTAAACTACGAGTTCTAAGTTAGTTTAAAGAGAAACACAAAAAATGATCATTATTGATAACCTACTAGACGCCGACCAAGTAAAGCAATATCGGGCTGCTTTAGCCGATGTACCATTTAACGATGGAAAAGCGACCGCAATGGGCATGGCAGCAGGGGTTAAAAATAATGGTCAAGCTGACGCGCAGCACGCTACGGTTCAAGCCCTTGCCAACAACTTGTTGGCAAGCCTCGGCAACCACCCGCAAGTAGTCTCTGCTGCGCTACCTCAGCGCATTTTCCCTCCTTGTTTCAATCGTTACAGTGAATCACAAACCTACGGCTATCATGTAGATGCGGCAATCATGCGCATTCCCAATACCCCCGATGTTTTGCGTAGCGATATGTCGATGACGGTGTTTCTATCTAGCCCAAGCGATTACGAAGGCGGAGAGTTGGTTATTCAGACGGGGTTCGGCGAGCAGAAAGTTAAAGGTAACCTAGGTAGCGCAGTACTCTACCCATCCTCAAGCTTACATAAAGTTACTCCGGTAACTCGCGGCGAGAGAATTGCTGCTATTACATGGATGCAAAGCATGATTAGCGACCAAACCATTCGTGAAAGCTTATATGAGCTAGACCAAAGCATTCAGTCTTTGGTGCAAGGCGGTAAAGCCAACAGAGAAGAACTCGATAAACTTCATCACGTATACCACAACCTCATTAGAAAATTCTCTATCGTGTAAACTGGACAAAACCTTACCCGTCGCGCAAGGTTATTCTTGTAGGTATGTTTTGACTGTGTCGATCTTGCCAATAGTATTTTATTGAGCGTTTTCCTAACTCATTAACATGTGACGCTTAGAATACTGTGAAATAAACCAGCTTTACCTCCGGTCTCTATATGACTGAAAAAAAAGCTTTTAGCAAAAGATAGGGTTACTCTTAGATGAATGAAATAATGTGTGGAACGTGCTTTTTTACACCTAACACTTGCTGGATTAAGCGCGTGGCGAAAAACGTGAATAAGCTTGCTGTGCTAGCCGCTCTTGCCTCTGTAGCTTTTATTGCAATGCTGGCGCCATTTAATGCGCTAGCAAATAATGTAACCGCATCAATAACGCTATTAGACGCCGAGCAGTCCCCGGTTAAAGACGGCGTGGTTATCTTCACCCCCTTATTTGATTTACCCAGCACAGAAACTAACCACTCAGAAGCAGAATCAACACCTAAAACTGCGATTATGAATCAAATCAATAAGCAGTTTGCCCCTCATGTACTTGTAGTACAAAAGAACACAGAAGTTACCTTCCCTAACGCCGATAACGTGTTCCATCATGTTTATTCTTTTTCACCCACCAAGCAGTTTGAGCTAAAGCTCTACAAAGAATTTACTGCCGAACCATTGTTCTTTGAGCAAGCTGGAATTGTGGATATTGGCTGCAACATTCACGATTGGATGCTAGGTTACATCGTTATTGCTGATAGCCCTTATTTTTTAAAAACCGCAGATGACGGAAATGCTGACATCTCACTTCCCACTGGCAAATACAGTGTTGAGTTTTGGCACCCTAACGCGCCAAACGAAACGCCCTTTATTGAAACTGAAATTGAGTTGAACAGCGATAAAAACTTCACGCTAACGTTATCGAAAGTGATAGCAAGCGATGATGATTTTGATGATGGTTTCGGTGATTATTAATGCTGAGCCGTTGTATTTTCGTTGTTTTTTGCTTCATCAATTTTCACGCTTTTTCAGATACAAGGTTGTTGCTTAGAGGTAGTATTCTTTCAGCAGATAATGCTGACACATTTCAAACAAATGGCGCCTCCCACCAGCGCTTTGAAAATAACGCAGTTGCGTTATCTCAAGCGGTGCTAGCGTATAATAAAGTGTTAAGCGATAATTGGCAGTTTCATGCTGTGGCCAATGGATATAGCGATGGAGAACAAAAACTCGGGGTTAGCCAACTCTATACTCAATACCGACCACTCACTGCATCCACCATTAAACCAGAAGTTAAGCTCGGCTTTTTCTACCCTGCAATTTCTGCTGAAAACACCGACATGGGGTGGCTGTCACCACACTTTTTATCTAATTCAGCCATTAACAGCTGGATAGGCGAAGAGCTTAGAACGTTTGGTGTAGAGGCAAGCTTAAGACAAAACGGAAGGCAAGTTAGACGTGACTGGTCATGGAAAGTAATAGGGAGCCTATTTAAGGGTAACGACACCACAGGCACCTTGTTATCATGGCGCGGCTTTGCGCTGCACGACAGGCAATCGCTGAACAATGATAGAGTAAAATTCACTCCTATTCCTGGCGTGGTATCGGAAGCGGGGATCGGTGCTCCAGCATGGACAGACCCCTTTCGTGAAATTGATACGAAAACAGGTTATTACGTGGGGGCGCATTTAGCCCATAAGCGCCGTTCAGAGTTACGTTATTATTATTACGACAACCGCGCCAATCCACTCATTTTCGACCCTGACAAAATATACGCATGGCGCACGCGATTTCACGCATTAACCCTTCGTCATATGCGTAACCGCAATGTCACCTTTTTCGGGCAAGGGCTGATAGGTGACACTTTGATGGGGGAAGACATTGTTAATAACGACTTTTACGCGGCCTACATTGCTGCAACGTATACCCATGAAGCACATCAACTTTCTACACGTTTAGATTGGTATCAAGTGATAGATAACGACAGCACCATAGATGACCCCAACAACAGTAGAGGGGAAGCCATTACCGTTAATTACACTTATGCTATGAGCTCGAAAATAGCAATATCAGCCGAGTGGCAAGTGAATCGAGGCCGCCAAGAAAATCTACGATTTTTAAACGCTACATCGGTATCTAGTGAAACCTTCCACGAAAACCTGCTTCAGCTCGCAGTTACCTACCGCATCGACTGAACAGAACTAATCATCGTTACCATTAGATTTAGACTTATCGAGCGACTTATCGAGCGACTCATCGGGTACGTTTTTGACCATCATTCGTTCTTTGCGGCGCGTCATCATTTTCGCCAATCTGCGCATACTTACCGTTGTGTCTTTTTCATCAATAATATCTACGCCCAGCAAGCGCTCTAGCAAATCTTCAAGAGTAATCACCCCTTCCAACCCGCCATACTCATCTACCACTAAAAGCATATGAACATGTTTATCGATAAAATGGTCGAAGGTTATCGACAAAGGCATAGAGCCTAATATGGTCACCATGTCTTTAGCATATTCTGACAATGGTTTATCGGTATTCCCGCGCGCTTGCGCCACAAGCAAATCTGAACGCATGACATAACCGGTGATGTTTTCCGAATCTTTGTCTTCATAAACAGGAATTCGTGAATACTCAATATGCGCGTGTTTATGGAAAAACACTTCTACCGTCATCGACTCTGCCACTGAAAACAACACTGTACGATGTGTTATGGCATCTTTTACTTTTAATTCGTGCAAGCTTAACAAGCTTTGTAAAAATACCGCCTCGTGGTTGGCCAACTGCCCTTCTTGACCTGATAGCTCGGCCATGGCGTGAAGTTCTCCGCGACTTAACCCTCGAAGTGGGCTGTCATCTTTAAAACCACGGGTAAGCAATTCAGACATCACCACAAAAGGTTTAAGAATTATAATTAGATACTTGAGGAAATAGGCTGTCACTGGCGCTAATCCACGCCAATAGGTTGCACCGACGGTTTTAGGAATTATTTCAGAAAAAACCAAGATAAGCAGCGTTAATACCGCTGAAATCACACCTAAATATGCTTCGCCAAACACACTAGCAGCCTGTGCACCCGCACCAGCAGCACCCATGGTATGCGCAATGGTATTCAACGTTAGAATTGCCGATAGCGGCGTATTGATATTATCGGTTTGCTTTCGTAGCAATATGCCGCTAGGCCGATTCTCTTTTTCTAAAACAGAGATATAGGCTGAGGACACACTTAATATGACTGCCTCAGCAATTGAGCATAAAAAAGAGAAGCCCAAGGCAATCAATACATAAACGATGAGTAAAAACATGAGTCCTTTCCGATAATCGGAGTATGAAGCAAACGACCATTATGCAAGCCTTAACCGGACTTACAAGAGCGCAGGTGAATTAAATACGAATACCGAGTAATTTACTCATAAATACAGGTATCCATATACTAAATTACCTAACCATTATTACCTTTGTGTTAACCACAACAGTCTTGATGGTTTTCTTCACGCTGTGCCAACCTAGCATTGACTTTTTTAACGCCCAATCGAGCCATTAGTGCAGCAAGAAGAATAGCGCACGCTGCATAGAGCGCTTGAATGTTAGCACCATGACTGTGTAGTTGGCTTTCCATATGAATTAAGCCTTCTAATGACAATGCTGACACCGCGTAATTAAGCAAATAGCCAAACCCAATACTGGCTGTGATTACACTAAACAAATACAAACACAGGGTTCTAAAACCCATTTCTTGTTTGATCATGCCCATGGTAGAAACATTAGTAGCCGGCCCTGCCATGAGAAATACCAGCACCGCGCCAGGAGATAACCCAGCAGCTAAAAAACCCACTGCAAGCGGCGTAGATGCCGTGGCGCAAATATACATAGGAATGCCAATGATGGCCATGACCAACATAGCGATAACCCCATCACCCCATTGAGTGAGAAAGTCTGTTGGTACCCAAGTTTTGATGGCTGCGGCTAAGGCTAGGCCAATAAGTAGCCATACCACAATATCTTCCAGCAATTTACCCGAGGCATAACGAAGCACTTGGGTAAGTTTGTTTGCTTGTTTTACTGATTCACCCTGAGTAGTGGCCGTGCCATCGCAACAACGTGTGGTTGGCTTTTCACTAGCACAACAACTCGTTTGCGCTTTATCCAACGATGCGGCTTCTTCTTGCTCTGGAGCTACAGAGGATTCACTTGAACAGCAAGATACACTGCCCGCGTGTTTATGTGGGTGCTGATGAGAGCCTTTATGAGAGTGAGTATGTGAATGTGCCGGTTTCTGAGACTTAGCGCCATCAAACCATCTCACCATAAGACCAGCATAGATTGCGCTAGCAATAGCGGCTATTGGCCTAACGATGGCGTACAGGGGGCCTAGTAATGCGTAAGAAACAGAAACACTGTCAACCCCTGTTTCAGGCGTAGAAACTAGAAATGAAATTGTCGATGGTTTAGAGGCGCCACTTCTACGCAGCCCTATCGCAGCGGGAATAACGCCACAAGAACATAAAGGTAATGGAGCACCTATTACCGCGGCTTTCGTGATAGAGGCGGTTGAGCTGCTTCCCATGTGGCGCTCTAAAAAGCTGACCGGCACTAATTCGTGCATAATACCCGCCACCAGCAGGCCAAGTAACAGCCACGGAGCAGACTCCATAAATAGGCTGATGAAATTTTGCACTAATAGCATTAGGTCAGTCATACCACTCCAAACGAACCGCGTTGAACATTTATATTTTTCACATGCTGATTTGCTTTGCCGACTTGCTATCCGACTTCCGACTTCCGACTTCCAGCTTAATGTGCCAATTTACTTGGCGGTAAATCTACCAAATCAGGCGAATGCGTATGATAGCAAATTTACGCGCCTACCGTGAATGAACGAGAAGTAATCCACCTCATCGAATAACCCGATTGCCTACAAAAAAGCCGACGCAGAGAATAACGCTCTACGTCGGCTTTGTATAAAGCTAGCGCTCAACAATGTTGTGATAGCGGCTAGCTACTATTTTTACCGCTGTTGCTATTCCTTCTCGCCCACTTCGTCTTGATGTCCGCTACGAAGTTTAGCCACAACAGACCATGCTTCGAGCATCACCAACACAGACACCACTAGCACCACAGCATCTAGGAAAACTAATAGGTAATTTTCAGCAAGATAATATTCTTTAAGTTTAATTAGCCCAGCAAAGAAAGCCATGACCAAAACGAATACCATGGGTATTAATGTGTAACGGGCTGGTCTTCCCATCTTAATCAGCATGACTGAAATAACCAACAAGGTAAGACTAGCCAGTATTTGGTTTGTAGAGCCAAACAGCGGCCAAATGATCATACCGCCACCGCCTGAAGAACCACCTGCGCCGAACGCTAGCAGTAAGCAACAAGCAACCGCTAAGAAAGTGGCGACCACACCATTTTTAAGTGCTGACAATTTATAAATATCGCCCCACTCTTGAATAATGTAGCGCTGAAGACGAACACCAGAATCCATAGTTGTGCCCGCGAACAACACGACCATTACCGCCAGTATGGTTGATGAGAAAGCTTCCTGCAGCCCCCACCCTTGATGAATAAGCGCCGCGCCGCCGCTAATAAACGCACCTACGCTACCTGCACCTAAGTGACTGTAGACTTCATGCCACTCTTCTGGAGAGGCCGCAAACGCCACACCACTAACCGCAACAATGGTAATTAACGCCAAAGAACCTTCACCGATCGCCCCTAAATAACCCACGAAGCGTACATCAGTTTCCTTGTCTAACTGCTTTGAGCTGGTGCCTGAAGCCACAATACCATGAAAGCCTGACACTGCACCGCAGGCTATAGTGACGAACAATAAGGGAATTAAGCTAGGAGAGTCCATGGCCGTCTGTGTATTGAAAGCTGGCGCTGTAATGTCTGGCATAGCAAAGAAGACCGCGCCATAAAGTAAAAATAGGCCAACCAACAGCTGCATACCGTTAATAAAGTCACGGGGTTGAAGCAACATCCACACGGGTAATAAAGACGCAATGGCAGCGTAGATAAACAGGATAACGATCCAGTTCGCTTTGTCAGCTAAACCGAACATGGTTTCAGGCAAGCTAATCGGGATATAGCTACCAGCATAAACCGAGGCGTAAAGCACCACGATACCCACAAGGCAAAGAGGAATTAAACCAAAGTTACGTTTTAATAGCTGGCCAATAACAAGCGCTACGGCAATGGCTGTCCAGGCTGGGAAAACCGCATTAGGCTGAGAGACAAACGAGTTTGCTATCACCACGCCAAACACGGCATTAACCATTAACAGTACTAAAAAGACAACAATCATAAACAATGAACGAGAACGCTTGCCGATAACACTTTCAGACAAAGCTCCCATCGATTTACCCTTGTGACGCGCACTCGCCCACAAGGCCCCCATATCATGCACACCTGCAAACAATATGGTACCGAAAATAACCCAAAGTACGGCAGGCACCCAGCCCCAGTACACAGCGATAGCTGGCCCTACAATTGGCGCAGCCCCAGCAACTGACGTAAAGTGATGCCCCCAGAGCACCACTTTATTAGTAGGTACAAAATCTTTACCATCCTGCAGCTCGTGAGCAGGCGTAGTGAAGTTATCGTCTAGTTTAAATATTTTCGTGGCAATAAATTTCGAGTAAACGAACCACCCGAGGAGCATGCCCACGATCCCGAGTAATACTATGGCTATTGACTGCATATTATTGTCCTGTGTCGATGTTGCACCGCATTATTCAATTTCTTTTTTGAACGCATATACAACGCTTTTCTGTCGTTAAAAAACGCTTATTTAAACATTAAAACATTATTTACTTTTTCACGTCGCCATATTAGACCAAAGTCTATTGTGGTAGCAGCTTTTTTACACTGCTCGTACCATGCTAGTTTTGTGGCTTTTACCAATCATTTACAACAAAAATAGCAGGCTTAAAGAAAATAGCTGCTAAATATAGCGTTAATCTTACCTACACCCTTCAAATACCGCTCAGTCTCGTTTATAAAGGCTCATCAATAAATAATTCTATTAATAAGCAGTTATGGCATCACCAAAATTTCATATGGCCGTCCGTAAATATCACCGATGGTTAGGCTTTTTCTTAGCAGGCATAATGGCAATCTATGCTATCAGTGGCGTGTTACTCATTTTTCGCCCCACCGATTTCCTGAAATTCGATAAAACTGAAGTCCGTCAGTTGTCTCTAGACTTGAACGGAAAACAGGTAGCATCAAAAATTAAGGTGAAAGGTTTAAAGGTGGTTGAAGAGAATGACACCCAAGTTGTGTTAAATATGGGTACCTATGACAAGGCAGACGGTGTCGCTACTATTACCCGTAAAGACTACCCTCTTGTGCTGGCAAAAATGGTTAAGCTTCACAAGGCGACGAATAACAGCCCATTATTCTGGTTGAACATTAGCTTTGGCGTTGCGCTTTTGTTTTTCGTCATCTCTGCATTTTTGATGTTTATGCCTAAGCTGCCTATGTATAAAAATGGGCTTAAAATAGCGGGATTAGGTGCAGTAGTGGCTGTACTTGTGGTGATGTTCGGCTCATAACTTCACGTGTTCGAACCGCTGTGGTGTGGTTCGAACACTTTTTAGCACATGCTTGAACCCTGTGGTAACGTATCTGAATAGTAACGATCTCGTACGCTCACTATCAGGGAAGATTTATGCCGCGCCACTATAACCATCTTTTCGCTGTAAGCACGCTTGTATTAGGTGCTCTCACTTCGGCTTTACTCGAGTTACAACGCACTTCAAAGGTAGCAGCGCATCTGCACGGTGAGCGTGTATGAACTTTGTCGATTTCACAGTAGTGGCTATCTACCTCGTGGGTTTGTTAATCATGGGGTTTGTGTTTCGAAAACAGGTGAGTAAAAAAGATTACTTTCTTGCTAATCGGCAGCTGGGCTGGAAGCCTCTCTCCCTTTCCATTATGGCCACGCAGCTATCTGCAGTTAGCTTTATTTCGGCCCCTGCTTTTGTGGGGCTAAGAGAAAATGGTGGCCTTATTTGGTTGTCATACGAGCTTGCCCTTCCCCTTGCCATGCTAGCCCTACTCTATTTTATCTTGCCTACCTTGTATCGCTCAGGCGTAGTCAGCGTCTATGACTTTTTAGAGCAACGCTTTGGCCGCTCTTCTCGGGTGCTCATTAGCGTGGTGTTTCAAATAAGCCGTTCTTTTGCCACCGCCGTCATGATTTATGCGATTTCTATCATACTGCAAAGCACCATGGGCTTAGCGTTCTGGCAAAGCGTGCTGTTAATTGGGGTTATAACCCTCATTTACTCCTTACAAGGTGGCATGAAAGCCGTTGTGTATGGTGACGCCGTGCAAATGGTATTGATAGTCGCAGGGGCGTTGGTGTGTTTGGGCTTTGGGCTATATCACATAGGCGGTTGGACAAGCTTTCTTGAGCAAGTTCAGCCAGAACGACTCTCTACATTAAACACCGCATCTTATGGGTTTGATGGTGAAGGTTTCGGCCTGCTGCCCATGATTTTTGGTGGCATCGTGTTATACGCTTCGTATTACGGCTGCGACCAATCAGAAGCCCAGCGTTCGCTGTCGGCCAAGAGCCTAGCTGATTTGAAGAAAATTATCATGGCTGCCAGCTTCTTACGTTTCCCTATCACGTTAATTTACTGCTTTGCAGGGTTAATCATTGGCACATTAGCGCTGACCACCCCAGAATTTCTTGCTCAAATTCCTGACGACCAACCCGATTGGCTGATGCCTATCTTTATAGTTAACTACCTTCCAAACGGAATTTTAGGTTTGTTGTTAGTAGCCATTTTAGCCGCGGCCATGTCCTCTTTAAGTTCAGCAATTAATAGCTTAGCGGCGGTATCTGTTGAAGATTATTGTCGAGTTGCGGGCAAAACACTGTCACCAGAGAGTACCCTTCAGGTTGCTAAGTATGTTGGCATGTTTTGGGGTTTGCTTACGTTGGGTTTGTCCTTTGTGGTAGATGATATTGCCCCTACTATTATTGAGGCCATCAATAAGATTGGCTCTGTATGTTACGGGCCTATTCTTGCGACATTCTTTCTAGGCGTGTGCACAAAACACCTTTCGGCAAAGCAGGTGAATACTGGGCTTATTGCTGGCGTGCTTTTAAACATCTATCTGTGGCTAGCCCAACCAGATGTATTTTGGTTTTGGTGGAACGTGATTGGTTTTTCAACCGCGCTTGGTGTTTCACTGGGAGTGTATTGGCTTAGTCACAAAAAGGTTAAACAGCCCTTTATTAACACCCGCCAGGATGTACTCACTAAAACCAATATAGCGGCACTCATTACTTGGTGTGTTGTGCTGATTGGTATTTGTATCGCATTACCTGTGATGCTTAGTCAATAACGACACGACCTATGTCGGGCTGTTTATGTTGCTATCTGTCATTATCGGCGGTTAGTCGCTACTTTTAGTACACACGCTTAGTAGAAATTGCTTAAGCTCTTGGTATACAGAGTGAGATTCTGGGGTTTCATAAGCAACAACGTAATCGGCATGGGATAACCCTTCGAAAACCTCTAACTGGGTGCGTACTTGTGCATCACGTAGCTTACGATTCACCCGCACCGTATCGCTTAGAAACATATCTCGCGTGCCAGATATTAAAAACGTAGGCGGGAAGCCAGCAAAATTGCCATAAAGAGGGGAAATAGAGGAGTGGGTTAAGCTTTCGCTTCCAGCATATAGATTAGCCGCTGCTTCCAAAAACCCTTGGTATGTCACCAAAATACGATCAACACCTTCATTGGTATAAAGGGTATCGCCGGTTTTCGTCAAATCAGCCCAAGGGGTGCCCGCATACACTGCTGCTGGCAACGGTTGCTTGTCAGCAATAAGCGTTTGCACGGCAGCAAGCACTAAACCTGCTCCTGCAGATGTGCCACCTATAAAAAGATTCTGTGCGCCATGTTCTGCAGCCACGCTGCTATAAACCGACACTACATCGTTAAGTGCTGCTGGAAATGGCGCATGAGGTGGCATGCTATAATCGATACTAATCACTGTAATACCCACTCTATGGGCAATTAACAAGCTTTCTTCTATGCTGGGCAGCCCGGAAAAAAACACGTAAGCGCCACCGTGTACGTCAATAAATACCTTGTTTTTAAATTCAGGGGCAATGGTCTTTGGCGTAAGTCGCCTGACCGGTACGCCATTAATTTTTTCCAAAGACACATCAACATCAAACTGCTTGCGCATTTTTTTGATTTTCTTTTTCTGATCTGCATTTCTTATTTGAATCAATTCACGCCACTGCTCTATAGATTGAGGCGTGTTGTTAATGACTTCATCAACTGACGGCATGGGGTATTGAGAAATCGCGCTTTTAAGTTCATCGCTTGAAGCACTTGGCAGCGGTAACGTTTTAGCTGGCACGGTTAACGGAGATTCATTAGAGATTTTGACTGTATCGGCCTTTTGTTTACTCGCACTGGCCGTATCAGTGTTGTGGGTAGAAGCCCCAGATGTAGAAGCCGAAAAGGTCATTGATACCACCAAAATGAAAAAGGCGAAGGAAAAGGTAAGTAGGTTCATGCGTAAAACGCTTTTATATTATCAAGATTGTTATAACCGATAGACTCACCCGTATATTGTTACTTTTCAACAATAATCACTATTATTAATAGTTACGCGAGTGGCTTGCACGAAAAAAGCTATGGGCGATTGCGACCATATTCATCATGACTGGATACCCACTCATCTGCCACTACCGCCGCACCTAACGATAGCTCGCCGCATAATACAGTAGCAGCAATGATCTCAGCCAACTTATTCACGCCACCTTTGCCATAACACCCTAGCGTTTCTAAGCACTCTCGCTGCGTAGCTAACCCTGTACCGCCGCCATAAGATGCTACGACGAGTGAAGGGATAGTAATAGAAAAATAATAATCGCCATTCGGCGTAATTTCACTGTAGGTATACCCTGCTGATGATTCGGCTACATTTGCGACATCTTGGCCGCAGGCTATAAACAGTGCGGTAATCCCATTGGCAAAGTGGGCTCCATTGCTCACGCTGCCTGCCACAAATGCCCCCATGTTAGACAACTGGCGTTGCTTGAATAGCGCTTCAGGCGAGCAATGCATTAATGATTTCATTAAATCAGCAGGAATAGTGGCCTCGGCCACCACGCGCTTACCTCGGGTATGTAGCGAATTCACAAAAGAGTGTTTTTTGTCGGTATCTAAATTACCCGATAGGGCAAAGTGTTCAAGCCCAGCTATGTGTTGCGCTTGCATCCATTGGCAAGCATGTCGCGTGGCCTTGCTAACCATGTTCTGCCCTGCCGCATCGCCACAGGTAAAGTTAAAACGTAACCAACGCATTTTTGATACGGCATACTGCTCGATATCACGCAGCTTACCTACCGAAGTCGTTTCTTCTGCTTTGGCTTTAATTAGTTCGAAGTTGTCAGTTACCCACTTCCCGAAAGCTAGTGCAGCGCGCGCATCTTCAAATACAAATACGGGAGCCCGCTGCATGGCATCATCAATAACGGTAGTTTTAACGCCCCCCGATTCAGCAGTTAACCGCATCCCCCTGTTATAACTGGCAACTAGCGTCCCTTCGGTAGTTGCCATTGGAACATAAAACTCCCCGTGAGCATCTACACCCTCGATGATCAATGGACCTGCTAACCCAATAGGCACTTGGGCGACACCGGTGAAGTGCTCTATATTGCCCGGCAAAGTATCTGGCTCGATTGAAAATGTACCGACATGATTCATTTCAGCGCCAGTTTTTTCTTTCACGAATTGACGCCGAGTTGCCGCCATCTCTGTGCTGTACTCACTGGAGTTCTGGTCATTGGATTTGCTTCGTGGGATCTTAGCCATAACACTTGCTTGTTAATTTAATGTTAACTCATTATGTTATGCCTTATGCTTCTATACCAATCAACCCTGTGTATTTTTACTCATAGCTATCCGCAATAGTATTATCTACACTTTCGTAACGCGTTTATTAAAGACGCAATTGGCTGGCATATTTTGGAGGTATATTTTGGAGGTAAACTTTTAATAGTTATAAACGCATAGGAGATGTTGACGGTGATAAGCGGATTTTTAGTTTTAATAAAGATCTCTGTGATAACGACCTTTATCGACAAGCATACTGTAGTACTGTTTACCAAGTACATCCTGTAAGGCAGCATCAACCCCCTTACCCATTCCTTCAAAATGACCGCACACATAAATTTGCGCGTTGCGACGAGCCTCAAAATTCACACCGCTACTATCATTAACACCTAGGAATACTTTCAAAGCATCAGCTTGTTCTACTATCAAGTGTTGTACATATTGATTTGGTGCAATATTTGGCTCTAAAGAAGGCTTTGAAAAAATCACAGAGCGTTTATGAATACACGATGCATTGTGAAAAGGAGATAGTGCTTTGGGCAAAATGTCATCTTTTTCTGGGCTTCGTTCACCGTAAAAAATCCACACTGGGCCGCCATCTTTAAGCATGGCTCGTTTAGCAAGTTGCGCTCTAACGCCTGCAATACCGCTTCCGGCCGCTATAAGCACTAATGGACACTGCGTATCGGTGATAACCGCATTCGTGTTTTTACGTATTTGCGCATAAACAGGCTGGTTCATCGGCAATTTGCTCGTTAAAAAACCAGAGCCATAGCCTAGTTCACCATGCTCTTTTCGTACTTCTCTTACTATCAGCTTCAAGTCATTTTCTTGCGGTGCCGACGCAATGGTGTACGAACGTCCTATTCGTTTTCTTGGGTGCCCGCTCGAGGGTTCTTTTAAGTGTCCGCTCGAGAGCTCTTTTAAGTTCTCGCTCGAAGGCTCTCTTAAGTTCCGGCTCGAGGGCTCTTTTAAGTTCCGGCTCGAGGGCTCTTGTAAAGAAAGGTACCCTTGCGTCATGTCAGGGTAGATATCAATGATATCCCCCGCTTCCCAAGTTAGTGGCACTTTACCAGCCTCACGGGCTGATGGCGGCTGCTTTAAGGTTATTGCATATAAACCACGGGTATCGTCTTGATTGAGCTGTTTGCGGTGTTCTAATACCCAAGGTTGCATTTGTTCAGATAATTCAGTCGCTAAAGAATCAAGATGGACTAAATGTTCACCTTTTCCACTATCTAATGTGGTGAGTGATGTTAATGGCGTGCCGCCCAGTAAGCTTACGTTCTCATAAAGAGCCACTGCAAAACGGCAAAACTGTTTGTATTCCCGACTTCCCAAACCGATAACTTCGTATGACAAGTTCGATAAAGGTGTGGCCCCACTCTTTTTGGCTCGCTGCAAAGCATGATAAAAGCGAGTGCCTGCATCTGGCGGCTCACCCTCACCATAAGTGCTAACTACAAACAGCGCCTTTGATACATTGCCGAGCATCGAAAGGTTTAACGACGCCATGGAAACCAAAGTAATCGTTTCATGCTCAGCCAGTGCTGCAGCTTTAGCCCGCGCAATCTTTTCTGCGGTGCCGGTTTGGCTGGCATAAACAATAAGGGTTTGATTTTTACTATCGCGGCTATTTACATGTGTATTGTATGTTAGAGGATCGGTGACGGAGCGCTTTTTCCTATTCCTATAAAAAATCACCGCTACCCACAACACATAAAGCGTGATGCTAGATAGTGCAATAAGTAAACGGTGAGTTTCAGTCATGGTACTTTTAAAGTATCTCAGTAAATGCTTAAGCTTATAGCGGTAGCACTTCGAAAGTACCTGAGTAACTTCCCGTTCTTACCGTTGCTGGCTTTTCAGCTTTATCATCTTTATAACCAATTTCGATAAAATACATGCCTGCTTGTGGCCAAGTAACTTCAAACTGCCCTTCGTCATTAGATGTTACCGAAATCGTTTCTTGGTCATTTCTGTAACGCATACCACCACGAACAACTTCAACCTCTGCACCCACTGCTGGTTCGCCGTCGATAAGCAAAGTAAAGGTAGCGGCTTCAGTAGCAAACAAATCATTCGGGTGAGTTACTGGGATAAGCTCTAAGCCTTCGTTAGTTGGTGTAAATACCTTTTCTGAAGGCTCACCAAGGGTTACAAAGGTTTCCACTCGACGAGAGCCTTGGGTAATACGTAAATCTGTTGCCTCTTTCGGTACTGATGTAGCAAACTCTTCAGCCACATAAGCTTCACCACGACCAGGCCACATTTTGCGCTTACCCTCGTCATCTTTCCAAAAGGCACGTATACCAGAACTGAAAGACGTGATCTTATAAGTGCCTTCCTGCTCCAGCTTTACATCGAAAGTGGTGCGATATTTCCCACGGGCGCTATTTTCAGTCTCTTTTGTTTCGCCGTTTGGTGCAGTCACGACTAAGTCGTCAGTATTCATTGCGAAATGATCTGGGTGAAAGATAGTATTTGAGATAGCGGCATCAAATGTTACGTACGCTTCCTCACCCGATAGTACAGTTGAACTTGGTAATACCCATGCGCGGTGAGCGCTGGCAGAAAATGACACTGCTAATGTTGCGGCTATTGCAACGAATGATGTAGTAATTGATAATTTTTTCATAATGTTCTCTGAGAGTTTATTCATCTTCCAGACGCAATGAAACGCGCCCAATTTCTGATTTGCCTTCCACCGTAACGGGGAGTATTTTCGCTGATAAAGGGAGACTAAATGGAATAGACAATACTTCTCTGCCGCCCACTTCACGTGATGCTTCTACTCGAAGGGTATAATCTCCGTCACTCAACTTCGCTAAGGCGCTATTAAGTTGAGTATCGATGAGGTGCGTACCAGGACCTTTCGTCGCGCTGGTTAAACCGTCGAAAGGTAAATCTAAACTTCTACCACCACGACGCCACCATTGCCTAAGATCTTTAAGCCACTCTTTACCTTCGTGCTCACGCATATCGACGTCATACCACACCGCCACTTGAGTCGATTTACGCTTATTGTTTTCAATCCATACAGCCACGTACGGTTTATGATACTCAGCCACATCTAGCTGAGGTAAGGCTATATCAAGCGTTACTGACTGCGCAGCCATAGAGACTGACGAGGCTAACATAAGCCCTAGCGCACCAGACGCTATCGCAAGACCATTTCGCACTTTCATTTTTTCACTCCTTTTCAAGTTCACGCCCCAAAACCGCTAATGTACAAATAACAGCAAAATGACAAATGGGATTAATACGCCCAGAACAGTTACAGGCCAAGTTGAAGCTCTACTGGGTGCATGTCGCATAAGTAACTGCAAACCCGTGACACTAAAAATAATGCAGGCAACAGCAAAAATATCGATAAACCAAGGCCACACTACCCCTGTATTTCTGCCTTTATGGAGATCGTTGAAATACGAAATCCATCCTCTATCCACACTCTCAAAAGTGACCATTTTAAGTTCACTATCTACAGCCACCCAACTATCTGTACCCGGACCAGGCCACGACGCATAATATTCAATACCGTCCCATTCACCCACCACAGAAGCTGGGATAGCAACACCATACTTATCAGATACGAAATCCACCAAGACATGCGGAACAACAGCGTCACCCTCTGGCAACGCCACAAAGTCATCTATTACAGATGCAGGCAACGTAGCTTCTATTTCAGTCACTTTTTTATTGGCAGGAATATCTGCAGCGTGATTAAGGGTTATACCCGTTAAGGAAAACAGTAATATGCCGACAAGACACCACGCCCCACTTATCCAATGCCATTGTCTAATACTGCCTAATGAGAAGCGCATAAATGTTTTGCTATTCCTTATTCATGGCTATTTAATCTTTCGAGGCGATAGATAATACAGATTTTACGCAGCGACTCAATGCAAATGAGATTTATTCTCGTATTTGTCAGATACATGGGCCTGCCGTTATGACCTTCTTGACAGTATAAGTGCTTTGGCTGAGGCCTCATGGATGGGTTATCCCCAACTATACCAATAGTAGATGCTGGCATTTACAAGAGAGGGAGTATCCCCCATCTACAACCTCCCACAGCATAGATGCAGCTGCACAGGCTCCATTGATCGATTCACGCCGCGTTTCTGATGGGATTAATCACTATCTGAGTACGATGGCACGTTTAGAAGGAAGGACTTCGTGCGCCTCGGAAACTCTCTACAGCATAGATGCCGTAGCGAAGGCCCCATGGATGGGTTTACGCCGTGACCTTTACCCTACCAACAACAGTCTACTGTGTTGACAGAAGCGCCAGTAGAAGCCCATGTGAAACCCTCCGCAGCATGGTTGCTGTAGCGAAGGCCCAATGGATGGGTTATCCCTTACTATTCCAATAGTACATGCTGGCGTTTACAAGAGAGGGAGTAGCCCCCATCAGACACCTTCCACATCATGGATGCTGTGGCAGAGGCCCCATGGATAGATTCACCTTAGTGGGTCGATGCGTGCGGTGGCTACTTTAGAAGGAAGGGCTTTGTGCGCCTCGGAAACTCTCTACAGCATAGATGCTGTAGCGAAGGCCCCATGGATGGGTTTACGCCGGGTTTACGAGGCGCACAAAGCCCTTCCGCACCATGTCCACTAAATTCCACGCACAAAAAAGGCGCTCAAATGAGCGCCTTCTTTTAACACTTTGGTTTGCTTAGATTAAAGAATCTTAGCTACAACACCAGCACCTACAGTACGGCCACCTTCACGGATAGCGAAGCGTAAACCTTCGTCCATCGCGATTGGTGCAATAAGTTCTACTACGAACTTAAGGTTGTCACCAGGCATTACCATCTCTACGCCTTCTGGAAGCTCTACAGCACCAGTTACGTCAGTTGTACGGAAGTAGAACTGTGGACGATAGCCTTTGAAGAATGGAGTATGACGGCCACCTTCGTCTTTGCTTAGTACGTATACTTCAGCTTCGAATTTAGTGTGTGGGTTGATTGAACCAGGCTTAGCTAGTACTTGACCACGTTCAACGTCTTCACGCTTAGTACCACGTAGAAGAACACCAACGTTCTCACCAGCGCGACCTTCGTCAAGAAGTTTACGGAACATTTCAACACCAGTACAAGTCGTCTTAGTCGTATCTTTGATACCAACGATTTCTACTTCTTCACCAACTTTAACAATACCTTGCTCTACACGACCCGTTACTACTGTACCACGGCCTGAGATTGAGAATACGTCTTCGATTGGAAGAATGAACGGCTTATCGATAGCACGCTCTGGCTCTGGGATATATGAATCAAGAGCTTCACCAAGTTCGATGATTTTCTTTTCCCATTCTGCATCGCCTTCAAGGGCTTTAAGTGCAGAACCTTGGATAACTGGAAGGTCATCGCCTGGGAATTCATATTCGCTAAGAAGTTCACGAACTTCCATTTCTACTAGCTCTAGAAGCTCTTCATCATCAACCATGTCACATTTGTTCATGAATACGATGATGTAAGGAACGCCAACCTGACGACCAAGTAGGATGTGCTCACGAGTCTGAGGCATAGGGCCATCAGTCGCAGCTACTACTAGGATCGCGCCGTCCATCTGAGCAGCACCGGTGATCATGTTTTTAACGTAATCAGCGTGTCCTGGGCAGTCTACGTGAGCGTAGTGACGAGTAGGAGTGTCATACTCTACGTGAGATGTAGAGATGGTAATACCACGAGCTTTTTCTTCAGGCGCGTTATCGATTTGATCGAAAGCCTGAGCTGAACCACCGTATGTCTTTGAAAGAACAGTAGTGATAGCTGCAGTAAGGGTTGTTTTTCCGTGGTCAACGTGGCCGATTGTACCCACGTTTACATGGGGTTTCGTACGTTCAAACTTTTCTTTTGCCATTTTTCTCGTTTCCTAAGTTAAAAGTCCGACCCAAACATAGACCGGACCGAACCTTCATTTAGATTAAATTCTAGATTCAATAATAGCCTGCGCCACATTGTTAGGCGCCTCAGAATAATTGAAGAACTCCATAGAGTATGATGCGCGACCCTGCGTTTGAGAACGCAAGTCGGTAGCATACCCGAACATTTCTGAAAGCGGCACCTTAGCACGTATTATTTTAATACCTGCTACGCCTTCTTCCATACCTTCGATCATGCCGCGACGACGATTTAGGTCACCAACCACATCACCCATCCAGTCTTCTGGAGTAGTTACTTCAACTTTCATCATGGGTTCAAGCAACACCGGATTTGCTTCTGCGGCGCCTTTTTTGAAACCCATAGAGCCGGCGATCTTAAACGCCATTTCAGAAGAGTCAACATCATGGTAAGAACCGTCGAACAAAGTAACCTTTACATCTAGTACCGGATACCCTGCTACAACACCACTTTGCAACTGCTCCTGAATTCCTTTATCAACCGCTGGTATGAACTCTTTTGGTACCACACCACCGACGATGTCATTAACAAATTCGTAGCCTGCGCCTTCTTCTGCTTGTGGCTCAATACGAAGCCACACGTGACCAAATTGACCACGGCCGCCAGACTGACGTACGAATTTACCTTCAACTTCTACTTTCTTGCGAATAGTCTCACGATAAGCAACCTGAGGTTTACCTACGTTACATTCAACTTTAAATTCGCGTTTCATACGATCAACAATGATATCAAGGTGAAGCTCACCCATACCAGAGATAATCGTTTGGCCCGACTCTTCATCAGTCTTCACCTTGAATGACGGGTCTTCAGCGGCTAGTTTACCTAACGCGAGTCCCATCTTTTCTTGGTCAGCCTGAGAGCGAGGCTCAACTGCGATAGAAATTACCGGGTCAGGAAATTCCATACGCTCTAGTGTAATGACATTATTCGGATCGCAAAGCGTATCACCTGTGGTCACATCTTTAAGACCAATAGCTGCGGCGATATCGCCTGCACGAACTTCTTTAATTTCTTCACGGTCTTTAGCGTGCATTTGAACGATACGTCCAAAACGCTCGCGTTTACCTTTCACTGGGTTGTATACCGTATCACCAGTATTAACAACGCCAGAGTAACAACGGAAGAAAGTTAGCGTTCCTACGAATGGGTCGGTAGCGATTTTAAATGCAAGGGCCGAGAATGGCTCGCTGTCGTCTGCATGACGCTCAGCTTCAGTTTCATCTTTATCGTCTAAAACACCCGTAATAGCTTTTACTTCACTTGGTGACGGTAAGTATTCTACTACCGCGTCTAGTACTGCCTGAACACCTTTGTTTTTGAAGGCACTGCCACAGGTGGCAAGAACAATTTCGTTGTTCAGTGTACGGGTACGTAAACCAAGTCGGATTTCAGCTTCAGTTAGCTCTTCGCCTTCTAAATACTTATCCATAAGCTCGTCAGAGGCTTCAGCAGCAGCTTCAATCATCTCTGTACGATACTTTTGTGCGTTGTCTAAATATTGCGCTGGAATATCTTCATAGGTAAACGTCATACCCATGTCTTCGGCATTCCAGTTTATGGCTTTCATCTTAATAAGATCGATTACGCCATGGAACTCTTCTTCAGCGCCCATGTTCAATTGAATAGGAACACAGTTTGCGCCTAAGCGTTTACGGATTTGACCCACAACACGCTCAAAATCGGCGCCAGCTCGGTCCATCTTATTGATGAACACGAGACGTGGCACCTCATATTTGTCAGCCTGTCGCCAGACTGTCTCTGATTGAGGTTCAACCCCAGAAGACCCGCAAAAAACCACTACAGCCCCGTCCAGTACCCGTAATGAACGTTCTACCTCAATGGTAAAGTCCACGTGTCCTGGCGTGTCTATAATGTTTATACGATGCTGATCGAACTGCTTTTCCATGCCTGACCAGAAACAAGTGGTTGCAGCAGACGTGATAGTAATACCACGCTCCTGCTCTTGTTCCATCCAGTCCATGGTTGCAGCACCATCATGCACTTCACCGATTTTATGAGACAACCCTGTATAAAACAGGACTCTCTCTGTGGTCGTGGTTTTACCCGCGTCCACATGAGCCACAATACCAATATTGCGGTAACGCTCAATCGAGGTCTTACGAGGCATACATCTCTCTCAGTTATATTACGTTTATTACCAACGGTAATGAGCAAACGCTTTGTTTGCTTCGGCCATACGGTGAACGTCTTCACGTTTCTTAACCGCAGAACCTTTGTTTTCTGATGCATCAATCATTTCAGCAGCCAGGCGTTGAGCCATTGACTTCTCGCCACGTTTACGAGCAGCATCTACCAACCAACGCATACCTAGGGCATTACGACGAACTGGACGAACTTCTACTGGTACTTGATAAGTTGAACCACCTACACGACGAGATTTAACCTCTACAGTAGGACGGATGTTATCAAGTGCTTCTTCGAATACATCTAGGTGAGCTTTGCTGGTTTTTTCAGCAACAATATCGAGCGCACCGTAAACGATTTTTTCAGCGACTGACTTCTTGCCGTCAAGCATTACGACATTCATGAATTTTGCAAGCAGTTGTGAGCTAAATTTTGGCTCTGGTAGGATTTTACGTTGACCTACGACTCTTCTTCTTGGCATTTCTATTCTCCGTATGAATTCAGGAATTACCCAAAACTCTTAAACTTCAGTTTGGCCTTACTAACGGAGAACCGTTAAGACTTAGGCTTCTTCGCACCGTACTTAGAACGGGCTTGCTTACGATCGTTTACACCAGCGCAGTCTAATGTACCGCGAACTGTGTGATAACGAACACCTGGTAGATCTTTAACACGACCACCACGGATAAGTACTACACTGTGCTCTTGTAGGTTGTGACCTTCACCACCGATGTATGAAGAAACTTCAAAACCGTTAGTTAGACGTACACGACATACTTTACGTAGTGCAGAGTTTGGTTTCTTAGGCGTAGTAGTATATACACGAGTACATACACCGCGTCTTTGAGGACAAGCTTGCAATGCAGCTACGTTGCTTTTTTCAACGGGCTTTTTGCGCGGCTTGCGGACTAACTGGTTAACTGTTGCCATTAACTAGCTCCTGATTAAAAACTACAAAAACCCAATCACTCTGATTGGGTCCATTAAAGCGACTTTTCTAACGTCACTCATTTAATGTTAATACTGTGCTTGTCAGCATTAACTGAGCTCTGATACAAAAAACCGCGCCCATTTTCTTCTGCCTTTTAGAGGTCATCCAAAATCGGGTCGCGGAATATTAATGATCATAGCTCGGCGTGTCAAGCTGTACAAAGGTTAAGCAGGCATTTAACTGCAATCTGTCAGCTTAACATGCCAATTTGTTAGGAGTACGTTAACGTACTCCTACGATCATGCCTTATTCGGCTGAGTCGTCACCGGCGTTAAGTGCTTCGGTTAGTGCCTGTTCTGCATCAGCAGCAGAAACTGACATTTCTTCGATTTCTTCTTTACGACGTTGTGCACGACGTTCATGGTAAGCGAAACCTGTACCCGCTGGAATCAATCGACCCACGATTACGTTTTCTTTCAGACCGCGAAGGTCATCTTCTTTACCTTGAACTGCAGCTTCGGTAAGAACACGTGTTGTTTCTTGGAACGATGCAGCTGAGATGAACGACTCAGTAGATAGCGACGCTTTAGTGATACCAAGCAGTTGTGTTTCATACTGCGCTGGGATCTTACCGTGTTTTTCAACTTCACGGTTGGTCACTTTCACGTTAGACACTTCAACTTGTTCGCCTTCAAGGAACTGAGTATCACCTGAATGGGTAATAACGCACTTACGCAACATCTGACGAATAACAACTTCGATGTGCTTATCGTTAATTTTTACACCCTGTAGACGGTAAACTTCCTGAACTTCGTTCACGATGTAGTTTGCTACAGCAGAGATACCACGTAGACGCAAGATGTCATGCGGTGACTCAGGGCCATCTGCAATAACTTCACCACGTTCCACTTTCTCACCTTCGAACACGTTAAGCTGACGCCATTTTGGAATCATCTCTTCGTATGCATCACCCTCTGGCGGCGTGATAACCAAACGTTTCTTACCTTTGGTTTCTTTACCGAAACCAATAGTACCTGAAACTTCAGCAAGGATAGCTGGCTCTTTAGGCTTACGTGCTTCAAACAAGTCGGCTACGCGAGGTAGACCACCCGTGATATCACGTGTCTTCGAGCTTTCTTGAGGTATACGTGCTAACACGTCACCTTCGTTAGCAACCTTACCTTCTTTCGCTTCGATAGTCGTAAAGCTTGGCAGGCGAATCTCTTGAAGACCGAACTCATCACTTTCTAGGATAAGTTTAGGTTCTTTAGAGTTACTCTTCGCAAGATCTTTAACTACGATACGCGTAAGACCAGTTAGTTCGTCTTGTTGCATCTCGGTGTTAGAGTCGTCGATGTCGGCGAAGCTAATCTTAGCTGCACGTTCAGTAACGATTGGGTGACTATGCGGATCCCAGTTAGCAACAACGTCGCCAGCTGCAATAGTTGCACCGTCATCCACGCTAAGTACAGCACCGTAAGGTACTTTATAGCGCTCTTTCTCACGACCTTGTTCATCGATAACAGTAAGTTCTGTTGAACGAGAAACAATAACCACTTTGCCGTCTGAGTTACGTACTGATTTTTCATTGTGTAGCTTAAGGCTACCCGCAGTTTTAACCTGAACGCTGTTCTCAGCAGAAGCTCGTGATGCCGCACCACCGATGTGGAACGTACGCATGGTAAGCTGTGTACCTGGTTCACCGATTGACTGTGCGGCAATAACACCCACAGACTCACCGCTTCCAACCATATGTCCGCGAGCAAGGTCACGACCATAACAGTTTGCACACACACCGAAGTCGTTATCACAGGTGATAACCGAGCGTACTTGAATTTGGTCAACAGAGTTAGCTTCAAGCATGTCTACTAGCGCTTCGTCTAGTAACACATTACGCTCAACCAATACTTCTGTCGTACCTGGTTTAACTACATCTTCTGCAACTACACGACCTAGTACACGCTCACGAAGTGGTTCTACAACGTCACCACCTTCAATTAGCGGTGTCATCTGAACACCACCGAAGGTGCCACAGTCGTCGTTAGTAATAACCAAATCTTGTGCAACATCTACTAGACGACGAGTTAGGTAACCCGAGTTCGCAGTCTTAAGTGCTGTATCGGCTAGACCTTTACGCGCACCGTGAGTAGAGATGAAGTACTGAAGTACGTTAAGACCTTCACGGAAGTTAGCCGTGATTGGCGTTTCGATGATTGAGCCATCTGGCTTAGCCATCAGACCACGCATACCCGCTAGCTGACGAATCTGAGCGGCACTACCACGAGCACCAGAGTCGGCCATCATATAAACAGAGTTAAATGAGGTTTGCTCTTCTTCTTCGCCATCGCGGTTAATTACGATGTCAGTCTTAAGGTTATCCATCATGGCCTTGGCAACTTTTTCGTTGGCATTTGACCAGATATCGATAACTTTGTTGTAGCGCTCACCGGCGGTTACAAGACCATTTTGGAACTGTTCCTGGATCTCGATAACTTCGGCTTCTGCAGCGTCGATAATATCTTTCTTCGCAGCTGGGATTACCATGTCATCAATACCAACAGATGCACCCGCAATCATTGCGTAGTGGAAACCGGTATACATGATTTGGTCAGCAGCGATTACTGTGTCTTTAAGACCCAGTGTACGGTAACAAGCGTTAAGCAAACGTGAAATCTGCTTTTTGCCCATTGCCTGGTTGATAATTTCAAACGGCAAACCTTTAGGTAGCATCAATGAGAAAATTGCACGACCAACAGTAGTATCTGTTAGCGTTACTTTCTCAGTTTTCACGCCATCTTCGTCAATGTCGTATTCAGTGATACGTACTTTAACGCGTGAGTGAAGTTCTGCGTTACCTGTGCGGTATGCTTTTTCTGCTTCATTCGGGCTGGTAAATACCATTGCCTCGCCTAAGCCGTTCACTTTGTCACGGGTTAGGTAATAAAGACCCAATACAACGTCCTGTGAAGGAACGATGATAGGTTCACCATTTGCAGGTGACAGAATGTTGTTGGTCGACATCATCAACGCACGTGCTTCAAGCTGAGCTTCAATAGTCAGCGGCACGTGTACAGCCATTTGGTCACCATCGAAATCGGCGTTGTAGGCCGCACATACTAGTGGGTGAAGCTGAATCGCTTTACCTTCGATAAGGGTTGGTTCAAATGCCTGGATACCCAAACGGTGAAGTGTTGGTGCACGGTTAAGCATAACAGGGTGTTCACGGATAACGTCATCTAGTACGTCCCATACCTCTGGTGCTTCACGTTCAACCAGCTTCTTCGCTGCCTTGATAGTTGTTGCTAAACCACGACCTTCAAGTTTTCCATAGATAAACGGCTTGAATAACTCAAGTGCCATTTTCTTAGGAAGACCACATTGGTGAAGACGTAATGTAGGACCAACGGTAATTACAGAACGACCAGAGTAGTCAACACGCTTACCAAGTAGGTTCTGACGGAAACGACCTTGCTTACCTTTAATCATATCGGCAAGTGATTTAAGAGGACGTTTGTTAGAACCTGTGATAGCGCGGCCACGACGACCGTTATCTAGTAGTGCATCTACCGCTTCCTGAAGCATACGTTTTTCGTTACGCACGATAATGTCAGGCGCCGCAAGGTCTAGAAGACGCTTAAGACGGTTGTTACGGTTGATAACACGACGGTATAAATCGTTCAGGTCAGACGTTGCAAATCGACCACCATCCAGAGGTACCAACGGACGAAGATCCGGCGGAAGTACTGGAAGTACAGTCAAGATCATCCACTCTGGCTTGTTGCCAGACTGTTGGAATGATTCAAGCAACTTAAGACGCTTGGTGATTTTCTTACGCTTAGTTTCAGAGTTGATTGAAGGCAACTCTTCACGCATGGAAGCTACGTCAGCATCTACATCTAACACTTTTAAAAGGTCAAATACGGCTTCAGCACCCATTTTTGCGTCAAACTCGTCACCGTGCTCTTCAAGTGCATCCAAGTAATCTTCTTCGTTAAGAAGTTGGCTGCGCTCAAGGGTAGTCATACCCGGCTCGGTTACTACGTAAGATTCAAAATATAGTACACGTTCAATATCACGAAGTGTCATATCAAGCATTAAGCCGATACGAGACGGAAGTGATTTAAGGAACCAGATGTGTGCAACTGGGCTTGCCAGTTCAATGTGACCCATACGCTCACGACGTACTTTAGTTAGGGTTACTTCAACACCACATTTTTCACAGATAACACCACGGTGCTTCAGACGCTTATACTTACCACAAAGACATTCGTAGTCTTTAACTGGTCCGAAAATACGCGCACAAAACAGGCCGTCACGTTCTGGTTTGAACGTACGGTAGTTAATTGTTTCTGGCTTCTTAACTTCACCAAAAGACCATGAACGAATCATGTCAGGTGAAGCAAGACCGATTCGAATATTATCGAATTCTTCAGTCTTGTTTTGTTGCTTTAGAAACTTTAATAAGTCTTTCACATTACTCTCCCAGCGGAGTCAGTCTCTAGAACCCGGCGCAAGCGCCGGGCCATCTCTTGTCATAACGTGGCGATTGCCGTGTTACTTCTCTTCCAACTCGATGTTGATACCCAACGAGCGGATTTCTTTAAGTAATACGTTGAATGATTCTGGCATGCCAGGTTCCATTCTGTGGTCACCATCGACGATGTTCTTGTACATCTTAGTACGGCCGTTAACATCATCCGACTTAACAGTAAGCATTTCCTGAAGGGTATATGCTGCACCGTAAGCTTCAAGGGCCCACACTTCCATCTCTCCGAAGCGCTGACCACCGAACTGAGCTTTACCACCCAGCGGCTGTTGTGTAACAAGGCTGTACGAACCAGTTGAACGAGCGTGCATTTTGTCGTCAACCAAGTGGTTCAGTTTCAGCATGTACATGTAACCAACCGTAACAGGACGCTCAAACTCGCGACCAGTACGACCGTCGAACAACGAAATCTGACCGCTTTCAGGAATGTCAGCTAACTTCAACATTTCCTTAATTTCAGATTCACGTGCACCGTCGAATACAGGTGTTGCAATTGGAACACCCTTACGTAGGTTGTTTGCAAGACGTGTAATTTCGTGGTCGGTGAAGTTATCGATGTCCACTTCTTGGTGATTCTCGCCAAGCTCATAAATTTCTTTCAAGAAATTACGAAGCTTCTGCATCTCTTCATGCTCTTTGAGCATGCGGTCGATTTTCACACCAAGACCGTGAGCAGCCATACCCATATGTGTTTCTAGGATCTGACCGATGTTCATCCGCGATGGTACACCTAGTGGGTTCAATACGATGTCTACCGGCGTACCGTTAGCATCATATGGCATGTCTTCCACAGGCTGAATCGTTGAAATTACACCTTTGTTACCGTGACGACCGGCCATCTTATCACCAGGCTGGATGTGACGCTTAACAGCTAGGTAAACCTTAACAATCTTAAGGACACCAGGTGCTAGGTCATCGCCTTGTGTGATCTTGCGACGCTTAGTTTCAAACTTCTTATCGAAGTCTTCTTTGATTTCTGCGTGCTGATCAGCAATTTGGTCGATCTCAAGCTGAACGTCTTCGTCGTTTAATGCAATTTCAAACCACTTCTCACGCGGTAGGCTGTCAAGCTTAGCTTGTTCAACACCAGAGCGTAGTAATGCGTTTTGTGCACGAGCAAAGATACCGTCTGCAAGAATTTCAAATTCGTCAGTAAGGTCTTTCTTAACCTGACGAAGTTGCATGTCTTCAATTTCAAGCGCACGTTTGTCTTTCTCTACGCCGTCACGGGTAAAGACTTGAACGTCGATAACCGTACCGTGAACAGAGTTAGGCACACGTAGTGACGTATCTTTTACGTCAGACGCTTTTTCACCGAAGATTGCTCTTAATAGTTTTTCTTCTGGCGTAAGTTGAGTTTCACCTTTAGGTGTTACTTTACCTACCAGAATGTCGCCGCCTTTCACTTCCGCACCAATGTAAACAACACCTGATTCATCAAGTTTGCTTAGTGCAGATTCGCCAACATTCGGAATATCAGAAGAAATCTCTTCTGGCCCAAGCTTAGTATCACGAGCAATACAGCTTAGTTCTTGAATGTGGATAGTGGTGAAACGGTCTTCCTGAGCTACACGCTCAGAGATAAGGATTGAATCCTCGAAGTTATAACCGTTCCAAGGCATGAACGCGATACGCATGTTCTGACCAAGCGCAAGATCGCCCAAGTCAGTAGATGGACCGTCAGCCAATACATCGCCAGCAACAATCGGGTCGCCCACACTACAAGTAGGACGCTGATTGATACAGGTGTTCTGGTTAGAACGTGTGTATTTAGTCAGGTTGTAGATGTCGATACCTGCTTCACCAGGAAGCATTTCATCTTCTTCTACTTTAATAACGATACGGCTAGCGTCAACATAGTCAACTCTACCACCACGCTTAGCAACTACAGTAACACCTGAGTCAACAGCAATGGTTCTTTCCATACCGGTACCAACAAGCGGCTTATCAGCACGTAATGTAGGTACAGCCTGACGTTGCATGTTCGCACCCATCAATGCGCGGTTAGCATCATCGTGTTCTAGGAACGGAATGATACTCGCAGCGATTGAAACGATTTGCTGTGGAGAAACGTCCATGTACTTGATGTCTTCTTTCGGCATCAAGGTGGTTTCACCACGGTGACGACATGGAATAAGGTCGTCTACTAGCTCACCGTTTGCGGTTAAAACAATGTTTGCCTGTGCAATTGCGAATTGACCTTCTTCAATTGCAGACAAGTAATCGATTTCTTCACTTACCACACCATCAACAATGCGACGGAACGGCGTTTCAAGGAAACCAAAGTCATTGGTACGCGCGAAGCTTGCCAATGAGTTGATCAAACCGATGTTTGGACCTTCAGGCGTCTCGATAGGACACAGACGACCGTAGTGCGTAGGGTGTACGTCACGTACTTCGAAGCCTGCACGCTCACGCGTAAGACCACCCGGGCCTAATGCAGAAATACGACGCTTATGCGTTACTTCTGATAACGGGTTGTTTTGGTCCATGAACTGAGAAAGCTGTGATGAACCGAAGAACTCTTTAACCGCAGCCGAAATAGGCTTAGCGTTAATAAGGTCTTGCGGCATAATGCTATCAAGGTCGCCTAAGCTTAGACGCTCTTTAACAGCACGCTCAACACGTACTAAACCAACACGGAATTGGTTTTCAGCCATTTCACCCACAGAACGGATACGGCGGTTACCCAAGTGGTCGATATCGTCCACTTCATCTTTACCGTCACGAATCTCGATAAGTTGCTTCATTACTGAAACAATATCGTCTTTATCTAGGGTGCCTGAACCAATCAATTCTTCACGGCCTAAACGGCGGTTGAACTTCATACGACCTACAGAAGATAGGTCATAACGCTCATCTGAGAAGAAAAGGTTTTGGAATAAGGTTTCTGCTGCGTCTTTTGTTGGTGGCTCACCAGGACGCATCATGCGGTAAATTTCAACAAGCGCTTCTAGGCGGTTTGTTGAAGAGTCGATACGCAATGTGTCAGAAATGTATGAACCATGGTCCAATTCATTAATGTACAAAGTTTCGAACTCTTTAATACCAGCTTGGCTTAGTGCCGCTAAGTTCTCAAGCGTTAACTCTTCGTTAGCGCTAACGATAACTTCGCCAGTATCTTCATTTACGTATGTTGCCGCGAATACGCGACCAATTAGGTAATCTGCTGGAACTTCAAGTTCAGATAAACCCGCTTTTTCAAGCGCACGGGTATGACGTGCAGATACACGACGACCGGTTTCAACAACAACATTACCTTCACCGTCAATGATATCGAATGCTGCGGTTTCGCCACGAAGACGATCTGGCACCACTTCCATCATTAACTTGTCTTTATCGATACGTACACTGACTTTCTCGAAGAACGTATCCAAGATTTCTTCTGATGTCATTTCAAGCGCGCGTAAGATGATTGTTGCTGGCAACTTACGACGACGGTCAATACGAACAAACAGGTTATCTTTTGGATCGAACTCGAAGTCAAGCCAAGAACCACGGTAAGGAATTACACGTGCATTATAAAGCACTTTACCTGACGAGTGAGTTTTGCCTTTATCGTGATCGAAGAACACACCAGGTGAACGGTGTAGCTGTGACACGATAACACGCTCTGTACCATTGATAACGAACGTACCGTTCTGAGTCATCAATGGGATTTCGCCCATGTACACTTCTTGTTCTTTAATGTCTTTTACGGTACCTGGCGCAGCGTCTTTATCAAACAATACTAACCGTAGTTTTACTCTTAATGGAGCAGAGAATGTGACGCCACGAATTTGACATTCTTTAACGTCGAATACTGGCTCTCCCAAACGGTAGCTAACATATTGAAGCTCCGAGTTACCTGAGTAGCTTTTTATCGGAAAAACGGAACGAAATGCTGCTTCCAAGCCGTATTGAGCATCGGCGTCGATCTCAATAAACTTTTTGAAAGAATCAAGCTGAATTGAAAGAAGGTATGGAATTTCCAATACCTGTGGGCGTTTGCCAAAATCCTTACGGATACGTTTCTTTTCGCTATAAGAGTAAACCATGGGTTCCTCAGCCTGCTGATTTATGACCCAACCTGCTGCATTATGCATCGCGACGAGTGCTTCAAGCTATGAGCTTCGTGTTGAATTGCGCATAAGCAACAAACTTCCACAACCCTTTTTCGGGGCAATTCCACAGCATACAACAAAATTTAACCAATTATTAGTTAACTTGTTGGTTTTATGCTTTTATGTGTCATTTCCGAGGTGCGCATTTAGTAGTGTAGTCAAGGGTTAGAATCTACACACTGTACAGCGCAAAAAGGCTGGTGGTTTAAAAAACCACCAGCCTTGCCGTCTCAGGCAAATAATCTAAACAAATAGATTACTTAACTTCAACTTCAGCGCCAGCTTCAGTTAGCTGTGCTTTAAGTTCTTCAGCTTCTTCTTTGCTTACGCCTTCTTTGATAGCTTTAGGAGCAGATTCAACTACTTCTTTAGCTTCTTTAAGACCTAGGCCAGTCGCTGCGCGAACTGCTTTGATTACTGCAACTTTGTTTGCGCCGAATGAAGTCATTACAACGTCAAACTCAGTCTTTTCTTCAACTGCTGCTGCTTCGCCCGCTGCTGGACCAGCTACAGCTACTGCTGCAGATGCGTCAACACCGAATTTTTCTTCAGCTGCTTCGATAAGCTCAACCAATTCCATAACTGGCATTTCAGCAATCGCGTTTAAGATATCTTCTTTAGTTAGAGCCATGTGGTCTAAACTCCTGGGTTTTTAAAATGTTAAAAAAATCAATATGCCAAAAACGGGAATTACTTCTCGTCTTTGATCGCCGCCAATACGCGCACAAACTTGGTAGGTACTTCGTTGATAGTACGAACGAATTTCCCAACCGGTGCTTTGAAGGTTGCAAGAAGTTTTGCAAGCGCTTCGTCGCGAGTAGGAAGTGAAGCAACTGCGTCCAATTTATCTGGACCAAGAAGACCACTACCAATAGATAGAGCGGTTACGTTCAACTTATCGTTTTGCTTCGCAAAGTCTTTGAAAAGACGTGCTGCACCACCAGGTGCCTCAACTGAGAAGCCGTAGATAAGAGGACCAGTAAGGGCGCTATCTAAGTCTGCAAATTTACTGTCTGCCAATGCACGCTTAGCTAGAGTGTTACGTATAACCTTAAGGTATACGCCTTGCTCACGAGCTTTTACGCGAAGGTCAGTCAGTTCTGCAACTTCCATCCCACGGTATTCAGCGACGGCAACGGATAGAGCGCGAGACGCAACTTCAGAAACTTCTGCTACGATCTCTTTTTTTGCTGCTAAACCTAGTGCCACTGAGTTCACCTCTTTGTATCTGACTTTGTATACAGTTACCTGTTTACGCCATCAGGGTTCACAGATTGATATCAACATAATTGATGATACCGCTCTACGGTGTTTGTTACCCCAGAGAGTCTGAGTCAAACCACCGTCTGCGCAGGTTGTTCTATTAAGCGATATGTTTAATGTGAAAGTTCTCTTACCTCAATCACCACATCGCACCTGCGGTCTTGGACGGGAGTTGCCAATCAGCACTGCTGTATTGACGACTCCAACCCATTACCTTTACAGAGAAGCCGAGTTGCCTCGGCAGGCTATTAAAGACCTACTGAAGCTTTATCTAGAGATACGCCAGCGCCCATAGTGGTGCTTAGGCTGATCTTCTGGATATAAGTACCTTTAGCAGAAGAAGGCTTAGCTTTCTTCAATGCTTCTAGTAATGCTTCAAGGTTCTCTTGAATTTGGTTTGTTTCGAACGCAATCTTACCAATGCTAGCATGGATGATACCGTTCTTATCGTTACGGTAGCGAACCTGACCAGCTTTAGCGTTCTTAACAGCAGTAGAAACGTCTGGCGTTACTGTACCCGTTTTAGGGTTAGGCATTAGGCCACGTGGACCTAAGATTTGACCCAGTTGACCAACAACACGCATAGCGTCTGGGCTGGCAACAACAACGTCAAAGTTCATTTCGCCTTTCTTCACTTGCTCAGCAAGGTCTTCCATACCAACGATATCAGCACCAGCTTCTTTAGCGGCTTCAGCGTTAGCACCTTGAGTAAATACTGCAACGCGAACGTCTTTACCAGTACCGTTAGGTAGTACAGTAGCACCACGAACGTTTTGGTCAGATTTCTTAGCGTCGATACCAAGGTTTACTGCAACATCAACGCTTTCAGCGAATTTAGCTGTCGCTAATTCTTTAAGCAAAGCAACTGCTTCGTTGATTTCGTATTCTTTAGTCGCGTCTGTTTTTTCGCGGATAATGCGAGCGCGTTTAGATAATTTAGCCATTCGATTAGTCCTCTACGTTCAAGCCCATTGAGCGAGCAGAACCCGCGATAGTGCGAACCGCTGCATCTAGGTCAGCTGCAGTTAAGTCTGGTTCTTTAGTTTTGGCGATTTCTTCCAACTGAGCGCGAGTAACAGTACCCACTTTTTCAGTGTTAGGACGGCCAGAACCGCTCTTGATGCCCGCTGCTTTCTTAAGCAGGTAAGACGCAGGAGGAGTCTTAGTTTCGAATGTGAAAGAACGATCTTCATAAACCGTAATTTCTACAGGTACCGGAGCACCTTTCTCAAGGCTATCTGTTTTTGCGTTAAACGCTTTACAGAATTCCATGATGTTCACACCGTGTTGACCTAGTGCAGGACCAACTGGTGGACTTGGGTTAGCAGCGCCTGCTGCAACCTGAAGCTTAATAATACCGCTTACTTTTTTAGCCATTTTAAATGCTCTCTTGTTTGGGTATAGCGCCTTGCAAGTACAGAGATTACCTGCTCAATCGGCTTCCCGTTTCCGTTTAAAAGGGCGCGCATTATATAAGGTGTTCAAATGGTATGCAAGCATAAATGTGACTAAAAAACGATCTCATGGCCAGTTTTATTAAATATTCAGGGTTGTCAAAATTAACGCGGCTTTGGTGTAAGTTGCACTAAGCCTTAATTTTAACAAATAAGGCTTATTTAATACTATGAGAGAACTAATCGAATTAAACAAAGAAGAAGTGTCCCAAGTGTCTGGAGCGTTGTGGGGAGTTGGAGGGGGTGTGGCTTCAGGTGCAATTGTCAACGTACTTTCAGACGCCGAAGATGCAGCAACAACAGATGAATAAAAAAAATGGAACATGCCACTAAATTTCTAGTCTGGATGGTTTGCCTTATCATAGTCAACTGCATTTTAAAGCGCGCTTTAAATGTCGGATTTTGGGACTCTTTTAGTAGTAGCAAAAAAATATCCCAAAACACGAGCCTAATTCTGCAATTTATATTTTCATTTTTTGCTTTTTTGAGCGTGTTTGTGTGGGTGAATTAACAACCTATTTTTTACAAAAAAAGAAGTAATGATGTTTCACCCATTACTATCTGAATAACACAAAAGCTCCTCATACAAAAAAGCCCCTATTAAGGGGCTTTTTTATATGAATTTAGAGATAGATAAAAAGACCTAGCCTTTTTCTACCTGTCCGAATTCTAGATCTACCGGTGTAGAACGACCGAAGATAAGTACCGACACTTTTACGCGGCTCTTTTCGTAGTCTACTTCTTCTACCACACCATTGAAGTCTGCAAATGGACCGTCTGTAACGCGAACCACTTCGCCTGGCTCGAACAATGTCTTCGGCTTAGGCTTATCAACTGATTCTTCAAGACGGTTAAGAATGGCGTCTGCTTCTTTTTGGGTAATTGGCATTGGGCGGTCAGAAGTACCACCGATGAAACCAAGTACACGAGGAACGCTTTTCACTAAGTGCCAAGATTCTTCGTTCATTGCCATTTCTACCAATACGTAACCTGGGTAGAACTTACGCTCAGATTTACGCTTTTGGCCAGCACGCATTTCAACAACTTCTTCAGTCGGAACTAGAATCTGACCGAAGTGCTCTTCCATACCGTGCATCTTGATATATTCAAGTAGCGTTTTTTGAACGCGACCTTCGTACTGAGAATATGCTTGTACTACGTACCATCTTTTTTTAATTTCTTCTTCAGACATACGTTATGCTCCTATTCCAGTAATGTATCCAACAACACGAACGATAATACCATCTAATCCCCAAAGGATTAATGCCATTACCAACGTAGCCGCTAGTACGATGATAGTAGTTTGGTTTGCTTCTTGACGGGTCGGCCATACTACTTTGCGAACTTCAGTGCGCGACTCTTTAGCAAAGCTAAGGAAAGTGCTGCCTTTAACCGTTGATGCTGCAATAAAACCAGCAACAACCACTACCACTACTGCGGTAACTGCACGGTATAATACTGAAATTTCACCGAACACTGTGTTGGCCGTAACCAATCCAGCAAGTAGGGCAAATACCACTACCCATTTAAACATGTCCAATGCATTGGACTGATTTTCCGTCTTTTCGCTCATGTCACGATCCTAGCACTACAGCGTCGTTTTGCTCGCGCTAATACGCGAACTTGTAATTTGGCAGGGGTGGAGGGACTCGAACCCCCAACCATCGGTTTTGGAGACCGCTGTTCTACCAATTCGAACTACACCCCTGTGGTGTTTAACTCACAAATTTTACTTACACTACCCTTGGGAATTCAGCGTCATTTCAATGGAAAGTGCGGTATCGCAAGGGAGGGAGGCGTATTATACTCAAGATAACAAGCGGCACAAGGTTTTTGTTAACCATGTTGGTGGTAATTCCCTCAGTGCAAGTTGTTCTGCAACTTACTGTGCCGTTAAACTCGTTATCTCAGTGAAAAACTATTCCACGCCAATAAAGCCGCCTGTTTGATGTGCCCATAACTTGGCGTAAATACCATTATGTGCAATCAATTCGGCATGTGTCCCCTGCTCTACTATCTGCCCTTTTTCTAACACTAATAATCGGTCCATTTGCGCAATCGTTGAAAGCCTATGCGCGATAGCCAATACGGTTTTACCTTCCATCACTTTATCTAGACTTGCTTGAATAGCGGCTTCAGCTTCTGAGTCTAAGGCAGAAGTGGCTTCATCTAAGATTAATACTGGCGCGTCTTTCAGTAGCACGCGAGCAATCGCAATACGTTGTCGTTGCCCGCCCGATAGCTTCACGCCTCGCTCCCCAACATGGGCGTCGTAGCCTGTTCTTCCTTGGCTGTCAGTGAGCGTGAGAATAAACTCGTGAGCTTCTGATAGCTTGGCGGCGTTTATCATTTCTTCTTCGCTGGCATTGGTGCGCCCGTAAAGAATGTTGTCACGTACTGACCTGTGCATAAGCGAGGTATCTTGCGTCACCATGCTAATTTTAGCCCGCAGGGTTTCTTGGCCAACTTGGGTTATATCTTGCCCATCAATAATAATGCGCCCCGATTGGGTATCGTAAAATCGCATCAGCAAATTAACCAATGTTGATTTACCCGAACCTGAACGCCCTACCAAGCCCACTTTTTCACCCGGGTGTATGGCAAGCTCTAGATTAGAAAATACATCGATGGGTTGGTTATCTGCACCTGCGTAGGCAAAGTCCACGTTATCAAACTTAATACCACCACCCTGCACACTTAGCGCTGTGGCTTTAGGCTTATCTTTCACTGCGATAGGTTGGGCTAGGGTATTCATACCATCTTGCACCGTGCCTAGGTTTTCAAACAAGCCCGATACTTCCCACATGATCCAATGCGACATTCCATTTAGGCGAAGAGATAAACTAATCGCAATGGCAATATCGCCAGGTGTGGCCAAATTTTCCATCCATAAATACACAGACAATGCGCCAATGGTAAACACCAATATGGCATTCGACATTTCAACGCAAAACTCTAGTACCGTCACTAAACGCATTTGTGGATAAACAGTTTTTAAGAAGCCATCCATGCTTTCTCTGGCGTAGTCAGCTTCCCGGCGGCTATGAGAAAATAACTTTACTGTCGTGATATTAGTGTAACTATCTACAATTCGACCCGTCATCATAGAGCGCGCGTCGGCCTGCTTTTGTGACACTTCTTTAAGCTTGGGTACCAACATGCGCAAGATGAACATGTACACAAAAAACCACACCACAAGCGGCACCGCTAAGCGCCAATCAGTACTGAACACCAGTACCACCATAGAAATAAAGTAGACGCTGATATACACCAGTAAATCGAGGACTTTGGTTACGGTTTCACGTACCGATAGCGCGGTTTGCATGACTTTTGTAGCCACGCGACCCGCAAATTCATCGTGGAAAAAGGTTAAGCTTTGGCCGAGTAAATAGCGGTGGGCTTGCCAGCGAATACGCATGGGGAAATTTCCCATAAGCGACTGGCGTGAAAACAATGAACGTAACAGGATAAAGCCTGGAATCAGCACTAGCACGGTAACGGCCATGCCAATTAAGGTCCATTTTTGCTCGGCTAAAAAAGTTTCTCGGTTTTGTTCTGAAAACCAATCTACTAATTGGCCCAAGAAACCAAACAGCGCCACTTCTAGCACCGCAACAATGGCACTTAAAATAGAGACGGTGGCAATAACACCCCACATTCCTTGGGTGTAGTACTTACAAAAGGCAACAATACCTGTTGGAGGTTGCCCTGGTGGGGCTTTTGGGAAAGGCTGTGTTAATCGTTCAAAAAATGAAAACATGCAACAAAACTCGTGTCGTTCTACATCAACTTCGTTTAATTACGTCATTCTACACGATATGTTCAATGCTCGGGTTTAAAACATCGGCTTACTCATCGTTGTAGCCTAAGTTTCTCAGAATACTCTCTACCTTTTCGCTATGCTGCGCTTGCCACTGCTGAAGTGTCATGGCTGCATCTTTTTCACCACGGGCAAAGGCTATATCAAAAGCTTCTTGTGCTTGTGCTTGCGGAATTACCACAATACCTTCTTCGTCAGCCACGATGATGTCACCGGCATTCACCGTCACGCCACCACATTGAATAGGCTGATTGAGGGGCGATATACACTTTTTAGCGCCCGGCTTAGGAATTACACCGCGAGCAAAGACAGGGAATTGATTTTCTCGGGTTTCAGCCAAGTCTCTTATGACACCGTCAATAATAAACCCTTTAATACCTCTAGACTGTGCAATTGCACACACGTTACCGCCCGCCACCGCGAATTTCTCATCCGCCTCAACCACGATGATATCGCCAGCGTTAGCGCGATAAATAGCCGCATGAAGCATAAGGTGATCTCCTGCCTCGCATTTCACTGTAAAAGCAGGCCCAGCAATACGGGGGATCGGTTGCCACAATGGCTTAATTCTATAATCCATAAACTGCTTGCGAGGCAATGCGTCGGCGTACTCGCAAGGTGACACGGTATCGAATTGAATCATGTTAATTCCTTCAATATTAAGTGAAGTGCAAAAGTGATTTTGCCAGCCCAATGTAGTCAATATATCGAAATTAGACACAGAAGTTGTTACAAGCTATGTATTTTCACTATAAGTGCTTTTTCTAATGGAAGGAGCGTGATAAATATTAGGGTAAGAAAATACTGTCTTTTGCGCCTTATTTTTAAAGACACTTATTTTAAAGGCTCTAATTTTAGAGAGCATACACTCACCCGTGCATCACCAAATAGCAATAAAGGCCATAGTCGGTATTCAGCCAACGAGATATGCACTTAACGACACAATTTAATCACGACTTGGTTCACACCAGCTTATAAAAATAGGAATTACAATCAATGTTGAAAAGCGTAGTTAGCTTAAGCGTTGCATTAGCACTCACTGCATGTAGCCCACAAAATACACAACCTGAAAGCCAAGCCCCAACCGCGGTAACGCAACAAAAAGAATTAACGTCTGGCGTGAACAAAGAAAACATGGATTTAACGGCCGATCCAGGCAACGACTTCTTCCAATACGTGAATGGCACGTGGGTGGATAACCTTGAAATCCCAGCCGATAAATCGAGTTACGGCGCTTTCACCATTTTGCGTGATGAATCTCAAGATCATGTGATGAAGATTATTAAAAGTTCTGCCGAAGGCGACTTTGCAGATGGCACCGATGAACAAAAAGTGGGCGACTTCTATCGTGCTTACATGGATACGGATACGCTAAATGAGTTGGGTATAAGCCCAATTAATGCCGACATTGAAAAAATTGAAGCTATCACAAATTACGATGAATTAGCGGCATACTTTGCCTATGCCATTCGGTACGGCTATGTGACCCCATTCAACGTTGGCCAAAATGCAGATTTCAAATCGCCAGAGTCTTATATGATTTATACATGGCAGTCTGGCCTTGGTCTGCCTGAGCGAGATTACTACTTTAAAGACGACGCAAAATCACAAGAAATTCGCGATGCCTACGTTAAACATATTGAAACTATGTTTACCCTCGCTGAATTTGATGCGCCATCAGATAACGCACAAATGTTGTTTGATATGGAAAGCCGTATTGCCGAGCTTCATATGAAGAAAGAAGAAGTACGTAATTGGGCGGCTAACTACAATAAAGTGCCTGTGTCAGACCTAAGCACTCTTATGCCTAACTTCCCGTGGTCACTTTTTCTTAATGAAATGGAATTGGACGACGTAGACAGCATTGTGTTTTTACAAACTGATTTCATGAAGCAAATGGATACGTTCATCACTGAAACCTCTCTGGAAGATTGGAAAGTATTTCTAAAATGGGGCTTACTTAATGCCTCAGCCAGTCGTTTGAGTGAAGATTTTGACACCGCTAATTTCAACTTTTACAGCAAAACACTCCGCGGTGTCGAAGAGCCTGAGCCACGCTGGCGCAGGGCTGTTAGCCTTTCTAATGCGCATGTTGGCGAAGTTATCGGTAAAGTTTATGTGAAACAATACTTCCCGCCTGAAGCCAAAGAGCGTATGACCGACATGGTGAGCAATCTTTTACTTGCCTACAAGGACAGTATTGAAAAGCTAGATTGGATGACAGATGAAACCCGTGAGCAGGCGTTAGATAAGCTCTCTAAATTCACGGTTAAAATTGGTTACCCCGATACGTGGAAAGACTATTCTCAGCTGGTAGTGAAAGGCAGCGATTTATTTGGCAACTTAAAGCGTTCAGCCGATGTTGCTTACGAAGAAATGCTTAAGAAACAAGGCGGCCCAGTGTGGAAGCATGAGTGGGGTATGACGCCTCAAACCGTTAATGCTTACTACAACCCAACGGCGAATGAAATTGTTTTCCCAGCAGCCATACTTCAACCGCCATTTTTCGATATGAATGCTGAAGACGCAGTAAACTACGGTGGTATTGGTGCCGTTATCGGACATGAAATTGGTCATGGTTTTGATGATGCAGGTTCGACGTTTGATGGCGATGGCGCGTTACGAAACTGGTGGACTGATACTGACCGACAAGAATTTGAAGCGAGAACGGCGAAACTTGTCGAGCAATTCAATGAATTCGAAGCCCTGCCAGAACTCTTCGTTAATGGTGAATATACCCTGGGTGAAAACATTGGAGACTTGGGCGGCATTAGTATTGCGCTTAAAGCCTATCACTTAACCTTAGAGGGTGAAGAAGCCCCTGTTATTGACGGTTACACTGGCGATCAGCGCGTATTTATTGGTTACGGCCAAGTATGGGCAAGCAAGTATCGTGATGAAGCCTTACGCAACCAAATTCAGACCGACACCCACTCGCCAACTAAATTCCGTACTAACGGTGCACTGCGCAACGTTCCTGAATTTTACGAGGCGTTTGATGTTACCGAGGAAAATGATTTGTATTTACCGCCAGAAGAGCGCGTTAAAATTTGGTAATAGGTATTTGCTAATGTCATTAACGAGGCGACAATTCATTGTCGCCTTTTTTATATCTGCATTGAATGTGTGAATCGTTTGGAAATTGATAGCCTAATTCGCTAGCCACGTTTATGTACTTAGACAGAGTGCATTAGGCTTATGAAGGGTTGGCCAATTCAAACAATACAGCAATGGCTTCGTCGGCTCGGCCAGCCGGAACGAAAATATGGTCATGATAATAACCGGCTACCACATTCGCGCTAATATTAGCCTGCGTAAGTGCAGCGGACATTACTGCGGTCATACCTACTGCATCTAAACTTGAATGGACATTACATGTAATACGCTTAAAGGTGCTATCTACTGCAAAACCTTCGTTACTTGCAAAAGATGATTCAAGAATAAGAGTTGTACCTTCATCTTCTTTATACACCATTAATGCATTGGCCAATTGAGTTGGCGAAACAGCGTACGGCACACTAACAAATACAAACGCTTCAGCGCTTAGCTCTGGCTATAGTGTTTGTAATAAGGTAGTTAAATCTGTTTCGCCTGACATCTAATCGCCTTTGCTCTGCCTATCCAACTCGTTAAACATATTGACACAATCTTTGTGTAATGCGCTTAAGCTGTTATAGGTGATACCACCTATAACTTACGTGCTCTCACACGTTTGCCTTTAATTTTACCTTCGCGGAAGTGATTCATAGCACGCTTTACACTACGCAATTTAACCGCAATAAAGCTTTGGCTATTTTGCACAGCAATTTTGCCTACATCATCACCTGGTATGCCTGCGTCTTTAGTCAGCGCACCAACTAAGTCCCCAGGACGAAGCTTTTGCTTTTTACCCGCACTCAGTGAAATACAGCTAAATTCAGGTTCGATGATGCGGTTTTTATGGAAACGTAAGCCTTGTGCGCCTTTTAGCGGAATATCAGTGCCTTGTAGCACTTCAATTTTACGCAAGAAATGCTCTTCCTCGTCGCCCACTAACGTTATTGCTGTACCTTCAGCGCCCGCACGAGCAGTACGACCAATACGGTGAATATGCGTTTCCGGCTCTTCGCTCACGGTGTAGTTAATCACACATGGAATATCATCAATATCAAGCCCACGTGCAGCTACATCGGTAGCAACCAGCACTTGTAGTGCGTCACTAGCAAACTGGTTAAGTACAGCTGTACGCTCGTACTGCTCCATTTCTCCCTGTAAACCTGCAGCACTAAAGCCATCTTCAAGTAACGACGCGACCACTTCAGTCACCTGTACCCGGCGGTTACAAAACACGATAGCTGTTTTAGGCTGAGAATCGGTCAGAATGGCTTTCAGCGTTTGTATTCGTGTGTGCGGAAGTACGTTGTAACCGATTTGAGTAATCGACGGTTTGTTCGACTCATCACTTTCAACCTTACAAATTACAGGTTCGGTTAAATACTGATCGGCAATACGCTCAATTTCTTCTGTATAGGTAGCAGAAAACAGTAAGGTTTGTACGCCCTTCTTCATCGGTGAAAAAATGACTTTTAAGTCATCTTCAAAGCCCATGTCTAGCATTCGGTCGGCTTCATCAAGCACGCGTAAACGTACATCTTTTAACATCAGCCTGCGTTTCTCTACGTGCTCCATCACGCGACCAGGCGTGCCCACTACAATATGAGCGCCGTGCTTAAGCGATTGAATTTGAGGGCCCATAGGTTGACCGCCGCAGATGGTCATCACTTTAATATTGCCAATTTGCTTTGCGGCGTTTCTATACTGCACGGCCACTTGGTCTGCCAACTCTCGCGTAGGGCACAATACCAGTACTTGAGTGGCAAATAATGTCGGGTCAATCTTTTCAAGCGCCGGTATTACAAAGCAAAGCGTTTTACCACTGCCTGTTTGCGCTTGTCCAATAATGTCGCTACCTGCTAATGCATGAGGTAAAGACTGTGCTTGAATGGGCGATAAGGCAAAAATACCCTGTGCATCTAACGCTTTTGTGATAGCTGGATTTATTTCCAACTGCTTTACAGTTTCAATTGTCATTTCTGTTTTTTCCAAAGATGCATATACGTAGCGTTAGTCAGCCGAGCGTGTTTGGAAAGTATCTTGTAGTTTCCATTGAAGCGTCTGCCCTGCATAGAAAGGCACCATATCGGTACCATCAGCCAACGTGACCTGTTCAGGTACTGTCCACGCTTCTTTTACTAACGTCATTGTTGTGTTGTTTCTTGGTAGTCCGTAAAAGTCTGCGCCGTAGTTACTGGCGAACCCTTCTAGCTTGTCTAATGCGCCCAACTGCTCGAACACTTCAGCATAAAGCTCGATGGCAGACCATGCGCTATAGCAACCAGCACAACCACACGCGTTCTCTTTTTTGTGTTTGGCATGAGGTGCTGAATCGGTACCTAAGAAGAATTTAGTATTGCCGCTGGCTACCACATTTTGCAGCGCTTTTTGATGTGTATTTCGCTTTAATACAGGTAGGCAGTAATTGTGTGGTCGAACGCCACCAACCAGTAAATCATTGCGATTTAACAATAAATGCTGCGGCGTAATTGTCGCGCCCACGTTGGCGCTAGCATCTACCACAAAAGCTGCTGCGTCTGCGGTAGTAATATGTTCAAACACCACTTTTAAGTTCGGAAAAGTCGCCACGATAGGTGACAAATGCGTATCGATGAACACTTTTTCACGGTCGAAGATATCAATATGCGATTCGGTAACTTCACCATGGATAAGTAGTAATAACCCGTGAGCCTCCATGGCTTCAAAAACAGGGTATAACGCCTCGATACCTTTTACAGCAGCATCTGAATTGGTCGTTGCGCCAGCCGGGTACAGCTTACACGCCGTTACACCTGCGGCCTTCGCATCAGCAATATCTTGTACTGATGTGGTGTTAGTCAAAAAGAGAGTCATTAGAGGTTCAAAGCTGCTACCCGTAGGGCGAGCCGCTTCTATCCGCTGTTTGTAAGCAACCGCAATACTTGCATTCACCACAGGTGGAACCAAGTTAGGCATTACGATGGCTCGCTGGAAACAACGGGCTGTAGCGGGAACAGTTTCTGCTAACATTTCGTTGTCACGAAAATGTAAGTGCCAATCATCGGGGGTTCTAATCGTTAGCGTTTGCATAACCGAAAGCTCTCTTCTTTAAGACCAATTAAGATTTTTTTGTATATGCCGCAATAATAACAATGCGGGTACCATTCACTTTACCTTCAATATGCAAAGGGTTATCGCTTAGGCTAATGCCTCTTACTGGTGTGCCGCGCTTCGCTGTGAAGTTAGCCCCTTTCACAGTAAGGTCTTTAACTAGGTGTACATTATCGCCAACTTGCAGCGCAGTACCGTTACAATCAAGCGTCGCTTCTTGCTCGATAAGTCCCGCTTCAGCCCACTGTTTAACATCGTCTTCTAAATAGGCCATGTCTAACAAATCTTGTGCCCAGCTTTCGCCGCTTATTTTATTAAGCATACGATAAGCCACCACTTGAACGGCGGGTGTGGGTGACCACATGGCGTCGTTAAGACAACGCCAGTGGTTGGTGTCTATGTCGGCTTCATTGTTAAGTTGCATGCGGCAGGTTTGGCAAGTAAGTACCGCGCAGCCAGCAGTTTCATCTGGTGACTCGGGTACCATGTAAACGTCTAAATTTTCGGTGTTCTTACACAACTCGCAAGCGTTATCCGCTCGATTGAAAACAGCTTCTTGAAGCACAGCAAATGTCCCTACAATATTTTGCCGCAAAGTATACCACAATTCGGCTAAATAGGGGCTGGCAAAAACGCCTGCGAATCATGGTTAAGGCGTGTCGTGAGACACCCAAATCAATTTACTAGTATCGTAGCCGCTTTGTGTAGCTTGGGCTAAAAGCGCGTCGATAGTTTCTTGAGGTAAGGATTTTTCTCTCGCTAATATCCACAAATAATCTCTATCAGGCCCTGTTATCATGGCATATTGATAGTCTTCTTTGTCTAATGCCATCACCACATAACTGGCATAGAAAGGACCAAAGAATGATACTTTTAAATGCGCCGTATCGGCAGTCGATACAAAATAAGCTTTACCTTCGGCTTCATCCCATATTGCTTCTTCTTGAGAGTAACCTCGGTTGATAACCTTTACGCCACCATCGTCACGCATAGTGTAGGTGGCCGTTACATTGGATAGCCCTTCTTCAAAGCTGTGATCGTAGCGCGCTACTTCGTACCACTGACCTAAATAACGGTCTAACTCAAATCCTTCCACCGGCTTGACGCCGTCTGGCACGGATGTACATCCAACCAAGATAAATAACATGGTTACACTGAACCATTTTTTACTATGCTGGCTAAACAATCGGCGAAAAATACCTTCATACGTATTCAATGTGTTAAACATCGACTAATCCCCTAGCTTCATCTATATATGGCTTACTTTAGCAAAATAGCACGTTATTGTGACTGCCAACGCAGTTGCACATTTATTCGGAGTATAAGATGCAAAACTATTTCCCAGACGCAAGCAGACTCGTTTATGGCTGCATGGGCCTTGGTGGTGGCTGGAACAACGAAGCAGCAACAAAAGAACATGTGTCACAAGCACACCAGGTAATAGAACAAGCATTGGCTCTTGATATAAATGTGTTCGATCATGCAGATATCTATACTTTTGGCAAAGCTGAAACAGTGTTTGGCAAGGTTTTAAAAGAAAACCCTTCGTTAAAAGAACGTATGATTCTGCAGTCTAAATGTGCGATACGGTTCGAAGATGATTTAGGACCAAAGCGCTACGATTTCTCTGCAAAATGGATTGAATCTTCGGTAGAAGGGATTTTGCAGCGTTTGAACATAGAGCAACTTGATATTTTACTGCTTCATCGCCCCGATCCATTAATGGAGCTGGATGAAGTGGCTACCACGCTCTCTTCCCTACAGCAGCAAGGCAAGATAAAGCACGTTGGCGTATCAAACATGCATGGACATCAAATGGCGTACCTCCAATCGGCGCTTTCGAGCCCAATTGTGGCGAACCAATTGGAAATGAGCTTAGCGTTTCGAGACTGGTTAGAAGACGGTGTTACCACTAATAGCCCAGCAAACCGTAACTCTGGTTATGCTCCAGGTACCCTTGAGTATTGCATGATGAACAAGGTGCAACTTCAAGCTTGGGGCAGCTTGGCACAAGGCAAGTATACGGGTGCCAGTACCCAAAACGATACTGATGCCGCCACGGCAGCGCTAGTTAATTCTCTGGCCGCCGAATACGAGACTAGCCCAGAAGCCATCGTATTAGCGTGGTTAATGCGCCATCCTGCCAATATTCAGCCAGTACTTGGTACAACCAATATCGAGCGGATAAAAGCCTGCGATAAATCGATGGATATACAACTGACTCGCGAACATTGGTACTTATTACTTGAAACCGCTCGTGGACAAGAGATGCCATAAGGTATGGTTGTATACAGCATCCTGGGTTCATGTTTTAACGGAGTTTACCTATGTTAAAAGGAATTCATCACGTCGCACTAATTTGTAGCGACTACCCGGTGTCTAAACATTTTTATACTGACATTCTTGGTCTTAGCGTTATTGCGGAAAATTATCGCGAAGCGAGAAAGTCATACAAGTGCGATTTGGCATTACCCGATGGCGGACAACTCGAACTATTTTCGTTTCCGGGTGCACCTGCTAGACCTTCAAGGCCAGAAGCGCAAGGGTTGCGTCACCTGGCGTTCAGGGTAGATGACATTGATGAGGTGATTGCGCATTTAACTGCAAATAAGGTGGAGTGCGAGCCCATTCGTGTAGATGAATACACGGGGAAACGGTTTACCTTTTTCGCAGACCCCGACGGTTTACCGCTTGAGCTATGAAATGTAGTTTTGTATGAACAGTTCAAATGCGTCGTCTTTCATGCATATCTTAATGTAACAGCGTACCGTTCAACTTAATCGTTTGCGCTTTCGGCGGGTTTTCGCTGAAGTCATCGAACTCATACCGTGTTTGCTTTATCACGCTGTTTGCTTACTGAGTTTAGATGCACTTCGGCGACTTATTTCGATAGATGCATTGCGTTATACGGCAGCGAAGCAAGAATCTCTCTTGCTTCGTTTCAACGGCTTTAGCTAGAGCGATAATCGCCCATTCAGCCCCTATTATTATTGGTAGCCAGTAACGGAAAATCTATTTTCTGTTACTCCCCCGCAACTTAGCGGGATTTTAGCGTATTCCCCAGGCAATCTATTAATTTGCAACTATACTTCAATCAGAGTAATCGATTTGGTTAAACCCGTCGTATCACTCTGCGAATAGACGCAGTTATTCAACACCGAAGCTTAAAGTATGCAGTCACCATATGGATATGGGTGAAGCTTGAAAGGACAATACATGAAGACCGAAACACCTCTAGAATACATGTGCCCCTATTGCGGCGCTTTCAATGAATTTTCTGAAGACACCATTCGCGATATGTATCAAGAGCAGGTTGAAACTTGTGGGTGTTGCAAAAAGAATTTAAGCCTTACCGCAGCAAATGGGGTAGAAGGTCGTATTAACCTTGTCATCAGCGAACTATAAATAAAACCTATTCATAATAAAAAACCGCTTTAAAAGCGGTTTTTTGTTGGCCAAAGCAGTTAGCATTTTTCTTAAGTAACTAACTAAAAAATGCTCTTCGCAATTCCACATCAGACAGAAATTTTCCACCTAGCGCGGATGTCTTAGTGTACGAATTAGTATCGCGTATACCTCTGGCTTTTACACAGTAATGCGTAGCATTAATGCTTACCGCTACATCTTCGGTAGAGGCTAATGTCTGAATGGCAACTAGCACTTGCTGTGTTAGCCGCTCTTGCACTTGAGGGCGCTGTGCAAAGAAACTCACTAAACGGTTTAATTTCGACAAACCGATAATAGTATCTTTAGGAATATAAGATACGGTAGCGAGACCATCAATAGTCACAAAGTGGTGTTCGCACGTACTCGTTAAACTAATATCAGACACTTGAACAGGCTGATCAAGACGCATCTTATTTTCGATTTGGGTTATTTTAGGAAAATTACGATAATCCAAACCGCCAAACACTTCGTTCACGTACATTTTCGCAATACGGGTTGGCGTGTCGTGCAAACTATCATCGTTAAGATCGAGCCCAAGCGTATTCATCACATCACGCATTGCAATTTCAATCTTCTGACGTTTTTGCTCGTCGGACAAACCGTTCGCCACCATAGGTGTTTCCAGCCCTTTTTCTTCAAGCGCTGCTCTAACACGTTGTGCCGATTCAGAAATTGATGGCTCTAGTGCATCACGCACAATGACCGCTTCTTTTGCTAACATTAACCCTATCCGTAAATACTTCTTTACCCTTAAACGTAATCGACACGATTAAGGCTAACTTGATACCAAGATGCAAATGACAATACCGCCTGAAAGCCAACGCAAGACTACTGAATAGCATGATTACGGCCAAGGCATATAACTACGCTTTGGCAAAGGTTTGGCGACTTCTAATGGTTATATTTTAGCATTCTAGCGGCTATTGATCGAGCAAATGCTGAGATTAGCCTAATCTGAAAATGCTATTAAAGGCATGTTTTATTTTTATTGAGATAAAACGGTCATTAAAGTAAATGAGATCAAAAAATAAACGTTAAATACCGCTACTACAAATCGCGCCTCTTCTATCACGTCGTCATTCTAATTGTGACACTGTTCGTGACAAGAAAAGAATTTCATCAAGTTTGCTATTGGTTGGCGTGAGTAGGATAGTTATAATCAACGCATTATTTATTTCTATCGAGAATAAACATGCAAGGTAGTCGTAAACTGGTTCCTGAATGGGAAACCGTTGATGCTGTAATGCTGGCGTGGCCGCATGCAGAAACCGACTGGGCGCCATGGCTAGAAGAAGCCCGTGAAACCTATTTGAACGTGATTGCAGCGGTCAACCGTTATCATGCGGGTGTGATAATGCTATGCGCCCCTGACGATGTTGATAATGTGCAATCGCGTTTAGGCGATCACGCACGTGTGCTTATTGTGCCTGCGTCTTATAATGACACTTGGGTGCGTGACTACGGTTTTTTGACCTGTCGTGATTCAGAAGGTTTTGGGGCGCCAGTAGAGTTTCGCTTCAATGGTTGGGGTGAAAAGTTTGATGCCAGTGAAGACAATATGGCCAACCAACGCTACCTTGCTTCATTGTGTAAATTGCCCCTTCGAAGTAGCCCAGTGGTGGCTGAGGGTGGCGCGTTAGAAATTGATGACCTAGGCCACTTGCTTAGCACCTCTCAGTGTCTATTAAACCCTAAGCGCAACGGTGATATGACTATCAATGATTACGCTGAAACCTTTAATGACATGTTAGGTTGCAATACGTTTACGGTGCTAGAACATGGTCACCTTGAAGGTGACGATACTGACGGGCATGTAGATACCCTTGTGCGTTTCACGCCCAATAAAGGCTTGGTTATCCAAGCAGCTGATAATCGCAAAGACGACAGTCATTATGCAGGGTTAAGTGCACTTTGCGATGAGTGCGCCAGTGCAATGCCTGAGCACGAACAATATCGATTACCACTACCTAATATTGTTAACGACGAGGGCGAGCGTTTGCCCGCATCGTACGCCAATTTTTTGATCTGTAATCGTGCGGTGCTCTTACCTATTTATGGGCAACCTGAAGATGAAGCGGCGATTAGCCAAATGCAGCTGGCTTACCCCGACCATATTATCGAGCCTATAGATTGCTCGGTGTTGGTAAAGCAATTTGGCAGCTTGCATTGTATTTCCATGCAGGTACCCACAAATACGTTGAAAGAATCTGTTATTTCCACCTTCTCAAAAGGAGTGTCTGTACATGCAACGAACTAAGCTAAAGATAGGCTTGGTACAACAGTCTGTTGCTGATAACGACAAAGCAACTAACTGGAATAAAAGTGCTGAGCAAGTTGCAAAACTCGCCGCCGAAGGCTGTGAGTGTATTTTGCTGCAAGAACTTCATAGCACCCTTTACTTTTGTCAGCAGGAAGATACAGACGCCTTTGATTTAGCCGAACCTATTCCAGGTCCTGCAACAGATTTCTTTGGCGAACTGGCTGAGAAACACAATATTGTGTTAGTGACCTCTTTATTTGAAAAGCGTGGCTCTGGCCTTTATCACAATACCGCTGTGGTATTTGATAGAAGCAAAGAGATTGCCGGTAAATATCGCAAAATGCATATTCCTGACGACCCAGGCTTTTACGAGAAGTTTTACTTCACACCGGGCGACATGGGCTTTACACCAATTGAAACTAGCGTGGGTAAATTGGGCGTATTAGTATGTTGGGATCAATGGTATCCAGAAGCGGCACGCTTAATGGCAATGGCAGGGGCTGACTTACTGTTTTATCCTACGGCAATTGGTTGGGATAGCACAGATACCGAAGAAGAGCGTAGCCGTCAACATGGCGCATGGGAAACCATTCAGCGCTCACATGCGGTAGCAAACTCGGTACCGGTTATCGTAGCAAATCGCACAGGCTTTGAAGCATCGCCAGTGGCGGGCGACCCAGGTATTCAGTTTTGGGGGCAAAGTTTTATAGCAGGCCCACAAGGTGAAATTTTAGCGAAAGCAGAAGCTGAAGGTGAAACTACCCTTTCGGTTGAGATAGATTTAACCCGCACTGAAAAAGTAAAACGCATTTGGCCTTATTTCCGTGACCGTCGCATTGATGCTTACGAAGACCTAACTAAGCGCTGGCGCGATTAGGCTAGCGCCTCATGCCCTTGTACAAGGGCTTATCAAAGTTTAAAACGGGCAACTAAAATGCCCGTTTTTTTTTGGCGCTCAGCATTATGAAAATTTGCCGATTAAGCTTTAAAAATCGTTCCGTCATACAACATATAACAAGCACGGGATTTTTTAGATGCTAACGCTAGCATAACCTCTTCATCCACATCTAAGCCCCCTGTGAATTGCCCAAAAGCTGGCATGATAAATAGGTCTTCTGTGACAACGAAGCACTTGCCTGAAAATCGCCGACGAGAAATAGTCTTACGTATTTTAGGGTGGTAATGGCCAATAACTTGCTGCTTGATTTGAACCTTGCCCTTCGTACTTAGCTCGATTCCGTGCATCTCTGGCTCATGGCGAAACACCACATTATTTTGCACTATTTCATGGCATGGATTACCGGGAATTCCTTCGGGTAAATCAGGGTCATGATTACCTTCCACCCAATCCCAATCAGGAACGCTATTTATAATCTCACATAAGAGGTTTCTGTCTTCATCGGTCATACGAGACATACTGTATTTATCGTGGAAACTGTCACCTAAGCTAATCACCCGAGCAGGATTATAATCGTGAATAATGTGCTGCAGGCGTTTAAGCGTAGCAACAGAATCAACACTTGGCAGCGGATTACCATAACTACGTAAATAACTGCCTTTTTCAAGGTGTAAATCAGATACCACCAGCCAATCAAGCGCAGGCAAATACGCCACACCTCTGGCATCTAGCAACCAAAGCAGCTCTGCAAACTTCACAATACTAATACTACGCAACGCCACCTGTGAAGATAGCCACTGCTCACTTATTGCCACTGATTAACCTCTTTCATAATATTTAACGCCATCCCACCACCTCCAAACTCCCAAACGAACTCTCCTATAGCGGTGGAGTGCGGTTGGGTATGGAACCTTATGCAGCATGGATGCTGCATCAGAGCCTACATGGATGTATTCAATTCATATTCACTCACTTTAACACCAATAGAATTAGACTGGGTGAGCAGTATTGGCACTGGAAACCTTCCGCAGCATGGATGCTGCGGCAGAGCCTACATGGATGTATTTACGGCGTGTTTCTGGGGCTAATACTGCTCGACCAAATTTAATATTCTCAAGACAACAATGCCCGTACTTCATCTAGCATATTTTCTGCTTCAGCATATAAATCGGCTTGCTCGAGTATCGCTTGCGCCCCCGCTCCTTTTATTTGTTCACTTCGCATGTTCAGCACGATAGGGATGGCCATGGGCGATACTTTTTCTAAGTTTACTAACGTGGTTTTATCAACAAAGCGGATGAGCAAATTCGCCAAGCGCTGCAAGTCCAACAACTCCCGCTCAGCATCCGCCCGCGCGACCGCTAAAAGGATATGATCTGGGTCGTGCTCACGCAGCGTGTCGTAAATTAAATCAGTTGAAAACGTTACCTGCTTCATGGTTTTCTGACTAGCATGATAACGCTGTTCCGTTAAGCCGCTTACTACTGCCACCTGCCTGAAAGAACGCTTTAACATAGGCGCTTGTAGCATCCAGTCTTGTAGTTCATCGCCTAATATATCTGGCTGAAACAGTTGCTGCAGTTGAGTATCGGTAATTTGTTTAACCGCACTTATCGATAAACCATAGTCGGTAACGCTGAAACTCAATGGCTTTATTCCTATTTTTTCCATTCTACGGGTAACCAGCATGCCCAAGGTTTGGTTCGCTTTTCGTCCTTCAAAGGTGTAGTACAACGTATGGTTTACATTACGAAAAGGAAACTGCTCCACCAATACCTTTTCGGGCTCAGGAAGCTGTGAGAACTGTTGTTGTAAATTCAACCATTCTCGTACTTGCGCGGGTAATTTACGCCAACTCTTGGGATTCGCTAATATTGCTCGAACCCCATCAGCCAGATACGTCGACAGTGGCATTTGGCCACCGGAATAACTGGGTATTTTTGGCTCTTTTGCTTTCGCGGGGCGAGCATGTAGTTGCATATCGCGAATGGCTTCGTACTTAAGCACTTCACCGGCAAAATAAAAGGTGTCGCCTGGGGTAAGTTGCTGGGCAAAGTACTCTTCCACTTCACCAATAATTTTGCCCTGATTACCACGGCGAATACGTTTTACTTTTAGCCTACCCGCTTCAACAATAGTGCCTATGTTCTGCCGATGCCTTTGTATTACCCGCCTGTTGGCAGGCGAAAAAGTGCCGTCCTCGTTCTGCATTAGGCGCTGATAACGCTCGTAGGCATTAAGCGCACTCCCGCCATCCAATGCGAACTGCCATAACTTCTCAAAATCACTTTTATCCAGCCCTTGATAGGGCGATGCTAGAAGGATTTGCTCGTAAAGGGTATCTGGCGTGTCGGCATTACTGCAAAGGCAGTTCACAATAAACTGGGGGATAATATCCAATGCCCCCGGCTGTGGGGCATCGCCATCTAGTTCGCCTTTGTTAATTGCATTAATAGCGGCTTGGCATTCAAGGGCTTCAAAGCGATTAGCTGGCACCAGCAAAGCTTCGCTGGGTTCGTCTAACCTATGATTTGCTCGCCCTATACGTTGCAGCAATCGACTTACCCCTTTTGGGGCTCCAACTTGTATTACCTTATCTACATCGCCCCAATCAATACCTAGTTCTAGCGCCGAGGTACACACTACTGCCCGTAACAATCCGCTAGACATCATGGCTTCTGTTTTACGCCGCTGCTCTTTACTTAAACTGCCGTGATATAAGGCTATGGGTAAGGCAGCGGTGTTATGTTCCCACAGCATTTGAAAAATCAGTTCGGATTGGGCCCGGGTATTCACGAACACCAAAGTGGTTTTTGCGTCTTCAATGGCCTTATATATATCGGTAATGGCATAGCGCGCCATAAAACCACCGAATGGCATGCGGTTTTCAGATTGCAGCATTTCTACTTTCGGTTTTTCACCCGCTTTCACGCTGATGATATTAGCGGTGCCTTCTGTGCCAGCTAGCCATGCACCTAGCGTTTCTGGGTAAGCTACCGTGGCCGACAACCCTACCCGCTTCATCTCGGGTGACAATACTGAAAGCCGTGCTAGCGCTAATGACAAAAAGTCTCCTCGCTTGTTTGCTACTAGGCTATGGGTTTCATCAATAATCACTCGCTTTAGTTTTCCAAATAGTTTGTCAGCATCAGCATAGCTCAGCATTAACATGAGTGATTCTGGGGTAGTAAGCAGCAAATTTGGCGGTTTTTTTCGTTGGCGCTGCCGTTTATGTGAAGGTGTATCGCCTGTACGGGTTTCCGCCGTTATCGGCAGGTCCATTTCTTCAATAGGTTGCAATAAGTTGCGATGAATATCTTGGGTTAGTGCTTTAAGTGGCGAAATGTATAAGGTGTGAAGCCCTTGCTGTGGCGATTGAGCTAACTCGACTAAGCTAGGTAGAAAGCCCGATAAAGTTTTACCTGCGCCTGTTGGGGCAATGAGCAAAGTGGTGTTGTAAGTTTTCCTTTTACGGCCAGCAGTTTGCTTAATACTCTGTTCAAGTATTTTCCTCTGGTAATCTCGAAGCGCCCAGCCTTTATTGTTGAACCATTGGCTAAACGCCGGGGGCAAAATATCACTACCGGTTTCAATTACTTTGTTAGGTAATGCTTTGGTCTTAGGCATATTAACTGGCATATCTTTTGAAACTTTTGATATAAAAACTGCGCACAACTTTATGCCACTGCCCGAACTTCTCCTGCGCCATAATTTTTTCGTTACTCTGCTGTTTCGATGTTAAGCAATAGTAGGTATACGTTCATTCGGCAGAAGAGTTTAATTTTCCACTACGCTCAACCAATTGCGTAAAACCACCGTAGTTATATGAAACGCTAACGAAGAGCATGCAGGTTTTATATGACGGCTGAAAATACAATACACCCTTCAAAGTGGATGAAGACAGACGACGCAGGTTTGTATTGTGTGCCGGGCAATTTTTATATCGATCCTATGCAGCCCGTTGAAACCGCGCTTGTTACCCACGGTCATGCTGACCATGCTAGAGCCGGGCACAAACGAGTATTCGCCCACCCCCAAACTATGGCCATTATGACCACCCGCTACGGTGATGATATGGCTGAAGAACAGATAGCCGTGCCCTACCGTGAAAGCGTAGAATTTGATGAGGTAACCACTAATGAAAATAACAGTGACGTAAGTGAACAAGGTCGGCGCAAGATAAAGGTCACCTTTTATCCTGCTGGCCATATTTTAGGGTCGTCACAATTGCTCATTGAATATGCGGGTTATCGGCTAGTGATATCTGGCGACTACAAACGTAGGCATGACCCTACATGCCCGCCGTTTGAGGTAGTGCCTTGCGATGTACTTATTACCGAAGCGACTTTTGGCTTACCGGTATTTGCCCACCCGCCAATTGAACAAGAAATCCAAAAGCTTCTTCATTCCCTTGAGGTGTTTCCAACACGCTGCCATCTAGTTGGCACTTATGCGCTAGGAAAATGCCAGCGGGTTATTTTAGCGCTTCGAGAAGCCGGCTATGCTAAACCTATTTATCTTCACGGTGCGCTACTGAAGCTATGTGACTTATATGAACGAGAGGGCATTGATTTAGGAAAAATCACTCCGGTTAGCGAGGTGGAGGATAAAGCGTTATTAGCGGGTGAAATCGTGTTGGCCCCCCCTTCAGCCTTAGCCGACAGGTGGTCGAGAAGCTTACCCCACGTTCGTGCTGTGTTGGCGTCGGGCTGGATGCAAATTCGCGCTAGAGCTAAGCAGCGCAACGCTGAGTTGCCACTTATTATTTCAGATCACTGCGATTGGCCCGAGTTGTTACAAACCCTTACCGAAGTCAATCCTAGTGAGGTATGGGTGACCCACGGTCGTGAAGATGCCTTAATGTATCAGGCACAAAAGATGGGGTTTAAAGCACGAGCCCTATCGCTGGTAGGTTACGATGAAGCGGCGCAGGAGGAATAGCAATGCAGGCATTTAGCGACCTTCTTGAGCAGCTTTACTATACCGCTGGAACCAAAGCCAAAGCACAGCTAATTCTGCATTACCTTGCTACTACACCAGACCCCGATCGTGGCTGGGCCATTGCTGCTATGGCAGGCACGCTCAAGTTTGATTTTTTTAAGCGCAATACGGTAAAAAAACTGATTACCGAACGGGTAGACCCAGAACTATTTGCAATGAGCTATGATTATGTGGGGGAAGTCAGCGAAACGGTAGCCCACTTATGGCCCGAGTTTACGCCTGATAAAGCATTGCCTAGCTTGTCTGAAGTGGTAGATACATTTGCCAATATCAGTAAACCAAAAGTCGCAGTAACGTTAGCGAATTACCTCACCATAATGACCCCATCTCAGCGCTGGGCACTCTTAAAACTTGGTACTAGGGGGCTTAGAATTGGTGTGTCTGCTCGCTCTATCAAACAAATTTTGGCGGAATATGGCAATAAAGACATCACCGAAATAGAAAAACTGTGGCATGGCGTCGCGCCGCCCTATACCGACCTTCTCGCATGGCTTGAAGGTAACGGACCTAAACCGGATATTAGCAACGCGGTTACCTTTCATCCTGTTATGCTATCTCACCCCATTGCGCAAGATGATGTCGATGACTTTGCTCCAGATCAATGGCAAATAGAGCATAAGTTTGACGGCATTCGGGTGCAGTTAGTGTGCAACTCCAAGAAAGAAGAGCCTGAAAAGGCGCTATTCTCTCGCACTGGAGATGACATCAGCCATGCGTTTCCCGACCTACTCGATAGTGTCAGCGGCAATATGGTGCTAGACGGTGAACTGTTGGTGATGCATAACGACGAAGTAGATACGTTTAATGCCCTACAACAAAGGCTTAATAAGAAAAAGCCTACTGCTGCATTAATGGAAACCAACCCTGCGGGGCTAATTGTTTACGATGCACTGGTGCTAGACGGTAAGCAATTAACCGACGCCCCCCTTACTACCCGACGTGAAGCGCTAGAAACGTGGTTTGACAAAAATGGCATTCAGGAACACGACAATGATTCACGACTGCATTTATCTGAGTGCTTATCTGCCGATTCACCAAAAGGGCTTCGTACGCTACATAAAAACGTGTGTAAAAACCGTGCTGTAGAAGGGCTCATGATAAAACGTTTAAGCAGCCCTTATGTGCCAGGTAGACCAAAGGGACAATGGTATAAATGGAAACGCGACCCACTGGTGGTCGATGCGGTAATGATGTATGCCCAGCGAGGCCACGGTAAGCGCTCAAGTTTTTATTCCGACTACACCTTTGGCGCCTGGCAAGATGAACAGTTACTTCCCATTGGAAAAGCTTATTCGGGTTTTACTGACGAAGAGCTAAAAAAATTAGATAACTGGGTAAGAAGAAACGCTATAGGACGTTTCGGTCCCGTTCGAGAAGTAAAAAAAGAGCTGGTACTGGAAGTGGCTTTCGATGCTGTTCACCCGTCTAAGCGACATAAATCAGGCGTAGCACTGCGGTTTCCTCGCATTCATCGCATTCGCTGGGATAAGCCTGCCAATGAGGCAGATACGCTTATGAACGTGAAAGCGCTTATCGAAACATAAGTTGAATTAAACATTTTTTTTACAAACTCTAATTTTAGCTTACACTTAATGTATATTAACTTTTTCTATTTCATCTAACTTACTGTTAGAAAATACATTGTAGAATATTTTTTAATGTGCGCGTGCCTAGATTAGTGCCTCGCCAAGGACAAAATATGATGTTGTTTTCGCGATCGTTCAAACATTGCCTGATTGGTTTTCTTCTCCTTTTTTCCACCGCGAGTAACGCTGGCTTAATTACTAATATTGCGACTGAGACTATCAGCTATAGTATTTTATCTCAAAATCCTTGGGGTAACTTCCGATGGACAACGAGCTACGATATTAGTTTTGTCGATCAAGATTTACTGATTGATGTTGACGTTTACTTAAGGGGTGCCGATCCTGGCAGTGCACTGCGAGACATTTGGGAGGAGAGCATTGAATCCATTTGGAGTAATGCCTTTGACTTATCAGACGGCACTTATTTTTACGACACCGTTTTCAATGTAGATTGGCTAAACACTAGTGGGGACGCTGACCATACCGTCAATGTAACTGAAGGTAATGGCAATGTGAATCTGACTCAATGGTATACGGGTAGGCCGTCAGGTTACTCATTTAGTCGTCAAGGTGTAATAGCCGCTCACGAGTTTGGTCACATGATTGGCTTATTTGATGAATATAGCGGCGGCGCACTAAATCCAGAAGGGCTGATTAGAAACAACAGCATAATGGGCCGGAATCTATCTTCACCTCGAATAGATCACTTCGATGCATTCTTAGAATGGGCCCAAATTAATTCGGGAATTGCTTCTCTAGCGTTGGTTGCCGACAGTGGCGTAGATAACTATTTCGTTTCTGAGCCAAATTCATTAGCCATTTTGCTACTTTCGATTTGTATGGCTTTTTCCATCAAAACTAAGTCTAGACGAAACATAATAAAGGTAAGAGGCCCTAGTCTCTTCGCATAAATCGTATGCTATGTATTCGCAGCAATAAAAAAGCAAGGCATACTCGCCTTGCTTTTTTATTCATACATCTAAACTCATATCAATACAGGTTATGCGCCAATATATTGCCTATTTCGCAATATGCTTCATAGTAGGCAGCGCACTAAACGCACCGTATTGCGTTACCGTGTATGCACCACAGCGAATAGCAAATTCAGTGGCTTCGCTTACGTTTTCAAAGCTACTTGCCCACTTGTCGAATTCTGCGCTGTTAGCCACTTTGGTAGATAAGAAATACAAAAATCCGCCAATGAATGAATCGCCTGCTGCAGTGGTATCTTTCACGCTTACTTTTGGCGAGGCCAAGGTACCGCTGAAATCTTTTGTTATGTACTGAATAGGTTCGCCGCCATCAGTGACTAATACCACTTTAACGCCGCTATCTAGCCACTGTTGTACATGAGCCTGAGCATTTTCTTCACCGTAAAGCTCTGCCAACTCTTCGCGGCTTGCTTTTAAGATACTCACTTTCTTAGCCACGTCGTCAATTCGGCCTGGGGCATTAGCGGTGTCATCCCAAAACGCTGGACGGTAGTTAATATCTAAACAGACAAGCATATTTTCTTGCTTGGCTTTATTTAGAATATAGTCGGTGCCAGGTAACAATTCTGGACCTGAAATAGACCCAGAGCAAAAATGCAGCACGCTAGTATCATCACAAGCAACCTTGGCTAAGTCTTCTTCACCAATGTGCTTATGTGCAGCGTTATCAACATAGAAGTCGAAAGAACGTTCACCGTCTTTATCGAGGTTAACAAATGCTAGTGCCGTATTGGCGTCTTTCGTACTCCAAACATAATCAGTGTTTACCTTGTGATAGCTAAGCATGTCTTGAAGAAAACGGCCAAAGGTATCGTCACCTACTTTAGACACCATAGCGCCTTGACCACCAAGCTTAGCAACAGCAACCGCTACATTCGCCGGCGCACCACCAGCATAAGGCTGAAATGAATTCATTGCTGGCATTTCACTTTGGTCCGCCGCACCCGCACTTAACATATCGATAAGTACTTCGCCTAAACATAAAATTTTCATAAACACCTCTGGCTGAAGCTAACAGCGATAACTTAGTATTTATACCGCTGTAGTCATGGATAATAAGCGTAGCCGAAGGACTTTCCGTCGGGCACGTTAAATTATAGTTAATTAATTGGGGCACAGTATTAACTAGCAAAACAAATAAATCAACCTTGTTGATTTAATATTTTATCATCATTAACGACTGACTATTGAATATGTAATCTATCGGCTTGATTGGTAGAGAGAAACTGGTCTTGGCTAATTATGTTAAAGATATTGAATTAGTATCTATCCATGACTTAGTGGTGCTGTTTGTTATAACATCCATTTCATAATGATTCAGGTACACTGTAAATGACAAAATCCCACGAGCACTCGGGTTCATCACAGAGCGCATCAGAAATAGACACGCACCACGGTGCAACTGCCTTACTAGATAACCGTACTCAAAATGAACGGGATATCCTCACCCTGATTCGTCATGATGGCGCTATTCCGAAAGCAGATATTGCTCAACGTACGGGTTTATCTGCACAGTCGGCAACGGTCATTATTAAGAAACTAGAGTCAGATGCTCTTGTTAAGCGACTGCCACCGGTTCGTGGAGGTGTGGGGCAGCCTAAAGTTCCTTTTGGCTTGAACGCAGATGGTGCATTTGGGTTAGGCTTAAAAATTGGCCGCCGCAGTTTTGATATGACCTTGCTAGATTTGGCTGGCAATGTGAAAACTTCGCTTCACGAAAAAGTAGCTTATCCCACCGTTGATCATTTATTGTCATTTACTCAGCGCGGTGTGTCGGTACTAACACAACAACTTAGTAACGAGCAACGCACTCGCATTCGCGGACTAGGCATCGCCATGCCGTTTGAAATTTGGAATTGGGTAGAAGAAGCAGGGGCCCCTGCAGCTGCGTTAGAGGCATGGAAAAACCTTGATATTCAGACTGCGCTATTTGAACTACTAGACTTACCTGTCTACGTAAGTAACGATGCGACGGCAGCGTGTAGTGCAGAAATGGCCTTTGGTAATCCACATCGATTTAACCACTTCCTCTATGTTTTTGTTGGCACTTTTCTTGGCGGTGGCTTGGTTATTAACAATCAGCTATTTACAGGAAAATCGGGTAATGCAGCCGCAATTGGTTCCTTGCCTTTTTTGTCTAACGCCCAAAGCCAACAGCAACAACTCATCACCCAATCATCGCTATACTTGCTAGAAAAGCAGCTGAATGATGCGGGGCTTGATGGTAATAAATTGTATGAGGCACCGGAACATTGGTCTGGCTTAAAAACCAACCCAGAATTTATGTGTATCGTTCAAGTGTGGATGGAACAGGCCGCCCAGGGGATTGCCTTTGCCACACACTGCGCATTTAGCATGCTCGACCTCGATGGCATTATCATCGACGGTGCCATGCCGCAGAATATAAAACATGAATTGGTTACTTGCGTGCAAAACGCATTAAAAGATGCTGATCTTCGGGGTGTTTCTCAAGGTAGTATTAGTGCAGGTAACGTAGGGAGCAAAGCGCAGTCTATCGGCAGTGCTAATTTGTCGCTTATCGCGAACTACTATTAGTCTATATATGTTAAACAAAAGCAGGGATAACGTGGTTTCAACTTCACTCACAGGCAAGGTCGCTAACGCTTCATCAACTAACGCATCGTCAAACGTTGTAATTCTTGATGGTGGGTTAGGCAGAGAATTAGAACGAGTTGGGGCTCCATTTCGGCAACCTGAATGGTCGGCTCTGTCTTTAATGGAAGCGCCCGATTTAGTGGCCCAAGTGCATCAAAATTTCGTGGATGCGGGTGCAAAAATTATCACCACCAACACTTACGCGTTAGTGCCTTTTCATATAGGGCAAAAACAGTTTGATGAGCAAGCATTTTCACTTGCCGAGCGCGCGGCCAGTATTGCCAATACTGTGGCTAAAAAGAATGACATTTCAGTTGCGGGCTGCATTCCTCCTGCTTTTGGCTCTTACAAACCTGAGCTATTCTGTGCCGAGCAACTCTCTTCTATTTTACTGCCTTTGATTGAAGCACAAGCGCCCTACGTCGATTTTTGGCTTGTAGAAACCGTTTCTTCGGTAGAAGAAGCCAACGCGGTAACCTCTTTAATAAAAGCACACTCATCTAAACCAATTTGGCTTTCTTACTCGCTCAGTAATCGTCACGACTTTTCAAACCCAGTTACCTTACGCTCTGGCGAGTCACTGAATGCTATACTGCCCACACTAGACAACTTGGATGCCGTGTTGTTTAACTGCTCCCAGCCTGAAGAAATGGAAGCAGCCATTACGTTCACACACTTGCATAATACCGATATGCACATCGGTGTTTATGCCAATAGCTTTTCAGAGCATGTTAGAAAGCATGATGCTAACGAAATGCTGTCTACGTTGCGTGAGGACGTCACCCCTGAGAAATACCTAGCGTACGCACAAACGTGGGTGAACGCTGGCGCTACAATTGTAGGTGGATGTTGCGGCATAGGCCCTGCGCACATAAAAGTATTAGCGCAGGGATTAGTTAACACATTAGAGTAACGTGCTAACGCGTGACCACGTTTTTAGCGCCTTTTATTAACGCTTCTTTATCGATTTTATTGGGTACTTCAACACCACGGCGCGCCGCAGGCCGTGCTTCGATACTGTTTTTCCAGCGAGTTAAGTTGTCTAGCCCTTCTATGCTCACGCCCGACCATTCGTAGGTTCGCACCCAGCACCAGTTCGCCATATCGGCAATGCTGTAATCGCCGGCTAAATATTCGTTGTCTTCTAATCGCCCATCTAGCACTGTAAACAATCGGCGTACTTCATTTTGATAGCGGTCGATAGCAATAGGGATTTTTTCTTCTAAATAGCGATGGAATACATTCGCCTGCCCCATCATTGGCCCAATACCGCCCATTTGAAACATAACCCATTGCATTACTTGGCTTCGGCCTTTGACATCTGTGGGTAAAAACTTGCCTGTCTTTTCAGCTAAATAAAGCATGATGGCGCCAGATTCGAAAACCACATGGTCGCCTTCGCTTTTGTCCACAATAACGGGAATCCTGCCATTTGGGTTCATGGCGAGGAACTCAGCGGTTTTTTGCTCGCCTTTCATTAAGTTTACCCCGTGCACGGTATAGTCGAGTTCCATTTCTTCTAGTGCTACTGAGGCTTTCCAGCCATTGGGTGTTGCTGCGGTGTATAAATCAATCATTAGGCTTTTGCACTCGCTCTGCTGCTAACATTGTCATACCAACGCTGAAGATTCGTTTGTTCATCTTTAATTCGAATATCGACCACCCGTGCAAAATCGATGGCACATTGCGCAGTAATATCCGCAATAGAAAAGGTGTCTCCCGCTATAAACTCGTTTAGTTCGAGTCGGCGTTCGAGAATATTAAAGTACTTCGAAGCATTGATACCGGCTTCTTTGCCGTATTCTGGCACAGGTACCATTCTGTCTTTGAAGTAACCTGTGGTGTGTTGAAAGCACATGCCTACTTGTAACATTAGCGCCATTTCAACTTGCCGCTGCCACATCGAGATGGTGGCTTTTTCAATAGGGGTAGCGCCTAACAAGGAAGGTTCTGGATGAATGGCTTCAAAGTAAGTACAAATCGCGTCGGTTTCAGCAATGCAGGTACCGTCGTCCAACTCTAAAATAGGAATTTTACCTAGTGGGTTTTTCGCACGCATTTCAGCGCTTAAATTTTCACCCTTTTGAATATCTACTTGTACATACTCTACTTGTGACTTTTCAATCCCTTTTTCGGCAAGGAACATGCGAACACGGCGAGGATTAGGCGCTGTTTTGGTCTCGTAAATTTTCATAGGCATTATTGTATTGTTGGAATGTTAACAGCCAGACTAGTGCTGCTTGCGCGTGGGTTCAAATCATATTCCATTGGGGTACAACTATTAAAAGGTTGAATGGTTATACCTGTTCACGAATTTGTAGCGACTAACACACGCAACCGCTTTTGTTCGGTATTCGAGAAGTGAGTGCGCCTGTACGTTGACAAGGCATCTTGCCGTGCATCCTCTTTCATCCCACTAGCGCTTATATGTTGCTGGTATTTGCGGTAGGCATCTATACGTTGTTGCCATAGTGCCTGCGCCTCCCATAATGCCGAAAAACGCTCGGCGGCATGATGGCCGAATTCAGCGGCAATAGCCTGGTAACGAGACTCTGAATCTGCATATCTTTGCTTAATTTGGTTAATTTTTTCCATGTCTAAGGTAGGTTGAAAAGCCGCTTTTTCCTGTTCATCTAGTGCATTTAATTGACCAAAGATCTCATTTCGTTTTTGTTCTCTTGAGAGCTCACGATCTTGAGCAATAGCAAGGCGAGCAAGAGCCCTTGCGTCAATGGCCGCATCGGCAGAAAACAAGTACTCATACTCTTCTTGAGAAAAGTAACTAAGACGCAGCGTATCTCTTGTTGCTAGCTTTTGTTCAACGTCACTTAACGAAATACCAGCATAAGTGATGTCGGTGACGGTGCTCTCGTTTGATACGGTGAGCACCTTGTCAATTTCAGCATCGGTATTTGCCAATGCTACTTTATATTCAACATATCGCGTGAATACATCAGCGGCGTACATGGCAGATCTAGCCTCATACATGTCTGTAGCATTCACACTAAACCTTGCAGTAACTTCGTTATCTGAAGCGCCCTTATTAGTAAATATAAAGCGATCGAAATTGTCCTTTACGCCAAAATATAAGGTAAATACTGGCAATTTCGAACCGTGGTCATTGACTTTCTTGACTGGCTGAACCGCTTTTTTAATTTCAGTTTCTGTCGCATCTTTATTGGGTAATGCTGACGTTGAAAGTTGGCGATTTTCACGTATCTCCCCCTCACCGACAATCCGACTCTCGCTCAATGGAATAATAACTACGAATACGAAAAAGAGGGCGACGCCCCCTCCTATTAACACCCGCATGATCATTATAAGCCTAGGTTCTTTAGACGGTTTGCTTGGTCAACAAACACATCCACTGGATTAGTTTCAAACCAATGAGTGATGCCAAAGCTTTGGTTAACTTCATCAAGGTGATTCATCTTGTAGTTATCTTTAAGCACTTTACCTAAATGAGAGCTACAAGAAGACACCAGCCCATCATTGGTTTCACCAAATGCTATTCCAGTGATGGCAAGAAAAGGGTCGACCACGTCCAGCGCATTTGTGTAAGTTCTACCACCACTCCAAGAATAATAGTACACACCATTCTCACCTAACTGTTTGCCGTCATTGCGGCAGTAGGCCGAGGGCATGCCTTCTGGGTAGCGTGCGTTGAACGCAATTGAACCAGAGGTTGATAGCGAGGTTAGCGCAGCCACAGAGTCGGTAGGTTTATCTCGAGGGTCTGAACCTGAAGCAAGTTCGATAAGATTAGCAAAAGCGTCGGTGATCAACCCCACAGTTCCTTCTTGTACAGACCCTTCCGTAAGCCCACTTTTCAATATATCGGCCACAGCGCTTCCCCAGTTCACACCGGCTACGGAGGTAACCGAGGCTACTTTGCTGGGCGCTACGCTTGCGGCATACCTCGCCGTAGGGCCCCCATGGCTATGGCCGATAAGGTTAACCTTATCGGCGCCTGAAAGTGCAAGTACCTCATCAATATAGTTAAGTAACTGCTCTCCCCTCACTTCAGTAGAGTTAGAAGGAGACACTTCTGCGATATAAACTACTGCGCCGTTTCGAGATAGTTTTTGTGGCACCTTGTAAAAGTAATCTACAAACAAGATGTCATCAAAACCGAAGAGACCGTGAACCAGTACAATAGGATATTGTGTTTTAGCATAGTTGCCTGCCCAAGATTGAGCTGGCAATACTGCGACAAGCAAAAACAGCACGAGCGTTGTTATTTTCGTTCTTAGTTTCATTGCATGTTCCCTTAATTATAAACATTAGTGGTCTGAGGCCAGACCTGAGTTATTTATATGTTAATTTAATGTAAATAACAAGATAAATTAGAGAACGACGCCCTATGCAATTACTTAGAGGCTTTACACATAGTCAGGGTTATTAAGGAAAGAAAAACGTAAAATGCTTTATATTCAGAAGTCTACCCTGAAAATAGGGTATAAGCCTTTATACTATTTAATAAACGAATAAAGAGAATAGGGAGAGGTTATAGCTAGGGAAAATGTTAACCGCCCTATGCAATCGAGAGTCATATGCTCCGGCTATTTGGCTTAATTACTTCCGATGGTAAACCTGTAGGTAATTGACGCTTAGGCTGGGAGTAAGTTTCCATACTTTGGTGAATGGATTTAATGCCATGCCTGTCTCATGATTAAGCGTAAACTCTTCACCTACCCATTGGTTGAGTTCAGTGGGTTTAACAAATTTTTGCCAGTCGTGAGTACCGACAGGTAAATATCGCATGACATATTCAGCGCCTACAATCGCGATAATATAACTCTTTATAGTTCTATTTAATGTAGCAAGCACCAATAAGCCGCCGGGCTTCACTAAGCTTGCACACTCTTTTATTAACTGCACTTGATCAGGTACATGTTCAACGACTTCCGCATTAATCACTATATCAAATTGACGCTCTTGGCTTACTAAATCGGACGAAAGCCCATGCATGTAGTTTACTTCCACGTTACTTTGCTTTGCATGCCGCTTTGCTACTTCAATACTCATAGCACTTGCATCTATGCCGGTAACATCCGCCCCCTCCAACGCCAGCGGTTCACTGATTAGCCCTCCCCCGCAACCAATATCTACGATTGAGAGCCCAGAGAAAGGCTTGGTTTTATCCATAGGGTTCGTTTGGAAGTTTGTTTTAGACGCCTTTTGAACAACGCGCTGCGCTTGCTCGCTTTTTATAAAGTGGCTGGTTATTTGAGATTCAATGACAGATAACCGTGCACGATTGAAATCTAATGCCGTTTTATAATTTCCATTGGGATCCCACCAGCTTTCAGCCAGCGCATCAAAGCGGTCGATTTCCTGTTTTGAAAAATTAATGGGCGCTGATTTTTGGCTTTTATCTAACATGCACTAACACCAGTTTATAAAAAAGGTAAGTCATTCAAATCTATCTCCGCTAGCTTCCCGTAAGTAAAGCTTATGGGGTATTGTGCTGCCCACGGCTAACAGATGCCTGAGTTTTATGAATAATAGGTATACAATCAATGCTTATACGCGCAAAAAGAGGTATTCGTTTTGGCCAATGCTAAAAATGTCTATGGAAGACCACTACAACTATGTTGTGGTAACACAGGTTACACCCGGGAAGGCTTTTGCTACGTGCCCGATGCAGATGTAGGAAACCACAGTGTGTGTGCGGTAGTTACCGATGAATTTCTACAATTTTCATTACGTCAAGGCAACGACTTGATTACACCTTGGCCTAGTATGGACTTTGCTGGCTTACTGGCGGGCGACAGGTGGTGCTTATGTGCCGCCAGATGGTTACAAGCTTATGAAGCAGGCGTTGCTCCCAAAGTGCGATTAGAAGCGACTCATGAACGGGCGCTAGATATTATCCCTCTGGCCACCCTTGAAGCTTTTGCTGCAGAATAAAAAACGGGTGACTTCCATTGGAAGTACCCGCCTTTGAACTGTCTAGTCTATTTGAACGCTAGGTCGTTTTGAGCCCTAAGGCGTTCGAATAACCATAAGTCGTGTTTCTGTCATGTCTTCTATGGCATAACGAATGCCTTCACGGCCAAGGCCTGAATCTTTTACGCCGCCATAGGGCATGTTATCTACACGCCAGCTAGGCACGTCGCCGATGACTACACCACCTACTTCAAGCACATCCCATGCTTTATGTGCTTTATAGATATCACGAGTGAAGATACCGGCTTGCAGCCCATAACGACTGTTATTCACTTCCTCTAATGCACTATCGTAATCGTCGAACGGCTGTAATATAGATAGCGGACCAAATGCTTCCTCAGCACTTGCATCACAATCTTTTGATACGTTCTCCATTACCGTCGCTTGCAACATGGCACCGTCTCTTTCGCCGCCGCATAGCACACTTGCGCCAGCCTCTTTGGCATCTTTAATCCAACCTTCCAAACGCTTGGCCTCACCTTCTGAAATCATGGGGCCAATGAAAGTATCTTCATCGCTAGGATCGCCAGACACTAACGCTTCAACTCGTTCTACATAGCGAGACTTAAATTCATCGTAAATAGCAGAATGCACCAATAAGCGCTGCACAGAAATACAGCTTTGCCCTGATTGGTAGTAGGCTCCAACGATAATTCGGTCGATAGCGTCACTAATGTCAGCGTCTTCATCTACTATACAAGCGGCGTTACCGCCTAGCTCTAACACCACAGGTTTTTTGCCAGCTTTCGCTTTTAACGCCCAGCCCACATCAGGTGAGCCAGTAAAGCTTAGTAGCTTCAATCTCTCATCGGTGGTAAATAAATCGGCGCCATCGCGGCTACAAGGAAGAATTGAAAATGCGCCTTTTGGCATTAGCTCGCATTCTGCTAACACTTCACCAATAATCAACGCACCGATAGGCGTGCGAGAAGCAGGCTTAAGTACAAACGTGCAACCCGCGGCAATAGCCGGTGCCACTTTGTGTGCAGCTAGGTTCAGCGGGAAGTTAAACGGTGAGATAAACGAACAAGGGCCAATAGGCACTTTTTTCGTCATACCTTGGTATCCTTTGGCGCGGGCAGAAATTTCTAAATTAACCACTTCACCATTAATTCTTACCGATTCTTCTGCCGCAATTTTAAACGTATCAATCAACCGGCCTACTTCGCCTTTAGCGTCCTTAATAGGCTTACCCGCCTCAATACACAACGCCTTACCTAATTCGTCTGCACGCTCTGTAAAGCGCTTAACGCAATGCTCTAATATTGCTTGGCGCTCGTAAGGTGCGAGCGCTGTCATTGCAGGTTGTGCCTTTTCAGCAGCGGCTATAGCTTTATCAATCACTTGTGCATCGGCTAACGCCACTTTTGTGGCCACTTCACCCGTGTATTTATTGGTAACGTCTAAATCGGTATTAGCAAAACAAGGTTCGCTTGCAAGGTAATAGGGATAGCTGTCTTTTAACATGTTCACTCCTTATAATTTTGCGCTTAGTTCGGCAATCGTATGGTTAAGTGTTTCGTCATTCATGCTGTAGTCTACGGGGCAGTCGATAACGTGAACGCCAGGCGTATTTAAACAACTTTCTACCATAGGGATTAGCAACTCGGTACTGTCTACGCGCCAACCATGGGCACCGTAGCTTTTTGCGTACTTCACAAAATCTGGATTACCGTAATCCAAACCGAACTCATCAAACTGCATATTGGCTTGTTTCCATTTAATCATTCCATACGCATCGTCACGCAGTATGATCACAATAAGGTCAAGTTTGAGACGAACCGCCGTTTCAATCTCTTGACTGTTCATCATGAAACCGCCGTCTCCGCACACACTCATTACCGGCACATCCGGCTTCACTAGTTTTGCAGCTATTGCCGAGGGTAAACCTGCACCCATTGACGCCAGCGCATTGTCTAGCAGCAAGGTATTAGGATGATAAGCGGGATAATTTCGCGCAAACCAAATTTTATATACACCGTTATCTAAGGTGACTATGCCATCATCTGGCATAACTTTTCGAATATCGCGAACAAATCGTTCTGGTAATATCGGGAATCGGTTGTCGTTTTCCGCTTCCGCTCTGTGTTTTTCATAGGCATCGTGTACGTCCTTATAGAAATCGAGTTTCCAACCCTCTTGCGGCGTAATGCCTTCTTTTATTTGCCAAATACTATTGGCAATGTCTCCTACTACCTCAAGTTGTGGAAAGTACACGGGGTCGACAGCAGCTGACTCAAAGTTCATGTGAATGACTTTTTTGCCATTGTCATGCATAAAGAAAGGGGGCTTTTCCACCACGTCATGCCCAACATTAATAATAAGGTCGGCTCTTTCTATCGCTCTATGAACAAAGTCGTTATCTGATAAAGCGGTATTTCCCGCAAACCTTGGGTCGCTTTCGTTCAGCACCCCTTTACCCATCTGTGTGGTCACAAAGGGTATGCAGGTTTTATCAACAAATTCCCGCAACATTTTTGCGGTTAGTTTTCTATTTGCTCCCGCGCCAATTAGCAACAACGGAGAGGTGGCCTCTTCAATCATTGAAATGGCTGATGAAATCGCTTTGTATTCTGCAATAGGCCGTCTTGACGTACTTGGTGTTAATAAGGGTACTGAGGTGTGCTCATCAGCAATATCTTCAGGAAGCTCTATATGGACAGCGCCTGGGCGCTCTTCCGATGCTAACCGAAATGCTTCGCGTACGACTGAGGGAATACGATCGCCGCTGACCACTTGCGTGGTAAATTTAGTGATGGGGCGCATCATATCGACAATGTCGATAACCTGAAATCGGCCTTGTTTGCTGGTTTTAATGGGCTTTTGCCCTGTGATCATTAACATGGGCATAGCCCCAAGTTGCGCATACGCAGCAGGGGTAACTAGATTGGTCGCACCTGGGCCAAGGGTAGATAGACACACGCCAACTTTACCGGTTAGTCTTCCGTAAGTGGCTGCCATAAAACCTGCACCTTGTTCATGGCGGGTAAGTACAAGTTTAATTGAGGAGGTTCTTAACGACTCAAGCAAGTCGAGGTTTTCTTCGCCAGGAATGCCAAAGATGTATTCTACACCTTCAGCCTCCAACGCTTTTACGAAAAGGTCAGACGCTTTCATTAATCCTACACTCCATTTTACGTTAGTATTCACGCGGCAAACGCGTATTAGTAAAGGTTGCTACGCAAAGAGTATAGATAACGATTAATGTGGTTTTGTGAAACTATTCAACAACACCTACCTATTGGCGCTTATTGCTGGTCCAGTTTCTTTTCCCATTCCGTTAACTTTTTCTGAGTTTGGGCATCTACGTCGGCTTTATTTTCGCTTATCCACCACTTTTCCATCAAGCGCACATTTTTCTGATTGGCTTTATAAAATACATCAACAATATCACCGATAAAGGGAACAAAGCCTAAGCCAAAGTCGATGGCGGAATTCTTTACCATCTGAGCCACAAGCGAGCTGGGCATGCCTAGCGATTTCCCTAGCCAGACAATACGAAGTGAAACGAGCAACATTATTGCATCACCAGCTCCCGGAATTAGACCTACCAGAGAATCGAGGCCCACCCGAATAGGGATAAAGGGTAACTTAACCGCAGTATCAAGCAAGTTTGCTAACTTTTGTGCCTTTAAAAGCGCCTTGGGGGCTTTACTATCCATGTTTAGCTACCTTATTAATGTAATAACAAATACTGGCTATTTATCTGCGCCTAGCGCGCGAGCTAAGCCAGCCCGAAGTGCAGTATCTTTATTTACCGTCCAGCCGTGTAAATTTTCCTTCACTAAACCAAACAGCATATCAATGTGTTCTTCATCACTGTTAAGTGCAGGAATATACTCATACTTCTCGCCACCTGCTTCCATGAAGTATTCACGGTTCTCTTCGCCAATCTCTTCAATGGTTTCCAAGCAGTCCGCTGAGAAACCAGGACACATAACCTGAATGGACTTCACACCATTGCCAGGCAGTGACTTCATTGTTTCATCAGTGTAGGGCTTCAACCATTCAGCTTTACCGAAACGAGACTGAAAGGTAGTCATATACTCATCATGAGTTAAACCCAATTCTTCAGCCAACAAACGAGATGTTTTATGACATTCGCAGTGGTACGGATCACCGTTTAATAGATAGCGCTTCGGAATACCGTGATAAGACAGGATAAGCTTATCCGCTTTACCGTGTTCTTCCCAGTATGCCCGTACTTTATTTGCCAGGGCTTTAATGTAATCTGGCCTGTCGTTGTAATGATTCACAAAACGTAGTTCTGGTAACCAGCGGCGTTTAGTAAAGTCTTTAGCAATAGCATCAAAAGTAGACGCCGTAGTAGAGGCGCTATACTGAGGGTACAAAGGCAAGACTACTAACTTTCTCACGCCTTGGGACAACATGCGTTCAATTGCATCGCTGATAGCAGGGTTGCCGTATCGCATAGCGAAATCTACCATAACGTCGTCGCCATATTCAGCTTTGCAACGCGTTTCTATCGCCAATGCTTGTGATTTTGTGATAGTAAGTAAGGGCGAGCCTTCTTCTGTCCATACCGTTTTATACGCTTCTGCACTGCGTTTCGGACGCGTGTTCAGAATAATAAGGTTTAGGATAAACCACCAAAGCGCTCGTGGAATCTCGACCACGCGAGGATCTGAAAGAAACTCTTTTAAATAAGGACGCAGCGCGCCGGCAGTTGGGCTGTCTGGCGTACCTAGGTTAGTTACTAACACACCGATTTTGTCTGATTGGCTGTGAGTAAAACCCTGATTGCTTTTGAACTTCATCAATTATTCCGCGCTAAAAAAACAATATAACTAGTATACTGAATTTACGGAAATTTTGGGTGAATAGACCACAAATTTACCACGATTAGTGTAATTAAATTTAGCGATTAAAAAAGGCGGCCTTAGCCACCTTTTTAGTCTTTCCGTTTTCAACCGTTATGGTTGATAGTAGGTTGCGGCACCGGGCCCTACTGGCATGCTCAATACAAACACCCACAAATAAAATAAGATTGTCCAACCCACAATAAATACCATAGAGTACGGTAACATCATGGCAATCAAGGTTCCCATCCCCAAGTCCTTCTTGTAGCGCGCCGCCATAGCTAAGATAAGCCCAAAGTAGCTCATCATTGGAGCGATAACATTCGTTACCGAATCACCAATACGGTAAGCCGCCTGAATCACCTCTGGTGAATAGCCTATCAACATCAGCATAGGCACAAAAATAGGCGCAGTTACTGCCCACTGCGCCGAGGCGCTACCTAACGATAAGTTAACCACACCACACATTAAGATGAACAAAATAAACACTGACGGGCCATCTAGGCCAGCCGCTTGTAGAAGCGCTGCGCCTTTAACGGCTAACACTGTGCCCAGGTTAGTCCATTTAAAGAACGCTACAAACTGCGCAGCGAAGAAGACTAGGGTGATATACAGCCCCATTGCGCCCATGCTTTTTGACATCGCATCAATTACGTCACGATCATTTTTCATCGACCCTGTTACGCGGCCATAAACAAACCCGGGAACGGCAAAGGAAACAAAGATGAACGCAACAATACCTTTTAAGAAAGGGGAACCCGCTACCGCCCCAGTTTCCGGATGACGCAAAATTCCGTTTTCAGGTACGATAGTTAACGCCAGAATACCGCATACCACTACAAAGGCGATACCCGCCCAACGAAGCCCTTTCTTTTCAATATCCGAAGGCGCGTCCATTGATTGCTTGCTTAAGTCTACAGAAGCTTCTGATTCGTCGAATTTGCCTAATCGAGGCTCTACCACCTTTTCAGTCACCAGAGCACCCATAGTGGCCACCACAAAGGTACTGATAAACATAAAGTACCAATTAACTTCTGGGCCTACCATGTAATCAGGATCAATCATATGAGCAGCGGCTTCGGTAATGCCTGAGAGTAAGGGGTCAACCGTGCCAAGTAACAAGTTAGCACTGTAACCTGCGGATACACCGGCAAAGGCGGCTGCAAGTCCTGCAAGAGGGTGGCGACCTAACGAATGAAATATCATAGCGGCAAGCGGTATTAACACCACATACCCAAGCTCTGAGGCGGTATTTGAGATAATACCTGCAAACACAACAGCAAAAGTAACCGTACGTTTTGAAGCATTCATCACTAATGAACGCATGGTGGCTGACAACAAGCCTGAGTGCTCTGCAACTGATACACCAAGTAATGCAACCAATACGGTGCCAAGAGGGGCAAAGCCGGTAAAGTTAGTTACTAGGCCAGTAACAATACGCTGCAAGCCTTCCGCGCTCATTAGCGAGATAACTTCGATCATGCCATCAGCTTCGCGACCTTTTGCACCTTCAGGGCGAGGGTCAACTACCGCTAAATCGAAATAGCCAAGAATACCGCTTAACACCACGATAAAGCAGGCTAACATCGCGAATAAAGTCACGGGGTGTGGCAGTAAATTTCCAAGAAATTCCACAGTAGCAAGGAATCGGGAGAATAAACCACCCTGTCCGCCCTGGTTTTGGGCAGATTTATCTTTTGTATTTTCCGGAATCAAAACATTCCCTCTGTCGTTTTTATTACCCAGTCATTACCCACTAAACAGCAGTGATATCTGCCATGTAGTTCAATAATGCTGCGTTTTATAATAATAAATTCGCGCTTATTTTAACGTATTTTGAGCAATTTTGGCAGTAGGTGGGTAAATTGAACAATTTAAAACCTTTGTAAATCGCCGAAAAGATTCAGTAAAACGCATAACTTTCAGATGATTACGCGCTTTACAGCAGGCACAAAAAAGCCAGTCTAAAGACTGGCTTTTTAACAGAAAAACGATGTTAGGTATTAATTACCTTTAGATGCGTTCATGTAGCGGAAAAAGTCGCTATCAGGCGCGATCACCATCACATCTTGTTTATTATTGAAGCTGGCTTTGTATGCATCCATACTTCTTAAGAAGCTGTAAAAATCAGCATTTTTAGAATAAACATCTGCATAGATTTCTGCTGCTAAGGCATCACCTTCACCTTTAAGCTGACGAGCATTACGTTCAGCATCAGCAAGCATTACCGTTACCTTTGCGTCTATATCAGCGCGGATAACTTCAGCTTGCTCTTGACCTTCTGAACGGTGTTCTCTTGCTACTGCAGCACGCTCAGCACGCATACGTTGGAAGATTGAGTTACTCACTTCCGTAGGTAGGTTGATTTGCTTAACACGTACATCAACAATTTCGATACCAAGCTCATCAGAAGACGTTGAAGCCTGCTCCATTGCTTGGTTCATTAATGCTGAACGCTCACCAGATACAATCTGTGCAATAGTACGTGTACCAAATTCAGAACGTAATCCGTTATTCACTTTTTGCTTCAATAGCGCTTCAGCTTGCAACTTATTACCACCTGTTGAAAGGTAATAACGGGCAAAGTCGTCAATGCGCCACTTCACGTATGAATCAACAATTAAGTCTTTCTTTTCGCTGGTTACGAAACGGTCAGGCGTGTCATCCAACGTTTGTACACGTGCGTCTAAGTGACGAACAGAGTCAATGAATGGCAATTTGAAATGAAGACCAGGTTCGAATACTTTTGTATCGCCTGTGGCATCATCTCGTTGAACCTTACCAAATTGAATAACAATGGCACGTTCGCCTTCAGTTACTACGAACAAAGAGCCCGAAGCAAGAACCACTAGAAGTACTAATACTGCAATAGCTAAATTCTTCATCATGATTATCTCCCCTCTCTGTAGCTGTCACCACGCACACCAGAGGTGGATGATGAATTACGGCTATTCTGGCCTTCGTCAGCCACTGGCATTTGTAAGCCTTCTAAGGTGCTGCGTGAACGGGGCGTTGAACTGCCTTGTTGACGTTCCATGATTTTATCTAAAGGAAGATACATCATGTTGTTGCCACCTTTACTATCCACAAGGATTTTACTGGTGCTACTCAATACTTCTTCCATTGTCTCTATGTAAATACGCTCCCGTGTTACCACAGGCGCTTTTTCGTATTGAGGCAATAACGATTCAAAGCGAGCAACTTCACCCTGCGCTTCAAGCGTTACACGCTCTTTATATGCCTGCGCTTCTTCGTTCATACGATTAACTTGACCACGAGCACGAGGTTCAATCTCACGTGCGTAGGCTTCGGCTTCTCGAATGAAACGCTGTTGATCTTCCTGTGCTGAAATTGCATCATCAAATGCATCTTTCACTTGCTCAGGTGGGCGTGCGTCACGGAAGTTCATGTCGATAATCGACACCCCCATGTTGTACGGTTCAATAATAGCTTGAAGCTCTTCCCAAACACGTTGGCGAGCCACTTCACGACCGTCAGTAAGCACATCATCCATTGTTGAATGACCTACCACGTAGCGAATCGCACTGTCTAAAGACTGGCTTAAGCTTGTCTCTGGGCTTTCAACAGCAAACGTCCAGCGGTACGGATCTACAACGCGAAATTGCATTTCCATCTGTACGCTAACCACGTTCTCGTCTTCCGTTAGCATAGAGCCTGACGATGACTGGTCGCGAATAGATTGCACATCCACAGGAATAACTCTGTCTATAAACGTTGGTGCCCAACGTAATCCAGGTTCAACTTGCTTAGCGTACTCACCGAAACGTAATACTACGCCGCGCTCAGCTTCACGAATGGTGTAAAAACCGCTTACAGCCCAAATGATCACTATCAAGCCAATTAAAATACCAGCACCGATACCGCCCAAGCTCTTACCTGAGCCTCCGCTACCGCCGCCAGATTTTCCGAACTTACCGAATAAGTTCTTGAATACATCATCTAAATCGGGTGGACCTTGATCACGTCCGCCGCGATTTTTCCACGGGTCGTTATTATTGCCACCCGGCTCATTCCAAGCCATGCTGATACTCCATAGATTACAGTTTTATTTTTGAAATTCGCATGCATTGCCGTGCTAAAAATTAGCAGCGGTTAATGTCGCACAACATACTCTGATATTCCGTTTTCTAAACGCTTTTCAAGTCGATTCCAATCGGCCATTGGCATTCGAACATCTACCACCCAATCACCTTTATTGTCGTATTCTTCACTGGATATACAATTTAATTCAAATAGTACACCACGCAGACTACTTTGCGCTGGGGGTATTTTAAGCGTGTAGTTAACCATACTTTTACTCAAGCACTCTGTTAACGCTTGCCCAAGCAATTCGGTGCCTTCACCGGTTTGTGCTGATAGCCATACACGGGTAGGAACACCTTCCTCGTTTCTTTCAATACGAGGTTTTATGTCATCTAGTTTATCAATCTTATTACATATTAGTAATTGTTGAATCTCATTAGCGTCGATTTCTTCCAACACATCGTTAACTTCATCGATGGTTTCACGATATTTCGCGTCTGCAATATCCACCACATGGAGCAAAAGATCTGCTTCTTGGGTTTCCTGAAGCGTGGCTTTAAATGCCGCCACTAGGTCGTGTGGGAGATGCCTAATAAAGCCTACCGTATCGGCTAAAATGGCAGGACCTACGTCTTTCAAATCTATTTTTCTAAGCGTAGGGTCTAACGTGGCAAACAATTGGTCTGCCGCATACACGTGCGCGTCGGTAATAGTATTGAAAAGGGTAGACTTACCAGCATTGGTATAGCCCACTAAGGATACTGTGGGAATTTCAGCACGCTTTCTAGACCTTCGTCCTTGTTCGCGCTGCTTTTGTACTTTTTCTAAACGACGAAGAATGGCTTTTATACGCCCACGGAGTAATCGGCGGTCAGTTTCAAGCTGGGTTTCACCCGGCCCACGCAAACCTATACCACCTTTTTGGCGCTCTAAGTGAGTCCAACCACGAATAAGACGGGTAGAGATGTGACGCAGCTGAGCGAGTTCAACCTGAAGCTTACCTTCATGTGTTCTTGCTCTTTGCGCAAATATATCGAGGATCAGCCCCGTTCTATCTAGCACTCTACATTGGCAGACCGCTTCTAAGTTTCGCTCTTGAGAGGGCGACAAACTATGGTTAAAGATGACGACATTAGCGTCGTGCGCTTTAACTGCTGCTGCGATTTCTTCCGCTTTACCCGAACCCACAAAGAATTTAGCTTGGGGTGCACTTCGTGAAGTTGTGATAACTTCTACCGCGTTTACACCCGCAGAAGACACAAGCAATTCGAGCTCGGCTAAATCTTCTTTGCTGTTTTCATCAGTAAAATTAACATGAACTAGTACAGCCTGTTCACCGGCTTCATAACGGTCAAACAAGCGCGTTACCTTTTAATTTATTCAGCTTTAGTATTTTCAGATTCTCCTGTAGCACTCGGCATAGTAATAGCGCGAGCGGGAACAACGGTGGAAATAGCGTGCTTATACACCATTTGGCTTACTGTATTTTTAAGTAGAATCACGAACTGATCAAATGATTCAACTTGTCCCTGTAATTTAATGCCGTTTACCAGATAAATAGATACTGGAATACGCTCCTTGCGTAATGCATTTAAGAATGGGTCTTGTAAAGACTGCCCTTTAGCCATTTGATATCCTTAGTTTTTATTATTAGTGGCCCTTACTCATGGCCACTGCACGTCTAATGTATACCACACTCAACTTATTCAAGTGTGACTTTCGCTGTAATTTTAGTCAAATTATCTTTACAAAATGTGTCTAGCCAAGTGAGATTTTCCCACCCCCTAAGCCACGTAAGCTGCCGCTTAGCAAGTTGCCTAGTAGCGATAATGCCCCTTTCGCGCATTTGCTCGTAGGACAATTGGCCCTCTAAGTATTGCCACATTTGCCTATAGCCAACCGAACGAATTGACGGTAAATCTTCGTGAAGATCGCCCCGCTCAAACAGTCGTCTAACTTCTTGTTCAAATCCATCTTCTAGCATCATGTCAAATCGCTGAGCAATTCGCTCATGCAAGACGCTTCTATCTTCTGGAGCAATAGCAAATTGGCTAATATCGTAGGGGCAAGGACTGCCTTTCTCGTTTTGCCAGTCTGTTAGCGTTTTGCCCGTTCCACGAAATACTTCTAAAGCTCTGGTTAATCTTTGAGGGTCGTTAGGGTGAATTCTGTCACCACTAATGGGATCCACTCGGCAAAGTTCGTCGTGCAATTTTTGCCAACCGGAAGCTTCTGCTTCACTGGCTATTTCGCTGCGTATCTTTTCATCTGACTTAGGTAGTGGCGAAATTCCATTTATCAAGGCATTAAAGTACATCATTGTACCCCCAGCCAATATTGGTACCCTATTTCGACTATGAATCTCTTCTATAAGCCTAACCGCATCGTTACAAAACTGTGAAACAGAGTAACTTTCTGCTGGGTCAATAATATCAATAAGATGATGAGGAACTAACGATTTCTCAGCAGCCGTAGGTTTCGCCGTACCTATATCCATATTAGTGTAGACCAAAGCTGAATCGACGCTGATAATTTCACAGTCCATTTTTTCGGCCAGCGACAGTGACAAACCCGTCTTACCTGACGCCGTCGGCCCCATTATGGAAATAACAGGTAATTGAGACTTATGCTGAGACGATGCAGATTTTATGCCATCAACCATGGTTATTTCCCCATGTTGAAATCAGGCCTTCTAACGAGCGCACTTTACCAAATCGCTCTATACATTCCCATTGTTTCACGTCGTTTTTCTCATCCAACCAGTGCCACAATTGTGCGCATAATATTTCGTCCAAATCTTGGTCGTCAGATAAAACTAATTCATAGCGCTTATCATCATCTGCAACGTCACTCTCTAACAGCCTTTCAAACCAACGTATCCAAGGGAAGTGCCTTGTTCCTGCGGGTACCTGCTGCAATCTGTACTTGCCAGCCACTTGATTAATTTCAAAGTTAAGCGCGTTAAGCACCTCAATTTTTTCAGGCTCTACGTGGGCAACTTCAAGCGCCACTGGCATTAGCAAAGGTTGTGAATGTTCAGCCGTTTCAAATACATCTTGTAAATACACGTTCGCGAAAGATTTTACATCCAGCAGGTAAACATTTTCATTGCGTACGTAAATTCTACAATATGAGTTTAGTGCAATATGCTGACTTTGCTCATGCTCTGTTGACGATAGCGTGTCGCTATTTGGCGTCATCAAACGATTAAAATTAGATTGATAAGCGGCGGTTGGCGCTTTCGATTGTCTGTGCCCCGATAAACCCGATAAAGAAGCGCCACCTGAGGCACCTAAACCCGATTGCGATGACGAGGCCGGAGAATGACTTAAAGGACGTATATAGTCATGACTTTGCTGCGGTGGATTAAATTTCACTGGTTCATCAAAGCGCTCAGCATCACCGTGGTGTTGAGTTTCACTCTCATTGGTAATTGAGTGCAATGCATCACATACTGTCTTACAAATAAAATCATGTACCAAGCGCCCTTGCTGAAAGCGAACTTCGTGCTTTGCCGGATGTACGTTCACGTCCACGTCTTTTGGATCGAGTGTCAGATAAACAACAAAAGAAGGCTGCTCTAGTACGCCCCATACACTTTCGTAAGCTTGCCTAATAGCGTGCATAATTAACTTATCGCGCATACCGCGCCCATTTACAAAGCTAAACTGGCAATCGTTACTGCTGCGCAGCATTACTTCGCTGCCTAGCCACGCATTCATGGTAATCCCTTCGTATTCCACATTGATATGTACAGCGTTATCAATGAATTTTTGCCCTACTACGGCGGCAATACGAGGGGCAAGTGAGCCATGTTTATCGGCAATATAGCGCTTAGTCGTCTTGCCGTTATGTTTCAGAATAAAACTAGCATGGGGGTAACTAAGGGCAATGCGCTTCACCACATCTTCAATATGTTGAAACTCTGTTTTTTCGGCGCGCAGAAACTTGCGCCTTGCCGGCGTATTGTAAAAAAGGTCGGCCACATCAATGGTGGTTCCTTTGGGATGAGCAGCTGGCTGAATATTAACGGCCATTTCCCGACCTTCGCAGTAGGCCTGCCACGCTTCGTTTTGTGATTCGGTTTTAGAGGTTAGCGTTAAACGGCTAACCGAACTGATACTCGCGAGCGCTTCCCCACGAAAGCCTAAAGATAAGATTCGCTCTAAATCATCTAATGTTGATATTTTACTAGTAGCGTGACGGCTTAACGCAAGCTGTAATTCGTCTTTAGCAATGCCACCGCCGTTGTCTTTTAAACGAATGCGCTTATGGCCACCTTTCTCAATATCTATTTCTATTTTATCGGCGCCTGCATCTAGGCTATTTTCTAGTAACTCTTTAACCACAGACGCAGGGCGTTCAACCACTTCCCCTGCGGCAATCTGGTTGGCCAATTGTGGCGATAATAATTGTATAGACAAAAGAAACTCGTAGGTAGAATTTGATTAACGCGATGTTAGGATCTTGGAATAGTAAGTACTTGCCCTATTCTAACCACATCACTATTTAAATTATTGGCAGCTTTTAAGCGGCTAACGTTTACATTGTAGCGCTGAGCAAGGAGCGAAAGCGACTCTCCACTTCTTACAGTATGGGTTCGGCTATCAGCACGTTCAAGTGCCCATAATGTACCATCTGGGGGGACTTGCTTAAAATAGCGTTTTGCTGCGGTAAACATGGCTTTCGCCAGTTTTTCTCTATGTTTACCCCAGTTAAGGTTTTTCTCTTCTTGCGGGTTTGAAATGAACCCGACTTCAACCAAGATGGATGGAATATCTGGCGCTGTGAGTACGGCAAAACTGGCTGCTTGAGGTGCACGCTTATGCAAAGAAGTTACCTGCTTCATTTCCTCAATCACTTTATTGCCTAAGTCATGACTAGTGGCCATACTGTGATCCATCGATAAACCAAGAATGGTTTCCGCCAGATAACGCTCGTTCGATTTATCACTGATCACTTCCGCAGCACCACCAAGTAATTCAGAGTGACGCTCTGATTTTTCTAGCCAGCGACCTAGTTCTGTATCGGCACGGCGCATCGACAGCACCCACACAGAGCCCCCTTTAGGTTGTGGTTGGCTAAATGCGTCGGCGTGAATAGATATTAATAAATCGGCTTTTTGCTTGCGAGCGAGTTCTGGGCGCTTGTTTGGCGATACATAGTAATCACCGCTGCGAGTCATTATGGCCCGCATACCACGCTCACCATTAATCATGGCTTCAAGTTTTTTGGCTATGCTTAATGTAATGTGCTTTTCATATGTACCGGCGGGACCTATGGAACCTGGATCTTCACCACCGTGGCCCGCATCAATGGCAACAATAATGTCTCGGTTTCTATGGCTACTCGAACCATCCATTACGACAGAAGACGTCGAAGCATTTGACGGTGACTTGCTAGATGCGGAAGTACCTGAACTGCTTGGGCTCGCAGCTGGCGCACCACTGTCTTTCAAATCAATAACTAGCCTGTGACCGTAAGGTTTGGTGGGTGTCATTGCAAATAAAGACGGCGATGCTGCACGATTTAATTCTATAACCACCCGCGCAGATTGTTTATTTTTCGGTGTAGAATAGCGCACCTTGCGCACTAAATCGCCAGAATCAGTCTGTAGGGATAAGGTCTTGCTATCACTCGTATTTGATAAATCGATAACGAGGCGATGTGGATTTTTAAGGGGGAAGTAAGTGAATTCAGGCGCAGACGACATATCGAGTACAATTCGCGTGTTGTCTGGTGAGGGCCAAATTCTTAACCCATCAATTTGATTTTGTGCAGCATGGACAGTTTGTACTACAACCCAAATGCACATAACCGATAGAATTTTACGTACCATGCTTCGCCTTTATTTTGCTTGTTGCTACAAGCTTATAGTCGTTATTGTTTATCAAAGCTCATTATTTATAGCGTTTTACAACCTTGCAATATTTTTGCGCCTTTCACGCTTGTCGCTTCTACACTGAACTGACGACCAGTAGGCACAATATTTATACTAATCACTATGTCTGGTGATGCCAAGTATTCAGCGCCATTTTCTGACCATTCTATAAGGGCAATGTTTCCTGTGCCGAAATAGTCTCGAATACCCATGAACTCAAGCTCTTCTGGGTCGGCTAAACGATACAAGTCAAAATGATAAATTGAGACACCTTCTAATTCGTAAGGTTCCACCAAGGTATAGGTAGGGCTTTTCACATTTCCGTCGTGCCCTAATGCTTGAATGAAATACCGGCTGAAGGTGGTCTTTCCTGCGCCCAAATCACCGTTTAAAAATATCACGGCATCTATTGGCTGCTGGGCCGCTACGGCATTCGCCAAATCTTTTGCCATTGATGAGGTATCTTCAGGCGTTGCAGCAAAAAATGAAGAGTGCGGGTAAGACATCTTTTTAACGTTCCACATGATCAAACTAAAAGGCTGATATTGGCATTAAGCCCAAACCAGCCTATGCCAAGAGATTTACTGATTAATTAACGCACGTACGGCATCAAATAGATCGCTGGCTATCATACCACGTTGTCCATAAAGCTGGGCAATATCATCGCCCGCTTTAGCATGCAGCACCACACCATACTTAGCGGCGATATCAACACTAAGGCCTTGCGCCATTAGCGCACCTAATATGCCGCTTAGTACATCACCACTGCCCGCGGTTGCCATACCAGGGTTACCATGGCGACAAACCCACGTTTTCTTTTCGTTGTCGATAAGCGTACCGGCCCCTTTTAAAACACATACTGCATGGTAGCGCTGCGAACATTGCCTAGCGTAATTGAATCGGTCGCTTTCTACATCATCAACCGACACGCCCAGCAATCGGCCAGCTTCTCCCGCATGAGGAGTGAGTACGCAGTGTTCCAGTGTATATGCAGTTGACTGCTTGCATAAAAGATTTAGTGCATCAGCATCAATGACTATAGGTTTGTTTTCACTTTGGCAGTGTTTTAGTACAGCGGTAAATACGCTTTCTGACCACTCATCCTGACCAAGCCCAGGGCCAATGACTACGCATGACGACCAGGCTAAAGCATCATCTAAATGGCTTGATGTCACCATCAATTCAGGGCGGCCTGCACTAACTTGAATAGTAGACGCCTCGTGGGTATAAACTCGTACCATTCCGGCACCACTTCGTAGAGCCGCTTCGCCGGCTAGCCTAATAGCACCGGCCGTTCCGCGATTTCCGCCCACACACAGCAACCTTCCATAGGTGCCTTTATGGCTGTGCACATCGCGGGGGCCCATACCCTTGAAATGATCAATATTCAATAAAGTCGCGCTGGCTTTTGCTAGGGTTTGAAAGGCTTTTCCTACCCCTAAATCTGCATACACTAACTTACCGCAAGACTGTTTACCTGCACCGGTAACCAAACCCGGTTTGATACCCACAAAAGTAACGGTAACATCCGCTTGTACGCAGCGTCCTAAACTCTGGCCTGTGTTAGCATCTAATCCTGAAGGTACATCAATACTGACCACGGGGGTTGATGAATCATTGATGGCATCGATAACGTCGGCGAACTCATTGCGAATGTAGCTGTTAATTCCTGTACCTAATAGCGCATCGATTACTACGTCGGCTTTTTCAATCAAGGCAATATCGAAAGGTTTTATACTACCACCAGCATCTACCCACTGCTTTTGTGCGGTGCCAGCGTCGCCGTCTAACACACGGTCTGGCTCAATCGCGCAAACATGCACTTTTTTACCTGCTTTTTTTGCATTTAATGCGGTAATGTAACCGTCGCCAGCATTGTTACCTTGGCCTAGTAGAATTAAATACACATCAGAATTAGCGAACAAACTCTGGCACTGCTCAAATACAGCACCACCGGCCCGTTGCATTAACGTGAACATGTCACAGCCAGACTGAGCAGCCGCTTCGGCTTCATTTTCTCTGACCTGATCGGCCCGAAACAGTTTGTATGATAAACTTGAGGTGAGTTGAGTATCTAGCATAAGTACATGTCCACTATTAATTCTATCGACCTAATTCAATTAACCCAAGATATCAAGGCTTGGGGCCGCGCGCTAGGCTTTCAACAAGTTGGTATTAGTGATATTGATTTACATCAGCATGAAGCCCATTTAACGGAGTGGTTAGAGAACGGCTATCACGGCGACATGGCTTTTATGGCCAACCATGGCATGAAGCGCGCCCGCCCCGATGAACTTGTGCCAGGCACACTGCGCGTAATTAGCGTGCGTATGAACTACCTTCCGCCTGATGCCTCTTTCGCAAAACATCTAAGCCAACCAGACACAGGTTATATCAGTCGTTATGCACTTGGTCGCGATTATCATAAGGTGCTGCGAAAGCGATTAAAGCAACTGGGTGAAAAAATCACCACCGCGCTGAGCAACACTGAGTACCGCCCTTTTGTCGATTCAGCGCCTGTTTTAGAGCACGCTATTGCAGAAAAAGCAGGTATAGGTTGGACTGGCAAACACAGTTTGACCATTAATAAAGAGGCAGGGTCTTGGTTCTTTTTAGGTGAGCTTTTTATTAACCTGCCCTTACCAATTGATTCACCCACAGAAGAAGGCTGCGGTACGTGTACGGCATGTTTGACTATATGCCCAACCAACGCCATCGTCGCCCCCTACAAAGTAGATGCTAGACGTTGTATTTCCTACCTTACTATTGAATCAGATAAAGATATTCCCGAGGATCTTCGCCCTTTAATGGGTAATCGAATTTATGGTTGTGACGATTGCCAGCTTATTTGTCCATGGAATCGTTATGCTGATATTACTGAAGAAGAAGACTTTCACCCCAGAAAGGTTTTGCATGGACAGAGCCTAGCAACGCTCTTTTCATGGGACGAAGCTACCTTTTTGAGCAACACAGAAGGGTCGCCTATTCGACGGATTGGATTTGAAAAATGGCAACGTAATATTGCCGTCGCATTGGGAAATGCCAACTACAGCGAACAAACTGTTAATGCCCTTCAGACAAACCTTGGAAAAGTGAGTGATAAAGTGGACCGACACATTTCGTGGGCATTAGCACAACAAGAAAATAAAAAAGCGGGTTTAGCATTAGAAGAGAAAGCAAACAGACAACAAAAAAGATTAACCCGAGCAGTAGAGAAAGGGTTACCAAGAGACGCTTAAGAACAAAGTACTAATTGAATAAAGCCGGTTATATTAAAACCTGACTAGGTCGTTGCATCGCTGATAAGCACGGGTCTAGAAGAAAACTTAACGCCAATTTGGGGGTTTCCCTCTTCAATATTGCTGACTTCAAGTATTTCACCAAAATGCCACCACGACTGCGCTTTTAAGTCGTTAAGCATTCGTTTGAACCCCGCATGACTGCCCGAGTATTCCCCAGTAAACTCACATTCTGATTGCGTGCATTCAAACGTATTCAGGGTAAGTTTTTGCCCACTTGGGTGAAACGCTAAAAATTCCGTTATTTCGTTTTGAACCTGAAGGTCTGAAAGTGGTTCATTCGTAGCAAGTGTGTGAGCACCATCAGAGGTCTGTCCGTGTGCTTCACCAGACATTTGAGGGGTAGCTTTAATTACCCTGAGGTTGCTACTTGCAGTGGTGCGTGAACGCTCCAGCACAGTATTCAAACGCTCTTTTTCCACGTTGGAACTGGCCAGCTTACCGTGGTAAAAGCCGAACTGATAGCCCGTTACGGCAATAAAGAGGATGAGTACAATAACAACCCAGGGTTTCATGATTTCCTTACCAGCTTGCTGGCGAGTCGTAGCTAATCATTTAGCTACGAATATGACTACTTATGATAAGGCGCACTGAGTTCGTGAACTGAATTCACAAACACACCTGCATTTTCTGGTGGTACATCTAAGTGAATACCATGACCTAGATTGAATACATGGCCAGAGCCTTCGCCATAGCCCGATAAGATAGTGCCAACTTCTTCACGAATTCTTTCAGGCGAGGCATAAAGCATGGAAGGGTCCATATTGCCTTGTAACGCTACCTTGTCGCCAATGCGCGCACGGGCTTCTGCAATATCAATAGTCCAATCAAGACCTACTGCATCGCAACCAGTAGCCGCAATTGACTCTAACCACATGCCGCCGTTTTTAGTAAACAAAGTAACCGGTACTTTTCTGTCATCGGCTTCACGGGTAAGTCCGTCAACAATACGCGCCATATATTGCAATGAAAAGTCTTTATAATCACGTGGTGACAACACACCGCCCCAAGTATCGAAAATCATGACTGATTGCGCACCTGCAGCTATTTGGGCATTAAGGTATTCCGTTACGGAATCGGCCAGCTTCTCTAATAGAGCATGCAATATAGCGGGTTCAGCAAACGCCATTTTTTTGATTTTAGTGAAGGCCTTACTCGAGCCACCTTCGACCATATAAGTAGCGAGCGTCCACGGGCTGCCAGAAAAACCAATTAACGGCACATCGCCATTTAGTTCACGACGGATGGTGCGCACTGCATTCATTACATACTGCAACTCGCCTTCTGGGTCTGGCAAACCAATTTTATCTACGTCGGCTTTGCACGTAATCGGCTTTTTAAAACGCGGGCCTTCGCCGGTTTCAAAATAAAGCTCTAAGCCCATTGCATCAGGAATCGTTAGAATGTCTGAAAATAAAATAGCAGCATCTAAGGGAAAACGACGAAGCGGCTGTAAAGTAACCTCACAGGCAAGCTCGGCATTTTTGCACAAAGACATAAAGTCGCCAGCAACGGCACGGGTTGCTTTGTATTCAGGTAAATAGCGGCCAGCTTGTCGCATCATCCATACAGGTGTGACATCGACAGGTTGCTTTGATAACGCCCGTAGGTAACGATCATTCTTTAAAGCGGGTTTAGCAGCACTGGTAGCTTTTTGCGACATATATTCACCTGAAATTAGAAAAATAAAACGGCGAAATTATACCAGCATTCGTTTCATTTTGTGCTAAAAAGCTGTCTTAATTTGGCAACTTGCGATACTTACACCTAATAATACGACGAACAATACTTGAAAAAGGGGCTTGCACTACTAGTAAGTGTTTGCTACTAATATATACAGCTACGACAAAGAAGCCCGCAAAGGGACCGTGCTAAACTCATTGAAACCCTGCTTCGGCAGGGTTTTTTATTTGTCTGCTAATTGCGACAGGGTTTTGGCGATGAGTTGCCCTGCAATCGAAAATGGCGGTGGAATGGTTGGCAGTGCATCCACACTAAACCACTGAGCATCATCAATTTCATTTTCCTGACACCGAATTTCACCACTTTCATATTCAGCAATAAAGCCAACCATTATAGAGTGCGGGAATGGCCAGGGCTGGCTATCGATGTAACGTAAGTTCTTTACTTTTACCCCCACCTCTTCAAATACTTCCCGATGGACGGCTTCTTCTAAGCTTTCGCCGCTCTCGACAAATCCAGCAAGAGTAGAATACATATTTGCTTCTTTGTGCCTAACCCCTTTTGCCAATAGCAACTTTTCATTGTTGTGTATTGAAACAATAATACAGGGCGATACACGTGGGTAGCTTCTGTGGTGGCAGCGATGGCAATGCACAGCCATTTCCCAATTTACTCTTTCGGTATGCGAACCACATTGGCCACAAAACTGATGGGTTCTTAAAAAATGGACATATTGCCACGCCCGACCTACGACTGAAAAACCGATATCTTGTTGCTCGAACAATAAATGGCGTAATGACACCGATTCCCATTGTTCATCTTCTATTGTTTCAGCACCGAGGTCGACGACAAAGACGGGGGGACTTTTCTGAGCAGATTCATGTAACGGGGGGAGTTGATGAACCTCTTCGCGATAATTTTCGAGAAAGGTAAATTCATTGATATGCGCTAAAGGTACATTTATTTCGCCTTTACGAATGACAATCCGACCTTTGGTAAAAATGATCCACTGTCCAATCTCAGACTCGATTTCACTATCGCTGCGCTTTATCATCATAAAACTGTTATCCACCCATTAAAGATATACAAGATAAGATAACATATATTTAATTACGACAACTCAGTGGGTTCAATTTGTGTCGTATAGGCTGAGTGTTATACTAGGATGAAATGCTGGAAAATAGCAGGTGCTGAATTAATAGAAAGCGCTGATTGAAAGGATCATAAAATGTTACAGCAGTTAGAGAAGGTAAAAGTTAAATGGGGTGGCAAAAGTGACACTGTCGATAATTGGCTGTTAGCCAGACAGTCACTGCTTGTGTCCTATTGCCATTTAGCCGGTTTAGACCAACAAGGCGAGTCATTACCTGAAGCAAATGACATCGCTAATTTTTGTGAAAACCTAATGGATTACCTTTCCGCTGGGCACTTCGAGGTCTTTGATATGTTGGTTGACGATGAAGCAGAAGGTAAAGCGTTAAAGCAGCGTCTTTACCCAAAACTTACGCAAACCACTGACTCAGCCTTACAATTTAATGATAAATTCGCAGAGGCATTTACTATTGAACAAGCGGCCGTTTTTGACAGTGAGCTTGCGAATATTGGTGAAACTCTTGAAGAGCGCTTTGCTTTAGAGGACCAATTAATTGCACACATGTACGCCAACGTAGAATAAATAAAGCGGGTAAACATCTGTCATTAATGACGTCATTACCAATATAATTAGTAAAATAGCCACGGTAGCAATAAATGAATAAAGCCACGCTTATCCACAAAGCTCGCGCATACTGCGAGCAAAGAGGCGCTAGATTTACCCCTCTTCGAGAGAAAGTGTACGAAATATTAGTCGCTAAGCACGGCCCAATGGGGGCCTATGAATTGCTAGATGCGCTAAAAGAGACTGAATCCGGTGCAAAACCTGCCACCGTTTACCGAGCCCTCGATTTTTTACTCGATTTCGGTTTTATTCATCGCCTTGAGTCGACCAATGCATTCGTAGCCTGTTATCATTTTGGTTGCAACCACCCTGTACAGTTTCTTATTTGCGACAGTTGTGGTGACGTTGCAGAGATACAGTCTGAAGGTTTGAAAGAAACATTAGATAGTCAGGCAGAGGCCAACGGCTTCAAAGTATCTAAACAAACAATAGAGGCGCATGGTCTTTGTGCTGATTGTCAACAAACGGAAAATACCGTTGCAAAGGAGCACACTCATGAATGCTGAGTTCGTTAATCCGTTTATTTCTGGTTTACTCAATGTATTAGAAACCATGGCGCAAACCAAACTTACGCCTGGTAAACCCAAACGCAAGCAAGGCGATGTAGCTAAAGGCGATGTGTCTGGGTTGATTGGCATGGTAGGCCCAAGTGTGCGTGGCTCTATGTCCATTACCTTTGAAGAATCTCTTGCCCTTACCATTATGGAACGCATGGTTGGCGAACGCCCTGAAAAACTTGATGCAGAAGTGGGAGATATGGTCGGCGAAGTTACTAACATGATATGCGGAGCGGCGAAACGCGATCTTGCAGATCGCGGATTTGAATTTGGAATGGCGACACCTATTGTTGTGTCTGGTAAGCAGCACACCATTAGTCATCAGGTCAGCGGCGCGAAAATCATCCTTCCGTTCATGTGCGATGAAGGATTGGCGCATTTAGAGATCTGCTTTGACAAATAATTCCTGGTACTCTGAAAAAATTACACTACCTGAATTTCCTCGTGGCTTTCATCTAGTAACAGAGTATATAATTAGCGCTTTACCCATGCTGCAACATATTGAGGTAGGTCTTCTTCATTTATGGCTTAAGCACACCAGTGCTAGCCTTACAATAAATGAAAATGCAGATCCGACTGTTAGGTCGGATATGGAGGCCTTCTTTAACTATAGTGTAAAAGAAAACTTGCCCTTTTTCCGGCATACTTACGAAGGTAGTGATGATATGCCGGCTCACTTGAAATCAAGTCTGCTGGGGTGTCAGGTTTCAATACCGGTGGAGAAAGGGAGGCTACAACTTGGTACTTGGCAGGGCATCATGCTAGGCGAGCACCGAGATATTGGCGGCCAACGAACGATTATTGCCACATTACAAGGGCTTGCGACATCGCCTATATAACAAAATGGCATATTAATTGCTTAGTACAACTAAGCACAAGCTAGAATTATCATAAATCGATAATCACTCAACGTTTAACAGGATGTGACTATGAAAAAACACTTTAAACTAGCGGCACTTTCGCTTGCCGTACTTTCATCAACTGCCTTTGCACAAGATTCTTCTGAGCCAGAATATAAAAACTGGTTCGGTATTTCTGGTCTTTATTACAACACTGATGTTGAACGTCCTACTACTGAAGTACTAGATGACGGCCAAGGCGTATCATTCGAGTACGGATTCCGCTTCACTCAAAGCTGGGCAGCACGTGTTGAATTTACTGCTTTAGAACTAGACTACGTTGGTGGTTCTAGCGATGATGGCGAAATGGTAGGTGTTGATGCACTTTACTTCATGCCTAACGATGCATGGTACTTATTCGGTGGTGTTAAACGTCAATCGGTAGGCGAATCAACCACGCTAGGTAACATCGGTATTGGTAAACACTGGGATATCGCTGAATCTGTTAAGATTGTTACAGAGATTGCTACTTACCATGACTTTGGTGAAGACTATAACGATTACAGCGTAAAACTTGGTTTAGCGATTCCTTTCGGTAAATCTACTCCTTCTGCACCTAAAGACGGTGACAATGATGGCGTAGTCGATAGCAAAGACCAGTGTCCTATGACTCCAGCTGGTGTTCGTGTTGACGCAACTGGTTGTAGCATAGATAACGACAACGACGGTGTTCTTAACAGCGTAGATCAGTGCCCTAACACGCCAGCAGGGACTGCTGTTGACGCGAAAGGTTGTGCGCTTAAAGACGCTGACAACGATGGTGTTGTAGATGCGAAAGACATGTGCCCAGACACAGCTGCTGGCGTTAAAGTTGACGCTCAAGGTTGTACTGTATTTGACGAAGAAACAGTAGAAATTACACTACGCGTTCTTTTCGACAATGAAAGCTCAGTTGTTAAAGCACCTCGTGATCCAGAAATCTCTGAATTCGCTGAATTCATGAAGCAGTACACTAACACTACTGCGGTAATTGAAGGTCACACTTCTGCACCAGGTTCTGAAGCATACAACATGGATCTTTCAGAAGACCGTGCTGCATCTTTCAAAGAAGTAATGGTAGACATGTACGATATCGACGCTAGCCGTTTAGAAACTGTTGGTTACGGTGAGACTCGTTTACTAGATACAGCTAAAAATGCCGAAGCACATCGTGTTAACCGTCGCATCTCAGTGACTGTTAAAGATACTGTTAAGGTTCCTGAAGAGAAGTAAGCTTCCCTCAGACACAAAAAAGGCGCCTAATTGGCGCCTTTTTTATTGCTTGTTATTTCTGCTGACTTCAACACTTAGCTTTATCACCGCGCATCGGTAGTAAACGTCTCTACTTGGTTAATATTCGTCAGGCATTGCTGGACCAGCATAATTGTCAAAACGAGAGAACTGGCCTTGGAAGGTAAGACGGCTGGTTCCAATAGGACCATTCCGCTGCTTACCTATAATAATCTCTGCTACGCCCTTCTCTTCACTGTTCTCATGATAAACCTCATCACGATAGATGAACATAATAAGGTCAGCATCCTGCTCGATAGAGCCTGATTCACGCAAGTCTGAGTTTACTGGGCGTTTATCGGCCCGTTGCTCTAGGCTTCGGTTGAGTTGCGATAGGGCAACCACTGGTACTTCCAGCTCTTTTGCTAATGCTTTAAGTGAGCGGGAAATTTCAGCAATTTCTAAGGTTCTGTTATCACTGAGTGAGGGCACACGCATAAGTTGGAGGTAATCAATCATGATCAAGCTTATCCCCCCACGTTCACGAGCAAGTTTACGCGCTCGGCTTCTCACATCCATGGGTGTAAGGCCAGATGAATCATCAACAAATAATCTGTCTTTATCTTTCAACATCGCCATGGTGTTAGAAATGCGTGCCCAATCTTCGTCATCCAACTGAGCGGTACGAATTTTGGTTTGATCCACTCGGCTGAGTGATGCCAACATACGCATCATGATTTGTTCAGAAGGCATCTCTAAACTGAAGACTAATACCGGCTTTTCCTCGGACATCATGGCATTTTCAACCAAGTTCATCGCAAAGGTGGTTTTACCCATTGAAGGACGAGCAGCAACAATAATTAAGTCTGAAGGCTGCAGACCACTTGTCTTTTTATCTAAGTCGGTGAAGCCGGTAGTGACACCGGTCACTTCTTTGTTGGTTTTAACCAACACTTCAAGACGGTCGATGGTTTTACCCAATACCGCTTCTACATCGCGAGGACCTTCATTTTCACCGGTGCGGCGCTCTGCAATTTCAAATACTTTGCTTTCAGCTAAGTCGAGAATGTCAGCGCTGTCACGACCTTCAGGGTTATACCCGACTTCTGCGATTTCATGGGCTACACCAATAAGCTCCCGCGTGATTGCACGTTCACTGATAATTTGCGCATATGACACCACGTTCGCAGAACTTGGCGTATTTTTAGCTAGTTCACCGAGATAGGCAAAGCCACCTGCATTTTCAAGTTCATCGTGCTTTTCAAGCTCTTCCGATACGGTAATAAGGTCGACCGGCGCGCTTCTATTTAACAAACGAGTAATGGCGCTATAAATGGTTTGATGCGAGCGGTTATAAAAGTCGGTATCAGTAACGAGCTCCGCTACTTTGTCCCAACTTTCTGGATCAATTAGCATACTGCCAAGAACAGACTGTTCGGCCTCAATACTATGAGGAGGAACTTTCAACTTCTCTACATTATTATCGCCTTTTGGAGGGGATACCACTTACACTACCTACTCTGTTTACTTGAAGCACGGCTGACTATTATGCGCTTTTGCGCTTCGTTGAACAATGGAGTAAGAGCTCATAAATGAAGGTTAATAAAAATTATTAACCACTAGCGGAATGCAAACCTTCGTGAAGCGCTTATCTTGTAAGGGCTACTCCAACAACTTCACCACACTATGGTTAACTTATAGCGTTTTTTCAATGCGAAAAAAGGTGCCATCAAAAACGGTATAAGCAACATTATGCTCTTGAAACAAAAGCACTGAACCTAACGCCTGTGGGCCATTTTCACAGGATAGCTCTACCTGCGTAATTTTACCCTCATCGAAACCTAACGCGTTTCCCTCTATTTTGAAGCTAGCAGCCAGTTCGTCTGAATCCACTTTCTTCTCGGTATAGGTAGGAGACTCACATGCCTGCTGATTCAGTTGCGCACCATCTGAATGGTAAACCAACGAACTACCTAATACCTCTTTAGCTTCTGTGGCGCTTTGTGCAGAGATTCCTGGCTGATAAGCTTGGGTTACCACCCAGGTGCCTTCAAAGAAGGCAGGATCTTGTACTGCACACCCTAAAGTTAAAAAGCTGATACTTATCGCGCCGGCAATAAGTCCGTGAAAGCGCCAGAAGCGCTTTAAATGGCTAAGAATATTCAAAGCTATTTTCCTAATAATTGATTATTTATCGCTGTTGCGGATATCGACTTAGCCATTCTGACGCGGGTAAAAACATTAGGTTCATTAGCGTGGGGTAAATAGACGCACAATTGCGGCGGACGGATTCGTTGCGTAATTTTTGACGTTTAACTGAGTAAACGTCGATTAGCAATGTACCAATATCCTATCCTTACTTAACCTTTATATGGGGGCGTTAGTGCTTTTTTCAAGCAAAAACGCCAATGCTTTAATTCTTTCGCCTCTTGCCGCTACTGCGTATCCAAGGTAATACGCCCATTTACAGTTGAGATATCAACGTTCGCAGAACCGCCATTATTGATAAATCGCAACCAACTGCTGGGGCCATATTTTGGCTTTTTAACCGCATCGCTACTTACGTTATTAATGATTTTGCCACCTGCATGCGTCTCAATATCAAATTGTGCAGATACTTGAGGTTGAAAGCTAAAACGTAACTTCCCACCTACGGAACTGGCTTTCAGTCGCCCGTTTTCGTTTAAATGCAAGCGCGCATTCGTGGCGCCATTCACAGTGGTCACACTAAGAGAATCTATTTTCTCTAGGGTTAAATCAATACCGCCATTAACGGTTTCCACCGCTACGTCAGGGCTAGATGTACTTAACCTCAGGTCGCCATTAACGGCAACAAAAGACACACCTTCCTTACCTGAATGAACGGCCTCCACATCACCATTTACTGTTTCTACATCAAGTTTGCCTTTAACATTGTTCAACGCAATGTCACCGTTTACCGACTCTACTTTTACGCGATTACCAATATCGGTGAGCTCTACATCTCCGTTTACCACTTCAACATTTACACTTTGGACGATGTCATTTATTTGAACATCAGCATTAATCGCGGTGTAGTTCACATCGCTAGATTTAGGCACAAAAATAACCAAGTCATCCCCTTCATCTTTGTTTTTCCACCAGTGCTTGCCGCTACGCTTCACATCAACATGAATGACGATAACATTGCCACGTTGTTCAAAGATAAACTCATCAGTGTTGTCACCCAGTTCACCGGTAACGTGTACTTGAGGTTTATCCCAACCTCTAATTTCAGCGTCACCGTTGACGTGCTCTATATCAATTTTAACGCTATTTGGGACATCTAGTATGCGGTCTATTTTCTCGCCCGCATACGCAGTAAAGGCCAGCATTGTGCTACTTAAAAGTACACCATGAAAAAGTACACTGGCTAAGCTTTTGCGAATAATAGTCATAATATAACTCCTTAAATTTGTTGCCATTTGGGCGCGTGCACTCGCTCAATTAATGTGATTTGCTGTTGATATACGTGCTTTAGCATCTTTAGTAGTGCTCGATTGTTAGGATCATCTTTTAATGCTGCTTTTATCACAACAGCAGCGTCGTCTAATTCTTTTAATTGGGTTTGCCAGTTTTCACTTAATTCTGGCGCACTGTCGTAACTCGCCAGCAAAGTGGTCATCTGTTCATCTTGCTGCTCACTCAGTGCATCAACTAACGCATAACCTGCGAGCTTAGGTTGCTGCCCGCTCGTTTCACCGTTAGTAAAAACAGGCGAGAAATACCAAATAACGCTGACTAGCATGGCACTCGCTGCCATGGCCAACCATGGTGTGGTAGATAAGCGAGCAACTGTGCCGCGCTTGTCTTGGCCTGATGGCTCGTTATTTAGCCCATTTTCGTGTAGCCCATTTTCATCGGCTTTGCCGCTTACTTGGCTGTGTAGTGACAATTCAATACCACGCCATAAATCTCTTTCAGGCTCACGAGTTTTAGGTAGGTGTTGAATCTCAACCTCTAAGGCTTTATCAAACTCATTCATCTTCACACCACATCCAGGTTTTTAGCAGTTGTTTAGCGCGATGAAACTGCGCTTTGCTGGTGCCTACTGCCATATCTAACATTTGTGCAATTTCTTCATGCCTATAGCCTTCAATAGCGTGTAGTACGAATACCATTCGTGCTCTTTGTGGCAATCTAACCACTAGTGCTTCTAAATCGACTTGGCTACTGTCTGCCGCTGCGGGCATCTCCATCGCTGGACTGGTTTCAATATTAAACATACGTTGAACCCAGTTACGCTGTTTACGCAAATACGACACGGTCACATTGGCTGATACACTATGTAACCAAGTTGAAAACTGGCTTTGTCCGTCGAATCTGTCTAACTTTGACCATAACTGAATAAATACTTCTTGTGTGGCGTCTTCGGCAAGACCGCGGTCGCCTGTTAGACGCAAGCACAGTGCATACACTCGCCCGACATGGTTATGATACAAGGTTTTGTAGGCCACTTTATCACCCTGCTTAGCCGCGAGAATCACCGCGGCTTCACGCTGGCTTTCATCATCGCTAGTCAGATTGGTAACCTTTGTTAAAGTGCGCTCCATCACAATCTCATTTTTTTTCGTAAACCGATTTTTTCAACATTTTTGGCTTACCATCTTGTTATTCTTAAAAGGTTAGTCGTACCCTATGTGATAAAGGTTTAAATTAGCAAAACTTATTTTTGGAGTTTGTATGTCCTCACCCTTAAAAGTGGATGCATTATTTGCAGGTCAGCCCCAACCACTTGGCCCACGAGGTGCACCGAGTAGTATTGTAAAAAGCGCAGTTTCACAGCTAACCGTCCACCTTGATTGTACCGACGAAGATCAACAATCAAACAAGAAACTTCATGGCGGCCCCGAAAAGGTTTTGCATCAATTTAGCCCCCTTCATTACTTTACGCTACGTAAGCATTTTCCAGACGGTGAGTTTGAGCCTGGCAGTATTGGTGAAAACATCAGCGTGGATGGTATGGATGATGCCACGGTTTATATTGGCGACGTATGGAAGTTCGGTGAGGTTGTACTGCAAGTCAGTGCGCCGCGAGCCCCCTGCAGTAAAATATCCCAACGTTTTAATATTAAAAACCTAGACAGGTTTGTTGGCGAGCGAGGGATAACGGGTTGGTATTACCGCGTGCTTAACACAGGCGTTATAAATGTGGGTGATAAAGTGGAACTCGTACGCAGGGAAAGCAACACTGTTAACGTCCAAACATTAATGCATTGCACCCACATTAAAACGGATACAACACTGGCTAGAAAGCTCTCAGAACTGGAGATAATTGATGAAGAGTGGCGCTTAAAATGCTTTAAAATAGCCAACAAAGGGGACCATGCTGGCTAGTGCATTCGGCATCAGACAGACTAGAACATCACTTCCTCGTCTTCGTTTAACAAGTACAAGGGAATATCGTTGTTGAGCTTATCATTCATATGCAATAACCTAAACAAGGCCGAATGTGATGTTTTATCCCCCATTCTCCAACTTCTATTGCCATATCCCCATGGCACCACGACACGGCAGCCTAAATCCTTAGCCGCTGTTAGTGCATCTTCTGGCGTAGTATGAACTTCTCGATACCACTTCGGATCATTTTCACTGAAATAGGAAGCAATAGGTAACAAACACACATCTATGTTTCCAAAACGTTCCGCTATACTTTTGAAGTGTGGCGAATAACCTGTATCACCAGCAAAAAATAATGTTTTTCCCTGAGTTTCTAACACCCAACCACCCCACAGGGCAGCATTATTGTCCTCATAAAGAAACGGAACAATTGTCCGATTACTAAAATGATGAGCAGGCACAAAATGGATTGTAGTCTCTCCAATGACTTTCTTTGCATACCAAGCCATTTCATTTATGCGGTAATTGTTTTGGTCGAATTGCTTGGCAACGCCAAGTGGGACAAAGTATGTTGGAGTATTGCCAATAGTTTCTATGTCAGATTTGTTGAAGTGATCGTAATGGACGTGAGAATAAAGTACCGCATCCGTAGCTTGCATCACAACATCATCGGGCTCGTCAGGGATATTCCTATAAAAACCCTCTGTTACTTTAAACCCCCAATTAATAGGCCAGTCAAATTGCCCAAATACGGGGTCGATAAGGATATTTTGTTTTGTTGCGGTTTGAATGATGAAACTCGCATGACCTAGCCATTTAATATGAAAACCAGTATCTAGCGTGACCTGAGGATTATCACCTTGGTACTGGCAGTCTTGCATGAGCGAATCACAAAGTATATCGATATGGGCAGGATAGCAGTCTTCTTGACAGGTTACAGGGTATGTCTTTATGTCACTGTAAAGATTTACAAACCGATCTTGGTAACCTTCTTTTTCGCTGTACCTCACCACCGTATCAGATGACGCAATAACAGAAACATGATTAGAAGCACTACATCCGCTTAGGAAAAGCACCCAAAAGAAAATCCCAAATCTCATACCAACCTCATAATCCTTCAATAACTTATCTTAACCCAATAGGAAAATATGGGTAGGTCACTTTTAAAAATAAACGTAAGCAGGTATGAATAATTTAATATCAGACATAAAAAAACCGCTCATAAGAGCGGTTTTTCGTATACGTCAGCGCTTATGCTTCAGCAATGATGATCACTTTAATAGAAGTGGTTACATCAGAATGAAGTTGTAAGTCGATGTCATATTCGCCAGTGTCGCGAAGTGTGCCAGTAGGAAGTTTAACTTCCGCTTTAGCTACTTCAACACCAGCTGCAGTGATTGCATCAGCAATGTCACGCGTACCGATAGAACCGAAAAGTTTACCTTCGTCGCCAGCTGGCGCCGCAAGAGTTACTTCTGCAAGTTCATTTAGTTTTTCAGCACGTGCATTAGCAGCATCAAGCTGCTCAGCGATTTTCGCTTCAAGTTCAGCACGACGTGCTTCAAACTTTTCAACGTTCGCTTTAGTTGCAGGAACTGCTTTACCCTGTGGAAACAGGAAATTACGAGCGTAACCAGCTTTAACAGCTACTTGGTCGCCCAGACCGCCAAGATTGGCGACTTTATCTAGTAGGATGATGTTCATCTTAACTACCCCTTAATTACGCCAAATTACTTGTGTGAATCAGTGTACGGAAGCAACGCAAGAAAACGTGCGCGCTTAATCGCAGAAGACAGCTGACGCTGATATTTTGCGCTTGTACCAGTGATACGGCTAGGGACAATCTTACCGCTCTCTGTGATATAATTCTTAAGAGTAGCGATATCTTTATAATCGATTTCAGTCACACCATCTGCAGTGAAACGGCAGAATTTACGACGTCTGAAAAAACGAGCCATGGGTGATCTCCTTAAGCGTTATCTTCAGTGGATTCAGGTCTTCTTTCTGCGCGCTCTGTACGAGGTGCAGAATCGTCACGACGCTCACGACGCTCTTCTTTAGTCATAGGAGAAGGCTCGGTTACAGCGTTTTTAGTGCGCATTACCATGTTACGTAAGATAACGTCGTTGTAGCGGAAAGCATTTTCCAGCTCGTCAACAGCTTCAGCAGTCGCTTCAGCATTGATCAATACATAGTGGGCTTTGTGCAGCTTTTCAATTGGGTATGCCAATTGACGACGGCCCCAATCTTCTAAACGATGAATCTGACCATCGTTTTGCTTAAGAATAGTGGTATAACGTTCGATCATACCAGGTACTTGTTCACTCTGATCAGGGTGAACCATAAATACGATTTCGTAATGACGCATTATTGCTCCTTACGGTTGTAGCCTCGACAGTACAGCCAGACTGTATAGAGACAAGGAACCTAGTTAGGGTGGCTGTAAGGGCGCGGATTATACGCACATACCCGCTTTTGTACAAGCATTAATCACCGGAAAATTTTACATTTGTACGTGTTTTGATGAAATTTAGCTAGATACGCTAAATGATGGGGTAGCGGGGTTCATGGACGTTAAAAAAGGCTAAGCGCGAGGCTTAACCTTCATGCTTACAATGCTGCCTTAAATGAAAACACGGTTTCATTTTCATCTGAATGCACCATCAGACTCCCCTTATGGGCTTCCGCAATTTGCGAGGCGATAAACAATCCTAGACCTAATCCACCGGTCTTTTTGTTTTTTTCGTTTCGCCAAAATGGATGAAATAGCTTATCTATGACATCCGCACTTATTGGAGTGCCTCCGTTAGATACGCTTAATGTCAGTGTTTCTTCTTCGATATTCGCCATGACTTTGATAGGTTGCGCTGCATCGCCATGCACTATCGCATTAATCAGCAAGTTAGACAGCAACTGGCTGATACGCTCTGGGTCACATGAAAATGTGCCGTCTATAATGATATCCGCAAGTATCTCTCGGTCTGGATGCAGGCCCGAAAGTTCACTTACGGTGTGTACTAGTACACTTTTTAAATCACTTGCTGGTTTAACGTTTAATTGAATACCTTTGCCCATTTGACCATGCGTAAAGTCCATCACGCCACTAATGAGCCGCGTCATACGTTTAGCGCTATTATCCATTCGGGCCAGTACTTTTTGGGAAGTCGCATCGCTGGCGTGATCAACAAGAAAGTCGACCCCCATTTTAAGTGCCGACAAAGGTGTTCTTAAATCGTGGCCTAAAATGGCGATATATTGCTCTCGCAATTTAGCGGCAGCTTGCTCGCTGATGAGATCGGTTTCAACCGCAGCTAAACGATCGTCAACTTCCATTTGCCTCGATATTAACTCAGCAAACGACTTAATTTGACTTTCAATCTTATCTGTTTTTAAAACTGCAGGACGTGGATCTAAGCCGCATAATGTTCCAAAAAAATCGCCGTTTTGGTTGTAAATGGGAAATGAAAAGTAACTTTCAAAGCCATACATCTTAGGAATTTCACTTTGGCGATAAACATCATCTTTCTTTGCGTGTTCAATGACGATGGCTTTTGTAGATTTTCTGACTTGGCTACAAAACGTTGTTTTGATATCGAGTTGATCGCCCGGAATTAAATTGAAGTTCACTTGGTCATATACTGCGCACATTGTCCAGTTATCTTCTGTCACTCTGGCTACGCAGATAAAGCGAAGACCAGTGACATCTGATAACATTTTCATTATATGTGGTACAGCTTCTATCGATTGAATAGTGCGAATATCACGCTCAATTGAAGAACTCATTACTTCCTCTTTGTATCTAAGTCACCCATATCACGCCGACTGTCGGCACTCGATTTCCCGCTCTAGCAAGAAAGACTCTTGTGCCTAGTGATAAATTTACTGTTCTTCGTGGCTGTTTAACTAGCTACAGGCTGCAACCAATGTGAACGAAACCGGTAAATTTTTGAATATAGACATGACGATGTGAAAGCTGTTTTCCAACGTACGTTTTAAAATACATCCAAGCGTACTTGGTCACTATACTTAAGTTGTAAAAAAATAATATCAAAAAACTTTAAATACTGTTTATTTATCCAGTTAAATATTGTACAGTTTTATTGTCTATTCATTTAAGGGGACCTACCATGGCCATTACCACACAGTATGTTGTCACGCACAAAGGGGTAGAAAAATTGGTAACTACCGATAAAAAAGAAGCAGATCAGTACGATAAGATGCTCGACGCTGCCGACAACCTTGCTGAATACATTCAAGCAAAGGGCTTAGGCATTGACGATAGCATTGTTGAAGAACTCACAATTATGTTGTCGAAAAATAAAGACAAGGTGAGCAAGATTTTTAAAGGCGCGACAGCACAGAGTGTACTAGAAGATGAGAGTGCCGACGTAGTAAAGCTTAAAGCCAACGGATAAGCATAGCAGAAAAGCTCGGCGTGCTTTTAAGTGGAACGAACGTAAATAGAAAATGGTTCAAAGCACGCTAAAAAATAAACAGCACAGATTATCCTGTGCGTTTATCCGTGTTAAAACGAGCAATTAACCCGTTAACTTGATTTACGGTGTCACGAAGATCTCGACCCACTTTGAGCGAGGCTTCTGAAGACTTCTGCGTTTCTTCTGCACTATCAGCAACATCGACCAGCTGCTGATTAATATGCTCAGCCACGGTACTTTGTTCTTCTACAGCAGAAGACATTTCTACGGTAGCTGAGGCAATACCACTTACCGCATTATTGATTTCTTGTAGCGCGCCTCGGGTTTCTTCAACAATGGCACTACCGTGTTCAGCAGACACCAACCCTTCTGAAGATACCTTTACGGCCCGTTCTGTTCTATCAACAAGTTCTTGAATGATATTGTGAATTTTATCGGTGGACACCCGGGTTTTAGAAGCCAAGGTACGAACTTCATCGGCAACAACAGCAAAACCGCGTCCCTGCTCGCCAGCGCGGGCGGCTTCTATAGCGGCATTAAGTGCTAGCAGGTTTGTTTGATCAGCGATGCTAGAAATGATGCTAGCGGCTTCGCCTATATCACTGGTGGATTGGGCAAGCTCGGTAACCGTATCGGAAATCGACTCCACCGCGCCTTTTAATGACAGTATAGCCTGCATCGCTTCTTCAGCTTTGTCGTTACCCATTTGTACGTTAGTTGCGGCAGTTTTGGCACTAACAGCATTGCTCTCTACTCGCTCAGCCACTTCTTGAATAGCCTGACTCATTTGAGTTACCGCTGTGGCAATTTGCTGGGTGGCAAGATTTTGCTGAATAATCGTTTTGCTGGTTAGCTCGGCTTGGCTGTGAGTTGAAACCGCAATATCTTCCAACCCCTCAGATGCATCTTTGATGCGGGTCAACGCCGTGCGCGTACGCGCGAGTTCACAGCCTAACGCCAACTTAGCCTGAGCAATATAATCAACATCGGCATAATACGTTTGTGCCACGAGTTCATTACTATAACTAGCAGGGCTTAACGAAAGAAATTCCCGCCAATAGCTCCGACTTTTTGCCGATTGCCACGCCATCATAATCAGTAGCGCAATGAAAGTAACACCCAGGGGTACCAAACCCGCGGTAAAACCAATGGCTACCAATAATAATAAACTTACCACTATCATGGGTAACATGGGTGAAAGTGTTTGACCAAGCTTTGCAGCAAAGGGAATTGGCGATTTTCCTGCCGATAACCTGGCATATATAGCGGATGCTCGTGTTATTTCTTCATCGGCGGCATGAACCCTAACTGACTCATAACCCACCGCTTGCCCGTTTTCGTATACGGGAGTTACGAATGCTGACACCCAATAGTGGTCGCCGTTTTCTCTTCTATTTTTAACGAGTCCAGCCCAACTTTGACCCGACTCTAAAGTTCGCCACATTTCTTTAAACACACTTGAGGGCATATCCGGATGACGGATAATGTTGTGGTTTTTTCCTATCAGGTCTTCTCGATTGTACCCACTTGCCTCTACAAATTCGTCATTGCAGTGTTGTATGACACCCCGTTTGTCAGTGGAAGAGATAAGGCGGTAGTGAGAAGGGAATTTGTATTCGCGCTGGGTAACAGACTGATTTTTCTTCACTAATAAAATCCATTGCTATAGTGGTATCAAAGTAAATAGGAGAGCCCTATTCATCGGTAATTCATTAAAAGGGTAGACGATCATGGTAACAATTAATACTAAAGTAGAAAAAGAATTCGGTAATAATGAAGATTATACGAATAAAAAGATTACGCCAGTGGCAGGCGTACCTTAATTGTGGTGCCCTTATCGATTTCACTGGTCACTTCAAACTGGCCGCCGTGTTCTTCAATAATAGTCAGTGAAATAGACATACCAAGGCCGGTGCCATCACCAGGTGGTTTAGTGGTGAAAAAGGGGGTAAACATTTTGCCAATGACTTCCTCTGACATACCTTTGCCTTCGTCTTGCAACGTAATGACCGCCTCGCCTTCTAGGGATTCAACATCAAACTTAATGCATTTTCCTTCATCTGTGGCATAGATGGCGTTAGTAAGTAAGTTGACGAGTACTTGCTGTATTTGCCCAGCGTTGCCTAGTACTTCGATATCGGTTTCAGGAGGCGTGAATATGACCTTATTTTTATACTTGTGCAGGTTATTCGTGATTCGTAAGGCTGAGCTTATCGCTTCGGCAACATTAATGGCTACGCGCTTATCACCGCTAGGGTAGGAAAACCCTCTTAGCGCTTTTACGATATCGATAATTCTTTCAATACCTTCTGAGGACTCTTCAAACATTTCAGAGATAGCCTCGGCACTATCTTTTAATGAATACGTGTTTTCAAGCGCTAAATAACGGGCTTCTATTTCTCCACCCGCATCTTCACAAAGTACCTTTATTTCAGACAAAGCACTCTGGTAATCTTTAAAGATATCGCCAGCCACCGAGGTGTTGCTACGTACATAACCAATCGGATTATTAATTTCGTGGGCAATACCGGCCGCCAACTGACCTAACATGGCCATTTTATCTGCGGTTATTAGCTTTTCTTGCAGATAGCGTTGGTCTTTTTCCATCGAGGATAGGGCGGCTTTGTGATGCTTAATTTCGTGTTTAGAACTTCGGTAGCCTATACCAAATTGTAGATAGTGCTTATTTGCATCCAGCACATAAAGCATTTCTTCATCTAATTCACTGTTTTTGGTCAGTAGTGCTAGCCATGCCTGCTCGCCATTGCCCAAGTTCTGCATGAAATGTAATACGTAAGCCTCTTCATGATTGTCTGGCCTTTCAACGATATTTACACACCATTGGCTATAGTCTTCTTTAACAGACAGCGGGAGTTCATCTAACATAACCTTGGCTAAATCGCTGGCTTCAACCCAACCATTTTCTACTTGCCAAATTTTGTTGTCATCTCCTTGAACCACTTTTCCGGCTTTGGTAATGAAGGCTAAACCACAAAAGGCATCGCTGAACTCTACTGCTGACTCAATAGCGGAGAAAATGAAACTTGCCCCGCTATCGGAGGTTTTAAGGTGGGAAGCAGAGCGATTCAAAAAGATTAATTCTCGCTCTCTTTTTTTTGATTCATGCAATGCTTTCCGCAAGGCTTGCGTTGCCGAATAGGCATCGCTTGAGTAGCTTTCTAAAAACCACTCAGCATTTGCCCGCGCTATCTTTTGGCGCTTAAGCTGTCGCTCAAGTAATTTTACTTGAGCTTTTAAGTCAGCAACCTCATTGGGGCTAGGGGGTATTGAAGCATCGCTCAATATATAAGCCTTTTAGTCTATACCTCTTCAAACGCATTTAGGTATATGAGAAAACAAGTTAGCTCACTATCTTGTCTAATAGCAGCATTACTTTCTCGCTAGAGCGTTCCATTTCAATCACTTTAGCTTCTAGTGTTGAAATATCACCCTCTGCTTTTGCATTAATAGCAGCTACACCAGCACGATGAACCGCTGCATGAGGTGTTTCTAAATCTCTGAATGGTGACGACTTGCCAATAGCCGCACCCTGATTTTCGCTATACCACTTTCCCAAACGACAACTCGCGTGGTCAGCAAGATCACTTGATTTTTTATCGCTGTAACAAAATAAAACCGCATATACATCTGACTTCCATACTACGTGGTCTAGCTTAACCGTTTGTATAAAGGAGCTTAACGCCCCCTCATTAATGGTCGTTTTCATGCTATCGCAATGAGAAACCATGGTTTCATAACTGCTATTAAGGGTACTAATCCCTTCTTCTAGCTCTTCGTTATTGCCTCTTAATTCGTTAACACCTGAAACTGCTTTTGCCGTAGATTGAATAATATCATTTACTAGTTCAGACACTTCTGTCGCTGATTTATTGGTTTCAGTAGCGAGTGCACGCACCTCATCGGCGACGACACTGAATCCACGACCAGCATCACCCGCACGGGCGGCTTCAATAGCAGCATTCAATGCCAGTAGGTTGGTTTGATCCGATATACTGGTAATAGTAGATACAAACTTGTTGATGTTATCCGCTGTACTTGATAACCCAGAAATGCGCTCGCTCATACTCACCATTTGGGTATTCAAACCACTCATGTCTTTGACAATTTTGGTAAGTACTTGAGAGGACTGCTCAAACAATTCATTAATGTCTGATATTGATTGATTTTCGGTGTTTATTTTTTGATAAGACCCTAATACGGTTTCTCGAATACCTTCCACTTGGTTAAAAGAGTTAACCAAGCACCGTGTTACCACATCGTCTTTACTTTTCTTTGAAGTATCGCTTAACTCGGTAACTTGCCGATGAAGTTCTGTATTTTCAGACTCTAAGGCTGATATTTTATCTAGGGCAACTTGATAGCGATTTTCAAGTTGCGTGGCCTGAGACTCTTTTTCTAAGTATTTGCTTCGAGAAACGAACATAGGGTGACCAAATTTTAATATGTGTGAAAATTCAGCATAACAGAAAAAAGCGTAACTTCACCATTCGTCGTTGGTTGAAGTTACTCGAATTTTCTGGTGGTTCCTCTAATAATCAATTTGGGCGACAAAATATGTTCCATTGTCAGTTTTCCATCGCCATAAGCCTGATTTAAAATCCAGCGAGATGCCATAGCACCAATTTCGCGCACTGGATAGTTCACGGTAGTCAGTTTAGGGGTTAGGTAACTAGCAAAGTCAACGTTATCAAATCCGATGACGGAGATATCTTCCGGTACGCGTTTACCATGCTTTCTGAGTGAGTTAATAGCACCTGATGCCATTTCATCATTTGCACAGGCGATGGCACTAAAACTTACGTTGCGACGAAACAGTTCATCCACACATTTTTCACCCGAGAAGGCTTGGAAATTACCTTCAGCCACGGACTCTTCATCAAAATAAAAATTGGCTTCTTCTAATGCTTTTTTGTGCCCAAGTAAACGATTAAAACCATCCGCTTTAAACAGTGCGCCTGCGGCGTATGCAATTTGAGTATGCCCCAAATCGATAAGGTGCTTGGTGGCTAGATATGCGCCGAGCACATTGTCTAGGCTGATACATTTTTCACCAATAGCTTCTATGTAGCGGTTAACCACAACAATAGGAACATCTTGGCTGGCAAGGTCGATAAGGTACTCATCGCTGACCGCCTCAACATGCAAAATAAGCGCATCGCAGCGGCGACTCAGCAAGGCTTCTATTTCTTTTTTCTCTAAGGCTTCGTCACTGTGCCCTGTTACCACAAACATATGTTTGTTGGCTTGCCTAAGCACTTTTTCAGAACCGGCCATCATGGCGCCAAAGAATGAGCCGTGTAATTCAGGAACCACATACCCAACGGTATGGGTTTTATTTGAGGCAAGGGAAGCCGCAATGACATTGTGTCGATAGCCAAGCTTCTCCATCGCATCAAGCACTTGCTGACGCGTTTTCTCTTTAACGGTATCTGTGTTGTTGATAACCCGAGATACTGTAGCTGACGACACGCCGGCTAATTCACTTACTTGTTTAATCGTTACCATATAGCATTAACAGTGCATACGTGCGCTGTGTATATCCTTGCTTTGCGTAATTATTGTTACGATGCGCGATGCGCATCGTCTGTGGTCAATCCAAGGCGCTGCTGAATTGCCATCATTTTTTGGTTATCTAATGTATACCAGCGCATAATAATCGCAACACCTATCGATGCAATTGCCGGCCCGATACAAAATAACGCCACAATTCCTTTTGCCACATCAGGTGAAAATGCGTCCGGTTGATAGTTAACTGATGCGAGTAACCACCCCGCAAGTGCGCCGCCCAAAGCTAGTCCAACCTTAATAAAAAAGACTACGGTTGAGTAAGTTAACCCGGTCATACGAAGCCCCGTTTTATCTTCGCCATAGTCCACCACATCAGCAATTTTTGCCCACAGTAGCGGCGTAGCCATTTGCAATATAAGGCCCCAAAGGAAATGCAGTGCAATGGCCGTAAACCACGCCTGATAAGGCACAAAATAATTTACGATACACACTGCTGCACTGGCTAACTGAAGCCAAGTGTAGACTTTGATTTTGCAAAATCGTTTAGCAATTGGGTTCGCCAACGCACAGCCTATAATGCTGCCTACCATACCCGCAGTAACAAACAATGTGGCCGATTCAGGCCGCTGCAACACGTACTTCACATAGTAAAGCGCTAGCGTGTTTCGCATCACCATGCCGGTAAGTAACACAATCGCAACCATACAAAGAACACGACACTGGTCATTTTGCCAAATGGCCGCTAGCTGAGTTTTATAGGGTGCAGGCGTTTCATTGGCAGGTTTTACCCGCTCTTTAGTACCAGCAAAGCAAAGTAGAAAAAGTACCATCCCCACTATACTCATCACTATCATAGCGCGCTGATACCCAAGCGCTTCGTTGCCGCTCCCTAAGTAATCAACCAATGGCAACATAAATGATGTCACCAGCAGCCCACCACCCATTGCGAAGACAAAGCGATAAGATTGGATAGATACCCGTTCTGAAGCATCGGCACTTAGCACGCCGCCCAATGCAGAATAAGGAATATTGATGGCCGTATACATTATCATTAACAGTGCGTAGGTGATAAATGCATAGTAAAGCTTACCGTCTTCGGTAAGCCATTCAGGCGAGGTAAACGCAAGCACGCTACACAGCGCAAAAGGCAAAGCCAACCATAATAAATAGGGGCGGTATGCGCCCCACCGCGTTCTTGTTCTGTCGGCCAAAGATCCCATTAAAGGGTCGGTAACCGCATCAAATACGCGAACCAGTAAGAACATGCTCCCTACCGCTGCAGCCGGTATGCCGACAACGTCGGTGTAATAGAATGTCAAAAACAGCATGACGGTTTGAAAAATGAAATTACTTGCCGTATCGCCTAACCCGTAGGCAATCTTTTCCTTTGCACTTACCATTGGCTTCACCGTTATCTTTATTATTTTATGCTTTTAATCAATTGCGCATCTATCAGGCTGCGTTTAACGCTTTTCGTCTTTCTTCTAGCAATTGTTGTAATCTTAGTGCACTGGCTTTTAACGTTCGTTTTTGCGTATCGTAATCAACGTAAATAATACCGAAGCGTTTCTCGTAACCCAGCGCCCATTCAAAATTATCTAACAAGCTCCAAACAAAATAGCCTGTTATATTGACCCCTGCTTCCATTGCATCAGCTACCGCCTGCAAATGAGTGGTTAGATATCGAATACGCTGCTCATCGTTTACTGCCCCATCTTTTGTTAACGTATCATCACTGGCCAAGCCATTTTCAGTGATAATAAGCGGTGGTAGTGGGTAGTCATTATGCAACTGTAGTAGCAAATCAGTTAACCCTTGCGGGTAAACTTCCCAGCCCATTGCGGTAGTTTCACTTCCCTCTGGGGCTGGCAACTGGCAAGGATCTTCAGAGCCATCATCGGAAACCTTAGCGCGAGTGTAATAATTCACACCTAAGTAATCTATTTTCTCAGAAATGATATCCATATCGCCATCGAGAATATCTGGCCGGTGCGCTGCCGGAATGTCATCGATAAGAGCAGGATAACAACCATGCATTAACGGTTTAATGTACCAGTCGTTGTGATGATCGTGCGCTAATTTTGTGGCACGAATATCTTTTTCATCATTAGAGTTTGGGTAAAACGGGGTAAAGTTAAGTACCACGCCAGACTCGATATTGGGTACATTTTTACGCAGTACGCGCATGCCTAAACCATGAGCCAGCAACAAATGGTGTATGGCTTTTTTACCAAACTCTTTACCCACTTTCCCTGGAGCATGAATGCCGACTTCATACCCTAAATAAGCACTACAAAAGGGTTCATTTAAGGTGGCGTATGAGAAAACGTTATCACCGAAAGCTTTACTCACCACATCCACATATTCGGCAAACGCAAAGGCCGTTTTTCTATTTAGCCAGCCTCCTTCATCTTCTAAATACTGCGGTAAATCCCAGTGATATAGAGTGACGTAAGGCTTTATGTTGTTTTGCTTTAGCTTGGCTAGCAAGGCAAGGTAGAAATCGAGCCCTTGTTGATTAACCGAACCATCTTTTTTAATAATTCGTGGCCAGCTAATGGAAAATCGATAAGCGTCTACATTTAACGAATCGATAATGCTTAAGTCTTCTTCCAAACGGTTTACATGATCACATGCCACTAGGCCATGACTACCATCGGCAATCTTTCCAGGTGTATTGCAAAAGGTATCCCAAATGCTTGGCTCTCTGTTGTCTGCATCGCCCTCTATTTGAAATGACGATGTCGCAACCCCCATAGTGAAATTTGATTGCATAAAAGGAGAGCCAGGTTGGGCTAAAATTTCCATGTGTACAAAGCCTTATTCGAATGTGTGTATCAGCGCCTGTCTACAACAGACGACAAAAAATGAATACCACAGGCACTAACAATACTTAGATTGTGCAAAGCCAAGGTGTATTAGCGCTTTATATAAGATGCGCTATTGGCAACTTATGTACAAAGCCGGTTATATGGAACAAAGTGTAGCATTTTATGTAAGCGCTTTCATATAGAGACAAGGAGTAACAGAGAAGAATTTTACATTTTATTCACAGAAGCACACCCAGCTAAGCACTTCGCTGGGTTTCCAATAAAGGTAGGATATCTAGCACTTACGGCGATAAAAGAACACGACGTTTCGATAGCGCGAATCTTTTAGCTCGCTTTGGGTATGTTCAATGCCGTGCGTGCATCGTTAGTCAGTTTGACAAGGGCTTTTCGAACATCGGTGGAAGTTTCACAAATGGATTCAAATGGAATGAACCAGGTCGCTTCCTCGCTACCACAATGCATACCTTCTGGAAATGCACTGTGCATAATAGGATGCTCAATATTCACCCCGATTTTATGCTGTAAAATTAACTGCATGGCATCTTGATGGTCTTCATTCATATGCGTGATCATACCGTCTGGCGACTTATGCCACTCTTGCTCTTCAACCTGCCAGTACGCTTTATCTATCCAGTGGATTTTCCCGAACCCGCCAATAAATCGCACTCGCTCAGCGCGGATAACATAAAAGTTAAAGTCATGGGTTTGCTCATAACCCTTAGCCTGTGGAAACAATCTTAGATACTGTGCTTTCACATCCGCTTTGTTAGCGAGTTCTGCGTTGCCCATAATAGTCACTCGACCATTGGCTTGAGAATCATCTTCAGCAGCATCGAAGATGGTTAAACTGACTTTATCGTTCGCTTTAATATTACGAGTGTGCAGGGCAATGTCACTAATGTAGATAATGGCATCACCGGCGGGCGTGAGGTAATAAGGAACGACCGAACCAAAGGGATACCCAGGCATTGACGTTGAATGGGTTCCTAGCACACCACTATGGTGAGTTCGGCTTAATTGTTTTGCTGAAAATGCAATGTCTTGCATGCTCATAAGAAACTCCGTCTTTTTAAATTAATGTGTAACAAACACATCGTGCTCTTGGTTACGAATAAGGTTTAATTGGGTGTGATAGCAGCGAGCTAATGTGTCTATGGTTAGCGCATTTTCAGGCCTATCATCGGCTATACACCCCTGCTCAGCCAGTAAAATCATTCTGCTGCAATAAGGTGAAATTAAATTAAGGTCGTGACTCACACATATTATGCAAAGCCCCTGTTTACTAAGACTGACCAATTGCTGCATCACCAACTTTTGATGCCGTAGGTCTAGTGCAGAGGTTGGCTCATCAAGCAGCAACAGTTTTCCAACTAAGCTGTCCTTTGGGTTTACCGGTAGTAACTGCAATATTGCTTTGCTTAAAAATACTCTTTGCCGCTCGCCCCCTGACAAGGTTTGAATATTTCGCGACAACAAGTGAGTAATGTCAAACTGCTCAGCAATCTTGCCGATAATATGATGTCGATTGTCAGGCGACTCAATAATGTGATGACGCGCTAACTGCAATATTTCATCTACTACAAACCCAAAAGGGGTAGACGCACTTTGCGCCATGACCGCGCGATAGTTTGCAAGCTTTCGCAAACCTATTTCACGTAGGGGCTCACCGTTAAACAAAAGCGTGCCTTTATCAAGCGGCGCTAGGCCGCCTATCACAGTAAGCAGGGATGATTTCCCGCAGCCGTTTTCGCCCGCAAGGGCAATAAATTCCCCCGCATTAAACACAAGACTAAGGTTGCACAATAGCTGTCGTTTTCCCCTAATAACATCGACATCAATGAGGGTGAGTAGAGTTTCATGCGTCTGTGATTCAGCGTGGTTACAGCGAGCCATTAAATACCCCTTTTTGTTGCCATAGCAGATACAAGAAAAAAGGTGCTCCTATAGCGGATGTGACAATACCTATAGGGATTTCCATTGGAATGAATAATGTACGAGCCAACGTATCGGCAACCGTTAACAACAGTGCCCCCATTAATGCACAAGCAGGAATGAGTACATTGTGATTGACGCCAAATAATGTGCGGCACATGTGCGGCACAACTAAACCCACAAACCCGATAATGCCGCACAGAGCGGTTGCTAAGGCGACAGCAAATGCCACCAACCACAGTATAATTTGCTTATAACGCGCTACATTCAGCCCCATGTAAGCCGCCTCGTTTTCACCTAGCGCCAATAAATTAAGCGCATTACGAGACATCATTAAACCTGTAATAGCGATAATGCCGGCTGCTGCCACCAGCGCGCATAAGGTCCAACTAGCGCCTGCTAAACTGCCCATAGTCCAATAGGTGATTTGGCGAAGTGCATCGTCGCTGGCCACATAGCTAATGGCGCCAATAATGGTGCCGGTGAAAGCATTTATTGCTACCCCTGCAAGTATTAGCGTAGCCACCGAGACACCTTGCGCACTATTAGCAAAACGTAACACGGTCCACACGGACAATAACGCCCCGCCAAACGCCCAAAGTGCCACCCAAACAGAGGCGAGCGCGGGTACGAGTGGCGGCACTATAGCCATGCTGACTGCTGCTGCAGCCGCGGCGCCACCGGCAATACCGATTAAACCTGGATCCGCCAATGGGTTTCTCACCAAGCCCTGCATAGCACAACCTGACACTGCCAATAGCGCCCCAATGAATAAGGTCATAATAACCCGTGGTAGTCGCAGTTCAGTAAGTACGTACCAATGCGTACTATTAAATGTAGTTGAAGCGCCAAGTGGCGTTGCCTCTCGATTAACGCCGCTTTCCTCAATAGAAGCCCCTTGAGAAAAAAACGGCCCTGTTAGCTCAGAGAGTTCATGCCACACCAACTCTCCCACATTAATCGATAAGCTGCCGCTCACAACGCCTACGTAAGCGCTGAGTACCAACAATGCACCAAGAAGTGTTAGGCCATGCCGATTGCGCCTTGCTCTTGTTGAAAGCAGGTTTACCATGACGGCTGATACATTATTTTTCTGCATCTTTTCAGGCAGCGGGTTATTTGTCACCGTGGGCTTTGTCGGCGACGCTTTTGCCAGCGGCGAGCTAGTGGCAGAGCCGTGGGTTGAGGTAGACGCTGTCACTCGAACCTTCCCATACCCTGGGTGTCTGTCTTTGTGCTTTTATCTACGCCGGTACTTTCTGCAATAGGGCTTTTAGCAATACTTTCTTGAATAGCCTGCTCTTGAATAACACCATTTTGAATTGCAGTCTGGGAGCTAACCGGTTCTTGCATTGGGGTATCTGCCGCTTTGATAGATAAAGCACGCAAGCCATGTTCAGCAACGGCTTTTAGCGCAATCGCAAAACGGGGGGACAATCCTAGACCAATACTGCTATCCATTGCTTTTACCAAACAATGTTGGCCCGCAAATGTTGCGGCAATAGCATGGTGTGAACACAGAGAATTCAGAGCATTTTCGCCATGCAACATATGGCCTGCTGCAAACACGACATCGGGATTTCGCATAAGCACTGACTCGGCATCCATCAGTTTGTAGCCATTGAGGTCGCTTGCAATATTGGTCATACCCAAGGTATCAAACAGTGCTTGCGGTACAGTTTTGGCCCCTGCCACGGTAATGCCTCTATCATTATTCGCTACCACGAAAAGCGCATTAATGGTGTTGGGGTAACCTGTACTCGCGTAAGACGCTATTGCTTCGGAATATTGCACTTGCTGAACGTCCACTTGACGATATAAGTCAGTAACAAGCTGCTCGGCTTTCTCTACCGCCGACACTCTGTGACCAATATCAAGTATCATCTCGCTTAAACCGTCTATGTCTTTTGAGACATGATAAACGTGTACATCAACCCCTGCTTTGGCAACTTGCTCTAACATGGGTTCTGGGCCTGTAGCACTTGCCCCTAATAGCAGAGAAGGCTGCTGGGCAAGCACGCCTTCTGTACTAAGTTGACGAAAATAGCCTAGTTTTGTTACCTCATTCGCCGCGGCGGGAAACATACTTGTGCTGTCTGTTGCCACCACCCAATCCCCCCGCCCTAGCGCGTAGATGATTTCCGTTACACTACCGCCCGCAGCAACAATTCGGGGCGTTTCAGATTGCTGAAGGTTGTCAGCCATCGGTGGTGAAATGGCTGTGGGTACTGTGGATGCTGAGAGTACGGAAAGCGCTGAAGGTGCTGAGAACGTAGCGGCAGCATACGCGCCGCCACTACCTAAACACCAAAATACACTTATCACGCTTAACATATGTAGCACCTTTTTCGTGCTGACTAAGCTGGGTAATTTGGTTTTCTCCATTAATTACTCCTCGGCAACGGGATCGGCGCGGAAGCTATAAGCGCCTGACGTACCGTCTTCATCGTAGTAGCTAGTAATTTGGAATTTAAATACGCTATCACCTGCCGATATTAGGTATACCCCGAACTGTGAGTACAATAAGTGGCTAGTGCTGTCATAGTAGTACCAGTTGTTATCGGTAAACGCATAGTCGCTGACGGTTTCAGCACTGAAACCATAAAATGCAGCGGCTTCAGTATCTATGCCTGCATAAGTCTCAGCATCGGTGCGAAGTACGGTTGCATCATCGGCAATAGACAGGGCAAATTCGCCCGCTTCATCTGCACAAGGGATAGTGATATCCCATGCATCGGTTTCTGTTACTTCTTGCTGCAAATCGAAATCGATGTAGATTGGCGAAGTACACCCTACTGCATTAACGCTTAGCGATACCTCTTCTGCAAACGTGGTTTGCCCATCAAGTACACTTTGATGCATGACGCCCAATGTAATTTCGCCGATACCACGCCCTTCAGTCACAATGTCAGTCACATGGAATTTGGTATAGTTTTCATCTGATGAAACCACGTAGTAAGTATCGCTAGCCGCGGTCACTACATGGGTAGTAGTATCATAATTATAAAAAGTATCGCCAATAACGGCAGACTCGGTATCGGTAGAAAAAGCGTCGGAATCTGGCACGTCGCTCGTCGTTACGGCTAAATAATCATCAAGCTCGCTGTCAGCGGTAGCATTTAGAAATAGATCTGCCACAGCTGCGCCATTTTCGTCGTAAAAATCACTATTGTTGTCAGTAAAGTAGATGCTTACCGGGGCCTCTTGTGCTGTGTTTAAAAATACCGAAGTACGTTTAAAGCCGATATCCCAAGTGGTGTCGCTCGCGGCTTCTTCTTCGGTAAGAGTAACCTGGGTTTGTGTATCTAAATCAAAATACACGGCAACCGGTTCAGATGTACTACCTGTGCTGTACGGCCCATAAATTGTAGCCACTTCATTGCTGCTTTCGCCTTCATCACCCGAGCCGTCATCTACTTCATCGCTGCTGTCTTCACCGCTTTGGTCAGGTGTTTCAACAATTGGATCGCTACTATCAGAACCACCGCAAGCGACAAGCCCTAGTGTCATAGCAAGTAATAATGCTAAGTAAGTTTTATTCATGTGTATGTTCCTTGTTAAGTTGTTTTTTTAGCCGTTGTTATTAATCGATTAAACGGCGCCTATACTTATTTCTCTTATTGGTTTCTTTTATTTTTTAGGTCTTTCTGTCTTTAGGTAGTTGTTCTTAAGTGCTCGGTTTCTACAGACGAATTAGTATTGGTAACTTACGCCCAAATAAACCCGGCGAGCTGAAATAGGCCGAGCATCAAAAGCCCCCACCGCGAGTGAATCTGGTGAGCGATGTTCATCGGTAAGGTTTTCAACCCCCAAGCGGGTTTGCCAATGGCGAGAAAAGTCATGCTGCACCACGGCATTTAAGGTGGTGTAGCTGTCTTTCGTGGTAACGGTGTAACCAGAGGTGGGAGAGACGTCGTTTTCATGCACGCCATACAATTGAACGCTGGTATCACTTTTATCAAATTGGTAGGTCACTGAGGCTTTCACTAAATGAGTAGGCCGTTCGGGCAAGCGCTCAGAATCACCATCTTCGGCATGTAAGTAGCTATAGTTAAGTTGCCACTGCCAGTTATCGTTTTGCGCGCTTACGCTCAAATCAGCACCGTAAAGCGTGGCTTCATCGAGGTTTTCGTACATAGAGATATCAAGTCCGGCCTCTTGTGATGCTTCTACATCTACCGCGGTGGTAATAAAGTCTTCTGCTTCTGTGTAATGAAAATCGATATCGGCCTGATACCACCATCGACTTTGATTTGGTGCTAATCGCGCATTCAGCCCTACGTTGGCACTTAGCGCCGTTTCTGGCACAAGGTCTTCATTGCCCAATACCATGTAGCCTAAGTTGCTGTGATCGAACACGTAGTAACGCTCTTTTAAATTAGGTACTCGATAACTGGTACCACCGCCGCCACGCACTTGTAGTGTGGTTTCATCAAGTTTCCAGTTTTGACTACCACTGAGCTTTGCCGCCGTATGCCAACCAAAATCAGAGTCATTTTGTACTCGAAAGCCCAGCAAGGCTTGGGTGTCGTTTTGCTGCCAATTGGCCTGCAGGTAAGCTTCGGTGCTTTCTCGGCTAACGTCGTCAACTTCTACTGTTCCCGTTGCCACATTTTGCTGATCTAAGTTATCAGCATGGGCTACCAAGCCCCCTACCCACTCAACCTCGCCCAAAGATAGAATTTTCTGGGCTTCAATTTCCGCTAATTGGATATCGGTTTGGCGCAGTCCATTGGTATTACCGCTTTGTTCATCGTGAGACAAATAGCGCCCATTAATATGCCAATTCTGCTGTTGAGCAAATTTTATATCGTGCTGCCACTGGGTAACGCTAGACACATAACTAATAATGCTAGCTTGCCCTGGAATAGAGGACTGGGGTTTGTCTTTCTGTTCATCTAGCCATTGGCCTTTGTAGCTAACATCAAGTTCTCTGATCTGGGTTGATAAGGAAAATTGCACAAAAGATTTATCTACCGCACCACCATCTTGAGACACGGTATCAGGGTCATAATCGAAGCCGGGGTTCGTAATATGCTGTGCGGTCAATCCTAGCTGCCAGTGCTTTATCGCTCTAGCCGCACTAACCTTAGCCGTGTGCCCTAGGGTATCGCTGTCGAGCCCATCATCACTATAGTGAGAAAGTTCATAGTCGGCGGATAACTGTGAGCCTTCTGGCACATCAGTAATAATGTTAATAACGCCCCCCATGGCTGAACTACCGTAAAGAACCGATGCTGCGCCGCGTACAATTTCAATCTGTCGAATGTTGGCAACGCTAATCTGATCTAAGTCGACTGAAGAGCCTGTAGGAGAGATAACTGGCTGTCCGTTAATTAACACCAACACATGGTCGCCGTTAAACCCATTCAGCTGTACGTTGTAGCCGTCTTTTTGGCTGCGCCGAACTACCACACCGGGCATCACCTCCAACACTTGCCTTAGCGTTCCCTTGCTAAGCCTGGAAATTTCCGCTTTATCTACCACATCGATTTTTACCGGTGATGCACCTAAAAGCTTGGGTGTACGTGTTCCCGTTACCACTACGCGTTCAACCGGCGCCTCGGCGTCGGCTAGGGCGTATATTGGCAGTAGCGTGCTCGCTAATAGCAAAGTGACAGTGTAAGAATGAGTCATTTAATTAACTTTTTAATCAATAATGCAAATGATAACAATTTGCATTTGATCTTATTTATTTAAAGAGAAAAAGCAAGCGCTAATGGTAAATAATATTAACTATGCAACGTCAAACTATTAAAAAGGCGGGAGAACACAGCAGGTATTTGTAATATTTAAATAAAAATGTAAACGCATACAATCAAATAATGTAAGCGCTTGCATTTTCATTTTCGCACCCTATACTGACCAACAAAGTGTTAACAAATACCGAACCAATTCGTTAACGCAAAGTAACCAACAAGCCAAATGCGAACACGAAATTTCGTTTACTAACAAGTGAATTCAGGGCGTTACCTATGAATCAAACTATAAAAACTACGGCTGGATCTACAACCACCAGTCAACTTGCACTCGCTACGTTAACGTCGTTATTTTTTATGTGGGGTTTTATTACTGCACTTAACGACATTCTAATACCCCATTTGAAAGCGTTATTCTCGCTTTCTTATACTCAAGCTATGCTGGTGCAATCGTGCTTCTTTGGCGCCTACTTTCTTATTTCTATTCCAGCCGGAAAGTTAGTCAGTGCGACTGGTTATCAAAAAGGCATTGGTGTGGGGTTAATCACAGCAGCAGTGGGCTGCGTGCTGTTTATTCCTTCCGCGCTTTTTACCCAGTACTGGATGTTCTTAGGCGCATTGTTTGTATTAGCTTCAGGTATCACTATTTTGCAAGTGGCTGCAAACCCGTTGGTTACCATTATGGGTAACCCAGATACCGCCTCTAGTCGACTCACCATGACCCAAGGGTTTAACTCGTTGGGTACTACAGTCGCGCCAATTATTGGTGGCATCGTCTTATTTGGTGCCCATGAAGGAATGGAAAACGCAGCAGTAGATGCAAATGCAGTAGTCCTTCCCTATTTAACATTGGCCGCTGTATTAGTGGCCATGGCAGTAGTGATGGTTAAAGTGAAGCTTCCCTCACCCACGCACAGTGAAATGGATGTCGCTACCACGACAGATACCGGTTTATTAAAACATCGCCACCTGTCATTAGGTGCACTAGGGTTATTTTTGTATGTAGGTGCTGAAGTTGCGATTGGCAGCTTTTTAGTCAACTACTTTGGGCTAGACAGCATTAAAGGCATGAGCGAAAGCCAAGCGTCTAAGTACATCGCCTATTATTGGGGTGGCGCTATGGTAGGGCGTTTCATTGGTGCCGCGGTAATGCAGAAAGTGGCCGCGGGTAAACTGCTCGCCGTCAATTCATTTGCCTCATGCACACTTATAATTGTTTCGGTATGCAGTAGCGGTAATATCGCCATGTGGTCAATTTTAGCGGTAGGGCTTTGCAACTCTATTATGTTCCCCACCATTTTCAGCTTGGCATTAAAGGGCCTAGGCCAAAAAACAGCACAAGCCTCTGGTATGTTGTGTTTAGCCATAGTTGGCGGTGCTATTGTACCGCTGCTGCAAGGTGTTATTGCTGACAACGTGGGTGTTCAACTTTCTTTCTTATTGCCGGTTATTTGCTATTTATATATTGCTTATTACGGGCTTCGTGGTGCTACCGTTAACTTGGCTGCTAGCCACAAATAAACAAGGGATTTTTATGAAACTAAGTACATATTCATTAATTGCCGCAGCATTGGTCATGGCGGGTTGTCAGCCAGCCAAGGACGATGCTAGCGCCAAGGCTAACGCTGAGCAAACCGTTAACAATACAGTACCCGACTTTTGGCCTGAAATTACCTTTAGTACAGAAAATAGCGAAGCGGTAGAAGAAAAAGTAGACGCTATTTTAGCGACTATGACCCTTGAGCAAAAAGTGGCGCAAACTATACAGCCTGAAATTCGCGATGTTACCCTTGAAGACATGCGTACCTACGGTTTTGGTTCGTACTTAAATGGCGGTGGTGCATTTCCCAATAATGATAAGCACGCTACACCTCAAGATTGGATTGCCATTGCCGATGCCATGTATCAAGCATCAATAGACGACTCTGTTGACGGAAGCACCATTCCAACCATGTGGGGAACCGATGCAGTACATGGTCACAACAACGTCATTGGCGCTACCTTGTTTCCACATAATATTGGTTTGGGTGCGATGAACGACCCTGCCATTATCACTCAAATTGCCGAAGCGACTGCCAAAGAAGTACGTGCGACTGGCATTGATTGGATATTCGCGCCAACTGTTGCGGTAGCCCGTGATGATCGTTGGGGAAGAACCTATGAAAGCTATTCAGAAGACCCTGCCATTGTAGGCGCTTATGCTAAAGCCATTGTATCTGGTATGCAAGGCGATATTGCCAGTGGCAGCATTGACGATAACCATGTTATCTCAACGGTAAAGCACTTTATTGGCGATGGCGGAACACAAGGTGGCGACGATCAAGGTAATAACATTGCTGACGAAGAAACCTTATTTCGCATTCACGCACAAGGCTACGTTGAAGGCTTAAATGCCGGCTCACAGTCGGTAATGGCCTCATTCAACAGCTGGCATGGCAAGAAAATTCACGGCAGCAAATATTTACTTACTGATGTGCTAAAAGACAAAATGGGTTTTGACGGCTTCATCGTGGGTGACTGGAACGGTCATGGTCAAATTGAAGGCTGTACTAACGAAAGCTGCCCTCAGGCTATGAATGCTGGGCTTGATGTCTTTATGGTGCCTACCAGTGCTTGGAAACCTTTGTACGAAAACACCATTGCACAGGTTAAATCTGGGGTTATTCCACAGTCTCGTTTAGACGATGCGGTACGCCGTGTATTGCGGGTTAAAGTGCGCATGGGCTTGTTTGAGCAACCTTCTCCGGCTAACCGTGCGTTATCAGGCAATAGCGAGATTATCGGTGCACAAGCCCATCGCGATATTGCTCGCGCTGCGGTTCGTAAGTCTTTAGTGATGCTTAAAAACCAAGATAAATTACTACCACTAGCACCTGATATGAACGTAGTGGTAGCGGGTGATGCTGCGCATAATATTGGCAAGCAATCAGGCGGCTGGACTATAACGTGGCAAGGCACGGGTAACCAAAATAGTGATTTCCCAGGCGCCACCTCTATTTTTGAGGGTATTGAGCAAGCGGTTAACTCAGCTGGCGGAACCGCTACGCTATTTGAAGGAACAGCGTTTGATGCACAAGGTTCAACAGACAGCAAACCTGATGTGGCGATTATCGTATTTGGTGAAAACCCTTATGCTGAAGGCAATGGCGATATTTCAAATGTTGAATATCAACGTGGCGACAAGTCAGATCTTGCGCTGTTGAAATCCTTCCAAGCCCAAGGTATTCCTGTGGTATCGGTTTTCATTACCGGTCGCCCATTGTGGGTAAACCCAGAAATTAACGCCAGTGATGCATTTGTAGTAGCCTGGTTACCTGGCTCTGAAGGCCAAGGTGTTGCCGATGTATTGTTCACCAAGCAAAATGGTGACATTAACTACCCTATGCACGGTAAATTGTCATTTTCATGGCCAGCAACGCCGAACCAAATTGTGAATAAAGATGATGGCAATACTGCACAATTTGCTTACGGTTATGGTTTAGCATTCGGCGAGTCTGATCCTATCGAAGCACCGCTGTCTGAATCAACTGGCGTTGATGCGAACGCACCGTTACCTGCTCATGATATTTACGTACTTTCTACACAAAAGCCCTGGCAGTTAATAATTAAAGACGCCTCGGGTGATACTACGGTAGCAAGCAATACGGTGGAATCTGAAGGCGCAAGTGTACGTACCACTGACCGCATGGTGCAAGAAGATAGCCTATCGCTAACGTTTACTGACCAAGCGACTGTAGGCTTCTATTCGCCCTTCCCTGAAGATATGCGTGATTACAGTGAAGATGAATCGGCACTTGTGCTTGATGTGAAATTAGCAGAAGGCCTAGATAACCTTAGTGTGTCTATTGGTTGTAGTAGCAGTGAATGCGGTGTGTCGTTGCCGTTAAATAGCTTCGCGGCGAATTCAAACGAATGGCAGACGATTGTTATTCCTTCACGCTGTTTCGTAGAAGCAGGCGCGTCATTTGCTGAGCTTTTCTCACCATTTGCGCTTAACGCTAACGCCTCGGCATCGCTATTGGTATCTAATGTGCGCTTTGAAAAAAGTGTAGCTAGCGATGATCTAGCAATATCGGATATTACATGCCCTTAGCATGTGTTCTTAGTTGACCATACAAAAAACGGGAGCTGATGCTTCCGTTTTTATTGGTGTTCATTTTTGCATTTGTCAGCGGTCACGCTAAATTCAACTCTTTCCCTCAAACTGCGAAGCAACTAGCACTAACGGTCAAAGATGGTAGGCAAAGTACGGACTGGGGTAGACGCACTGATTTGAGTAAATAAAACGTTTACTGGGATTAAATAAGTCGTTTACAGTAAATAAAGCGTTTAATAGATAGCTAAAGCCCACTTTGAAGTGGGCTTTTTAGTTTTACAGTGTCATCCCAGCGCCGTTAAATTTGAGCCACTTCTTGGCTTCACCATAGTCTGGTCGATTCACCTTGATGAGCTTAGTAAGCCCGACGTCGATATCGAGCAACTGCTACCATGGCAGTTTGCTAAACGCTAGGTGGGATTATCGGACGTTTACGAAGAAGACGTTAGTGGATTAACTTAAAGAATTATCTATCACTTAAATGCTCAATAATTCTAGTAGATGAATCAATCCAATTTTTGGTGTGGTTGTGCGAAATAACTTGGGAACAATAACGAAATAGCCCCCAAGTATTCAAGGCGAAGAAATACAAGCACCACATCCTAAATTAGAACTTCAAATAGTTTAAACTATCAAAATACTTTTGGGGTACAAGAGCGTTACCGTTTCTAAATTCCTTTAATAGATTAAAGTGCTCCAACCCTTCAAAATAATCTGTGGGGATGTGTTCAAAAACAATCATTTGAAAAGGCAAATCCATCTCAGTTAACACATTCTCCATGAAGCTATCTAGCAACCTGAGTGCATCTTTTATTTTTGCTCTATCTGAATGTTCTAGCCTTGTCTCGGGTAAGTTGTTTTCTTCGCCATAGTAAGGTCTGCTCGGCTGGTCAATTAGTAGAAGTGACGGAACATGCATCCCTTCATTTTCAAGGATTAATTCATGCAGACCTAAGAACATAAATAGATGTTTGAACATATCATTGGAACTACTGCCCGCTGCTTCGATATAAGTTGATTTTGGTTTTCTAAAATCGAGTTTTTTGTCTTTGTAATTGAATACGGGTAGGTAGTCTCCGTAGTTTTCCAGCGATGTTTTAACTAGTTCCATATAGCCTTGAATGATTTCTTCCAATACCTTAATCGTCAGTTCACGGTTTTCAGAAGTGTCATTAACTTGTATTGATTTTATCTGTTCTTCAATTTCAGAGGTTGGAATTACAGTGCGTTCGTTTTCCTCAGGAGCGTAAATATCAAGTTTGCTCTTCGTCTGCCCTAGGAAAAGGAGCTTATCCCGCTCGTCCTTGAAACTCTTGGCTTCTCTAGGGATCTTTCGAGCTTCGTCTTCAAGCTTTTCAATCTTAACCTTGCAGCGGGCAATCTCATCAGATGTCTTGCCATCAATCGGGGTTCTGTTTTTATTTAATTGCTTAATTCGCAATAGGTCATCTTCGAGAGAGTCAATTAAAAGCTCAAATATGGAAGTCTTAACAATCTCCTTCTTGCTCTGCCAGTATTCAACAGGCTTTAGGCTGTCCTCTATCTTGCCAAGGCTTGACTTGTATTCACTATAAGTGGATTGAAACCTCTCCAAGTTTCTAATTCGTCTTTCTAACAGGCTTTTTTCTGATTCAATTTGATCGCGCCTGTTAGCCTGTTCTTTGTAAACATTACTTATTCCATCATCAATAACGGATTGAAGAGCGCTAATAGAATCAGGGGTATCGCCACCTTCTTCAATAAGACCATATTCCTTCGCTTCCATTGCAATATCTTGCAATTCTTCATGAAACTCAGATTTTTTTGCGGAAATTTTTTCATTTTTCCTTTTTATTTGTGCAAGCTTGGCCTGCAAAGAAACAAGCTTATCTCTTCTGATTATGTTGTCGACAGTTTCGATACCTACGGCTAAATCGAAAACTCTTGGCAATGCCTCTCTATATCTGTTGTCACTCTGCTTATCAAAAAAGACTTCACTGTGTTGAACTATGTCTCCTGAAATAGTGCAAAAAAGCATAAAATATCGAAGTGATATTTTGCTGTTTGCCTTGAGTGCTTTACCTCCAAAGGGAATGGTCACATCTTTATCAATATTGAATTCAGTTTCTAACAACTCTTTAAGAGCGCTCTCAGTCATATTTGAGGATGGTTTTTTTGGGAGTTCTCCGACAGAAGAGAAGTAATATTCACCGGATACAGTTGCTCTGTGTGGGGCTTTTCTGGCAATAGTGTAATGTTTGTCATTAATCAGAAAATTCAAGCCATACCAAGCAACATTCTCATTAATTTTACTCTCAGCAATCTTATGCTTAGAAGAAAACAGACAGTAGTCGACTATATGGAGAATTGCTGTTTTGCCTGTATTTGACTCACCACTAATAACATTTATTTTGTTTTCTTCGAATTCTAGTTCTCTTATGTAGCCAGCTTCATCATTCATCCACAAAATAAGTTTTTTAATAGCAAATTTCATAACTCAATCCTTAAGTTTAAATACAGGTTCGATGTCTCTTGGCTCAATAATTCAGCGATATTTTCTGATGCTTTATATGTCAATTTGAGTCTCGTTCCCATGGAACTAGCGTAATCAATCTTTTCTTTAGTGCTGATGATTGAATTTTCGACTGATATAACATTCGTTTCAGACAAGAATTGAATAGCATTAATTGAAGTCGAAAGATTGTCGTAATAACGCTTATTGAAGTTGGAGAAACAGTGAAGCTTGTCAATAATGAGTTTATCAAGACTTTTAATCTTGGTTCTACCATTGGCTAGATAAGACGTTAGTTCCTTATTTGCGAGAATTGGCATTATAAGCAGGGCTTTTGTCAATTCCATTTTTTCAACCTTTCCTGCAACGATAGCAATAGCAAGCGAAGCGAATGCCACGTTGTTTAACGTTTCCGTTCTCATTTATATCTCTTCTCCCAATCCTTTAGCCAACCTATAAGAGGTCTATCTGATAAGCTGTAAAACCCACCATGCACCATATCGCTTAATAACTTTTGGCCTGAAATTTCAAGGTTTTTATCACGCATTGATTTCAATATCATATTTGATATGTCGATGTATTCACTCGGATTGGATTTTCCTCTATAAGCCGCTCTAAACTCGTCATCCCACTTTAGAATCATATCGTTCTCGAATGTTTCTACTTCTTCTGAAGTAAGTTGACCTTCATCAACCCATTTAGAAATATTACTTTCAAGTAGCAATCTGAAACGAGTAAACCGTTCAATCCGCTCCCTCTCTTCGGGGGCTATATCTTGTATCGCTAGAAGCTGTTTTATGAAGGTTTGCTGTTCTATATCATCGGGAAGTCCGCCTTCAAATTTGCGTATCTTAAGCTCAGGATTTCTTGCAATATCAAAGTATCGTCGAAAAATGAGGTTGACTACATCAAACGAATAAATCAGTTTCTGGCCGCTTGAGAAGTGTTTAAAAATATCTTGCCTAACAACTGAGTCTAATTGGTTGAATAGAGTTTCAATTTCAGAGGGGTTTACGTGCTTCTCTTCAAGGGCTGTTTTGCAATTTAAAATAATATCATTAATATTTAACTCAGTTTTAATGCAGGGTGAGATCGTGAATATTTATTGACCAGTTGGCGGAAACTAAACGATCAGTT